>Ga0163144_10002751_pt1 | contig 40280 bp, 40 predicted proteins | sample OliLak19BULKMAT1_FD_123175 | JGI IMG/M metagenome (GOLD analysis project Ga0163144, IMG submission 123175) | Freshwater microbial mat bacterial communities from Lake Vanda, McMurdo Dry Valleys, Antarctica - Oligotrophic Lake LV.19.BULKMAT1 | ecosystem: Environmental > Aquatic > Freshwater >...
ACTCCGCGACCGTCACGAGCGCCTTGCGCATGCGCTGGTACGTCGCGTCGGAGCCGAGCAGGTCGATCTGGCAGTTGCCGCGGATGGCCTCGTCCGGGGGGGCCCGGGTGAGCGCCACGGTCGCGCTGTATTCTTCAACTTTATAGAGAGTCCCTTCGGCGGTCAGAAACTCATTGCCGGGAGACAACGTCAAGAGCACGTTGTCACCGGCGTTCATCGCGTGGAACGGGACGAGCTCCTCGCCCATCGGCAGGCGCGAGAGCTTGACCATCGTCAGGCCGCCCATGCCGCCTTCGACGGTGTCGACGATCAGCGCGGTGACCGTCTTGCCGCGCGCTTCGCGCTGGGCCACCGGAAATTTGCGCAGCTCGCGCAGGTTCTCCTGCTTCTCGGCCTCGCGTTCGAGGTCGATCAGCGCCTGGAGCCTTTCGAAGTGTTCTTTGCCGGCCATGGGGGACCAGAGTCTAGCAATTCGAGCGACGTCTTCTTTGATACGATGCCCCTCGTGGAGCTCCCCGAGATCCCCCAGCCGGTCCGCAAGTTCCTGCGCCGTTCCAGGGCGGGGTCAGGGGTGTTCGACTGGGACGCGGAGGAGTACGTCGGAGGCAACAAGCTCTCCCTGTTCTTCCGGGGCAAGGATTTGTTCGCGGCGATGGCCGCCGCCATCGACGCGGCGGTCGAATCGGTCAACCTCGAGACCTATCGCTTCGCCGGAGACGATACGGGACGGGCCTTCGCCGGGCATCTCGCGCGCGCGGCCAAGCGCGGCGCGCGCGTCAGGGTCATCTACGATTCGGTCGGGTCCATCGAGCTCGAGCCCGAGACCGAGACGCTCATGCGCAACGCGGGCGTGCAGATCCTCGAGTACCACCCCGTGGCTCCGTGGCGCCCTCGCTGGGCCTGGAACAAGCGCGACCATCGTAAAATTCTCGTCTGCGACGGCAAAACCGGGTTCATCGGCGGCATGAACCTCAGCGACGAGCATGCGCCCATCGAGGAAGGCGGGCTCGACTGGCCCGACGCGCACGCGCGGGTCGAGGGTCCGGCCGCGCGCGAGCTCGAGCGGCTGTTCCGCGCGGTCTGGCACAAGGAGACGTCGCGCTGGTTCGAGTGTCCCCCACACCCGGGCCACGTCCCGGGGACCTCCGCCGTCCATATCGTCGGGAACCACGAGATCATCAAGCGCTTCGCGATCCGCGAGTCCTACGCCAACGCCCTGCGCGCCGCGAAGACGGAGGTCTCGATCGCCAACTCGTACTTCATACCCGACTGGCGCATTCGTCGCTCGCTCGCTCAGGCCGTCCGCCGGGGGGTCGACGTGCGCGTGCTGGTGCCGGGGAGATCCGACATCAGCTCCGCCTGGTACGCGATGCGCTCAACCTACTCCTCGCTGCTCACGCGCGGCGTGAGAATCTTCGAGTGGCAGGGGCCCATGATGCACGCGAAGGCCGTCGTCGTGGACGGCAAGTGGTGCGCGGTCGGGTCGTACAACCTCGATCACCGCTCCCTCCAGCACAACCTGGAGGCCAACCTCCAGACCATCGACGCGTCCTTCGCCGCCGAGCTCAAGAAGAGCTTCGACCTCGGCCTGGCCGGCGCGCGCGAGGTCAAGCCGGCCGAATGGGACCGGCGGTCCTGGGCGGAGCGCGGGCTCGAGAGCTTCTTCTCATCGTTCGACTATTTCTTCTGAGATGTGGTAATCTCCCCTCTCCCATGAAGCGAATTTACCTCATGCGCCACGGACATTCCCCGACGACGACGGAGGCGGGCGTGACCAAGGACGCGATGCGGCCTCTCTCCGGCCAAGGACGCGCCGATGCGCGCCGAATGGCCGGAGAGCTGATAAACCGGGGCGCCGCTATTACCTTGATACTGCATTCCCCGTTGCTGCGGGCCGTGCAGACGGCCGCCGAGGTCGCCGGCGTCCTGAAGCCCGCGAAAGGCAAGGAGGAGTTCGTCCCCCTCGACAACACGCGCCCCCCCGAGGACGTCGCGCGGGAGATCGCCGCTCGGGCCGCGGACGTCGACGAGGTCCTGGCGATCGGCCACCAGCCGCAGATCGGGGAGATCGCCGTCCTCCTGGGCAAGGCTTTGCTCGAGTTTAGGCCGGCCTCGATCGCCGCGATCGACCTCGCCTCCGAGCCCCGCGTTCTCTGGGCGCTCAGCCCCGACCAGCCGGGATGAGCCCGAAGGGCCGCCGCCAGCAGGACCGGGAGGACCTGCGCGCGCGCTGGCGTGTCACCCCTCACTATTACCTCTATCCCGCGGCCGGCGCGATCCTGGGACTCGCTTCGCCGGCCGGCGCCTTCCTGCTGCGCTACTGGCTCGCCGCTCCCCTGCTCAAAGAATCATGGGCGCGCCATGAGCTCGACTACAACTTTCTGTTCTACGCGTACATGGGCGTCGGCACCGTCCTGGCGTTCATGGTCTTCGGCTATGTGATCGGCCTTCGCTCGGAGCGGCAGCGCGTGAGCAACCGGGTGCTCTCGGCCCGCGTCGACGAGCTACACCTGAAGTCCGTGACCGACGGCCTGACGGGAGCCTACACGCACGGCTACCTCCAGGAGATCCTCGAGCTCGAGATCCAGAGGTCACTCACCCACAAGACGCCGCTCTCGGTCATGATGATCGACATCGACGACTTCAAGCGCATCAACGATAGCCACGGCCACCTGTTCGGAGACCGCGTCGTCAAGGAGACGGCCGAAACGCTCTCCGCGAACGTCCGTTCCGACGATGTATTGGCCCGCTACGGCGGCGACGAGTTCGTCGTGATCATGCCGGGCGCCGACGCCGAGACGGCCCAGCACGTGGCGGGCCGAGCGCGCGCGGGGATCGCCAAGAACGGCTATCTCGCCACGATCAGCGTGGGCTTGGCGACGAGCGGCGATCCGGGACAGGAAACCCCCTCCGAGCTCCTGCATCGCGCGGACATGAACCTGTACCAGGCCAAGCACGACGGGAAGAACTGCGTGCGGGACTACTGCAATCTCCCCGACGTGCCGAAGCGGCGCCTGACCGACGCCTAGCTCTTCGCCGTCGAGTAATGACAGTCCGGCTTGAAGTCGCACCGCGAGCAGTAGCCGGTGTCCGGCGCGAACGCCGCCGCCTCGATGCCCGATGCCGCCGCCCGGATGTCCGCGTCGAGCGCCTCCTCGCCCGCGCCGTCGTAAGGCGCGCTCACCCGCTCGCCCGCCGTCACGCAGTCCATGGTCAAGGTGTCGGGCGCGAGGCTCAGGCCGCGCTTGGCCCCGAGCGCGTAGAAGCGCATCTGGACGTCCGCGGCGACCTGCGCCTCCGTCGGCGCCTGCGGCCCGGTCTTGTAGTCGATGAGCTCGTACGCGCCGTCGGGGCCCTGGTCGATGCGGTCGATCATGCCGCGGACCTGATGGGCGCCCGAGGTCCAGATGAACTCCTTCTCGACGGCGACCGTGCGGGCCCGGCGGGACTCCTCCTCGCCGTAGAAGCGGGTCAGGGCGCGCTCGCCTTTCTTGTACCAGCGGCCTTCGATTTCCTCGTCGGGATACCCGGAGGCGAGCCAGGAGGAACGCAGCGCGCAGAGCAGGGCCTCGAGGGAGAGGTCTCCGCCCCGGAACCAGCGCTCGAGCGCGCGGTGCAGCGACATTCCGAACGAGGACTTGGGATTAAGCGGGATCTTGCGCCCGTCCACGAACAGCAGCTTATACTTCCAGGGGCACTCGCGGTAGACGCGGTAGCGGGTGAACGAGATCTCCAAGCTAGGCCGCCGGAGCGGCCCGCCGGATGAACTCGACGTCGCTGTCGCCGTAGCGCTCTTCCCGGAACTTCTCGTAGCCCGCCGGCAGCACGACCTGCTCCTTCTTGTAGCGCTGCAGCAGCGCCCAGCCCGTCGGCGACAGCAGGTTGGCCTCGGCGACGCGGGCCAAGGTCGGCGTCGAGTACGCGAGCATCGTGTTGTCGGCCGTGCGGTAGGGCGGGCCCATATAAATCAGGTCGAAGTCGGACACGCCCGCCCGGAACGCAATCCAGGACAGGTCCTGCAGGATGTCCCCGTAGCTGGCACGTCCGCGCGCGGCAAGGTTCAGCCGCTTGAGATTCTCCTCGATGACCGAGATGCAGAGCTTGTCGGCGTCGACGAAGAACGCGGACGCGGCGCCGCGAGAGAGCGCCTCGATGCCCACGGCGCCGGTGCCCGCGTAAAGGTCGAGCACGCGCGCGCCCTCGAGGCGCGGGCGCAGGATGTCGAATACGGATTTCTTTATGCGGGCCGAGATGGGCTTGACCATCATGTCCTTCGGCACGCTCTTGAGGGCACGTCCTCGGCTTTCTCCGGCGATGATACGCATGGGTGTGATTATTATAGAATACGGACCCCCATGGGCGCTCAGATCATCATCGTAGACGACGACCCCCTCGTAGGCGGGCTCACGCTCGAGCTGCTGACCGACGCCGGCTACGCGGCCCACCTGATCCAGGACAGCCTTAAGGCCCAGGACATCATCAAGGCCGAGAAGCCCGCGCTCGTCGTCCTCGACATCCTGATGCCGGGCCTCGACGGCCTGACTTTGCTTCACCGGCTCAAGTCCGATCCCGAGACCGCCCCGATCCGCGCGATCATCGTCTCGGGAAAATCGTTCGAGGCCGAGAAGCAGCGCGCCGCCCAGTTCGGAGCCGAGGCCTTCATCGAGAAGCCCTACGACGTGGAGCTGTTCGCGCAGAAGGTCAACGAGATCATGAAGAAGCAGGGCGTGGACCCGCGCAAGATCGCGCGCGCGCCCTCGGAGCCCGCGCCGATCGCGCGCTCCGACCTGAAGGCCGTGGTCTGGGGCTGCCGCTCGACCTCGTCGGCCGTTTCGCCCGTCGTGACGCGCTACGGCAAGCACACCTCCTGCGTTTCCGTCGAGACTCCCTCTCACATCTTCGTCTTCGACGCGGGCTCCGGCATCAGCCTGCTCGGCAACGAGCTGATCAAGACCGGCAAGCACAAGGAGATCTGGCTCTTCCTGACCCATTTCCACCACGACCACGTCGAGGGCCTCGCGGGCTTCCCCTGCGCCCGCGACAAGAGCTACAGCCTCCACATCAGCGCCGCCGCGGAGCCCGACAAGCCCCTCGAGGCCGCCGTGAAGGCCGCCTTCGAGCCCGGCTTCGGCGACAACGCGCCGGACGCGAAGATCGATCTTTACGAGCTCATGGAGCAAACGTACGAGATCCTGCCGGGCGTGCACCTCTCGGCCTTTTACGCGAACCATCCCGGCACCACGCTCGCTTACGTGCTGCTCACCGAGGGCCGTAAGATCGTGTACTGCCCGGACAGCGAGCTGTACGGTGAGTACGCGACCGCGCTCCAGGACTACGACGAGAAGATCGGCGCGGTGTGCCGCGGCGCGGACCTCATGTTCCACGACGGGCGCTACACGGTCGAGGATTACAAGAAGAACCGAAATAACGGGCACTCCAGCTTCCTGGCCGCCGTTGACTTCGCGGGAAAGAACCTCGTGAAGGCCCTCGTGCTGGTGCATCAGGACGACAGCTATGCCGACTCCGTGCTCGATCAGATGGGGAAGGAAGCGCAGGCGCGGGCGGACGAGCGCGGGTATAAGCTGAAGGTCGTGCTGGGCCGAGAAGGCCTGCGAATTACCGCCTAGGCCGCGTCAGCTGACCTCATCCCATCGGATCAAACGGTCGAAATCCATCCAGAGGATAGAGGCGTCGGTTTGATCGAAATAAAAAGAGAGGGTGCGTTGATCGCCGACCGCCCGCGACAGGGCAGTAATGTCGAGAGCCGCGTAATTTAACCCCCGCTTAGGATCTCTGCACGACGGATACGCCACGACGCGGACCTTAGGGTGCTCACGCATGTAAGCATGTGAGGCCGTATGGTCGTCGCGCGACGTCAAAGCTTTCAGGTCGCGTCGCGAACGGAGATCCGTGACGGCCTTAGGTTCGACACCCAGGCAAAAAGCGTTCCGTTGTCCTGTCTCGCGAATTCCCTTGAGGTGAATTCGCTCCCGCAGGAAATGAAACGCATGCTCATAGAGTGCCGTCGACAGCTCCTTCGAGCAGTAGAGGACGTTCCGGCTAAAGAAAGCCGGACGAAAGCGCGCCTGCCGAGAGAAAGGGACGGGCAGCGGGTATCGGAACGGCGCGGCGATCAGCTTGTCCCACCCGTCGGTCAATGGCGCGGGCTTCGTCGCCTCGATAATCGCTTCTAGATAGAGCGCCTTCGGCGCGCCCGCTGCGGCGCGAAAACCATATAGACCGGCCTGGTTCTCAACGACACGCCACGCCGAGATCAAGCGCCGCGGCCCCGCGCGTAGTCGAGATAGCGGCGAATGAATACGAGCCCTTCCGTGGAGGCCTCCATGAGCCGGATCGGCGCGGCGCCGAGTTCTGGATGCGCTGTCGTGAGCCACGCCATCTGATGCGCCGGCTCCGTAAACATCGCGTCGAGGCTGCGATGGACGGCCAGCAGGTGGATAACCGCCTCGATGGTCGGGTCAAACGGAGGCTTGCCCACAGGGACGCGCTCTTTCTGCAGCCAGCCGGCCAGAGTCGTCGGAGGCACCCGGAGCAGACGCGCGATCTCGGAATTGTTGAGATCCCAACGCGTCTTGAGATAGACCAAGCCCTCATACACCGCATTTTCAGCGTCCAACGAACCGTGAGCGGGCAACTTAACCGTTTCGATGCTGGTCGCCTCTGAGAGGATTGTCGTCATGATGACTCTAGTATAACACGATAAACGAATTTGTCAATATATTCAATATTTATGTTTTATTAACAGATTTATCTGTTTTTATATGTATTTCTTTATACAACTAATTCGTTGATTATGCCCTCAAGCCGCGAGGCGATGCGCGAATTGCAGATTCATACGGTCCGCGCCGGGAACGTCCTTCGGGGTCTCGAGGATGGCAGGGGTGTCCCGGAACTCCTCACGGTCAAGCAGCGCCTTCAGGCCTTCGCTACCCAGACGGCCTTTTCCCCAGTGCTCGTGGTGCTCACGGTGGGAGTTTAACAGAGCGCGGGTGTCGTTCAAGTGAAAGGCCTTGATGGCGTCGAAGCCGAGCAACCGGTGCGCGCGGGCGAGGAATTTCAACGCGCCCTCACCTGACGAGCAGTCATAGCCCGCCGCGTAAGCATGCGCCGTGTCGAGGCAAACGCCGACATTGGGAAGAAAAGGCTTGAGCGCGTCTTGCAGACGCGCTAGATCTTCGAGGCTCCCGCCCATGCGACGCCCGCCGCCGGGAACGTTTTCCAACAGCAACGGAATACGACAGGCGCTCTGTTGGACGGCCATTATGACGGACTGCGAAAATAACTGAACGCCTTTTTCGAGGTCCGCGTCCGGCGAGTAGGCGCCGCCGTGGATGACGTAGCCGTTTCCTCCCAGCGCGGTCGTCATAATGAGCTCGTTCGCGAGATGCTTGACGGATCCGTTCCGTCGGACGGAGTCCGACGACGCGAGGCTGGGCGCGAAGCGGGAGTGAACGAGGACTTGAATCTTCGCCGCGCTGCGCGCGGCGGAAAACGTCATTAATTCTTCTTGTGTCGGCGTGTGGTGACGACGGTACGGCAAAATTTGGAGTGACCCACAGCCGAGCGCCAACGCCTCGTTCAAAGCCGCGTCATAGCCTCCACGCACCGAGGCATGGACGCCCAAAATCACGGAAGGCCCATCAATCGTCGCAGAAACCCCGCTTTACGATCGCTATAGGGGAACCACCACAGGTCGGCAGAGTCGTCGGGCCATTCGTGAACGACGATCGACTGAGATTGAGTGAAGGCCAACAAACCTTCCTCTCCGTGCCTTCTGCCTAAACCGCTCTGCTTCATGCCGCCGAAGGGCAAAGACCCATAGGCGTAGTGCGATGAAGGCTCGTTCACTCCGACGAGCCCCACCTCGAGGGCAGCGGCCAGCTTTTCCCCCTTCACGAGATCCGTCGTCCAGACGCTCGCCGCGAGGCCCTCGGCCCCGGCGTTCGCCAGCGCGACGGCTTCCTCAGCCCGGGAGATTTTCATGATCGGAAGCACTGGACCAAAACACTCTTCCGTCATTACTTTCATGTCCATTCTTGCATCTAAAACGAGCGCCGGCGCCATCAGTAATCCCGCGCGATCCAGCACCTCGCCGCCGATGACGCGCGCGCCTTTTTTGCGGGCGTCCTCGAGCTGCTCCTGGATCCGGTCGAGCAGCGGCGGGAACACGAGGCGGCCGATATCGGCGTCGCGCCCGTCGCACTTCTGCCGCAAGGCGGCGACGCGCGGCCGCACGAGCTCGATGAAACGCTCGTAGGCCTCGCCCTCCACGAAGACGCGCTCGACGCCCACGCAGACCTGGCCCGCGTTCGAGAACCCGGCCCAGACGGCGGCGGCGGCGGCTCGCTCGAGGGAGGCGTCGGCCAGCACGATCATCGGGTGCTTGCCGCCGAGCTCGAGGATGACAGGCTTGAGCTGGCCGGCCGCGCGCACGGCGACCGCGCGGCCCGTCTTCGTCGAGCCGGTGAAGACCGTCATGTCGGAAGCGTCGATGACCGCCTCGCCGGCCGGGCCGCGCCCGGGGATCACGGTCAGCAGGCCCGTGGGGAGCAGGGACGTGGCGGCGACGGCCTTCTCGAGCCACAACGCGGTCTTGGTCGTCCACTCCGACGGCTTGAGCAGGACGGCGTTGCCCGCGAGCATCGCGGCGAAGGCGTCGCCGAACGGGATCAGGAACGGCATGTTCCACGGCGTGATGAGCCCGATCACCCCGCGCGGCACGCGGCGCTCGTAGGCGCGCTTATTGAAGAGGGACCAAGGCTTGCTCGCGGCCTTCTCGCCGAGCACGCGGGGAGCCGCGGCCGTCATCCAGTCCACGAGCAGGCCGGCGGCGCCGAGCTCCATGAGGTCGACCTCGATGAGGGGCTTGCCGGTCTCCTCGTGAACGACGGCGCGGATCTCCTCGCGCTTGGCCGCCAGCGCCTTCCACAGGGCGCGTAGCGTCGTCACGCGCTGCGCGACGGTCGTCCGGCGCCACGTCTCGGCGGCGCGGCGCGCGACGGCCGCCTTCGCGGCGAAGTCGGCGGAGGAGGTCTCGAGCGTCGACGCGGCGGGAGCGCTCATTTCTTCCCCTTGAACATGCCGCCGAGCGCGTCCATCACCAACGACGCGGCGTCCTGGAGGGCCTTGCCGCCCAGGCCCGAGGCGGCCTGCCCGGCCGAGCTCGCGATGACGCCGAGCACCTGGGAAACCGCCTGCGCCGGCGTGCGCCCCTCGCCGCCGAGATTGGCCAGATGGAGGTCGGGAAGAGGAATCCGCATGTCGTTTTTGCCGAGCGCGGACGACGCGAGGCCGACCTTCCCCCCTTTCACCACTAGGTCCTTGATGAGCATAGATTTCTCCCGTTCCTTCGGCGCGCCGGGAGCGCCGGGCTTGCCCGTGAACGCCTCCGCGTTGCGCTGGAGCTTGGACAGGTTGCTGCCGCCGCCGCCTAGCTCGTAGAGAATCTCCGGCTCGCGCACGACCACGTTTTCCAAAACGATCATGTCGGAGGCGAGGGACGAAAGCTTGATCTTCACCTCGACCGAGCCGACCTTGAGCGCGTGCGCGCCCTTGAATCCGGGCGGATTGCCGACGACCAGTCCGCTGATGGAGCCTCGGCCCGACCACGGGACCAGCATCACCGCGCCGACCGTGACGGGTGCGCCGATGATGGCCGGGCCATAGCGCTCGACCGCGACCTTGACGCCGCGGCCCAGCCACATCGACGCCGCTGCGACGCCGATGACGCCTAGCACGGCGACGAACATGATCACGGCTTTCAGCGCTTTCATCGGGGCACCTGCTCAAACGGGATATCGAGAACCGGCCAGGCTTTCGCGTCGGGATCGCGGTAATGCCACCACTCTTCCTTTAGAGACTCGAAGCCCGCCTTCTCAAGCGCGGCCTTAAGGATCCCGGCGTTGCGGCGCGCCTCGTCGGGCACGCCCGCGGCGCCGTGATGCGCGCGGGGCCCGAATTCGTCGAAGGCCGAGGGCATGGGGAGCGGCCTGCCGCTCTCGTCGGCCAGCGCGAGGTCCACCGCGCCGGCGCGATTGTGAGAGGAGCCCTTGGCGGGATCGGCGACGTAGCGCGGGTCCGGCTTGGCCGCCCACAGCGCCTTCTGCACCGACAGAGGCCGGTAGGCGTCGTAGATCACGAGCCGCAGCTTTCGCGCGCGCAGGTCCTCCGCGGCGCGGGCGAGCTTATCGGCGGCGGAGCGCCGCAGAAAGGCCGCGGCGAAAGGGTACAAGCGCTCCCCCGTCAGGTTGTCCTTGGTCGCGTAGCGGATATCCAGCACCGCGTCAGGAATCAGGGCCTGAAGGTCCGTCAGCACGGTCAAGGGCAGCGCGGTCATCGCGAGGAGTGCCGGAAGCACGTGGCATCCTAGCAGACCCCCCGCCGACGCCGCAACCGCGCGCGAGCGGTCAGCGCTTCACGGGGCGCACGTCCCGCAGGCACTCCATGAACGCCTCGCCCGCGCCCATGTAATGAGCCTCGATCTCAAGGCGGATGTCGTCGATCCGGGCCGGGTCCACGAAGCGCCGCAGGTCCGCCAGGCCCCTGAGGGCGGCGCGCATGCTGTCCGTGGGATCGAGCTCGCGCTTCGCCGTCACGTCCATGACGGCCTCGACGATCAAAATCGAGCCCCGCGTCATGCTGTGGTCGGCCAGGAGCAAGGCCGTCATGGCGCCCTTCACCGCGTCCTCGATCACCCGCCCCGGAGGCGTGTCCCCGGGGGCGGCGCCCTGCAAAGCGGCCATCAACGTCTTGCGCACGACGCTCGCGGCGGCCGCGCACGGGTCGCCCAGGAGCCGAAGCTCTTCGGCGACCATCTCCTTCGTCAGCTGCACCAATCGAAGCTCATCCATGTTGTTTAACCTCTCTCCATGGATATAGCTCAACAACCGCATGCAGCGCGACCAAATGAAACCTAAATGAAAAGTTAACGGCTCAGAGATCGACCCAATAACGCCGATGGATCTTGCCCGTCGGCTCATAGACGCCCTTGCCTTCCAAACGGCCTCCCGCGGCCTCGATGATTTTCCAGGAACCGGCGTTGCCGTCCTCGCAGGTCAGCAGGATTCGAACGAGCCCTACGGCGCGGCAATGGGGCAGGCACTGTTTGAACATCTCCGAAGCATAACCGCGCCTTCGGTATCGCGGCACCGTGGAGTATCCCACGTGACCGCCGTGAGAGCGCAGGACGTCGTTCAACGTGTGGCGTATGCACACGCGGCCGACGATGGCCCCGTCGACGAACGCGTAGAGCATCGTATCGGGCACCTTGCCCGGCGGGAGGTCTTCGCCGAGGCGGTTCTTGCGCAGGCGCTCGAGGTGCTCCAAAAACGGAACTCCCGGTTTCCATAAAAACGTGAACCACCAAAGTTCTTCGCCTTCATAGGCTTTCACGCCCGCGAGGAAGGCCGCTTCGTCGTTTTCGTCCAGCTCTCTGAGAATCATCCGAGGCTCATGCTGATGCAAACTCTAGTTGAGCCTCGTACAGATCACACGACGCCTGGAGGTTCATCCAGAATTCCGGCGTAGTCTTGAGATAGCCGGACAGGAGAATGGCGGTCTCAGCGGTCACGCCGCGCTTGCCGTTGATCAGCGTATTTACCCTCTGAATCGAAATGGGCTTTCTATTTTTCGGAATCATATTCTCCTTTTCGTCAGTGATAATCGATGATTTCATGCGCGGCCTGGATCATATCGAGCATTCTCTGAGCTGGATCCCCCTCTTCCCGAAGGGAAGAGGGGCCGGGGGGAGATGGGCTATAAAAAGAAAACCACTCGCCCCCGTAGTTGCCGTTTTACTTCCGGCGCGCACGTTCCTGAAAATCCAGGGGGCGAGTGGTGGACCTTAGCGGGATCGAACCGCTGACCTCCTGCATGCCATGCAGGCGCTCTCCCAGCTGAGCTAAAGGCCCTTCGAACGAAATTCTACCAGATTGGGCGGGCTTCCCTCAACCGTTACTCGCGCGCGGGCGTGAGGCCGCTGCGGCGGGGCCGGCCGTCCGGGCCGTAGCCGTCGAACGTCCCGGGAGCGGAGACCGCCCCGGAAACGCTCGCCGTGTCGCGCGAGTCGGAGCCGCCGCCGTCGAACATGCGGTCGAGCTGGCCGAAGCGATCGTACGTCAAGGCGTTCCCCTGAGGCTTGACCTGGCCGCGCGCGCGCAGGGCGGCGAGCAGGCGCCGGTCGCCGCGGCCGTCGACCTCGCGCAGCAGCCGGGCCGTGTGCTTGCCCAGGCCGGCCTTGCGCGCTTCGAGCCCGTCGAGCACCTCCGGAAACTGTTCGGGGCGAGAGAGCGACTGCGCCAGCAGAAGGGCCGCCGCGCGCTGAGGGTCGATCGGCTCCGAGCCCAGCGAGGAGCGGACTGCCTTCATCGAGCCCACGCCCGAGCCGACGCCCGCCCCGATCACGGCCACCTCGAGATAGTCCGCGACCGCTCGCGGAGCGGTCATCGCCGCCACGGCGCGCAAGTGGAGCTCGAAGGAATCAAGCAGGCGGGAGCCGTAGAAGGGATCGGCCGCGAGCGAAAGACCGACGGATCCGAGGTAGGCGCCCGAGTAGCCGGTCGCGGGAACCGCGTGCGCGTCGACGCGCCCGATGGGGCCGGCGGAACTTCGAATGGCGCTCAATAGGAGGACAGCGGCGAAAAAGGGCTTCACGCTCGTAGGATAACCCCGGAACCTCCCGGATTCAAGGGGCCGGCAACGCAACACCGGGAGGTCAGACCCCAAGATTATCGCTAGAGGAGGGTCGGGAGGACACGGCAGAACTCGACCTCGGCCGGGAACATCTCAGGGACGGGGAGCTTGCTGATCTCGGTCCAGAACAGCTCGATCACGTCGTCGCCGTTGCCCGTCAGGCGCAGGTCGCCCGAGACGCGCTCGACGAGCCAATAGACGGACACGATGTGAATCGGGTGGTGCGTCGACAGATGGGCCTCCTGGCTCGCGAACAAGGTTCGCACGGGACGGATGACGAGCCCGGTCTCCTCAACGAATTCACGGCGCAGCGCGTCCCCGGGGGCCTCCTCCACCTCGATGCCGCCGCCGGGGAAGTTGATGAAGGTGCTCGGCCCGAAGCGGGAACGCGTGAGCAGCACTTTATCCCCGTCGCGCAGGACGCCGTAGATCCTGCACGAGAACTTCCTCATTTGTTCTGGTCCAGCCACGCGACGACCGCGGTCTTGGCGTCGCCCAGCAGCGGGTCGCCGTCGCCGACGAGCAGATGGTCGAAGTCGAAGCTGCGCAGGAGCTCCAGCGACTTCTTGAGCGCTTCCGGCGCCTCCTGCTTCTCGACGGGCACCGTCTTGAGCTTGCCGCCGGGCGCGATCAAGGCGTCGCCCACGAGAAACGCGCGCCGGTCGGGCCAATACAGCGCGATCTCCCCCGGCGACTTCCCGGGAAGATGCACGCAGACGAGGCCGTGGAGCTTGTCGCCGTCGGCGATCGTTTTATCGGGCGTGATCTGCGCGCTGTCGGCTTCAAGGGCATGAAGGACGGTCGGAATCTTCCAACGCTTGAGCACAGATTCGCGCTCGCGGAGGTGATTTCGATTGGTGATGACCAAAGCGTCGGGCTTAAGGCCGGCGGCCTCGATCACGGCCAGGTCGTCGGCGGAGAAAGCCACGGGATCGACGATGACCGTCCCCTCCGCGGTGCGCAGGATGTGGCCGTTGAAGTTGAACTTCTTCTCGGGGTTGAACGCGGACCAGCAGTAGACGCCGTCGAGGAGTTGGATCATGAAGGGAGGGGCCCCGGTCTGAGTCGTCTCACCGCTTCCACGAAGCCCCATTGGGGCACGCCCTCGCGCCTGAGCCCGGCGTCGATGACGACGTGGGCCTCGCGATAGCGGTACCAAGGGAGACGGGGAAGCAGATGGTGCACGGCGTGGAGATTCTGGCACAGAAAGAAGGGGTCCAGCCAGGCGGGAAGGATGTTCGCGGTATCCTTGAAGCGTCCTCGCTCCGTATGCGGCCGGTGCGGCCAGTAGTCGAAGGTCAGGGCCAAGGCCGCGACCGCGAGCTGCGCAGGAAGGGTCCAGTACAAAAGGACGTCGCGAAGATGGCCGGCCCTCCACGCCCAAGCGTGCAGGCCGGCGATCGCCGCGATCGTGACGACGGACTGGACGAAGGCCGAGTCGCGGCGGCGCAGGCGCGTGAGGTAGGTCCAGTAGTGCATCTGCAGCATCGTGAGGCAGCGTAAACCCGTCGAGAGGAACGTCGTGCCCGCGGCCCAGAAATCCGGATCCTCGCGGGGATCGTTCGTGTGCGCGTGGTGGTGCAGGTGATTGCGGCGGATCGCCGCGTAAGGCCCGCATAGCACGAACGTGGCGGCGTAGCCGCACAGGTCGTTGAGCCAGCCCCGGCGCGAGACGCAGCGGTGAACGGCGTCGTGCGTCACCGTGAACTGCGCGTACGCGCAGGCGGTGTTCACCCCCGCCGACAGCCACGCGGGCCACAGTCCGCTCAGACCCGCCGCCGTCGAGGAGGCCTGGACCGCGAGCGCCGTCGCCATGAGCGCGACGGTCGGCCAGGCCGTCGCCCCGTCGGGAAGCTCCAAGACGCGTAATTCGCGCAAATCAATGGAACTCACGCACCGATGATAGCTTTTTCGTACACTGGGTCATGGTCCGCCGGAGCGCCGTCCTCGCCGCACTGCTCCTCTCGTGCGCCTGCTCGCCCGACGGCGGGTCGACCGTGCGCCTGCTCGTCGCGGTCCCGATGACCGGCGACATGGCCGCCTCGGGCCAAGGCGTCGAGCGCGGCGTGCGCATGGCCGTCGAGGACGAGACCGCGCTCGGCGGGCTGCCCAAGGTCGAGGTCGTCGTCTCCGACGACCGCTCCGACCCCTTCGAGGCCGCCGCCGTCGCCCGCCGAGCCGTCGACGACCCGCTCGTGTTCGCGGTGATCGGCCACCTGACGTCGGGCTGCGCGCTCGAGGCGTCGCGCGTCTACGCGCAGGCCGCGCTCGCCATGATCACGCCGTCGGCCACGGCGACCGCGCTGACGACCCAGCAGGACCGGCCGGACTGGGGAGGAGAGCGCGTCGTATTCCGCCTCCCCCCCTCGGACGCCATGCAGGGAGAGTTCGCGGCCGATTACGCGGTCAAGCGGCTGTCGCTCAAGCGCTTCGTGCTCGTGCACGATCGCTCGCCCTACGGCCTCGGCCTGGCCGAAACCTACCGCGGCGCGCTGGAGCGCAAGGGCGCCGCCGTCGCGGGCTTCGAGGCCGTCTCGCTCGGCGACAAGGACTTCGCGGCGACCGTCAAGGCGATCCTTTCCGCGCGTCCCGACGCGGTGTTCTACGGCGGCATCTACATGGAGGCGGGCCTCCTGATCCGCCAGGCGCGCGCCGCGGGCTACAAGGGAGCCTTCCTCTCCGGCGACGCGACCAAGAACGCGGACTTCTTCGACGCCGCGGGCCCGGCCGGCGACGGCGCGTACATCTCCATCGGCGGCGTGCCCGTGGAGGCCCTCCCGAGCGCGGCGGATTTCGTCGAGCGCTACCAGAAGCGCTGGGCCGGCGCGGTCCCGCGCACCTACGACCACTACGGCTACGAGGCCGCCCGCGTGGCGCTGACGGCCCTGCGCCGCTCGGGCGACCCGAGCCGCAAAAAGGTGCTCGAGGCCGTGCGCAACACCGACATGCGCGCGATGGTCGGCGACGTCGCCTTCGACTCCAAGGGCGACACCTTGCGCGGCATCGTCACGATGACGAAGGCCGACTTCGGCCAGAAAAAGTTCGAAGTCATTTACTAGATAGAAGTAGAAGGGGCCAGGCCCTGCGTATTGCATAAGTTATGCAATACGCAGGGCCTGGCCCCTTTTCCGTTCCTTCGACTTAAAACTTTGCACGAGGGGGGACTCGAACCCCCAAACCCTTTCGGGCGTACGCACCTCAAGCGTATGTGTCTGCCAGTTCCACCACCCGTGCGCGGGTTTGCTGCTTACTTCGAGGTTTTCGGCTCGGCTTTTTTAGGCGCCGATTCGAGCGACTTGTACGCGTCCGACGCGGCCTCGGACGTAGGAGCCGTCTTGGGCGCCTCGGGAGCCGGAGCCGTGACGGGCGCGGGCGGAGCCTTCGAGGTCACGCTGGACATGCCCGACCGGTCCGAGAGAAGCGTCAGAAAGAGCGAGGTGAAGGCGAAGGTCGCCGCGAGGCCTCCGGTGAACTTCTTCATGAAGCTCGAGCCGCTGGGGGTGTTGATCAGAGAGTCCCCCCCGCCTCCGAACATCGACAGGCCCGCGCCGCGCCCGGTCTGAAGGAGCACGAACAGGATCATGCCGAGGCACGCGATGATGTGGATCGTCATTAGAAAGTGATACATGGAAGTTCGATTATACCTTTTTACGACGCGAGCGCGACAAGCCCCGGCAAGGCCTTGCCTTCGAGCAGCTCCAGGGAGGCGCCGCCGCCCGTGGAGCAGTGGCTCATCTTGGACGCGAGGCCGTTCTTCGCCAGGACGGACAGGCTGTCGCCGCCGCCGACGATCGTGACGGCTCCCTTCGCGGTGGCGTCCGCCATCGCCTTGGCGACGGCGTCGCTGCCCACGGCGAACGCGGGCATCTCGAAGATGCCCATCGGGCCGTTCCAGAAGATCGTCTGCGCCTTCGCGACGTGCTCGGTGAAGAACTCGATCGTGTGGGGGCCGATGTCCACGCCGATCATGTCGGGCGGGATCGACATCGCCTGGGTCACGGTCGTCGCCGCCTCCGGAGCGATCTGGCGGACCACGACGTGGTCGGCGGGCAGAAGGATCTCGACCTTCTTGTTGTAGGCCTTCTCGATCACGTCTTTCGCGGCGGCGATCTGGTCCTTCTCGAGAAGGGACTTGCCGATGTTGATGCCCTGCGCCGCGAGGAACGTATACGCCATGGCGCCGCCGATGAGCAGGGAATCCACGCGCTCGAGGAGCTTGTCGAGCACGACGAGCTTGTCGGAGACCTTGGCGCCGCCGATGATCGCGAGGAAGGGCCGCTGCGGGTTGCCGATCACGCGATCGAGGAACTCGAGCTCGCGCTGAACAAGGTAGCCGATCGCGCCGGGAATGTGGCGCGTGACGCCCGCCGTGGACGCGTGCGCGCGGTGCAGCGCGCCGAAGGCGTCCTGGATGAAGAGCTCGCCGTGCTTCGCGAGCGCCTTCGCGAAGGCGGGCTCATTGGCCTCCTCCTCGGCGTGGAAGCGAAGGTTCTGCAGCAGCAGCACGTCGCCGGGCTTCAGGGCCGCGACGGCCTTGTCGGCGACGGCGCCGACGCAATCCTCGGCGAACGCGACGGGCTGCTTGAGGAGCTTGCCGAGCTCGGCGGCGACGGGCTTCAGCGAATATTTCGGCTCGACCTTCCCCTTCGGGCGGCCGAGATGGGCGATCAGGACGATCTTCGCGCCCTCGGCGATCAGATGCTGGAGGGTCTTGAGCGTCTCGCGGATGCGGGCGTTGTCCTCGATCTTCGCCCCCTTCATCGGGACGTTGTAGTCGACGCGGACGAGCACGCGCATGCCCTTGACCGTCATATCCTGAAGGCGCTTGAGCTTGAGGGCGGGCTTATCGGGGGTCATTGGGTCCCTGAGTCTAGTAGATGTTCTTGCCCATCGCGGAGGCGATGAGCTCGGACGCTAGGACGGCGGTCGCGTTCTGCATGTCCTCGAGCGGGTTGACCTCGACGAGGTCGAGCCCGATCATGCGCTCGGAGTCGGCGCACAGCTCCATGAGCAGGTGGGACTCGCGGTAGGTCAGGCCGCCGCGCTTGACGGTGCCCGTGCCCGGCGCGTTGCCCGGATCGACGGAGTCGATGTCGAAGCTCAGATGGAACCCCGCGGTGCCGTCGCTGGCCATGTCGATGGCCTGCTCGGTCACCACGCCCATGCCGTAGCGGTCGATCTCTTGCATCGAGAAGACGCGGATGCCCGACTTGCGGATGTTGACGGCCTCCGCGCGGTCCACGTCGCGGATGCCGACGAGGACGACGTTGCGCGGATCGATCTTGGGCGAGAAGCCGCCGAGACGCGCGAAATCCTTGTGCCCCATGCCGAGCAGGTGGGCGAGCGGCATGCCGTGGACGTTGCCCGTCGGGGAGGAGTCCGGCGTGTTGATGTCCGCGTGCGCGTCGACCCAGATCAGGCCGATCTTGCGCCCCTTGTCGCGGAACGCGCGCGCGACGCCGGAGACCGAGCCGACGGCCAGCGAGTGGTCGCCTCCGAGCGTGATCGGGATCGAGCCGTTGGCGACGGCCTCGTAGGTCTGCTTCTCGAGGGCCTGGCAGACCTTCAGGATCGCGGCGCCGTTCTTGAGCTTGCCCTTGGCGGCGGCGACGATCTTGGGGACCGTGAGGTCGCCGGCGTCGGTGACCTCCAGGTCGAGCGCTTCGAGCCCCTCGACGAGGTTCGCCCGCCGCACCGCGGCGGGGCCGCCCGAGGCCCCCTTCTTCGAGGCCCCGTAGTCGAGGGGAACGCCGATGACCGTCGCGTGCCGCTTCTTTCCGCTCACTGCTTACGCCGAAACGAGAGACTTCTTGGCGATGTAGGCGACGAGGTCGACGACGCGGTTGGAGTATCCCCACTCGTTGTCGTACCAGCCGAACACCTTCACGAGGTTGCCGTCGATGACGTCGGTCAAAGTCGAGTCGAACACAGAAGAAGCCGGGTTGCCCATCACGTCGCGGGACACGATCTGGTCCTCGTTGTAAATCATGTAGCCCTTGAGCGTGCCGGCGCCGGCGGCCTTCTTGAACGCCTCGTTGACCTCTTCCTTCGTGACGCTCTTGTTGAGCGTCGCGGTGAGGTCGACGATGGAAACGTCCTGGACGGGCACGCGGATCGAGGTGCCGGTCAGCTTGCCCTTGAGCTTCGGCAGGACGAGGCCGATCGCCTTCGCAGCACCCGTGGACGACGGGATCATCGACACGGCCGCCGCGCGGGCGCGGCGAAGGTCGGTGTGGCGCTGGTCGAGGAGGTTCTGGTCGTTCGTGTACGCGTGAACCGTGGTCATCAGGCCGTTCTTCAGGCCGAACGCCTCGTCGAGAACCTTGCCGAGAGGCGCCAGCGCGTTGGTGGTGCACGACGCGTTCGAGATCACGGTGTGCTTCGCGGGATCGTAAAGCTCGTCGTTGATGCCCATGCAGATGGTGATGTCCTCGCCCTTCGCGGGAGCGGAGATCACGACCTTCTTCGCGCCGCCGACGAGGTGGCCCTTCGCCTTATCGGCCTCGGTGAAGAAGCCGGTGGACTCGATGACGATCTCGACGCCGACCGAGGCCCAGGGGAGCTTGGAGGGATCCTTCTCGGCAAACACCTTGATCAGTCGGCCGTCGATCTTGATGTCGTTGCCGACGGCTTCCACGGTCCCGGGGTACGGGCCGAAGGTGGAGTCGTACTTGAAGAGGTTCGCGTTCATCTTCGCGTCCGTCAGGTCGTTGATCGCGACGATCTGGATGTCGGGATTCTTGAGGGAGGCGCGCATGACGAGGCGCCCGATGCGGCCGAAACCATTGATGCCCACTTTGATGGCCATGATAAAACCTCCGTTCCAGCCGTTAGGCCGGGAATATCTCATCCTAGCGTTTTTGGCCCGAGTTGTGAAGTCCCTTCAGGGGGTCCACTGCGACGGCTCGGCGGAGCGGGCGCTCGGCGCGATATCGCGCTGCTGCCGCTCGGGATCTCGCACGCGCAGCTCCGCGGTCTTCGGTGCGGACGGCAGCGGATTGTACAAGCAGGATTCGGAGATGACCGGCCCCAGCCGGTCGACGGCCTTCGCGAGCGCCTTCTCGAGCGCGTCGGCCGCCGGCTTCTCGGCGAGGCCCTCGCGAGACACGGCGAAGGCCGTCGCCTCCTGCCGGCAGACGGCGTCGAGCCCGCCGTACACGATGACCGAATAGCTGATCGTCGCCGTGACCTCGGACACGCCCACGTCGGAGGATCTTACATCCACCTTCGTGAGGTCGATGCCCACGAACGTGCCGCCCGCGTAGCCGGACTTGACCCTGAGCGAGCGCAGACGCTTCTCGAGACCCTCGCGGAAGATATCGAAGAACGGCCGCGGCAACGGGACCTCGGCGCCGATCTCCGTCACGCCGCCGGAGGTGTCCTTGAACTCGATGGACCAGATCTTCATGAGCCGGTTGGGCACGAGCGGCACGGCGGGCTCGATCGGCTTGTACTTCAAGCCCCCTGCCGCGCATCCTGCCAGAACGGCCGACAGCCCCGCCACGGCGATGATTGCATTCTTCATGATCCCCCCTTTAGTACCGGACGACTAGGCCTAGGTGAGAACGGGACGCGTATCTCCGGGCGGCTTCGGCCTGGTTGAGGAGCTGCCAGCCGAAGTCCGCGCGGAACGTCAGATAGGTGGAGGCCGTATAGCGCAGCCCGGGGCCTGCCCCGAGCAGCTTGGTCTCGGCGGCCTCTCCGGGAAGGCGCCGGTGATTCCTGCCGGCGCCGTAGTCCACGAAGGCCAGCAGCTGCCAGCGGTCCGCGGCGGCCTCGAGCTTCTCGAGCGCGGACAGGGCGCGCAGGGCCGGCGCGCGCAGCTCGGCCGTCAGGATATAACCGGAGTCCGAGTTGTACACGCGCGTGTCGTAGCCGCGAACCGTGTCGAACCCGCCGAAGCCGAGCTGCTCGCTGGGCAGGAGGTTCGCGTCGGCCTGCTGCGCGGCGGCCAGGTTCACGAGCGTGAAGCCGGCCGGCAGCCGCGTCGTCCGGTTGAGCTCCGCCTTCCCGTAGTAATAACGGGACGTCGAGCCGGCGCGGCTGACGCGGAACGACGCGGTCGTGTTGCGCGCCGTCAGCCCCCCCGGGCTCGCGTAGCCGGTCGCGCGCAAAGTGGTTTCGCCAAGAGGATCCTTCAGGCGGGACGCGTAGCCCAGGCTGTATTGCGCGACGTCCGTCGCCGCCGCGAACACCGAGAGGCCGCCGAACGTGAGGTTGTTGTTCGTCTGCTTGTAGTCGAAGCCGCCGGTGACCGAGTGCCGGTACCCGCTGAGCGCGGGCAGCGGCACCTCGTAGCGCAGGCTCGCCTGCCAGTTGTAGCCGGAGAGATCCAACGGCTGCGGCAGCTTCGCCTTCAGGTCGGCGTAGCTGCCGAAGACCGTCACGACGTGGCGCCAGGGAAGCGGCTGCGTGAAGCTGCCGGAATGGGCGCGGAAGGAGCGGAGGTCCGGGCTCGTCAGGAACTGATAGCTCGCGACGCCGTCGCCGCCGAACACGTCGCCCCAATCGGCGCCGAGGGAAAGCCGTTCGTTCTGCGTCTGCCGCGTGCCCGTGTCGTCGTAGCCGCCGTAGACGCGAAAGGGAAAGCGGTCCACCTGCTTGAGCAGCAGGTTGGCCCTTCCGAACTCGGTGCCTTTCACGTAAACGAGGTCCACGCGCCGGAAAGGGTTGCGGTTGAGCCAGTCGAGGTCCTCGCTGATCAAGTCGACGTCGAGCTCGTCGCCGGGCTTCGAGCGCATGGCCCGCGCCGTGCGCTGGGACCGGTACCATTGGTTGCCGAGCACCCTCACCGTTCCGACCCTCGCCTGCAGGACCAGGATCTGTAGCACGCCGTCCGTCACGTCCTGGGGCAGGATGCTGACGTCGACGAACGGGCGGCCGTGCCGGCGGCAGTAGAGCGCGATCTCATTAAGGATCTGGAACCGCCCGCGCGAAGTGAGCGGCCGCCCCAGATGCGCGGCAAGCTTCGCCTTGAAGGCGGGGCGATCGAGCAGGGAGATCCCGCGGACCTTGACCCCGCGCACGTCCATGAGGCCCGGCTGCACGATCGAGTCAACGTCCTTGACCAGCACGATGCCGATCAGGTTGTCGACCAACACCTGGTCCAGGTCTTCCGCCCGGGCGCGCGGCGCGGCCCCCAGCACGAGGCAGAGCGACAATAGGATCCGGGTCACCGCTTACGCCTCGGCTCGGGGGCGATGGGCTCGGCCACGGCGTCACGCAAGGTCCCGAGGTCCCACGAGAAGAGGTCGCCGGCCGAGGCGGAGTCGCCGCCGCCGTCCGCGTATTCCGCGTACCGCTCACATTCGAGCTTGTGGCGGTCGACGATGCGGCAGCCCTCGAACGCAAGCTCATTGAGGCGCGGCCGGTCGTTGCTGAACACGGACGGTTCGATTCCCGGCTGCGGAAGCGGCGCGTAGGCGGACCCCGCGCTGTAGAGGAAGCCGTTCCCCGCGAAGGCGGGCGCGGGCCCGCCCGCGTACGACGTGGCGTACTGCGCGGAACCAGTCAGCCCCCCCAGGATATCGCGCCCCGGCTCGGCCGAATAGATCAGGAACCTCCCGCCGCCCGGCAAAGTAATCGCGTGCGACCCCGCGTTCTGAAATGAATCCGACGCGACCATGAGAACCCCGCCGGGGCCGGAGGACGCCACGTTCCCGCCCATGAGAATCCGGCGGCCGAAAAGGGACACGTCGCTTCCCCGCAGCCTCCCGCTCCAGGCGATATCGCCCGTCGCCACTAGGCCGCCGTTCACGAAGGTGCGGGAGCCGGACGTCCCGATGGAGGCCAGCGCCGTCCCGCCTCCGACGGCGCCCGCGAACAGCACGTCTCCGGCGCCAGAGGCGACGCTCAGGCTTCGTGCGCCGTCGACGGTCGATTGGAAGTCTACGCCCTCGCCGGCGCTCGTGAGCGCGGCGCCCGCGCCCGGGCCGCCGAGGACGACGGCCGCGCCGTACCGTTGCTTGCCCACCGTCGTCACGCTCCCCCCGTCGAGATGAACGACGCCAGCCGCGTCGATATAGAGCCCGCGCAGCGCCGAGGCGTTTCCGACCGCGCCCGAGAATGTCGCGTCGCCGGCGCCCGCGTCGATGACGAGGTTCTTGCCGCCGTCGATGGTCCCGCCGAAGGTCACGCCTGAGCCGGCGGTGAGCTCAACGTCCGTGCCCACGCCCCCCAGCGCGACGGCCTGGCCGTAGCGCTGGGCGCCCGTGGTCGTCACGGCGCCGCCGTCGATTAGCGTCCTCGATCCGGGCGCGCCCGTGACGTCGAGGGAGCTCAAGGCGCTCCCGAGCCCGACGAAGCCCGAGAACGTGACATCCCCCGATCCGGAATCGATCGCGAGGCTCCGGGCGCCGCCCGCGGCGCTGTCGAGCGTTTGGCGGAACCAGAGGTCTCCCCCGCCCGTGTTCAGCGCGGCGTCCGCGCCGAGGAGTGCGGCGCCGTCGTAGGTCTGCGCGCCGCCCGAGGTCGTCACGTTCGCGTTGAGGAAGATCGAGCCGAGCCCGCCGTTCGCGCTCAGCAGCACGCCGCCGCCGCCGAGGCTCGTGATGGGGGCGTTGACGATGACATCGCCGCTCGCGTCGAGCGTCAGGCTGCCGGCCGTGGGCCCGCCCCAGACGATCGCGTCCGCGACCGTGATATGCCCCGCCTCGAGGCCGGCCCCGCCGGTCCGCACGGTCACGTTCGCGCCGGACAGCTGGGCCACCAAGGTCGCGACCGAGAGGTTCGCGCCGGCGCCCGTGCTTTCGTCCGGGTTCGATGGGTCGACCGCGGCGTTCGCGGCGTTGGAGATCGTGAGGTTATAGGGATCGATCAGCAGCGAACCCATGAGCCCGCGCGGCGCCGACGCGTCGACGAAGCCGCCGTAATCGAGACGGCCGCCGGACACCTCGACGTTCCCGCCGTCCCCGCCCTCGGCTCCGCCGCGGACTTTGATCAGCCCGCGGAAGAAGGCGGCTTCCCCGCCCCACACCAAGACCTCGCCGCCGTCGGCATCCCCGGAGCCGCTCGCGTCGATGACCGAGCCCTCGCGCAGCGCCACCGAGCCGTCGGAGACCAGGTACACGCGTCCGCCGCGGCGCTCGACGCCCGTGGCGCGAATGACGCCCTCATGATTGATCGCCAGGCTGTAGGCGTTGCCCCCCGCGGCTTTGAGCTCCGCCGCGGCCGCGACGATGAGCCCGCGCTGGTCCACGCCGACGTCCGAGCCTTCCCCGGAGCCGGCCTTCACGAAAATCCGCTCGTCCGAGCCCGGCTGCAGGAGCACCTCGGAGCCCGCCGCCAGTCCGACCGTGCCGCCCGGAGCGGCGAGCTCCCCGTCATTGCGCACCGTGCGCGCGATGAGCAGGATGTCGCCGCCGAGGGCCGAGATGCGCCCCGCGTTGACCAAGGCCGCGGCTGACGTCCCCGCGAAGCGAAGGTCTCCGCCGGCCATGAAGGCGGCGTCGTCGACGTCGAGCGTCGACGCGATGAAGGCCTGCGTGTTGATGACGCCCGTGGGTCCCACGGTGATCCCGTTAGGGTTTATCAGGAACACCTTGCCGTTCGCCTCCAGGGAGCCGTAGATCGCGGACGCGTCGCCGCCCGTGACCCTATTAAGGACGGCCGACATCGCCGACGGCTGGATAAACCGCGTCGTCTCCCCCTGGCCGATCGAGAACCCCCCCCAATCGATGATCGCGGCGTCGGATGTCTGGGTCACGGTGAGCACGGACCCGCTCGAGCCGATCGAGGCCGCGCCGGCGGCGACGGTCCCGTCCGTCGGATTGGCCCGCAGGATCCCAGGGAGCGCGAGCAGCAGGACGGCGGCCGCGGCGAGGCGTGCGTATGTCGTGACCTTAAATCCCGGCGGCACGGGCAGGCCTATCCGCGACACCGCCCTGACGTCGGATGCAACCGCGAAGCTGTAGATCGTCTTGGCCATGAGCGGTAAATACCATAGTCGTCGTCAAACCCCCAGAGAGGGACGGTGACAACATACGGCCGGTTTTATGACGCGGCGGGAGGCGTGACAGCGCGCGCGCGCCGGGCCATGAGCGCGACCGCGCTCAAGATGATCATGAGCGTCGCGCCGGCGGCCGCGGCGAGGAAGATCGCCGTCAGGATGATAACGAGCAAAGGGCCCGCGATCGCGACGGCGCCGAGAAGAAGAGCGAGGATGAGCCAATTCACGGGCTCATCCTCGCATTTGGCCCTTTGCGGGCCGGCGACCGTCAGGTTACGCTTTGACGACGCTAGCGGTTGAGAAGCACGATCTCCACGCGCTGGTCGGAGTAGGGCGCGCGCGTCGCGTCGACCCCGATGTGGCGCGTCGCGACCATCAGCTCGCGCAGGAGCACGTCCTGCACCGCTTTGGCCTGGACGTCGCCCAGCTCCTTCGTGTTCGAGAACACGCGCACCGAGATCGGAATGCCCGTGTATTTGCGCTTGATCAGGTCGGCCGCCGAGCGCAGCAGGTCGGGGCCCGTGGGCGACTGGAGCTCGCCCGCGTTCTTGCTCTTGCCGAAGAGCGCGGAGGAGTCGAGGCTCACGTGAAGGCCCGTGTCCTCCTGGTGGACGATGCCCTTGAACAGCAGCGGCTTGCCGACGGTCGTGCGCGGGGAGCCGTCAGGGCTCGTGAACGTGTAGACGGCGGAATACGAGCGCCCCGCGCGCACCCACTCGCCCTGCTCGTTCTGCCCGGTCCACAGCAGCTCCGCGGGCGGATCGCCCGAGCCGGAGTAGTTGTGGAAGACGCGGCCTTCCTCGTCGGCGATCGTGAGGCTCCAGCCCCATTTCCGGGCTTCCTTGGGCTCGAGCTTGCCGCCCAGAAGGGCCTCAAGCTGCTCCTTGATCTTGAACCCGATGCCGGAGCGTTGGCTAAAGGTCGTCCGCCACGGCTGAATGACGCGGTCGTTCATGAGGCTCTCGGGATGCGTGCGCCGCCAAGAGACGGTCAGCGGCGACACCGCGAGCAGGAGGTTCTCATCGGGCTTGAGCGAAGGACGGATCGTCTCGTACTGGTCCACCTCGATCTTGAGCGGAGGCTTCTGGTCGTTGAGCTTGGAGCCCGCGCCCTCCGCCTTGATGATGACCTCAGAGGGCATGCCTCCCGAGGGCGGCTGCACGGCGGAGGCGGCCGGCGGCACCTGAGCCGAGGCGTTCACCGACACGACGAGCGATGCGGCGAGAGCAAGCTTGATTTTCATATTCACTCCAGTACGAAGCGGAAGGTGATGACGCCCCACTGCGCGCCGGAGCCCGGCGCGGGGGCGAAGGTCCAATTGCGAAGGCTGTCCATGCAGAGCCGGTCGAGGCGGCCGTAGCCCGAGGTACGCTCGACGCGCATCCCCGGCATCACGAGGCCCTCGGCGTCGACGTTGAAGCGGATGGCGACCTCGGCCTCCATCAGGCCCTGCTGGCGGGCCCATTCGGGAAACGCGGGGAGCGCCGCGCCGGTGACCTTACGGTCCTTCAGCGGGCCTTCGATCTCGACGCCCTTCTTCGGGCCGTCCTCTTGGGCGGCCGCGGCCTGCCGGCGCACGAGCTTCGGCGCGGCGGCGATCGTCTCGATCTTGGGCGCGGCCGCCGCCTGGGCCCGCGGGCGCAGCTCGAGCGCGTCGGGCAGCACGGAGAAGCCCTTGCGCGCCGACGGGCGCTCCGCGATGGGCTCCGCCTCGGCGAGCGCGGCCGCGGCCGCGGCGATCTGGCGGCGGCTCGTCGGCTTCGGCGCGTCGAGGGCGCCGCCGACAATCGCGGTGGCCTCGCGGCGCCTGTCTTCAAGGACGAGAGCCTCCGGAAGATTCTTCACGCGGCGGCGTCCGACCTCCTCGAGCTTCGGGAGCGCCGCGAGCGTCTCCGCGGCGCGGCGCTTGGACATCGGCTCGACGTCGACCTTCGCGGCCGAGACACGCGAGCGGGAGAGGTCGAGGGCGTCGAGCTTGGGCGCCGCGGCCGCGCGCCGGCTCTCTTCGAGCTTCGGCGCCTCCGCGAGCGGCGTCTTGCGCGTCTGCGGAAGCTTAATGTCGACGGCCTGCAGGTCCGCGCGGCGCGGCGGCGCCGACGGCAGGGCCATCTTCAGGAAATCCATCGTCGATAGCGCCTTCTTCTCGGCAGGCTTCGGGACCTCGCGCGCCGGGGCGATCAGAAGGTCGACGCCCTCGATGATCTGCGCCGCCTGCTTCGGGCCTTCCTTCACAAACCCGAGGAACAGCACGAGGAAGGCGGCATGCACCGCGAGCGAGATGACGACCGACGCCGGGACGCGCGTCTGGTTCACTTGATCTGCTCCGTCGCGATCGTCAGCGACTGGGCTCCCGCGTCCTTGGCGCGCCCCATCAGGTCCGTCAGCTGCCCGTGCAGCGCGTCCTTGTCCGCGCGCAGGACGACCATCTTGGATTCCTTCGCCGCGAGCGCGGCCTTCAGCGCTTCCCCGAGCTTCTTGGGATCGCTGAACTTCTCGGCGTCGATCGCGTACTGTCCGTCCTTGGAGAGCGTGACCGTGATCTTGTCGGCTTCCTCGCCCTCATGCGTATGCGCCGAGGGCAGGTCGACCTTGATCGGAGGATCGGAGAACATGGGGGCCGTCACCATGAAGATGATGACGAGCACCAGGCACACGTCCACGAGGGGCGTGATGTTGATGTCCGTGATGGGCTCATCCGACTCGATGCTTGCGCCCGCCATCAGCCTCCGCCTCCGGCGGCCACGCTGTCGGTCTTCATGATGGCGAGCTTCAGCGCGCCCGCCTGCTTCGACGCGTCGAGGACCTCGACGACGAGCCCGACCTTGTTCATCGAGTCCGCGGTCACGATCACCATCTTATCCTTGCTCGACTTGAGCGCCGCGGCGAGCACCGCGCGAAAAGTGACGCCGTCGGTGCGGGTTCCATTGACCGAGATGGCGCCGTCGGGCGTAATCCGGATGTTGACGTTCTCATCGACGGAGGCCTTGCCTTCGGCGTTCGAGGGCCGCGTCTCGAAGACCTTGATGCCCAGGGCGACGGCCATGGGAGCCACGGCCATGAAGATGATGACGAGCACGAGGCAGACGTCGACCAGCGGCGTGACGTTGATCGCCGTGATCGGCTCGTCTTCCTTCTGGCTGGCTCCTGCCATCGCGGTCCCCTTACTTCGCCCCGACCATCACGATCAGCCGCGCGGAGGCGATCTCCATGTCCACGGTGATGACCTTCAGGCGGCGCATGAAGTAGTTGTACAGGATGGTCGCCGGGATCGCGACGAGCATGCCGGCGGCCGTCGCGACGAGCGCCTCGGCGATGCCCCGGGCCACGACGGCGGGCCCGCCGGTGCCGGAGCCGGCCAGGTCGCGGAAGGCCTTGATGATGCCGACGACCGTGCCGAACAAACCGATGAAGGGCGAGACGTTGCCCAAGGTGCCGAGCACGCCCAGGAAGCGCTCGAGCTTGATGCGCTCCTCCTTGAGCTTCGTCAGCATCAGCTCCTCGAGATCCTTGCGGGACCTCGCCGCGTGAAGCAGGCCGTAATGCACGACCTGCGCGACGGCGGACGGATGCTTCTGGCAGTAAGCCGCTGCGGCGTCGGACTTGCCGCCCTCGAGGCTCTTGCGGACGTGGCCGAGGACCTCGTCGGGGCTCGCCTGCGCGGACCGGAAGTACCACCATCGCTCCAGCGCGAAGGTGATCGACAGGATCGAGCAGAACAGCATGATGACGAGCGTGAAGCTCTCTTTAAACAGCGACAGAATATGGATTTCGCCCATCGGTTCGAGTCTCCTTGCTTAGATATCTGGCGCGTCTACTGTATGTCTTCCGCGGCCGGCATGCCCGGCAGATTAGGCTCCGGCGTCGCCCCGCCGCCACGGCGGCCCTTGGCGCCGGACTTCGGCGCCGGCTTCTTGACGGTCTTTTTCGCCGGCGACTCGTCGGCCGGCATCACGACCGTCCCCCCGCCGTCGGGGGCGACGTCTTCGTCGACGGACGGCGTGGCCGCGGCCACCTTCTTGACCTTGGCCCCGCCCGGGGACTTGCGCAAAGTCGCCGCGCGCGCCGCCGCCTTCTGAGCGAGGTCCTTCGGCGCCGCGCGCGCGTAGTCCTCGTACACGTCGGCGGCCGACGACACGTCGCCCGCCTTCTCGTAAGCCTCGCCGAGCTTCGCGAGCGCCTGCAGCCGGAACGCCGAATTCAGCGGCTTCATCGTCCGCATCTTCTCCCAGGTCGTCAGGGCCTCATCGGGGCGTCCCGCGGCCGTGTTCACCTCGGAGATGCGGTACATGACCTCGAGCGCCAGCTCGCCGTCCGCCGTGCCCGAGTTCTTGATGGTCTCGAGCGTCGCGACCGCGCCGTCAAAGTCCTTGCGGTCGCGCTGGATCTGGTACGTCTCCCACAGCGCGTTCTGCGCCTGGGCGTCGCCCGGCTTCGCCGCCGCGACGTACTTCTGATAGGCGTACTGCGCCATGTCGAGCTTGCCGAGCTTCTTGTACGCGAGCGCCAGGTTGAACTGCGCGGGCGCGACGTAAGGGGAGGCCGGATACTCCTCGATGAGACGCGAGTAATGACGCGTCGCCTCGTCGAACTTTTCCAAATTATAATATGCGCTCGCCAAGTGGAACACGGCCAAGGGCGTGTCGTCGGACTTCTCGAAGTTGCTGAGCAGGCGCTCGTACGCTGGGATCGAGTCCTGCCAGCGATTCTGATTGAAGTAGCTCTCGCCGAGGTAGAACTGCGCTTTCGGCAGCTCCGGATGGTTCGTGAAGTCCACGGAGAACTTTTGGAAGTCCACGGCGGCCGTGATCCAATCCTTCGACTCGAACGCGCGCCGCGCCAGGCGGAACTGCGCCTCTCCGCCGATCGGGGTGCCGGGCTGGGACGTCACGATCTGCCGCAGGCCGGCTTTGAAGTCCAGGCCGCGGCTCCGGTCGTACACGCCCTCCAGGATATCGAGGCCGTCGTTGGACTCGGGCGCCGCCGGGAACCCGGCGACGAGCTCCTGGACCTGCTTGATCGCCGCGCCATCATCCTTCGCGTTGAAGGCGGCCTGGGCGATGCGAAGATGGGCGACCGGCGCGCCGGGCCCCTTCGGGGAAGACGCGAGAATCTCGCGGTAGGCCGCGATGGACTCGCCGTATTTCTGGGCGCGGAACAAGGTGTCGGCGATCTGTGAGCGCGCGAGCGTCGAGTCCTTCGCGTCCGGGTAGTTCGTGACGAGCTTCTTCCACAGGTCGATGGCCTGCGTGTAGAAGCGCTGGTGATACGAGCTCATGGCGGCGCGATAAAGCGCCGACGGAGCCTCCGGCGCCTTCGGGTTCTCGCGCGAGAATTTCTCGTAGAGCTGGTAGGAGTCCTCGTAGTTCTTCTGGTTGAACATCGAGTCGGCGATGCCGAGCTCGTTGAGGCCCGAGAAGGAGAACGAGGAGGTCGCGACCGCCATCATGTCCTTGAGCTTCTGGCGCGCCTCGAGGGCGAGCGTGTCCTCTCCTTTGTAGGAGTGGCACCACGCGAGGCCGTCCTGGGCATAAAAAGCCGCCGGGTCGTCAGGGTAGACCTTCAAAATCATCTCGTAGATGACCGCGGCCTCGTCGACCTGGTTCATCCCGAGGTACGCCTCGGCGGCGTACAGGTAGCTCATTGAGCGCCACTTCGACTTCGACGGCGGAAGGTGCCGGAAGATGAACTGGTAGGAGGTCAGAATCGAATTGAACGCCTTCTGGTCGTACTGGTTCTTGAGGATGGAGAACAGCGCCTGCTCGGCGATGTCGGAGGACGGGGCCAGGTCGATAATGCGCTGGAGCGAGGAAGTCGCCTCGGCGTAGCGCTGCAGCGAGATCTGGGCGTTGGCCATGATCAGGTAGACGTTCTTGGCCAGCACGTGGTTCGGATACTGGGAAACGAAGTTCGAGCCCGTCTGGATGGCCTGGTTGAAGTCGCCGACCTGCAGCTGGCACCACGAGAGCTTGAAGTACGCGAGCGGGGTGATCTTGACCGCGTCGGGATACTGCGTGATCACCTTCGTGTAGGAGAACAGGGCCTCGCGGACCTGGCCCGCGACGAGGTGCGACTCCGCGATGAAGAACTGGGCGAGCGGCGCGAAGAAGTCCTTCGGGTAGCGGTCGAGCACGGCCTGGAAGTTCGCGCGCGCCTCGACATAGTCCTTCTTCTGGAAGTACGAGGAGCCGATGCGAAACAGCGCCGAGACGCGCAGGGGGCTCTCGGGATACAGGGAGATGAAGGTCTGATACTTCGAGATCGCGCCGTTGTAGTCCTCGGCGAGGAAGAAAGAGTCGCCGATGAAGAACTGCGCCTCTTCCTTCAGATCCGAGTCCTTGTAGTCACGGATCAAGTTCTCGAACGCGGCCGCCGCGAGATAGGCGCGCTTCGACAACAGATAAGTCTTGCCGAGATAGTACTGGGCCTCGGCCGTTTTCACCTGCTTGAGCGCGCGCTCGGCGCTCGCGTAGTCGCCCTTGTGCAGGGCCACGATGCCCTGGGCGTACAGCACGACCGGCTCCTTCAGGAACGTCGGGAAGGTCTCGCCGAGCAGGAAAAGGTTCGCCTCTGCCTGGGAGAACTGCTCGAGCGCCAGGTCGGCATAGATGATCCCCATCAGGGCCTCGGGGTTGACGTACGCCTTCGGGTGGCGCTGGTCGACCTCCTTGAACTCCGAGACGGCCTTGTCCCAATCCTTCTCGTTGTAGGCGACCTCCCCGAGACGGTACTGCGCCGACGGCGCCAGCCCGGACTTCTTGTCGTTGATCACGGACTGATAAGCCTTGCGCGCGTCCGACAGCGCCTTCACGGCCGCCGGATTTTTCGGGGCCAACAGCCGCGCCGAAGAAGACTTCTTCGCGGTCGCCTCCGCCTTCAGGATCGACAGCGCGTGCTGCATGTACGCCTCGCCCATGAGGAAGTCGGCGTCGGCCGAGCGCGGAGAGCGCGGGAACTGGGACAGGAAGTTCTCGAAGGCCTGGACGACGGCCAGCTTATCGCGCCCCGTCTCCTGGAACATCTGTGTGGCGGCATTGAACGCCGCCTCCTCGGCCGCGGCGTCGAAGTCCGGCTTCGCCGCGCGCGAGGAGACCGCGATTGAGGTCATGAGGACGGCCATCAGAATTTTTTTCATTCTATTCCCAGAGGGGTGCGGTCTGCTTCGTAGCGGCCTCGTCGGTCAGCTTCTTGACGAAGTCGTCGGGCTTGAGGCCGTTGAACTGCCTTCCGTCGCGCAGGCGGACGGCGAGCGTTCCGGTTTCGACGTCCTTAGGCCCGATGATCACCATATAGGGTACTTTTTCAAGAGTCGTCTCGCGGATTTTGTGGCCGATCCGCTCCCTGCGCAGGTCGAGCTCGACGCGCAGGCCGGCCCTCTCGAGCGTGAGCTTGAGCGCTTCCGCGGCGGCGTCCTGCTCCTCGGTAAGGGTCAAAATCTTGACCTGCACGGGTGATAACCAAAGCGGGAAGTTCCCGGCGTAGTGTTCAACCAAGATGCCGAAGAAGCGCTCCACCGAGCCGTACAGCGCGCGATGGACCATCAGCGGCCGGTGACGCGCGCCGTCGGAGCCTACGAACTCCATGTCGAACTTCTTGGGCAGGTTGAAGTCGAACTGTACCGTTGAGAGCTGCCACGGGCGGCCGATCGCGTCGATGAGCTTCATGTCGATCTTCGGGCCGTAGAACGCGGCCTCGCCCTTGCAAAGCTTATACGGGATCTTGCGCCGCTCGAGCACCGAGACCAGCTGGCCCGTCGCGCGGTCCCAGTCGGCCGCCTCGCCGCTGTAATCTGACGCCTTCTCGGGATCCCACGTCGAGATCTCCATCGCGTAGTTCGTGAAGCCGTAGGTCTTGAAGACCTCCATCGCGAAGTCGAGGCAGCCCTCGACCTCCGACTCCATCTGGTCCGGCGTGCAGAAAATATGGGCGTCGTCCTGCGTGAAGCCGCGCACGCGCATGAGGCCGTGCAGGACGCCGGAGCGCTCGTAGCGATACACGGTCCCGAGCTCGGCAAAGCGCAGCGGCAGCGACTTGTAGCTGCGCAGGGCGCTCTTGTAGATCAGGATGTGGAACGGGCAGTTCATCGGCTTGAGCATGTAGTCGGCCTTCTCGACCTCGATCTCGCCGAACATGTTGTCTTTATAGAACCCGGTGTGCCCCGACGTGTGCCAGAGGTTGATGTTGGCGATGTGCGGGGTGTAGACCATGTCGTAGCCGCGCTTCAGCGCCTCCGCGCGCAGCCAGTCTTCCATAATCAGCCGCATGCGGCCGCCCTTCGGATGCCAGAAGATGAGGCCGGGGCCCGCCAGCTCCTGAATGCTGAAGAGATCGAGCGCGGGGCCGATCTTGCGATGATCGCGCTTCTTCGCCTCCTCGAGCATCTTGAGATGCTTTTGGAGCTGGTCCTTCGTCGGCCACGCCGTCGCGTAGATGCGCTGCAGCATCGGACGCTTCTCGTCGCCGCGCCAGTAGGCGCCGGCCACGGTCAGCAGCTTGAAATGGCGGATCGCCTTCGTGCTGGGCGTGTGCCCGCCGCGGCAAAGGTCCGTGAACGTCGAGTGGGTGTAGTGCGTCAGCTTGGCGTCCTTGAACTGCTCGAGCAGCTCGAGCTTGTACGGCTCGCCGCGCTCGGTCCAGTACCTCTTCGACTCTTCGTACGTCACTTCCGTTCCGATGAAATCGTGGTTGCCCTCGGCGATCTGGAGCATCTTACGCTCGATCGCCTTGAAGTCCTCCTCGGAGAACCTGTGGGTAGAGTCGAAATCGTAGTAGAAGCCGTGCTCGATGGCGGGCCCGATGGTGATCTTCGTCCCGGGGAAAAGCTCCTGCACGGCTTGCGCCATCACGTGCGCGCACGAGTGACGCAAGGCGTCGAGCGCTTCCTGGGAATTCGGGTCGGCGGCTCGGACGATGTCGGAGGTGGGAAGCATGCTCAGGTAGGCTCCTTGGGCAAAAAAATGGTGCCCAGTATAGGATTTGAACCTATGACCTCTCCCATGTCAAGGGAGCGCGCTACCACTGCGCCAACTGGGCACGAAATACGGAATACGGAGCGTGACGTCGGCGTTGATCTTATCATTTCATTGGTAGCGAAGCAATGCGTAGGACTAATTTAGCCAGAATGTGTTACGGATTCAAGGCATTTAAATAACTGTTACTTCGCCAGCATATTTTGCGGACATGGGATTGGGCTTATTGGACTTTTACGGCGCGTGAAAAGCGCTTTGATTTACTCGCCTTTGAGCGGAACGAGGATGCCGCCGGCGGCGACCTCACGGGAGACGCGCGTTAAGGTCACGGGCGGACCGAAGCCCGGCACCACGATCTGGCCGCCGTGCGTATGACCGGTGAAGAGAATGGCGACGGGCAGCCCCTCCAACGAGAAGGCCGCGTCGGGACGATGACTCAACGCGATACGAACGTCGGAGGAGGCCGAGCGCCGGATCAAGGACTCCGCGAAGCTCCTTCCCAGACGATAATCGTTGAGACCGAAGCCGAGGAAGGCCACCCTCGTGCGATCCACGGCGTACGATTCGGAGCGTCCATCGAGGACCTTAAAACCGGTGGCGGCCGAGAACGCCGCGCGATCGAGCCCGCCGTCGACGTCCCCTCCTACGAACAGCTTCGCGCGTCGCGCTTCGAAGCCCGAGAGGTACTCGTTCGTGGAGGCCGCCAACGACGGATGGTTCATAATGTCACCGGTGAACACGACGAAATCCGCCTCGAAAGCGTTGGCTTCCGCGCGAGCGCGCAGCTCCATCGGACGGATACCGTCGGTCTGAAGATCGGAAAAATGCGCGACGCGCACGCGACTGCGCAATCCTTCGACCGGGATCGTCACCCGCTGGACTTCAAGATTCCGGGGGTCGCCGATCTCGCCCCACCATTTCATGGCCAGAAGCATCGCCGCAGGAAGAAGCCACGGAAGTCCGCGCGAGCGCACGGCGGCGGCCGCCGCGGCTATCGGCGCCGCGACCGTGGCGCCGGTCCATAAGGCCCGAGCGGCGAGGCAGAAGCCCCAGATCGTCCCGTCGAGACCGCCGAGCGCGATCCAAGGCAAAAGGCCGCAAGCGCCGCCGGCGACAACCGCGGCGGCGAGCACCGGCGTACGCCTTTCCCCCCGCGCATGCGCGAGGCGGAATAATTTCCAGGAAAAGAAAAGCGCGGTGGCGCAGATCGCGGCATCGAATCCAAGATGCGTCAGCCAGAATGGAGAAAGGGCGAATCCCATCGCGCGTCGTTCCTACTGAATCCGCAGGTGCAGGTGGTTGTCGTGGCCGGGCCAGAAGCGCATCAACGCGGCGGCGCGGTCGCGCTCGGGCGAGGCCGCCCCCGCCGCGAGGACCGCGGCACGGAGGTGGTTGGAAATGAAGATGTACGTGGGCTTGAACTCGGGATCCGGATTGGCGAGGATCGCCTGGATGAGCATCCAGTTGCGCTGCGCGTCAAAGCGTACCGCGCGCCCCCCGTTGCTCCCCGTGAGGCCATCCTTGCCCCCCGTGAAGCTGACGAAGTTCAAGGTGTCCACGGGCTTGCCCGTGCCGGCGTCGGTCATGTAGAAGCCGATGTCCACGTCGCGTCCCGTCTGATGCGACGCGTGGCCCCCAAGCTGACCGCCGTTCACGCTTGAAAGGTCGCCGACCGCGAGGTCCGTCTCCGCCTTGCCCGTGCCGCGCATGTAGGCCGCGATCGTGCGCAGGCCGTTGACGAGGGGCTTCGTTCCCCAGTTCGACGAGCGGCCGGCGTGGATGAACTTGTAGCCGTACCCCTGAATCATCTCGATGCCGGTGTAGAAGCTGTTGCGCACGGACCGCGCGACTCCGCTGACCCACTCGCTGGCTTGGTTCAGGCCGGAAACGACGGTTTCCTTCGCCTGGTGGGCATAGCCCGTGACCAATTCCGAGAACGTCGCCGGCTGATAGTTGGGGGGCGCCGGCGTCGGGTTGGTGAGCGGACCGCGATATGCCTGCAAGGTCGGACGGCCAGGCCGGTTGTCGGCCGGAGCGGCCAAGCCGGGCGACCAGATGCCGAGTTGCGCGGACGTCGGGCTCACCTCGCCTCCGTCGACGAGGGCATTGAAGGCCGCGGCGTCGCTTGCGTTCGCCGTCAGCCGCTTGCCGAAGAGCGATTCGCGGACGGCCTTGACCTTCTCAACACGTTCCTCCGTCGTGGGCTGAACCGAGAAGCGCCCCGGATACAACTGGGCGACGCGGCCGACGTCGGTCTGGCACTTGGCCTTCGTGGTCTTGCCTCGCTTGCGCGTCAAGGTCTGGCCCGTCTGATCCTCCTCGCTCTCGACGCCGGCCCCGAGACGGTCGGCGACGCTCGTCGCCTCCTTCTCGCGCTTCACGTTGGGCGGAGGCTGAGCGCCGTCCTGGACCGGGCCCTTGGCGGCGGGATCGAGCAGGCGGATTTCGACGGCCGGCGCCTCGCAAGCCTCCTTGATCTGGTCCTGGAGCTTTTGCGCGGCGCTTCGGGGGTCCGGCTTCGGAACAGGAACGGCCGCCGCGGCCGTCCCGACGTCCTCGGCGCTCGCGGGGAACGAGGCGCCGAGAAGGAGCACCAAGAGGAGCAGCCGCGACGCCGGGACCGGAGGGGTCATCTCCCGTATAGTAACCCCGGAACGCATTTCGCGCCAGGGCTAAGGGCCCAGACGTCAATGGGCCTTAAGGCCTAACGACGAGAGCTCGACGGCGGAACAGGGCCAGTGGGCCGGTCTTCGGTGAAAAGTTCCGGAACAGCGGATCGGGATTGTTCTGCCACAGCAGCTGCGGGCCGGCGACGTTCGCGGGCTCGTATGCGGCGCTCGCGGCGAGCGAGGCCAGCTCCACCGACGCCTGAGGATCCAGGGCCAGCCACGGAGACAGCAAAAGCCAGTCGGGCTTTACGGCGGCCAACTCGTCCCTGTAAACGGGCGAGACGCCGGCGGCGAACAGCAAGGATAGATTGTCGGCGTCGGAGTAGGCCGTCTTTCCCCCGCCGGCCTTGATCGCGGCGGCCGCGGGCTCGATATAGCCTTCCGGCCCGCGAGCGAGCTCGCGCAGGAAGCGGCCCAGGTCGCAACGCGGTCCGATGTCGCGCAGGCGCTGGCGCATCATGCCCGAGACGGACTCGGCCGGCGCCGCAGGGCCGGCGAGCGCCGCGGCGGCCCTGACCGGCAGCCAGCCGGCCCAGTTGAGCGCGGCGAAAAAGACGGACATGCTCAGCGCGAACGCCTTGCGTCCGTCGGCGAGCTCCGATATCCAGCGGCCCGCCAAATACGCGAGCGCGGGCAGGGCGCCCATCAGGTAGCGCCCGTAGGGCTCCGCCGCGGAGAGCGATAGAAGGCCGAGCGTCGCCGCGAGCCACAGCCAGGCCAGCCGCTCCATCCCGCGCGAGCGCGCGGCGTTGACGCTGAGCCAAATGAAGGCGAGCGCCGCCGCGGCGCGGGAAAGGCTTCCTTCCGCGACCAGCCCGCAGAGAATCAGGAAGCCGGCGGCCGCCGGGAGCCAACGGCGTCGCTTCAACGCGACGGCGGCGGGCAGGAGAGCGGGCACCGCGAAAAGTCCGGACCACAGCAGGAACGTCTTCAAAAATTCGAGCGCCTCGGCGGGCGCGTACAGGTGATTACCCGGGCGCTCCCAGACCCGGAAGTACCAGAACACCGGCAAGGACAAGGCCGTCAGGGCGACCCCCGCGAGCCAGTAGCGGCGCGCGAGGCATTCGCGTCCGCGCAGCGCCGCGTCGGCGACGAGCGCGAGAACGGCGATCGCGAAGAAGGCGAATGAAGAATGCAGCAGCAGCAGCAGCGAGAGGACGAGCGCCGCGGCGGCGCCCTTGGAGTCCGCGAGCATGCGCCGCCAGGACAATAAGACGAGCACCGTGCCGAGCGCGGTCAGCGAATAATAACGAGACTGGCGGGCGAATAAAAGAAAGGCGGGCGACAAAACCAAAAGAATGAGGCCGGATTCGGCCGACCACTTGGGAGAGGTTTCATCGAACAGGGAAAGAAATAACTACAGAGACACCAAGGCGCAGAGAACGAAGGGCAGGCGGGCGGCGAACGGAGTTTGGCCGAGGACCGAGAAAGACATGGCGGTCAGGTACGCGGGCAGCCAGGTGTTCCAGATCCAGACGCCGTCCGCGTTGCCCTCGTATTTGGCGAGAGACGGCTGCGCGGACACCAGGACGCCGTCGAGCGCCATGCGGGGCAGGCCGGTCTTTTGGATGGAGACGGCTCGCAGCGCGGTCTCGGACTCGTCCTGCCAAAGAGCGGGGCTCCCCAGACGGGCCAGCAGCAGGACGGCGCCGAGGACGAGAAGACCCGTCCGAAGCGGAGTCAACGCGGGCCGAAGGCCTTGCGCGGCCAGCGCGCGGTGATCGTGGACTTCATGCCGCCGCGCGGCGTGAACTCGCCGACAACCTCGAGCCAGACGGGCTTGCAGGCCTTGGCGATGTCGTCGCAAATGCGGTTGACGCCGTTCTCGTAGAAGATGCCCATGTTGCGGTAGCCGAGCATGTAGTACTTAAAGCTTTTGAGCTCGAGGCACTCCTTGTTGGGCAGGTAGCGCACCGTGATCGCGCCGAAGTCGGGGAGCTTGGTCTTCGGGCAGACGGAGGTGAACTCCGGGACCTCGATCTTGATCTCGTAGCCCTTGTACTGGTTGGGCCAGGTCTCGATCGGCGGCAGCGGAGCGTCCGCGCCGGAGAGCGACAGGTCGGGGTTGTAGCCGTAGATCAACGGGGCCTTCTCACGCTTAGACATCTTTTCTCCTCAGTCTCAGGGAATTCAAGGCGACGGAAATCGAGCTCAGCGCCATCGCCGCGCCGGCGTACTCGGGCCGGAGCAGGACGCCGAAGCGCGGGTACAGGGCCCCCGCGGCGACGGGGATCAGCAGCAGGTTGTAGATGAACGCCCAGGCGAGGTTCTCGCGGATCACGCGGCGGATGCGGCGGCTGAGCTTGATCGCGCGGACGAGCGTCATCAGATCGGGGTTCAGCAAGGTCATGTCCGCCGACTCGATGGCGACGTCGGTGCCCGTGGCAAGAGCCACGCCGACGTCGGCGTGAGATAGGGCCGGGGCGTCGTTGAAGCCCTCGCCGACCATCGCGACGCGCTTGCCCTCGGCTTGGAAGCGCCGGACGATGCCGGCCTTCTCCTCCGGCCTAATCTCTGCAAAAACGGTGCCGATGCCGCAGAGCTCGGCCGCGCGGTACGCCGCGGCGTTGCGATCGCCCGAGACGAGGTACACCTCGAGGCCCATGTCCTTGAGCGCGGCGACCGCCGCGGGCGCCGACGGGCGCAGGGCGTCCTCCATCTGAAACGCACCCAGGAGCTCGTCGTCTACGGCGACGCCCAGCAGGGACCCGAACTCGGAGAAGCGCCGGGCCTGATCGGCGGGCACGCAAACGCCCTCCTCCTTGAGCCACGGGAGGCTTCCCGCCCGGACCATGCGGTCGCCCGAACGGACGAGCACGCCGCGACCGGGCAGGGCCTCGAACGCGTCCACCTTCGGGGGCTTGATTTTGCGCTCCTTCGCGAGCGTCACGATCGCCGCGGCGAAGGGGTGCTCCGAGCGCTCCTCGCAGGCGAGCGCCCACGCGAGCATCTCGTTCTCCGTTCCTTTGAGCGTGATCGCCCCGGCGGCGCGCGGCCTGCCTTCGGTCAAAGTCCCCGTCTTGTCGAAGAGCACGATGTCGAGCTTGCCGACCTCTTCCAGAATTTCGGCGTTTCTCAGGAAGACGCCCATCTCGGCGGCGCGGCCGATGCCCGCGACCACCGCGAGCGGCGTCGCGAGGCCCAGCGCGCAGGGGCAGGCGGAGACCAGCACCGAGACGGCGCAGGTCATCGCGAGCAGGAAGCTCGGCTCCGGGCCCCACCGAAGCCAAACGGCGGCCGTCAGGACCGCGAGCGCGATCACCGCCGGCACGAACCAGGCCGCGATCTTATCCACGTAGCGCTGGATCTTCGGCTTGGTCGCCTGGCTCTCGCGCACCGCCTCGACGATGCGCGCGAGGGCGGACTCGTCGCCGGGCCGCGTCACGCGGATCTCGAGCGCGCCGCCCTTGTTCAGCGTGCCCCCCCACACGCGGGAGCCGGGCGTCTTCTCGATCGGGAGGCTTTCGCCCGTCAGCATGGACTCGTCGAGCGTCGAGCTGCCGACGACGACCTCTCCGTCGCAGCCGACCTGCTCGCCCGGGCGCACGCGGACGGTCTCGCCGGCCTCGACCTCGGCGAGCGGCACGACGAACTCCTCTCCGCCGCGCAGGACGCGCGCGGTCTTCGGGGCGAGGCGCATGAGCTTGGCGACGGCCTCGTTGGTCTTGCCGCGCGTGCGCGACTCGAGCCAGCGGCCCAACGTCACGAACACGATCAGGCCGCTGACCGCGTCCCACTGCGTGACGCGCGCGGCGGGCGGCAGGGTCTCAGGGAAGAGCACCACATAGGCGCTATAGAGGAACGCGGCCCAGGTCGAGACGGAGACCAAGGTGTCCATATCGGCGCGGCGGCGCAGCAGCGCGCGCGAGAAGCCTTGATGGAAATGCCACCCGCCCCAGACCTGGACCGGCACGGCAAGGAACAGCGCGCTGTAGGGCGAGAGGTTGTGTTTTTTTAATAGTACGGCGACCACCGAGAAGACGACCG
>Ga0163144_10002753_pt1 | contig 40270 bp, 31 predicted proteins | sample OliLak19BULKMAT1_FD_123175 | JGI IMG/M metagenome (GOLD analysis project Ga0163144, IMG submission 123175) | Freshwater microbial mat bacterial communities from Lake Vanda, McMurdo Dry Valleys, Antarctica - Oligotrophic Lake LV.19.BULKMAT1 | ecosystem: Environmental > Aquatic > Freshwater >...
CCAGGAACCGTTCCTGGCCGTTGAATTGGCTGCCAAAGTCCAGCTGCACCGAGAACCGACCGTCCGCTAAAGTCACATCGTCGGCGCACAGCGTCGAACCCAACTGCCCGTCCCCCGATGCGCTGTCCAGCAGCCGGAACCGCAGGTCGTGAGGCCCGTTTGCCAAAGCGCCCGACGAACCCGCCTCGCCCTGAAAGGTAAAGGCGGTCTCCGCACGCTGGGCGTGGGCGGCCGCACCGGTGAAAGCGCTCGCGGCGGCCGCGACAACGATGATTCCAAGTTGACGTGACATGCTGGAAACTCCTTGGGTGAAGGCGGTGTCGGACAACGCTCCGAATACCCTCGTGGCACGTGCGATTCGCAAACGGCGGGCGGCCAGTTGGTCCAGCGACACCGCCGTTCCTGACTCACGCGGGAGGCCCGCTCTCGCCGCGCACGGTCCGACCCGCTCACTTACGCTTTGACCAGGTCCCACCCGGTTTTCATCTGTGATCTTTCCTCTGCCCGTCTCCCTTCATGGCCCTCGAACCCATTATCTCCGTCCGCAACGTTGTGAAAAAGTTCGACGGCCGCGCCGTGCTTTCCGGCGTCAACCTCGACGTGTTCCCCGGCGAGACGATGGTCATCATGGGAGGTTCGGGTTCCGGCAAAAGCACGCTGCTGCGGCTCATCATCGGATCCATGATGCCGGACGAGGGCGAGATCTGGGTCTTCGGCCAGAACCTCTGCACCCTCAAGCGCCGCGACCTCGACGAGATTCGCAAGAAGATCGGCATCCTCTTTCAGTCCGGTGCGCTCTTCAACTCGATGTCCCTTTCCGAGAATGTCGCCCTCCCCTTGAGCGAGCACACCGACCTCGATTGGGGCACGATCGACATCAGCGTCAACATCAAACTCGACCTCGTCGGGCTGCTCGAGCACGCCGAGAAATACCCCTCCCAGATTTCTGGAGGCATGAAGAAGCGGGCCGGCCTGGCCCGGGCCCTCGCCCTCGACCCCCAGATCCTTTTCTATGACGAACCCTCGGCCGGCCTCGATCCCGTCACCAGCGCACAGATCGACCAACTGATCTCCAATCTCTCCAAGAAATTGGGTGTCACGAGCGTCGTCGTCACGCACGAGATGGATTCCGCCTTCGTCATCGCCGACCGCATGGCCATGCTCGACAAAGGCCGAATGCTCCGCGTCGAGCCCAAGGCGTGGTACGAGAACCTTCGCTCGGGCCCCGACGACGAGGCCGCCGCGTGGCCCTTGGACGAGCGCCTCATCCGCCAATTCCTCCGGGGCGACGCCGATGGTCCGATCACCGACCGCCGCGACACCCACCTGCTGGAACGCCGCCTGCTCGGCGAAGAACTCCTTCCCACCCCGAGCATCATGCCGAGCCGCCACTGACGCCCCCGCCAAACGCCCGTCAAACGTCCCCCACAACGCCGTTCCCGAGCGCAGTCCGCTCCCCGCGCATATCAAATAGGCGGGCATTGTGCCCTGCACCCCACACGTCCCATACCGTTCGCAATCGGGTTTCGCATCATCGGCTTTCAAGCGTCGGTGCCTTCCCGCCCTTCCGGAGATCGGTCATGCAGAAGAATCGAACATCACGCGCTCTGGCCGCCTCCAGCCGCGGCTTCTCGCTGCTGGAGCTCATGCTCGTGCTGGCCATCATCGGCGTCCTCATGGCCGTTGCTGCGGTCAATGTTTTGGGCACGGGCCAGCGCGCCAAGATCAAGGCCACCCGTGCCAGCCTCGATACCATCCGCACCGCCCTCAACAGTTACAACCTCGAATACAGTACGTTCCCGCCGACGCTGGGCACGCTCACCAGCATCAAACCCGCGTTCCTCGACAACACCAAGAAACTCAAGGACGCGTGGGACGGTGATTTCTTCTACGACCCCCGTGGCCGGGGTGAGAACCCCTACCTCCTGGGCTCCGCTGGCGAAGACAAAACCCCCGGTAACGAAGACGACATCGACGTCTGGACCATGAACAAGTAAGAACGCGCTCCCTTACACGTGCCGACAGTGCGGGCAACGGATGGGACGGCGTCCCGGAAGGCGGAGTGGTGTTCCCGTTCAACGTCCCAACCTCTTCCGCCCGGCCTTCACCGCTTCGTTCGTGGTTCCTTGGGCGACGCCCCGCCCGTGCCGTCACCTTCCTCGAAGTCGTCTGCTCGGTTGTCATTCTCTCGGTCGTCGCCGCCGTCACCGTCGGGGCGATCAACGCGATCGTCTCCGGTCAGCAGCGCTCGCTCAAGCGCCTCGGCGCGGCGGAACTCGCCAACCGCCTCATGTTGCAATACCTCGACGAGGAAACCTCGCTCCCGAGCGAATCTCTCCCCATCGAGTACGGCCCCGACCGCTACCGCTGGACGACGTCGGTGACCCCCATTTCGCTCGTCCCCGCCAAGGAACCCGAGGAACCCGCCGCCCGACCCGCGGGTACCGCCCCGCCCCGCCCCACCGGTGGCCCCGCCGGCGCGATGGGGGTTGATCAACTGCGGGCGGTCACGTTCCGGGTCTGGCTCGCCGACCCTTCGGGAGCGCCGCAGGCCCAGCCCGGGGCCCCGGAATACGTCCTCACCCGCATCGTCCACCCCATGCTCGGCCCGCTCCGCAACCCGGATCGTCTCCAACGCCTGCAGGAAGATCCCGCGGCCATGCAGCGGTTCATCCAGCAACTATCGGGTCTGTCCGGCGGGGCTCCGGGGGCCCCCACCCCCGACTCACGCCGGTCGCCCCCGGCGTCAGACCCGGCACCCACCGGCGGGAGGCCCAAGTGAACTCCCTCCGTCCATTCACGCACCGCCGCCCGGCGTTCACCCTGCTCGAAACCGTCCTCGCCGCGGTCATGGGCTCCATGTTTGTGCTCCTCACCGTCGGCTTCATGTACGCCATGCAGCGCAGCGACCTGGCCATGGCCCGACGCGCGGAAGAGGCCGGCGACCTCCAACGAGCCCGCCTCGTCATGCAGCGGTGCTTCTCCTCGATCCTGACGTCCGACCAGCCCCGGCCCGATGTGCGCGGCCTCGACCGTCGCCGCAACGCCGCCCGCGGTCGCACCCCCGACGCCAAGCAAGATGCCAAGCAAGCCGATGCCGAGCCCGAGAGTGAACCCGAAGGTGCACCCCCTCCGCCGCCCCGCATCATCCTTGCTACCCAGGACGGTCGCGCCGCGCCCCCCATCCGGCTCGCCTCCGGTGAGTGGGCCGCCACCACCCCCCAACGTTTGGAACTCGTGGTCTTTGAATCCCCCGTGCCCAAGCCCGTTCGCGAGTTTCGCGGCAGCGTCCGCCAACGCCGCGCTCCCGACAAAGCCGCCGAGGTTCCCGCCGAAACCGTCGCCCCCGGAGAACTCGTTGAATTGGACGGCGCGGAAACCACCGACGAGGATGAGCCGGCCGAGGAGGACGACACGCCTCTGAAAGCGATCCGCGGTGCTCTTGAACTCCGGCCGCGACTTCTCACCAACGCCGATCTCACCCCCGATACCGCGCGTCCCAGTTCGTACGATTTATGGTGGGTTCCCATCCCCCGCCGCGCCCCCGCCAACGCCGTCATCGACGAGGCCCTCCAACTCGAACTCGCGACCATTGATCGGCCCTACAAAGTCGCCTCCAACATCGCGATGGCCCGCTGGGTGATGTACGACGACAAGGAAAAGAAAACCAACTTCGAGGCGACTTGGGAAGCCCAACTCCCGGCCTATATCGAGTGCCAGATCGAAACCACGACCGGCCTCCGCTCCGAGTGGATGTTCGAGGTCGGCTGGGGCGTCGGCCCGGAAGTGCGCCTCCCCAAGCAAGACGAGAACGCCGCCGGCGGCAAGTCCGGCGAAAACCGCGCCGTTCCGGTCGATGGGTCCGGAACTCCATCGACCCCGGGTTCTTCGGGATCGCCTGCCCCCTCCGGGTCCCGCGGTTCGCCCGGTTCCAAGGGTGGCGGCGGGTCGAAGGGTGGTAAGTAATGCGTCCTCTGCTCCGCCGCCCACTCCCACGCGCGTTCGCCCTGCCCCTTGCCTTGGTGCTCGTCCTCGTCTCCAGCGTGATGATCGTCGTCATGCTCGAACGCCAGCAGTCGCAACAACTTACCGTCCAGCGAGAACTCGAAGGCTACACCTTTCACCACATCACCAAGGGGTTCGGCGAGGCCTTTGAGGCGTGGTTGCGAAGCTCCCGCGGCCAGTCCGTCCCGATCCGCCAGCGCCTCGGGTCCGACGCCCGTGCCTTCGATCTCTCCGTCGACGGCGGTCAATCCGTCTCCATTTCGCTGTATGACGGCCAAGGCTCCGTCCTCGCCGACTTCTCCGGCCTCACGGATGATCAAGTCCTCCTGGGCCGCACCATGCTCACCAGCCTCCGCCAGCAAGCAGGTGCCGACTGGAAACGCTTCACGCGGCGCGACGGCCCGGTGGGCGTCTCCGTTCGCTCGGCCCCGCGCGAAGTTCTCCTGGCCGCCGCCGACGCCGCTCTCAGCGACTCGGGCGACCCCGAAGCCCTCGTCAACGCCCTGATCGATGCCCGCAGCGCCGCCGGCGATGAACCGATCGACCTCGCTTCCGCCATGGACGCCGCCGACCTCCCGCCCGAATCCCGGGCACGGGTGCAACTGCTCTTCGCCGCCGAGCCCGGGTTGTGGCGCGGCATCGCCGAGGCCGAAACCCCCGGGACCTGGCCTCCTCGCCCCCCCACCCTCTATCAGTTCCTCGCAATCACCCGCTCGGGCCGCCAAAACGCGGAACTTCGACGTACCAGCCTCATCATCCGCTGGGAACGCCTCCAGAGCCGATAAGATGACTCCCTCATTCACTCTCCACGTCCATCTGCCTTGAACTCTCACCGTGCTCGGAACCACAATGCCCTTCGCACCCTTTGATCGAACCCGGGCCGTCGCCGTTACCCGTCTCAGCCAAGTCGCGGCGATGGTAATCGTCGGCGCGGGCGGGCTCGCTGCTGCCATGCTCGGGCCAAAGTCAGGGCAAACGCCGCCCGAGGCCTTGGAAGTTCCGGTGCTGGACCCGCTTACGCAGCCCGGACCGGCCACCGCGATGACCCCTCAAGAAGTGAAAGGTGGCTTGCTCTCCGGCCGCTTCGGCGCGATCGGAAACGCCCCCAAGGTGCCCGTACCGCCCCCCGTCGCTCCGCCTGACGAAGCTCCGCCCGTCGAAATCGCCGAGACACCCGCCACCGGCATCGAGATCCTGTACTTGGGCCCGGCCGCCCTGGGCGGGGCAAGGTTCGCGCTGGTTTCCGAGGACGGCTCGCAGCGCATCGTCGGCCTCCGCGATCCGCTCGGCGAAGGCGACGTCAAGTCGATCACACCGCAAGAACTCGTTATCGACGAAAACGGCACCGACCGCGTCATCGAACGCAGCCCGCGCGGCTCCGAAGTGGTCACCAAAGCCGGCAAAAACACCGCGCCGGGCGGAATGAAGGTCGCCGCCATCCGCCGAACTCCGCCGGCCCGCCGACCCGCGACCCCGTACCCCGTCGGAGCCTCCGGCCCCAACAAGGTCGATCCCGGCATGGCCGCCGCCGAGCGCTACCGCATGGTCGTTGACAAGGTGCGGGCCTCCGGGCAGTTCGGCAGCGACGAAGCGGTCATCGAGAAGGCCGCCCGGCAGATGATGGAGGCCGACCCGGGTGACCACATGGAGAAGGATCCCTCCTGACCTATGTCCACCCGCGTGTGCTACATGATCCGTGATGAACGGGGAGGCCGGCTGCGGTCTCTCCGTGTGGTCGGTCAGGGCGTGGATGTCTCCTACCCCGAAGCCGGACGCGCTGCGTCCGGCGACACCGTCGATGTTTTTTCCGCCGCCGCATGGCTCCGCGCCCAACTCGAACAGGCCCGGTCCACCCGCAGCCTGACCAGGCTCGTGCTCGACGATAGCGGCAGCGTCTGCTCGTGGGTGACCACGGCCTCGTTTGATGCCGGCAGCGTCGCCACCGCGGCCCGCGGCGACGGCGCCGCCTCCTTCGCCGATGAGCCCGACGAGCGCAAACCCAACGCCCGGCCCGAACTCAATCCCGTGACCTACTTCGCCGCCGATCCGCTCGAAGGCCTCATTCAGCCGCTCGTGACCAGCCGCGAATCCAGTCAAGCCGCCGCCGCTGGCGAACCTCAACGCGTCGCGGTCCTGGCCGCCGCCGACACCCCCGCACGCCTGCTGATCGACGCCCTCGATTCGCTAGGCATCGTCGTCGAGAGCGTTTCGTCCCTGTGGCAGGCCTCCGCCACCGCATGGAACTCCGCCGCGACTTTGCAAACGTCCTCCATTTTGCCCGACGCCGCCCAAATAGACGCTGAACAACCCACCGCCGCCACCATCGTGGCCGATGGCGCCCGCCTGGCTTGGGGTTGGTCACAGGCCGGGCGCCTTGTCTGCGGGGGCTCGATCCGAGTCTCCCCATCGCAACCACCCACCGCCGAGTCCAACGAACTGGCCCCCTTGGGCGGCGGCCCGATCGATGCGACCTCTTCAGCTCTGCCCCCTGCCCCGCCTCTGGGACCGTTTGCCGACGAAGCGGATGTCCCTCGCCTGGTCGCCGAGTGGCTCGCGTGGTCGCTCCAGACCGGGGCCGCTCCCAACCGCATCACCTGTTTGCTGAACGGGTCCGATCGTGATACGGATTCGTCGCTAGCGGCGGCCCGGTTCGGCCGTGCCTTGGGCACCTCTTGGGCCGGTGCCACCGTCGATATCGTCACCTCCGCCGACGCCGTCGGTGCCACCCTCCGCCGCCTCTGTGAAGTTCTTGACTCCACCCCCGCTGTCCGCTCCGCCGCCGACAACGCGGCCCTTCCCACCGGACTCGCTTCGCTCGAACTCCGCCCCGGCCGCTCGCATCGCGCCATGTACATCTGGTCGTCGGTCGCGCTCACCGCGCTCGCCGGGGCCTTGGGCATCCTCTCCTGGCGCACCGCGGCGGCCACCGTGGCCGCCAAAAACGCTTCCGAAGAATGGCGCCGCGGATGGGAAAGCGTCGCCGAGCAATCCTTCCCCGACGCCCTTTCCCCCAAGCCCGGCGTTTCGGCCTCCATGCAGATGTGGGACGAAGTGCGCCGCCTGGAAGACGCCCGTCGCCCCGCCGACCGGGCCGAGCCCGCCCTGCCCGTGATGCAGGAATTGGACTCACTTTCGTACGTGCTCAGCGACCCCGCCTACAGCCTCGATTCCGTCGAGATCGATTCCAAGGGCACCATCCGAGTCATCGCCGTCGCCAACGACATCGCCGCCGCTGAACTGTTGTTCGAGGCCATCAAGTTGGTCGCCGGCACCAACAGCGTCGATTGGACGGCCACCTACCGGGCCCGGACCGACAAAGGCGAAAGCAAAGTCACCGCCACCTTCAACGCCAAGTGGGACCCCGCGCTTCTCACCCCGCCCACCAGGACTCCGCTCTAGCCCATGAGCCGCTTCACCGATCAACCGGCGCTCTCCGACGACGACCGCTCGCGCCACGCGCTCACGGCGTCGCGCTCGGCGCGCCGCAGCCGTCCCCGCCATCTTGTGGTGCTCGCGGCACTGTTAGTCGCGGTCGCCGCGGTCGTCGCGTGGTCCTCTTCACGCTCCCTGGCCAAGGCCGAACGATCGGTGACGTACCAACGGGGAGTCGCCACGCAGGTCGTCGACGCCTCGGCGAAGTTGGCACAGCTCCGCCAGGCAGGGACCATCGAAGGCAGCGGCGAGAACGACGCCATCCCACAACTCCGCAGCCGCGTTGCTCAGGCGGCGGCCGATGCCGGCCTCGCAAATCCCAACGTCCTCCCTTCCTCTGAACGAGCCGAACTGCGGCGCCCCGGCCTCAATTCGATCCAACGAAAATTCGTTTATGACGTCCGCGACCAATCCTTGGGAGCGCTGGTCAGGTGGGTCGAATTGGCCACACGCGACGTCCCGGACCTCGAGGTCTATTCCGTCAAATTGCTCCCCGAAGCCCAGCAATGGCACCTCATCGTCACCTTCAGTCGCTGGGAGCGGGCCGACGCAACTCCCCTGTGATCAGCACCCTTCGCATCTCACCACACCGGACAAAGATCACCTTCATGCGCCCACGAACGACCGTCATCCTCGCCCTCGCCGCGCTCACCCTTCTCCCCGCGTGCGGGAAGAGCACTAAGTCCGACGGTCCGGTCAGCCGTGAGCAGTCGGTTCAGGAAGCCACCCGCCTCTTTAACATGGGGCGGGTGGCGGAAAAAAACCGCAAATGGGCCGACGCCGAGGTCTATTACCGCCAATCCATCTCGGCCTACGACGATCTCGCCGCCGCCTGGAACAACTTGGGCGTGGTGATGGTCCAGCAGCAGAACTATCTCGAAGCGACCAACGCCTTCCGCCGCGTGGCCGATCTCTTGCCCCAGGATCCCACACCGTATGAGAACCTGGGAATCACCTACCAGCGGGCGGGCTACGCCGACGATGCGCTCCGCGCCTACGAGTCCTCGCTCGAACGTGATCCCAACTGGCTGCCTTCGATCCGCGGCTATGCCAGCAGCGTCAAACTCCTGAACCGAGCCAACGACGGTGATCTCGAAGTCCTAAGACGCGGCCTGATGCTCGAAACCGACCAGAAATGGCGCGACCTCTACGACTTCCAGCGGCTCCGCATCGAGCAGGACCTCGCGGACAATGAAGACGACTGACGAAGGGGGCGCGGGCCGGATGACACCCCGCGATCGAGGTCCGCATGATTCGGACGATCTCCGCTCCAAGACTCCGGCACATCGGCAAGCCAACGAAAACGGCCCCGGAACGTGTGCAATCGTTCCGGGGCCGAAAAAATTGTATCGAATCTCGCGGACGCGAACGAACGGTTCAGCAGCCAGCGTCCCAGCGGGCGAAGTACGCGATGACGTCGTCCGAGTCGGTGTCGTCGTCACCGTCAACATCGGCTTCACCCGCTTCCCACTCCCGGAAGAAGCGGACGATGTCGTCGGAATCAACATCGTCATCACCGTCCACATCGGCCGGGCACTTGATGATGATCTCGGAGCGCTGCGGGAGGATCGTCCCGCGGAAATCCCACGATTGCACGATCAATGTGCCGGTGGCTTCGGCATTGATAGTGAGGGTGGCGATGCCCGAGGCGTCGGTGTAGGCGGTCTCGCGAACAGTTCCGTCCGCCGTGGTCGCGGCGACCACGACGCCCGCGGCGGGCTGGCCCGCGGAGGTTTCGACGTAGACGGGCAGCGTCGTAAGGCCAATGTTGATGGAGGGCGGGACAACGTTGTTGGTATCAACCGGGGCGTTGTGCCAGACGGTCATGTCCGGGTCGCCCATAAGGGCATACTGCCAGACGTTCTTGTCCGAGATATCCGAACCGGCCTGGGCGTACTGCGCGGCCGCGAGGTACTGCCCGAGCGTGCAGACGCTGGAGAGCGTGGGCGACGTCTGGTTCTGCATCAGGAAGAAGTACCAGCGGGTCCAGGCGTGGTTGGCCCAGCGGCGGCTGCTCGCGGTCGCGCCATAGTTGGCCACCGAGCCGACGGTGGTGCTCTGCCATTCCTCGGTCCAGGAATCGTCGCCGTGGAAGGCGCCGTTGCCGCACGCGGAGTTGATCATGATGCAGGGACGTTCCGAATCGGTGGGGGCGTAGTTGGGGAAGTCCAGGTCGTCGGCATCCTGGCTCTGCCCGTTAAAGTCCCACGTTGACCACGTGCGGGTGCTGCCGTGACCGCGGTAGAACACAAGGTGGGGTTGCTCAGAGAGTTCGTCCCAGCAGATATGCTCGAAGCCCGGGATCGTGGTGCCATAGATCTCGACAAAGTTGAGGGGGAATAGATCGTCGGCGTTGTTGTCTACCGCCTCGGCCAGCACTTCCGAGAACTCCGCATCCACCTCACGGTGCCCCACGGCCAGCGCCGAGGTGAACCAGGCGTCGTCCGATGGCGGCGTGTTCGTGTAGTCCATGATCTTATCAAACTGGTTCACGGCGTCGGCGGTGCTGTTGTAGCTCAAGCGGCCGATGGCGACGTCGGCGTACATGTCATCGTCGTCGATGCACGCGTAATAGTGGTCGCTCACCGAGTTGTACACGGGGTCGCGAATCTCGGGAACGGTGCCGATATCGCCCAGCAGCAGCACATAGCAGTCGGCCTGCTCGCTGAAGCCGTTGTACCAGTCCTTGATGGCCTGGCGGACGTTCGTCGGGGTGAAGACACCACCGGGGACGTTCGCCGGGGTGCGGAACGCGACCTCGTACCCCTTGTCCCGCTTGAGATCGGCGAACTCCTCCGCGTACTGGATCAGCGACGGGGCGCACACGATGAGGTACCGTCCCTCATACTCAAGCTCGTTGGTCAGCACAAGGTCCGGACCGACGTTGGGCATGCACCCGCCGAGCAGTTCCGCCTGGCGGATCGTGGTCTCGATCGGGGGTCGGGGCTGGCCGGGATGGCTGAACGTGATTTGCATGCCGCGGGCACATTCCATCACGCCGGTCGCCGAGTTGACCTTGAAGGGCAGCGCATTCGCTCCCTGCACGCGGACTCCGCTCATGTTCCCGGCATCGCCCGCGGCTCCCCCGTTGTGTGTCGGGTACACGTTGTTGGTCAGATAGAACGAGCGGTCGAACTCAAACGGCGGGATCGGAGGGCTCGTCGGCCCGGGAACTTCCTCCACGTCCGGCTGAGTGGGCAGCACCCGCTCGAACCCCGGGACGTTGACCGGATCGATCGTGCACGAGCTCACGACGACACCGGGAGCGTCTGTGGGGATTCCGAGGAGGAAACTGAGGGCCGGCAGAGCCGGACGACCGACCTGCCGAAGGCTGGCTTCCGACGACTCGCCGGGCAGCGAGATCTTCTTGAACGTCCCGACGCCGGGCTGCACCACGGTTTCTACGTAAAATCCGGGAATCGCGATATCCAGCACCGTTTGCTGCGCGTCGGAAAGTGCGTCGTTCATCCGAATCGTCGGACGGGCCCCGGGCGCTGCCCCCGGGCTGAGGACCACCCACTGCGGCCCTTGGGCCATCGCCGTCGCCGTCAAGGCCGTTCCGGCCAACCAACACAACTTCTGCGTCCGGGAAACCACCATGCTCCACACTCACTTTCCTGAAAAAATCGGCCTTGCTTCAACACGCGGCACAGAACCGAACACCGGTCGCCGCGGGGGTTTTCAGTCGGGGCCTGCACAGAAAGTGAGTGCTTCGAGCGGGACCGTGTGACACGAATATTCCGAAATTGTCGGCCGACGGGCTCACCGATCGGCGACCATGGCCATGATTCGCCGACCTCAGAAGTACGTATTGGTTCCGCCCGAGCCCTGTGGTACCTTCCCCCGATCGGGAAACCAGTGCCCCGTCGTTCAAGGGGCGGCGAGGGACAAGGGGCGGCGGGGAACACGGGTCAACGACGAAACACGGAGGATCGAGCGTGAAACACACGACCATCGCGTCGGCGCTCGGCTTGGCCATCGCCAGCGGCGCCACGGCACGATGCGTGCATTCTTCGCGAGTTGGGAATCGGGGTGCTGATCGATCAGTGCCCGGTGAGTTCCTTCACCAGTCCGTTGGCGTTGTAGATGATTTGCAGGGCTTCGATGATGCCGCGCGAATCAACCGCCACGGCCCGGTTGACAGCCGGCTCATACACGAAGGCCCCCGCGAGCGACTGGATGTTGCCATCGAAGATGAGCCCGACAACCTCACCCGCGGCGTTAATCACCGGGCTTCCCGAATTTCCGCCGATGATGTCGGCGGTGCACGAGAAGTTGAACGGCGTGTCCTTGGCGATAGTGTCGCGCTTCGCGAGCCACGAAGGCGGCAGGTCGAAATCTTTCTGACCCTTGCGGTCGTCCATCCGCGCGAAGGTTCCTCCCAACGTAGTGAACGATGGAACGGTCGCTCCACCATCCTGCCACCCTTGTATGCGACCGAACGAAAGCCGGAGGCTGAACGTGGCGTCGGGGTAGACGGTGTCGCCATCACGCTTGAACCTCAGGTCCGCGAGCGCGGCGTACGCGGCACGCTCGGCGGGCTCGACCTCCGTCTCGACAATGTTCCGCAGCCGACGCGAGGGGCCGTCGATGGCCAACGCGAGACGGACCATGGGGTCGGTGGAATCCGCGATCTGGTCGGTCGATGCTTCCGCAAGCGATTCACGGGCGGCGACCTCCTTCATCGCGGTGCCGATGACCGCTTCGGTCGCCCGCTCGCGCGGGCCCTTGCCCGCCAGGATCGCCACAATCATGGGGTCGTCGCCGCCGCGCCGGCCCGCCAACAGCGTGAGGGCTTGCGTCAGGCGTTCGATCTCAAGGGAGTCATGCACGGGTTCCGGCGACACAAGGTCGAGTTGCGTCGACGGCCACTGCGCGTCGGAAAACTCAGCCAACTGCTCGCCCGACGGCTTGCTGCGCTCGGCCGCCGCGCGGACCGCCAGGAGCGTGCGCCGCAGCAAGGGTGAGCGACGCGCCACCAAGTCCACGGCGTACCGCAGCGCGAAGACCTCGCGGTGTTTGGACTGGGCCTCGGCAATGGCGGCCAGCGTCGCCCGGTTCGCGGCACCCGCCGCCCGGTCCGTCGTGAGCGCATCCCGCTCGTCCTGCAACACCTTCGAGGCGATCAACCGTGGGTCGAGGAGCCCCGCCAACTGCCCGGTGTACGCCTTGCGCCCGTTCGCCAGCCCCAGCAGATCGTCGATCCCGGTGCGGGCCGATTCCGAATCGCGCCCGCAAAAGCCCTGCATCGCCACCTCCATCCGGCTCATCGCATCAAGGCGGGTCGGATGGTCGACGTCGCGAATGAATCTCAGGTGGTCCGCAGTCAGCGCCCGACGCGTCGTCCCGGGGTGCCCCGCCACGAAGATCGGCTCGTTGTCGGCCGCTCCATTGGCGGACCATTTCAGGAAATGCTCGGCCTGTACCGGGGCGCCCTGCTCATAGATCCGGAAGAAACAGCAATAGAGATTGAAACGCGGAAACTCGAAGTTGTCGGTGTCGCCCCCGAAGTACGCGGCTTTGAGCTCCGGAGCGAACACCAGTCGAACATCGGTGAAAGACTTGTAGCGATAAAGGTGATATTGACCGCCCTGATACAGCGTGACCACCTCGCCCACAAGACCGTCTGCTGATCCCTCGGACTCGATATCGGCGATCGCCTTCTTGCGGGCGGCCTGGGCCGCGGCGGGGCTCGACGAGCCGGTCGCAAGCACCCGGGCGGTGACGTCGGAAACCTCCCACAAAACCCGCACTTCTAAGTCAGGGCACTTGAGTTCGTCGGCCCGGGTCGCGGCCAGAAACCCGGTCTCCAGCAGGTCGCGCTCCTGCGTCGAGAGCTTCACGATCATGTCCACACCCACATGGTGGTTGGTCATCACCAAGCCGTCCGCCGACACGATCGAGCCGCTGCCGCCGTTCTCGAAGCGCACCGCGCTCTTGCGCACATGCTCCAGCCATTTCGGCGTCAGTTCGATGCCCAGCGAACCCTTCACCGCGTCCAGCGGCGGCTTCTCAAACAGCCACATGCCCTCGTCGGCGGGCGCGGGCGCGGTCGCCACCGCGAAGGCCGTGAGAGCAACGCAGCCAAGGAACGCACGAACGGGCGAATGGAGCATCCGCAACGGTATCACCGCCTCCGGGCGCGTCAGACCCGACCCGACGGCCGAGTCCGTCGTTATTGTTCGATCCCCGTCGCCCATTCCTACACTCGCCACCTATGTCACTCATCGTCACCGGCACCATCGGCATCGACACCATCCACGCCCCCACCGGGCAGGCCGAATCCGTCCTCGGCGGGTCCTGCACCTACTTCGCGGCGGCGGCCTCGTTTTTTACGCCTGTCCGCCTGGTCGCCGTCGTGGGCGATGATTTCCCCGATACGTACCGCTCGGTGCTGACCGCCTTCAAGGGCATCGACCTCGCCGGTCTCGAAACCCGCCAAGGTTCCAAGACCTTCCGCTGGGGCGGCAAGTATCTCGCCAACATGAATAGCCGAGAAACGCTGTTTACCGAGTTGGGCGTGCTGGCCGAGGCCCCTCCGAAAGTCCCCGCCGCCTTCGCCGACTCAAAGTACGTCTTCCTCGCCAACATGCACCCCGGCAATCAAGCGGGCATTCTCGAACAATTGCCCAAGCGCACGCTCAGCGTCGCCGACACCATGGACCTGTGGATCAACATCGCCAACGACGATCTGCGGAAACTGATGACCAAGATCGACGGGCTGGTGCTCAATTACGACGAGGCCGAGCTCTTCACGGGCAAGGCCAACAGCGTGACCGCTGGCCGCGAGATTCTCAAAATGGGTCCGCGTTTCGTCGTCGTTAAAAAAGGTGAGCACGGCGCGCTGCTCGTCCATAAAGACGGGATCGCGGCCTTTCCCGCCTACCCCACCGAGAACGTCATCGACCCCACCGGCGCGGGAGACACCTTCGCGGGCGGCATGATGGGTTCGATCGCCTCGACCGGGGCCTCCGGCAGTGACCCCGGCTCCTTCGATTCGATCCGGCGGTCCATGGCCCACGCCACGGTCACCGCGAGTTTCACCATCGAAGAGTTCAGCCTCGGCCGCCTGCAAAAGTTGAGCCGGGCGCAGATCGACGAACGCTACAACGAGTACGCCGCCATGACCCGCCTGACGTAAGGTCTGCGCGCCCGCCGCGCCCGGAGAGCCGCCGATGTCCGGATCAGCTCGAACCCGCATGGCCGTCGCGTGCGGGCTTCTCGGGCTGGGCGGAGTCCTCGCGACCCGGCTGGCGACCGTTGCCGATGGCACCCCGCCGCCGCACCTCATCGGGCCCGCCGCGCCCGAGGCAACGGCTCCCGTGTATACCCCTCGGCAGGCGGTGCGAACGTTCGCCGTGCGGCCGGGTTTCACGATCGAACTGGTCGCGAGCGAACCGACGGTTCGGGCCCCGGTCGCCCTCAACTTCGATGAAGACGGCCGCCTGTGGGTCGTCGAGATGCAGGGCTACATGCCCGATGCCGATGCAACCGGTGAAGGAACACCGACCTCACGCATCGTCGTGCTGGAGGACGTCGATCGCGATGGATCGTTCGAGACGAGCACGGTGTTCTTGGACGGATTGGTCCTGCCACGGTCAGTGGCGCCCTCGTTCGGAGGCGCGCTCGTGGTGGCCCCGCCCGATCTGCTGTACTGCCGCGACACCGATGGCGATGGTCGCGCGGACGAGACCCGGGTGCTGAAAACCGGCCTCGCAGGCATCGAAAACCCGGAGCACGCGCCCAACGCGCTGACGTTCGGCCTCGACGGCTGGTGGCACCTCTCCCAGTGCGACTTTGACTTCCGCTGGTTCGGGCCCGATGACCCCCGACCGATCGAAACACGGCCGACACCGGTGCACGGGCAATGGGGCATGACCCAGGACGACATCGGCCGGTTCTACTACACACCCAATTCCACGCCGCTGCTGATGGACCTGGTTCCCAAGCACCTGGCGGTGCGCGACGGCCAGGTCGGTGCCCTGCCTTCGGTAGGCTTCGTGGTCTGCAAAGACGGCGAAACCTGGCCGATCCGCCCGACCCCGGGGGTCAATCGCGGCTATCTCGCGAACGTTCTGCGGGCCGATGGAACGCTGGCGTCGGTCACCGCCGCGTGCGGGCCGGTGATGAATCGTCACCTCAGCATGGGCGTTGAGTACCGGTGCGACGTCTTCATCTGTGAGCCCGCCGGGAACCTCGTCAAGCACCTCGATGTGGAATGGTCGATCGACATCCCGCGGGTCACGAATCCGGCCGGTGCGGGCGAGTTTCTCGCCAGCACCGATGAGCGTTTCCGGCCGGTGTGGGCGACCATCGGACCCGACGGCTTCCTCTACATCGCGGATATGTACCGCGGGTTGATCCAGCACAAAACCTATCTGACCCCCTATCTGCGGGAACAGGTCGAGCACCGGCGGCTGGAAACCCCGCTCGAATGCGGCCGCATCTGGCGGATTCGTCCGACGTCGGCCGCGTTGGGCCGTCTGGCCAATGGCAGGCCCGTGGGCCGAATGTCGGATCTGCCCGCCCAATCGCTGGCGACGGCGGCGTCCTACGGCGGCACGGAGTCGGACCACGCGATTCGCATCCTGGTCGAACGGCGCGACTCGGAGGCCGTCGCATCGCTGCGAGGGTGGCTGCGGACCGCCCGCCATCCCGTGAACCGGTTTCGACTGATGCGGGCGATCGAAGCGTGCGGTGGAGGCCTCGAAGACCTCTTCGCGGACTCGAACGAGCCCGACATGCTGGTCCATCGGCTCGCGTTTCTGCGGTCGGGAGCGTCCGAGAGCGACCTTTTGGACGCCGCTGCCCTTGAGGCCGGCAGCACCCGCTCCGACGCCTGGTCGCGGGTCTTCGCCGCGCTCGCGCTCACGGGCATGCCGCGACCCGAGCGCCCAGCGATTCTGGCGGCCCTCGCCCGCGATATTCCCGCCAATCCGCACCTCACCGCGTCGATCATGTTCGCGGCGCAAGGCGCGGAACTCGACTTGTTCGAGAAATTGACGGACAGCCCCGAGCCGCCGACGGAGGTTCTGACCGCCGTGATGGTGCGCATTGTCAAGTCGGGTACCCCCATCGAACGCTCCGCCCTCATCGCCGCATCGGCCGGCAACGAGACCCTTGTGGCCCGGACATTTCTTTCCATCACCGGCCGCGATGCGGGCAATTCCGCCCAGTTGCCCGTGGCCTTTGAACCGTCGGAGTGGGTTCGTTTCGCGATAGCGGGCGGGGCCGAGGCGGCCTCGGTCGTCGCCGCGATCGGGCAACTCTCGTGGCCCGGAAAACCCTCCGTGAAGGTCGCGCCGCCACGCCGCGAACCCACCGGTGCAGAGCGGGCCCAGATCGCCGCCGGGGCTCCCCTCTTCGCGGCCGCGTGCGCTTCGTGTCACTTGGCCTCGGGCCACGGCGCCCCGGGTCAGGTGGCTCCGCTGCGGGGCTCGCCCACGGTGCTGGGCGACCCGCGCGTGCTCGCCCGCGTTCTCATCCACGGGCTTGAGGGTGAGATGGTGGCCGACGGAGTGACCTACCAAGGAAGCATGCCCGCGGCGGTCTCCCTCGATGATTCCCAGCTCGCCGCGATCATGTCGTACATCCGGACGGGCTTCGGCAACGATGCCGAGCCGGTCGCCCCGGCCGTGGTGGCGGGCGAGCGCGCCGCGACCGCGGCCCGCCGAACACCGATGACGACCGCCGAGATCGGCCGAGCACCGAACAAGGAGAGTCCATGAAACGAGCGAGGCGCAGCGGATCGGGTGGCGTGTGGAGAACGGTCGGCGGTCGGGCCGCGACCGCCGCGCTGGCTCTCGCCGTGGTCGGCCTTGCAGGGTGTCAACAGCAATCGCGGATCGGGGACCACGCCGCCACCGCCCCGATCAACCTCTTTGATGGACAGTCGCTCGACGGCTGGGTGCAGCGCGGGGGCGATGCGGTGTACCGCGCTAAAGATGGAGCAATCGTCGGCGAGACCCGCCCGAACACCCCGAACACGTTTCTCTGTACCACGCGTGAGTTCGCCGATTTCAGGCTCGAACTTGAGTTCATGGTCGATGATGAACTCAACAGCGGGGTCCAGTTCCGCAGCGGTGTCCGTCCCGAGGCCGGGCGCGACCGGGTCTATGGCTACCAGGCCGAAATAGATCCTTCGCCCCGGGCCTTCAGCGCTGGGGTCTATGAGGAGGCCGGCCGGGGCTGGCTGCAAGACCTCAGTGCCAACCCGGCGGCCCAAGCCGCCTTCCGCCCGCTCGCGTGGAACACCATGGTGGTCGAATGCCGTGGTTCTCGGCTGCAAACGTCGCTGAACGGCGTACCCGCGACAGACCTCAACGATTCCAACTCCGCATCCGGCTTCATCGCCCTGCAGGTGCACGACGTCGGAACCCGTCAGTCACCGCTCCGGGTGCGGTGGCGGAACATCCGGCTCTTTCCGTAACCCCAGAACTGGCAGTCCAGAACCGGCCGCCCGCAACGCGGGGCCCGCGGGCCCCAATCACTCCCACAGGTCTTTCACATCGTCCGACATCTGGTTGCGGATGCTGTTGTCTTCCAGAATCTCGTCCGTGCTCGCCAGCAGTTCCAGGCGCTTGAAGACGAGCGTCTCGACGCCATCGTCGGCCCAGGCGAAGATCAAAAACTCGTCCGTGCTGCTTTTGACGGTCTCGACCAGGTGCCGCAGGTTCTTGATATCGGTCCCGTTGACGCTCTTGAGCACCGGGAAATAGCCGACGTCATACCCCTTGCTGACCGCGGAAGTGAACATGCGGTACGGCCCGATCACGAGTTGCTCGCCCTCGAACTTGGGTTCGTCCGACATGCGCTGAAGGATCGGGCTGCCGCGGGACGCCAGCAGCCGGGCGTCGATGCCGCGGTGTTCCTCGTAGACAGGCGTAAAGGACATCGGGCCCAGAACGAAGTACGACGGATACCCGCCGTCGAGGCTCTTCATGACGCGGTTGCGTCGGGCCACGACCGGAACCTGCACGTTCATCTTCTCGCCATCGCGGATGATCGAGAGCTCCACCTTGCCGTCCTCCGCGAGTTTGGGCACAAAGTAGTTGAAACTGAGCCGCACGTTGTTGCGGACCGTGACCATGCCGGCGTCGTCCACATCGTGTTCGCCGATGGCATCGATCACGTCCCACTTCTTCAATGGGTAGTCCGCGTCCTCGCTCTCGGGCTTGGTGACGACGATCCCGTTCCAGCCTTTCTGCATCTTCAGTTTCGCCTTCAGCGCATCGTTCTCCATGGTCTGCAGGCTGATGAAGAGTTGCGGGCGGCGGTCGTACGTGCCGTCGGCGATGTCCGTGAGGAACGCCCGCACTTCCTCAACCGGGACGAGATAGCCGATGTTCTGGGCGGTGTCGATTCCGCTGAAGACAATGCCCACCAACTTGCCGTCGGGCGAAACAACGGGGCCGCCGCTGTTGCCGTGGTTGAGCGCGGCGTCCACCTGGATCCGCAGCCCTTCGGTGTCGCTGTCGAAGGCGGTGTACTCAATCCGCGAAACGATGCCCTTGGTCACGCTCATGGCGTCGCCGCCCAGCGGATAGCCGTACGACACCACCGCGTCGCCGATATCCGGAAGGACGTCCGAAATCGGCAGCGGCGGGTGTGTCTCGAAGAACGAAGTGTCCTGCAGTTCAATCACCGCGAGATCAATCCCCTCGCCGGTCGCGACCACCTTGGCCTCCAGTTTGTCAGAGGAGCCGTCGGGCTGGACGAGGATGCGGCTGGCGTAGCGCACGACGTGGTAGTTCGTGAGAATCCGGTTCCCCTCGATCACCACGCCCGAGCCGGAACTCTCCTCGGCCTTCTGCTTGTTCCAAGGGGCCGCCAGGTCCGGATCACGGCTGGTCGTGAAGATTTTGACGACGCTCTTCCGAACCTCGGGGCTCGCCACCGGCTCGGGCCCGTCCATCGGGACCGGGGTGCCCCGCTGGACGGGCGGTCGCGGCGGCTGGGTTGGCGGCATTTCCGGCTGCGCCATGGAACCGCCGGCCGCGCAGAAAATCCCGCTCAAGGTCACAATCAAGGTCAGTCGACGCGTCATGCGAAATAGTCCTTCTTTGGTATGGTGCGCAAGTGTAGGGATTGCGATTTGCCATTGGCCGTTTGCTCTTTACGATGCGGTCATGCCCATCCTCGTATTTCAGCACAGCGACATCGGCGGCCCGGGACGTTTGGCCGCAACCTTCCGCGATCACGGCTTCAAACTCGATATCCGTCGTCCCGGCAGCCCGGGGGTCGGCAACGCCGTTCCGACGACTTTGGACGACGTGCAAGGGCTCCTGATCCTTGGTGGGCCGATGAACGTCACCGAGATCGCGCAACTCCCGTGGATGCAGCGAGAAGCCGAATTGATCCGCTTAGCGCACGGAGCCGGGTTGCCCGTGATCGGTGTGTGCCTGGGTGCCCAGTTGATCGCGCACGCCCTCGGAGGCGTGGTCGGCCCCAAGGACGGCCCGCCCGACCTCGGGCTCTATCCCACCTCGATCACCATCGCCGGCCAGACCGAAACAATGATGGGCGGCGTGCCCTGGACCCACCCGCAGTTGTATTCCTGCGGCCAGGAAATCAAACAGACCCCGCCGGGGGCAACGGTGCTGGCCACCACTGCCACAAGCAAGGTCGCGTGCTTCAAGGTCGGCCTGCGAACCTACGGCTTCCTCTTCCACCTTGAGTGTGACCGCCCGATGGCCGAGGCCTTGCTGAGAGAATCCGGCGACTTCGCCGGTCGGGCCAACAAATCCGCGACCGGTCTCGCGGGCGAACTCGATCAGCATTACGCAACTTTCGCCCGCGTGGCCGACCGCTTGGCATTGAATCTCGCGGCGTTCTGCTTTCCACTCTCTCGACAGATGAGGGCCTGAGGAAGTCACCGGAAGAAGACGTCACCCTCAGGCGGAAGGAGTCGATACCCAATGCCTCGGATGACGATCAACGTTCCGCCGGATTACTCGCTGGTGCGGGATTGCTGCTCGTATGGCTATTTCCTGCTGGCGCCCAACCGGTGGGATGTCGGCTCACAGGCCTTGTCGCGGGTGCTCACCCTGCCGACGCGGTCGGTCTTTGTCGTGGTGTGTCAGCCGGGTGGCCGCGGGTCGCCTCTGCGGGTGGTGGTGTGGCCCGACGAGGTCGCGTCGAGCGCGGCGGAGCGAGCTGCGATCAAGGAAGCACTGACCCGGATGCTCCGGCTGGACGAGAGCGTCGGAACCCTGCGGGCGTTCCACGCGCTCGACCCGCGCTGGAAGGAGTCCGGGCGTGGTCGGTTGTTCCGCTCGCCCAGCATGTTCGAGGACGTCATCAAAACCGTCACGAATTGCAACGTCACTTGGCACGGCACCGTGCAGATGAATCGCCACATCTGCGAAGCGCTGGGGCCTCGTGTGAGGTTCACGGTCCGCGGCATCGAACGAACCGAATACGGGTTCCCATCCGCGAAGAAGGTTGCCGGCACCCGTGTCCAGACGTTGCGGGCTCGCTGCCGCGTGGGCTACCGCGATGCACGGATTGTGGAACTCGGGAAACGGTTCGCCAAGCCCGCCTCCAAGGGCGGATTCGACCAAGCGATGGCGGCCGATCCGGTCACGCCCGACGATGTCGTCCGCGAAACCCTCCTCGACTTGCCCGGGATCGGCCCCTACGCCGCGGCCAACATCCTGCAGTTGCTCGGGCGTTTTGGTCACCTGCCGCTGGATACCGAGAGCGTGCGGCACGGCACCACGGTTCTCAAGTTCCGGGGGAGTTCGAAGGCCATCATGGAACGCGTGCGGAGGCACTTTGCGCCATTCGGCGAGCACGCGTTCCGGAGTTACTGGTTCGAACTGTGGGAGTTTTATGAGAGCAAGCTCGGTCCGGCTCACCTTTGGGAGCGGGATTCGACGGGCAAGATGTTCACGGCGGCCCTGCTGAACAAGGAGTGATCCGAGCCGCTTGGTCTTGAAGGAAAGCTCATGAAGGCGAACGACCTGGATGACAGTCCGTTCAGAGACCTCCCCGATCGGATAGAGACCCGATCCGGCGATCGGGTCAGCCTTGCCGGTGTGGCCCGGACGCACCGCTGGCTTCAACAAGGTCTGTGGATCGGCCTGATGGCGACAGCGACATCCGTTCTCGCGGCGCTCGGGCTGGGCGCGATCGGGCGCAACTCGCCCCGGGCGACCGTGACCGAGATGGGCATGTTTCTGGCGGCCGCGTGTTGGATGTCGATCGTGGTCGTTGCGGTGGCGTGCTGGTTCGTCTGCGCGATTTCGGCCTTGAGTCTCGCGACGCGGTTGCGGGGCGTAGCAGGCTGGCTGTTCTTATTTCCGCTGGCGTTGGTTCTTCCGTGGTTGATGTTGTTCTTTGCCAAACAATCCCTTCTGATTGCCTTGCTGGTGCCGCCGCTGATGGGCTGGGGAAGCGGGCTCTGGATGGGAGCGATCGTCGGCGGTATGTTGCGGGTGCATGGATACTCCCCAGGGTGGCTCGGCGTTTCGGTCGGCGAGATCGGTCGGGCGGTTGACCGCCATGTGTGTGCCTGTGGATACGACCTCGCCGGGATTGCCGGTCCCCAGTGCCCTGAATGCGGGGCCGCGATACCGGAGGTCCTCCGATGAACTTGGACGTGTGGCGTTGGTTGGCGACTGATCCAGGCGAAGTGCTCGCCGAGGCGGCCGCCAAGGCGGAACACCCCAGCGTCGCCGACATGATGCGGCTCCGCAAGATGGCCTCGGGCGACATGGTGGCCGCCGCGCTCGACCTCGCAAAGGCCAGACGCAAGGCTGTGTTCAAATTTGGCGAGCGCGCTGCAACGCTTGTGGCCGACCCCGTCGGCGTCGAGATGGCGAGCTCCGCCGCGGCCGGCGCTTGGAAGGCCGCACGGTTCAAATCGGCCTTTCCCCGTGGACGTGTGCTCGACTTGTGCTGCGGCATCGGCGGGGATGCGATGGCCCTGGTCGCGGCGGGCCTCGACGTCTTGCCGGTGGATGCCGACCCCGTGCGGGCTTGGATGGCGGGGATGAACGCCCGATGCCCGACCGAGTGCCGGGACGCGGCCGAAGTTGCCGCGCGCACCCCCGGCGCGTTCCACCTGGATCCCGCGCGCCGCGACGGCTCCGGGGCTCGAGCCTGGACCCTCGATGAACTCGTGCCCGGTCCAGAAGTCATCCGCGGCATCATCGATGCCTGCGTGCACGGCGCGATCAAACTCGCACCGGGCATCGACTTCGCGGCGGTCGCGGCCCGGTTTGGGACCGGCGAAGTCGAGATCATCAGCGAAGCGGGGCGGCTCACCCAGGCCGTGCTCTGGTGCGGCGTGCTTTCCCGCGCCGATGGCCTGAGGACCGCAACCCTGCTGTCGCCCGGCCCGACCAGTCTGACCATGAGCGGACCTGCCGATACGGACGTGCCGATCGCCGAAATCGACGCCTATCTCGCCGAGCCCGACGACAGCGTCGAAAGGTCGGAACTGCTCGGTCAACTGTGCGCCGCCACGGGGGCCGCGATGATCCATCCGCGATTGGGCCTGCTCACTAAAGCCCAACCGATCGAAAGCCCATGGGTCCGGGGTTTCCGTGTTCTCGAAATATTCCCTTGGAATGAACGCCGCTCCAGAGACGTGCTCAAGCGTCACAATGCCGGGCACGTCGAGGTCAAGACCCGTGGCAAGGCCGTAAACCCCGACGAACTCCAACCCGCGCTGTCATCAAAGGCGGGAGAGCCGACGGTGCTGTTTGTGCTGCGTTTCGGACGGGAGCTCCGGGCGATTGTGGCCCGGCGAGTGCCGGGTGGGGGCGTGACCGTGGGCATGATGCCGTGACGTTCCCGCGGCATCGTGCGAACCACCTGCGTGACACCAGCACAGGCCAGAGAGCCTGCGCCGCCCAAGGCAAGTCTCGTGCCCCTACTTTCCGATGGTCGACATCAGGAAGTCGCTCATGCGCTTCGTGAAGTAGATGCGGTTGTCGAGTTTCGCGAAGCCGTGGCCCTCATCGGGCGCGATGAAGAGTTGCGGGCTGAGGCCCTTGTCCTTAAGCGCGACCGCCAGCTGCATGGCCTCCTCGACCGGCACCCGGGGGTCGTTGAAGCCGTGCGCGATGAACATCGGCACTTTCAGTTTATCGATGCGGTTCATGCTCGATACGCTGTCGAGGAACTCGGGATCGCTGAGGGGGCCGTACTCAACCTCGCGCAGTTTGCGGCGGTACCCGCTGGTCTTCTCCAGGAACGTACGCACGTTCGTGATGCCCACGACGTTGACCCCCGCTCCGAACATGCGTTCCGGACGGTCGCCCGCATCCACCCGTTCCTGATCTTCAATCAGGCACGCCACACTCATAAAACCGCCGTAACTCCCGCCGTTGGTGGCGATCTTCCCAGCCGTTGCGTACCCGTTGGCAACCAGCCATTCGGCAGCGAGCACGCCGTCCCGCACGCTGTCCCAGCGCTTCTTGTAATCGTCCTTCATGTGGAACTCGCGGCCGTAGCCGGTGCTGCCGCGGACGTTGGGCTGCAAAATCCCGAAGCCGGCGTCGAGCAGGTATTGCGAGGTGGCGTTGAACGACGGGCGGAACTGCCCCTCCGGACCGCCATGATAATTGACGATGAACGGGATGGCCCCGCCCTTGGTGAACCCTTTCGGCGTCCACAGAAACGCCGGGATCTCCAGACCGTCGAAGGACTGAAACTTCACGAGTTCCGGAAGCGGGAAGCCGGAGAGGTCGAGGCCCTGCGTCTCGGCAAAGGTGATCTGGGTAACGACGGGGTTAGGCTGGGAGAGGTCGGCGGTGAAAGCCAGCCCGGGCGTGCGGGCGTTGCTGAGCGACCACACCACGCGCTCCCCTTCCAACTGGTTGAAGCTCACCACGCCCCGCTCGATCGCGGGGAGCGCAACTTCCGTGAGGCCGGGCAGCCGATACACGTGGACCACGCCGTATCCGTCCTCGTTGGTGCTGACCGCGAGCAGTGACTTCTGGCGATTGACGAACGCGCCCTCGACTTCCGCGGTTTCCAGCGCCGAGATCGGCTTGCTGTAGCGGCGGGCAGGTTCATCGATGCTCTGATCGAGCGCCCACAACTTCATCCGGCCGTCTTCGATGTCGCACCTCAGGAACGCGATCTGCTCGTCCGGCGAAAACCCCACCCAGTCCACGCTCGTCGTGACCCCGGCCGGGCGGGGCGGGGTGAGGTCGGTGAGCGCGCCCGTTGAGGTGTTCAGTTCATAGATCGAGGAATCCGAGACGCTGCGGTACTCACCGACAAGCACGCGGGTGCCGTCGTTGGAGATGTCCGCGGCGCTCCAAGCACCGGGCCTCCCGAGAAGTTTGGTCGCCGTCTTGCTCGCGAGGTCGTAGCGATAAAGATAGAAATCGGTGGGCGATTCGTCGTTGCCGGTGAACAGGAAGCCGGAGGAATCGTCGAGCCAGAGGTTGACGGAATACTGCACTTTGGGGTTGGCGCACGCGGGGGTGATGGCTCCCGTCGCCACATCCAGCACCGAAATCTGGCTGTTCTCGTTGCCGCCCACGGCGTGCGACAGCAGAATGGTCTTGCCGTCGGGCGATAGCGAGTATCCGCCCAAGCCGTCCGCGAACGTGGTCAGTTGGGTGCGTCCGGCCTCAGGCGTCGCCGCCGGGCCGTCAATCCGGAACAACTGGAAGATGCCATCGGGCCAGTCGCGCACATAGAGCGTTCCGTCGGGAGCAAGGGCGGGAGCACCCGGAACCCGGATCTTCAGGAACCGTTCCAGCGTCGAAAGCCCATCATCGGAAGGCTGCGGCGGCACCCCTGCGCTCGGCCGCGCTGCAGCCGGCGTTGCAGGCTGTGCAGGGGCGGTCTGCGGTAGGATGGGGTTTCTCGGTGAGAGAACCTTGCGGACGGGCGTCGAGGCGGGACTGGGTGTCGGGGGCTGCCCCTGCCCCTCCGCCAACCCGACGACCGCACAAAGGACGCCGACGACGATCGAAGTTGCTCTCATAAAAACCCTCGCTGAGGACCACCTCGTGATCCGTAAGTTCCGCCGAAATTCTACCGAGTCCCGATGACGTCCAATGCCCCATCCAAGACCCGATCGGCCTCGGCCGCCGTCGGGGCTTCCGCGATAAGCCTCATAATTGGCTCGGTGTTGCTGGCCCGGACATGCAGCCAACTCCGCTTTGCACCAAAGTCCACCCACGCCCCGTCCGTCGTGTCGACGCGCTCTGATGCATAGGCGGCCGCGATCCGTCGCACCGCGTCCGTCGCTTGGTCTTTCGAGGCCAGATCCACCTTGCGCTTCTGGATCGCGTACGAAGGGATGCCGGCCACAAGTTCACTCAGTTTCCGCTTCCGGCCGCGGCCGCCCCCGTTGGGCGAAAGCAGCCAGAGGATCAGCCCCATGCCCGCGATCGAATCCCGCACGTAGCAGACGCGGGGCCAGATGATCCCGCCGTTCCCTTCCCCGCCAAGAACCGCCCGTTCGCGCTTCATGGCTTCGACCACGTTGGCTTCGCCCACCGCCGTCCGCACGACTCTCGCGCCGTACTTCGCCGCAACGTCGTCCAGCATCCGGCTGGTGGAAAGATTGGTCACCAGGGTCAGCGCATCCGCAGGGTCGCCAGTCAGCGTCTTGCGGGCCTCTAAAATCGCCATGGCGCACAGCGCGAGCGTGTACTCCTCGCCGATGTAGTGCCCTTTCTCATCGACCAAGGCAAGCCGGTCGGCGTCGGGGTCCTGGGCGAATCCGACGTCGCATTCGGCCTCACGCACGCTGTCGCACAGGCCGCCGACGACGGACAGGTTCTCACGAGTCGGTTCCGGAGGGTGCGGGAAGATCCCGGTATCCTCCGATCCCAGATGCAGGAACTCCTCGATGCCGAAGGACTCCAGCGCCAAGGCGCTGCCCGTCACACCCGCCGCGTTCACGCTATCGACCGCGACAGACAGCCCCGCTCCGATCGCCGAAGAATCACCGAACCCGCCTTCCTCCAGCGCCGCCAGCACCCGATCAACGTGAATGTTGCACGCGTCGTCCTCGAGCGTCACCGGACGAATCTCGTTCCACGCGGCCCCTCCCGACCCCGCCAAAAAACTCCCGGCCTTAAACCGCTCGATGATCGCGTTCGCGTCCGTGCTTGCCGGCGCGCTGGCCCCGGAGCCGAACAGTCCCCCGCCGGCGGGGCCGGCCGCGTACAGACACTTGAGCCCGTTCCATTGCTGCGGGTTATGGCTCGCCGTAAGCATCAGCCCGGCAGAAACCTCGCCCGGATAGCGGGCCGCGACGTCGTCCACCACAACCGCGGCGGTCGGCGTCATCGCAACCCCGATATCAACCACCGACACGCCCGCACCCATCAGCCCGGCCGTCGCGGCGTGGTGGATCATCCCGCAACCGGCCCGCCCGTCACGCGCCAGCACGACGTTCACGGGCTTGCCACCCGCCCGCTCCTTGACGAACCCGCCGAACGCCATGGCGAAGCGGGCCGCCACGTCGGGCGTGAGGGTGTCGCCGACCACTCCGCGGCAGCCAGAAACGGAAAGCATGAGACTCATCGGAAGGATGGTAGCGAAAGCCGAGGGAACGCAGCGCCACCCCCCTCCCCCCACCAAGTCGGCGGGTCAGGCCGGGGGCGAATAGGTCGCCGCGCAACCCGGGCTTTCGGTCACGCGAACCGAGATGACCCGGGCGTGGGGCGCAAGGGCGTCGTCGAGCCGGGCGTGGAGTTCATCGAAGATGTGCTTGGCAACCAACTCCGCCGAAGCGTTGCGCTCCGAGAACGCGGCGAGGTCGTTGAGGTTGCGGCTGTTCAATTCCCCGGTGATGTCCCCGAGCACGTCCTTGACGGTGTGGAAATCACACAGAAGCCCGTCGTCGTCAAGTTGCTCGCCGCCGATGGTGGCGAGGACGTTCCAATCGTGTCCGTGCAGCGTTTCGCGCACGCCGTTGATGCTGAGGGCATGGGCCGCAGAAAAAACCGTATGGATGGTCAGCAGATACATCGGTGTACAACGCCTGTGCACGCGGGACTATTTTGGGGGGGCGGGGGTGCAGGATCAACGCGGAGATTCGTCAACGATTGTACCGTTTCGAGCGCAAGCGGCACGGCAACGGGGTCACGCCTTGCGCAACCTCTCCGCCCACTTGTTCCACATATCCCGCCGCGTCAGGTCGTAACTCAGCGGCGTGAGCGTGATACACCCGCGCACCAGTTCATCGACGTCGGTGCCCCGCTCGGTCGCGTGAAAGTCGAGCCCGTGGCCCGCGGCCCAGTAGTAGACGTCCCCGCCGGGGCTGGTCCGTCGCTCGTACTTGTCGACAAGGCCGTGAACGTTCATCGGGCAGATTTTGATGGGCGGCATCGCATCATCGATCGATCGGCCATCGCCCTCGCACAGCGGAATGTTGATGCTCAGGCATTCGTGCGGGCTGGGTAACCCGTCCTTCAGCAGCACGTTGATCGCGCGCCGGGCCCACGCCGCGGCGACATCGAATCGCGAGGGCGATCGGCCCCGTTGCAGACTCACCGCGATCGACGGGACGCCCAAAAAGGCGGCTTCAAGAGCGGCCGCCACCGTGCCGGAGTAGATCACGTTGATGCCGCAGTTCGCCCCGTCGTTCAGCCCCGAGATCGCGAGGTCGGGCTTCGCCCGTTCGCCGTATCGCTCCGGCCAGAGGTTGGCGATGGCGAGTTTGACACAATCCGCCGGCCGACCGTCGACGCTCAGACCTTCCATCGTGTTGTCCGGGCATTCAATCGAGTGTTTGCCGACCATCAACGGAATGTGGAACGTCACGCCGTGTCCGGTGGCGGATTGCACCGTCAGCGGTGCCACGGTAAACACGCTCTCGGCAAGCGGGCCGCCGCACGTTCCCGATGGATCGACAAGCGCCCGATGCATCGCGGCGATCCCGGGGGCTCGGATGCCGTCGTCGTTCGTGAGGAGAATCTGCATGAACGAGGCTAGGCCCCGAACGAGCGGACTACGCCGCCGCCCTGACCATCCGGCTACGGAGGCCCAAGACGTACCCCGTCGCGTTTTTGTCACAGCGGACGACGATGCCCACCTGACGCGGCCAGGTGCCCGTCTCCGGCATCAGCGAAAAACTCGCTCCCGGTTCCACAGAGCACTGGGTGCTGACACCCATCCCGCCATGGCTCGAATCAATCAGCGTCACCCGCGCCAACTTCCCCGCGGCCGATGAATCCGTGAAAACGGCGAGCGCAGCCCCGGCCAAGTCGCGCCGAGCCTGCCGCCGGCGGTCAAACCTCAGCGGGTGAGCCCCGCTGGCGGCGGGCGAACCTTCAAGCGACGACACGTCCTGGTCTGCGGCGAAAAGCATGGCGGACTCCGTTCCAAAGATCAGCGGGATCGCGACGGAACCTCGATCGGCGGCCGTCGCCGCGAAGGAGGCGGGCTCCGGATAGCCGCGCGGGGCCGAGGCACGACTCACCTATCGGGCGTGCATGAGCGATCCTTCATCTCTGGTCACGAACATTATCGAATAACCCCTCATCAGCCTCCCATGCGCCGCGCCAGCAGAAACGCCATCTCCAGCGCTTGCTGATAGTTCAGCCGCGGGTCGCAGGGGCTGGCATAGTTCAGCGTGAGGTCGCTTTCCGTGATTCCTGCCGCCCCGCCCACGCACTCCGTCACGTCGTCGCCCGTGAGTTCAAAGTGAACGCCCCCCAGCGGCACGCCCGCCCGCTGATGGACGTCATACGTCGTCTCCAGTTCCGTAAGGATCGCGTTGAAATTGCGGGTCTTGATCCCGGTCGCCGTCGTGCTCCCATTGCCGTGCATGGGGTCGCACACCCACAACACGCGTACCCCCGCCCGCTGAACCGTCTCGATCAGCGGGGGCAACGCCGCCGCCACGTGTTCCGCCCCCATCCGAGTGATGAAGACCAGTTTGCCCGGTTCCGCCGCGGGGTTGAGGATTCGGGCGAGTTCAATCGCGGCTTCCGGAGCAACCTTGGGCCCGAGTTTGACGCCGATGGGATTGCGTATCCCCCGGAAATACTCGATGTGCGCCCCCACAAGGGCCCGCGTGCGCTCCCCCACCCAGGGGAGGTGGGTCGAGAGGTTGTACCACCCTTCCCGCCGCGGCACGGTGCGGGTCTGCGCGGCCTCATAGTGAAGGTTTAGCCCCTCGTGGCTGGTGAAAAACTCGACCCGGGTCAGGTTCTCGACCGCCGATTCGCCAAGAGCCTCCATAAAACGCAGGCCGTCCGCCAAGTTCCGCGTCATGCGTTCATACTCGGCCCGCAGGTGCGGCGCAAGCCCCGCCTTGCCAAAGAACGTCAGATCCCAATACTCGGGATGGTGAAGGTCGGCAAAGCCGCCCTCCACGAGAGACCGTATGAAATTGAGGGTGAGCGCGGCGTGGGTATACCCCCGCACCATCAGCCACGGGTCGGGCCTGCGGTCGTCGGCCGTGAACTCCGCGCGGTTCACGAGATCGCCGAAGTAACTCGGCAGCGTGATCTCCCCGCGCGTTTCCGTCGGGCTCGACCGCGGCTTGGCGTACTGCCCCGCGAACCGGCCGATCCGGGTCACCGGCTTCTTCCCGGCGTGCACAAGAACCAACGACATCTGCAGCAGAATCTTCAGTTTGTTGGCGATGCGGTCGGCCGTGCAATCCGCGATCGTCTCGGCGCAGTCGCCGCCCTGCAGGATAAATCGCTTCCCCGCCTGGGCCTCGGCGATCTCGCCCTTGAGCTTCTCGATCTCAAACGACGTGACGAGCGGGGGAAGTTTCCGCAGGTGCGTCTCGGCCGCCGCAACCGCGGCACCATCGGGATACCCGAAGGGCTGCGCCGAAGGGCGGCTCTGCCACGAGCCGGGGTTCCAGGTCACATCGGTGTTGGTGTTAGGCATGGGTTGCAAAGGGACTGTAGTTTCGGGCGACCGACCCCCCATCTGACCCTTTGCAAACGCTTCATGTGCTCCGATCCGACTCAGCCGCCGGAATATCCCATTCAGACTGAATCCATCCCCTTGGCGAGCCGATCGAACATCCATCGGCGGCGGAACCCCGCACGCCCACGGCCGACACGGACGGTCGCCCATCGGACGACGGATCGTCCAACCCGCGGCATCGGACGCCAAGGCTGATCAAGATGCAGGGGGCACGGAGGCCCCACTTATTTAAAGACAAGGAGTCACGACCCATGGCAACTCGCACCCCCACTACGACGCGTCGCACCGCCCGCAAGACCACCGCCCGCAAGGCGACCGCTCGCAAGACGACGGCTCGCAAGACGACGGCCCGCAAGACGACGGCTGGCAAGGCGACCGCTCGCAAGACGACCGCCCGCAAGACCAGCACCTTGACCGCATCGACCTGGTGGACCGGCCCCAAAACCACCGGAACCCCCTCCGGAACCCCCACCGCCCGCACCCCAACTCAGAAGAAGAACAAGGTCCGTCGCCGCGTTCGCAAAACCCGGACGACCACCGCCGCCCGCGCCACCGCCCGAACGGTCACGCGCTTCCGCAAGGCCGCCTGAAGCCGCTCCCGCAAGGCGTCACGAGGGGCCCACGCCAAACCGTGGCCGGCTCTCACTCCTTCTCACACGACGCCCACTCCTTGAACCTGCAACGAGACGTCCGCTTCGCGGGCCGTCGGCCCCACGATGCCGCGCCCCGCGAGGTGGTCCTTCCACACCCGCTCGTGGACGCTCCAATAGTGCTCGAAAGAGTCGGCCATCGAATACGGCTGCATGAACTCGTGCGCCCGGTCCGACATCTGCGCACGCCGCTCCCGGTCGGTCACCAGCTGGATCACACGCTCCACCCAGGCGTCCAGATCGTCATCCGCGATCACGTGCCCGGTCACCCCGTCCCGCACCACTTCCTTGGGGCCGCCCTTGTCGGTCACAATGACGGGCAGACCCGACGACTGCGCCTCCATCACCACCTGGCCCAACGTGTCCGTGGTCGATGGGAAAAGAAAGAGATCGCTGCTGGCGTAAAGGCGGGCCAACTCCTCGCCGTAGCGGAAGCCCATGAAGCGGGTGCGCGAGTTCCGCAGTTCATCCTCCATCGTGGCCCGATACGGCCCATCGCCGATAATCACGAGTTCGGCGTCCACGCCCGCGGCCTTGAGCTTCGCATCCGCCCGCTTCCACACCTTGGACAGCATGGGCATGTTCTTTTCAACGCTCACCCGTCCCACGAAAATCGCCCGCACCGTCTCCGCTCGCCCGCCGTGCCCCAGCCACAACCCGCGGTCCTTGAACCGCGGCGAAAATTCGGCCGTGCGAATTCCCGGCCGCAACCGCAGCGTGCGGTCGCGCGGCACGCCGATCGCTTCCAGCGATGGGATGTAGTCGTCGCTCCGCGTGAAGACCGCCTTGAACGGCGAATAGAAGAACCGCATCGCCTGCCGACAGATATGCGTCAGGGCGTCGTCGTTGAACAGGTGGTCGATATACGCCGGGAAGTCGGTGTGATAAACCCCGATCACCGGAATCCGCAGCATCCGGGCCGCGATCAGCCCCACCAAACCCACCGATCCCGGCGTCGAAATATGAATGACGTCGGGCTGCTGGGCATCGGCATACCGCAGCATCTTCGTCAGCGGCGGTAGCACCAGTTCCAGGTTCTCATACTTGGGCATCTTGGTCGCAAAGAGCGGCGCAAAGTTGATCAGCGTGGGGCGGGCCGGGTCCGGTTGATCCGGGATCGCGAAGTTCGTGCTCGTGACCACCGTTAGCGAACGGCCCGTCTCGACCGCCTGCGCGGCGGCGTTGCGGATGAACCGCGACACCCCGTTCACATCCCCCAAGGTGTCGGTGAACAGCATCACTTTCATCGGCCGGGCCAGCGGCCCCGCCGTCGGAGCGCCCGCCTCGCCCGCCACCATCGAGGACTCATGCTCCAGTTTCTCCACGAAAGCCCGCTCCTTGTTCTGATGAAAGAGACTGAAAAGATACGGTAGTTGTGAAAGTTCGAGCGCGAGATACGAGAGCACATGATCCGTGATCGCCCGCCGATCCTTGCTCCGAACCGCCATCACCGCCGAATCCCCCAGCACCCGGTGGATGGCCGCGTGCAGGTCGTCCGCGAACGACGCCATCCGATCGTGTTCGCTCAGCGCCGCCCCGCACGCCCACGACCCCGGGTCGAGCCGCGCCGCCACGTCCGGGTAGCGGTCCAGCACCGGTTTGAACGCCCCCGAGAGCGCCTCCAGGAGCGGTCCCAGCGGGCGCCGCTTGCGGGAAATGATGGACTTCAATCGCGACGCCGCGAGCCTGAACTTGGACGGCGCCGAGACCTTGACACCCGCGAACCGCATCAACCGGCTCGCCACAAAGCGACCCGTCGGCGTGGCCCTCCCCAAAAGCCGCCGGGCCGCGTAGTGTGCCCCCACCGTCGTCAATTGGTGCGCCAGCAGCGACGAGTGACCCGCCACGCCCCCGATCGACGACTTGCCGTTCATCGCCAGCCGGAAAAACTCCCTCGGGTCCACGATCTTGCCGTGCCTCACCTCAACCCGGGCCTCCGCCGCCGCCACCGACGAAATCTGGGTGAACGTACGCCCGACGTTAAGAAGCCCGTGGTCGTCGCTCCCGCCGGTGCGGGCTTTCTCCCAGATCCGCGGCCAACGCGGTTCGCGCCCCACTTCCTCGATCAGCCGATGCACCCGCCCCGGCGTCAGGCTCGCGAGATACGCGTCCAGAGCCCGCGTGTGGGTCCCCGAGTGGGCACCGTTCAGAGTCTCGAACCCCTTGAAGAGCAGCGCGCACCGATCAAGGTGCCACTTCGTGAACGTGCGATTCTGGATGTACAGCGGGTGCGCGAGCGAATGCGCGAGGTTGCGGTCGTGCAGCCACGCCGCGAACTCATAGACGTCGGATCGCAGATTCAGCGTCTCCAGTTCCTCGTGCTGCCGCGCCGAAAGCCCCCACACCAGCACGTGCAGTTTGCAATGGTCCTCCGGAAAATGCACCGTCACTTCCTCCCCGATGATCACGCCCCGGAAACCCCGCTCCACCAGCGAGAGCGCCCCCTCGATGGTGTCGTGGTCCGTGAGGGTGAAGAGGTCCATGCCGCGATGAATCGCCTGCTCATAGACCTTCTCGGGCGGTGAATAACACTCCGGGCACCCGATAAGCCCGAGCGCCTTCACGGCCGGTCCGCTCGAGGCCAGCGAATGGCAGTGGGCATCCACGCGGGTGAACACCTGCGCCTGGGTTGGGGCAACAGAGTCATCCGAGCAACCGACATCGAACCGGCTGGCGTCGATCATTGAAAACTCCTTCAACGTTCGAAGGGCGACAGGAGTCGTCGGGACAGACATTGGCCGTCCGCCCGCTTCACAATCAAAACATCTCCGAACCCCGCTGGGGCTCGAGCCGATGTCGCACGTTGCGCTTCTACACCAAAGGCAACCGCGAAACGACCCCAAGTGTCTGCCGGATGGTGACTTCCACCATTAACAATAGATCGGCACAGACTCTACACAAGAGTTCAGACTTTTCCTCCCAGAGGCCGCGTTGTCACGCATAATTGTTGCAACCTTTGCGCCGTGTTCACACGGTCTTGACACTGCGCCGGCAACGGTCGCGGAAACAGCGCCCCAGAGTGACCGCCCTTCCTTCGGAATAAAGTAGCGCAATGGCCATCCGCTTCATCTTCCTGGGAACGGGCACTTCGTCGGGCATCCCGGCGATCGGCTGCGCCTGCGCGGTCTGCTCGAGCCCCGATCCCAACGACACCCGGCTGCGGGCCGCCGCGGCGATCTGTTTCGAGGATGCCGAGGGCTTTCCAAGAACCGTGCTCATCGATGCCGGTCCCGACCTCCGGCAGCAATCGTTACGGGCCCAGTTGAAACGGCTGGACGCGATTCTCTTCACCCACAACCACGTCGACCACACCTTCGGGCTCGATGAGGTGCGGCGCTTCAACGCCGTGCAGAAGGCCCCGATCGCGATCTATGCCGACGATCACACCATGGGGTTTCTGCGGCGGGTCTACCGCCACATATTTGAACGCGATCAGAACATCAACGACAGTTTCGTGGCGACGCTCATCCCCCACACCATCGCTGAGCGGGTGATGGAAGAAGGGCGCTCCATCGACGTCTTCGGCCTCCGCGTGACACCGTTCCGCATGCTGCACGGCGGGCTGCCGATCCTCTCCTACCGGTTTGACCTGAACGAGGGGCTGAAGTCAGGCGGCCCGTCCCCCTTCCCCCTGGCCTATTGCACCGACGTCTCCGGTGTGCCGCCCGGCTCGTGGAAGCACCTCGAAGGACTTAACACGCTGGTGATCGATGCCCTCCGCCACCGCAAGCACCCGACGCACTTCACCCTCGGGCAGGCCATCGGCGTGGCGGAGCGGGTCACGCCCGCCATGACCTACTTCACGCACATCGCCCACGAGATGGGCCACGCGGAAACGCAGGAAACGTTGCCGGAAAGAATGTCCCTCGCGTGGGATGGGTTGGTGTTGAGCGGCGGGTTGCACCTGACCCGCAGCTGAGCCACCACCCGCGCCTCGTCGCCGCTTGGCTTCGCTCGCGTCCACGCCCGCGTCACTCACCCGTGAATCAACCGCCCCTCCGAAGCCAGCGCCGCCTCGTGGATCGCCTCGTGCATCGTCGGATGCGCGTGCATCGTCGCGATCAACTCCTCGGTCGTCGCCTCCAACCGTCTCGCCAATGTCATCTCCGCAATCAACTCCGTCGCCTGATCGCCCATGATGTGGGCCCCCAGCACCTCGCCCCGCGGCAGGCCACGAATGATCTTCACGAAGCCCTCGGTGTGGGCCGCAGCGATGGCCTTGCCGTGGGCTTGGAAGGGGTACTTCCCGACCGCGTAGTCCTTGCCCACCACCAGGCCGTCGGCCTGCAACTTCTGCTCCGTGAAGCCGACGCTGGCAACCTGCGGAAGGCAGTAGGTGCATCCCGGGATGATGGTGTAGTCGATCGGGTGGGGCTCGTGGGCGGCCTTCTTGTCTTTCCACGCGAACCGTTCCACGCAGGTGATGGCTTCGTCGCTCGCGACGTGCGCGAGCCAGGGCGGGCCGATGACGTCGCCGATGGCGAAAATGCCGGGCAGGTTCGTCTTGTAGTCGATGGCTTGGTTGGTGGTCTTCCCGGGAACGTAGTCGGTCACGACGCTGTCCTTCTCGACTTTGAGGCCCAACGCAGCGTCACACAGCCCGTCGGTGCGGCCCTTGACGCCGATCGCAACGAGCACGCGGTCGGCTTCCAGAGTCTCTTTCTTCGTTTCGTCGGGCTTGCCGTTCACCACTGGAGCAATCGTCACCTTGACACCGTTCGCGGTCTTTTCGACGTTGGTGCTGGTGGTGCCGGTGCGGATATCCATGCCAGCCTTCTTGTAGTGCTTCAACATCGCGTCGCCGATGTCTTTGTCCTCGACCGGCAGAATGCGGTCCATCATCTCGATGACCGTCACCTGAGCGCCCATCGTCTTGTAGAAGTAGGCAAACTCCATCCCGATAGCGCCCGCGCCGATCACGATCAGTTTCGCGGGCATCTGCTTGTTAAACATCGCCTCGCGGGCCCCCCAGATGCGGTCGCCGTCAAAGCGCGCAAACGGCAGGTCCCGGGCCACCGTCCCCGTGGCGATCAAAATCCTTCCGGCGGTGATCGTTTCAATCGCCTTGCCCGGCGTGGCCGGCGCGGAAGTCAATTCTTCCTGAACCTTGCACTCCTGAATCTCGATCTTGCACATGCTGCCCGGGCCGCCCTGACTACCCGCGGCGGACAGGATTTTAGCGTTCCCCACGATGTGCGTGATCTTGTTCTTCTTCAGCAGGAACTCAATGCCCTTGTTGAGTTTCGACGCAACATCGCGCGAGCGACCGATGATCTTGTCCCAATCCAGCCCGATCTTCCCGCCGACGGTGATGCCCCAGAAGTCCGACTTGGTCGAGAGCTTCTCGTAAAGTTCGGCATTGGCGAGCAGCGCCTTGGAAGGGATGCAGCCCCAGTTGAGGCAAACGCCACCCAACTTGGCCCGCTCGACACACGCGACCGAATATCCCAGTTGGGCCGCCCGGATCGCTCCGACATAACCGCCGGGTCCGCCGCCAATCACCACGAGATCAAAGTGCCGCTCGGCCATGGGTGTGCCCTATCCAAAGAGTGACGTTAAAACGCCGTCGCCGCCCGGCGTGTTGGGCGACCGGTGCGACGTGTGGGGCAAGATGGTACCCCGGCCTCACCGAAGGATTTTCAGGCCGACCTTCTTTTCAAGTTCCGCCACCGGTCGCGCCACCAGGTCGTAGCCGTTGGCGTCCACGATCGTGCACGGCACCAACTCGCCAGGCACCAGCTTGTTCTTGCTCTGAACAAACGTCACGGAGTCCACCTGCGGAGCTTGGGCCCGGGTCCGGCCGGAATACAGCCGTCCACCCGCCGTGACGCCCGCCGTCTCCACCGCGCTCACCCGCATCGGCTCGTCGATCAGCACGTCCATCCGCACGCCGCTTGTGGCCGGAGCCTGCTCGTCAAATTTCTTCGCGATCCGGTTGGCCGCCGTGAACGCGATCAACTGCTGGAGTTCCATCACCTCGTTGCGGCGTCGGGCTTTCGTTTCGGGCGGCACGGCCAGGGCCGGGTCCTCCTCCATCGTCCCCGCCACCGTGCCCGGCTCGTGCGAATACTCAAAGACCCCGACCGCCTCAAACTTCATCTCATCGACAAACTCGAGCAACTCCTGATGATCGGCCTCGCTCTCGCCCGGGAAGCCCGAGATAAACGTCGTGCGAATCACCATGTTCGGCACCCGCGACCGCAAACGCCGGATCAGCGCCTCCTGCTGCTCCCGCGTCACGTTCCGCTTCATCGCCTGCAACACCCGGCTGCTGCCGTGCTGCAGCGGAATATCCAAGTACGGCAGCAACCGCCCTCGGGACGTTAACTCCGCGAACGCATCGATCACCGGCTCCGAAAAATTCGTCGGGTACGCGTACATCAGCCGCAGCCACCCGCCCCCGCCGGCCTCGTCCATGGTCCGCGAGAGTTCCCGCAGCAGCCGCGGCAGCCCGCCCCCCACCCCGCCCCCCGCAACGCCCGCTCCACTCGCCATGCCAGTTCCGATGTCGTCGCCATAACTGGTCGTGTCCTGCCCGATCAGCAGCAACTCAAACGCGCCGTCGTTGATCAGTTCGCGGGCCTCAGCGCAGATGCGGTCCAATGGCTTGCTCCGCATCTTGCCGCGAATCGAGGGGATCGTGCAGAACGTGCAGTTCTGGTTGCACCCTTCGCTGACGCGCAAATACGCGTAGTGGCGGGGCGTCAGCCGCAGGCGGGCCGAGTCGTCCTCGAAGTAGCCGATCCCCTTGCCGTCCTTGCCGTTCACCGTGAGGCCGGTCGTGTTCACCCCCCGCGCCTTCGCGGCCTGAACAGCATTCGCGGCGATCCAATACGTCGGCCCCTCGCCCGCCGCCGGCAACACCGTGCGCTCCGCCTTCACCCCCGTCACCGCCTCCACAATCATGTCCCGATCAAAGACGCCGATCATGGCATCGATGCCCGGAGCCCACTCCAGCATCTTGGCCCGGTGCCGCTGCACCAGGCAACCCGCCACCACCACCCGCTTCACCTCGCCAGCTTCTTTCGCGGCGATGGCTTCCTTGATGACGCTCAGCGATTCGTCTTTGGAGGCTTCGAGAAACCCGCAGGTATTGACCACCACGGCGTCGGCGCCGCCGAACCCCTCCGACGATGGGTCGTACGAAATCGGGGCCAGCCCGCTCTCGGCGAGCAGGCCCAGCATCTTCTCGGAATCGACGAGGTTCTTGGGACACCCAAGGCTGATCAGCGAAACAGATTCAACGGCGTTGGAGCGGCGGCGGGTCTTCACACCGGATAGTAGGAAAAGCCGACGAGAATAGCGCGTAACCGGCGTCCTTTTGAGGCTTTAGCCCCAATGGAACGGCCCCTGGGGGCTTCGCAAGCCAATCCGCGAGGGGCCAAAAGCGCTTTGCCGATCGCTTTGCCGATCGCGTGGCCGTCGCGTGCTGGGATCAGTGGCCGTTCTGGCAGCGTTTGGATAACCGCCGCGCTTATCCCCAACTAGCACCGTCACCGTTGCGCGATCCGCTCCGCCAGCCCGGCGATCGGCATCGGCGATGCATCCTGCATGTTCGTCGTCAAATCCTTGACCGTGCCCCCTTGCGGCCCTTCCACGATCACCGCGAACCGGGCCCGCAGGCTCACCGCCTCTTGCATCAGTTTGCCGATGTTCTTGGTCGTCTTCGCCGTGTGCCGGGCGTGCAGCCCGGCCGCCCGCATCGTCGCCACCACCGGCCGCACCAGTTGGTCCGCCTCCGGCGAACCGTTGCTCACGACAAACACATCCGGCCGCAGCCCGGCCTTCTCCAGCATCGCCGCATCGTCCGGCATCAGCCCCTTGTCCTGCATCACCAGCGAAAGCACGACGTCGCCCATCCCAAAGCCCACCGCCGGGGTCGGCGGCCCCCCGAACAGCTCCACCAAGTTGTCATACCGCCCCCCGCCCGCTACCGCCCGCTCGCCGCCCCCGGCCTCGTGCACCTCAAAGACCATCCCCGTGTAATACGCGAGCCCCCGCACGATCGAAAGGTCAAAGTCGATCCAATCCAGCACGCCCGCCTGCGTCAAGGCCGCGGCCAGCGGCGTCACCGCCTGGGCGAAGTACGTCAGATCGATCAGGTGGCTGCCGGGTAGCCCCGGTTGCTCTTCGATCGTCACGCGGATAAGCCCCTGCGCAAAGACATCGGCCTGCTCAACGCTGAAGCCGAACGCCCCGATCTGGCGCGAAAAATCGCCGGCCGGAATTTTGCCCCGGGAGTCCAGCAACTTGAAGAGCGCCGCGTGCAACTCTTCCCCCAGCCCGCGCGATACCAGCCACTCGGTCAGCGCCTTGCGATGGTTGACCTTGATGCGGAGATCCTTGGGCGTGAACCCCAAGGACGAAAGGAACGACACGCAGGTCGCGATCACCTCCGCGTCCGCCTGCGGGCTCGGGTCCCCCAAAAGATCGACGTTCCACTGCAAAAACTCCCGCAGACGCCCGCGCTGCGGTTTCTCCGCCCGAAAGAACGGACCGGTCATGAACCAACGCGTCGGCTTCGGCAGGGCGTTGGCCCGCGCGGCATACAGCCGGGCCAGTGTCGGGGTGAACTCCGGCCGGAGCGCATAATCCTTCTCCCCCCCCTCCCGCCGGAAGGAGAACAACTCCGACACAATCCCCTCCCCGCTCTTGACGGTGTACAGGTCCAGGTGCTCGAACGTCGGCCCGTCGATCTCATCAAACCCATGGATCACCGAAGCGTGCCGCCACGCCTCCATGATAAAGCGCCGCTTCGCGGCATCAAGCGGATAAAGGTCGCGCGTGCCCTTGGGGGCCTGAAAATCAGTCGCGGAAGCCATAGGGCAATGAGGGTATTCACGCCGATGCGCGCGCCCGAGTGTGCCACTCCCCTCCCCAAAGGGGAGGGGCCGGGGGTGGGGCTCCCTGACCTACACCATCCTCAAACGGTCAACCGCGTCAGCCGTACCGCTGTGCCTCCACCAACCGCCCACCAATCGCGGCGGTCCGACCCCGCATCCCCCCGAAACTTCGTATCTTCTTCGGGCATTCCCCCCAAATGCCGCATACTTACCTCGGTCCCCGATACCGAAAGGCTCTCCATGCGCCCGCTCCCCGCTCTCCGTGCCTTCATTTGCCTGTCTGCCCATCTGCTCATCTGCCCCCGGCCCAGCCCGACCCCTCCGGCATCGACTTCGTCACCATCTCCGACCCCGGCAACCCCAACTGGACCGGCGGCGGGACCAATAACAACCGCGGCGGTGTGGACTACGAGTTCAAGATCGGCCGCTTCGACGTCACTACTGCCCAGTGGGTCGAGTTCATGA
>Ga0163144_10002755_pt1 | contig 40266 bp, 35 predicted proteins | sample OliLak19BULKMAT1_FD_123175 | JGI IMG/M metagenome (GOLD analysis project Ga0163144, IMG submission 123175) | Freshwater microbial mat bacterial communities from Lake Vanda, McMurdo Dry Valleys, Antarctica - Oligotrophic Lake LV.19.BULKMAT1 | ecosystem: Environmental > Aquatic > Freshwater >...
GTGTAATCGAGGTCGCAGCGCGGGTCGGGGTTTTCGAGGTTCGCCGTGGGCGGGATCTCCCCGGTCTCCATCGCGTAAAGGATGGCCGCGACGCCCGCCGCGCCGCTGGCGCCCTGCGGGTGGCCGATCAAAGACTTTGTCGCCGAAGTCGCCACGCGCGGCGCGCGCGCTCCGAAGAGGCGCTTAAGTGCAAGCGTCTCGACGACGTCGTTCATCTCGGTAGCGGTGCCGTGCAGGTTCACGTAATCGACTTCTTCGCACGCCGTGCCGCCGTCGGCGAGCGCCTCCTGGAGGGCGCGAGCGGCCTCCTCCCCCGACGGCTCCACCTTCACGCGGTGGTACGCCTCGCAGGTGGAGCCGTAGCCTCCCACGGCGGCGTAGATCCGGCGGCCGGCTTCCCGCGCAGAGCGGTAGGATTCGAGCACAAACATCCAAGCGCCCTCGCCCAGCACGAACCCGTCGCGGTCGCGGTCGAAAGGGCGCGACGCACGCAGCGGCTCCGCATTGAAAGCCGTGGACGTAACCTTCATCCGGTCGAAACCCGCGAGGATACCCGGCGTGATGCACGCTTCGGCGCCCCCCGTCAGCACGCGTTCCACGGCACCGGAGCGCACGAGGCGCGCGGCGTAGCCGATCGCGTCGGTCGAGGACGTGCACCCGGTCGAGAGGACGTGGCTCGCGCCCCGCAAGCCGAGCGCGATCGATATCTCGCTCGAGAGCATGCCGACGAAAGACGACGACACCGCGTAGGGCGTAGCCTTTTTATACTCGCCGCCGAAAAAGTGAGCGTACTGCGCTTCGGCGAAATCGATGCCGCCTGCTCCGGTGCCCACGATGACGGCAGTTTTCCGGCGAGATTCAAGGGAAAGACCCGCGAGGTCCACGCCGGCTTCGGCGAAAGCCTCGCGCGCGGCGGCGATCGCCATCGGAACGACGCGCGGGACGCGCTTCAGCTCATCCGGGTGAACGTGGTCGGCGGGATCAAAATCCCGCGCTTCAGCGACGACCCGGCTTTTAAGGGAGGAGGAGTCGAACCGGGTGATGGGCCCGGTCGCGGGAAGCGCGGCTTTGAGGCCGCGAAAGTAGGCGGCGCGACCAACGCCGAATGGACTCACGGCTCCGACGCCGGTAATGACCGGCGTATCCGGATTCAATGCGCGTGCCCGGACCCCAGGAGCGCTCCGGCCGCGAGCATCGCGGCGGCTCCGGCGGCCGCGGCCAGGATCGTGGACTTCGGATGATGTTTGACGACTTCGCTGAGGAGCGCGTGAAAAACGAGGTAGACGAAACCCCCGCCGACGGCAGCGAGGAGAAGATCGATCGCGCGCGCTTCCGTGGGAAGGAGGCCCGCGTAGCCCGCGAACGCGCCGGCAAACGTCGTCGAAGCTTCGAGCGCGACGGCGAGCCAAAACGCACGCACGCGGCCCATGCCCGAACCGACCGCGGCCAGAGTGAACGCGAGCCCTTCGGGGAATTTATGGTACGCCACGGCGACGAGGACCACGACCCCCAGATTCGAGCCGTGCGCGTGCCCACCGTAAATCGCCAGCCCGTCCATGAAGCTATGGAGAACGAGCGCGACGATCATGGACGCTGTTACCGCCTGGAAATGCGCTTCCTCGGCGTGCGTCGCCGAGCAGGCCGGACACACGTGGGAGACGAACCGGCCGATCAGGAAGAAGAAGCCGTAACCGCAGAGAGCGGCCAGCGCGGCGGGAGCCAGGCCGAGTTCGTGGATCACCTCGGGAAAGATGTCGAACGCGGCCACCGAAAGAAGCGCGCCCGCCGCGAACGAGATCAGCACGCAGAGCCAGAGGTGGCTCACACGGCGGAAAGCGACCGCGACGAAAGCGCCGGCGGACGCGGTAAGGACCGCGACGGCGGCGCGCACCAGAACGAGCTGGCGTGCGTCGAGTTCAGACAACGACATCAATTTTCCCGGAGAAAGAGCAGTGGAGGTTAGGCGTTCTTGCGAGCCCGGACGATGGCCTCGGCTCGCGCCCAGTCTTCCTGGTCGTAACCGTGCTCATAACCGCGCTCGACAAAGAACTGATAAGCGAGCGCTTCGATTTCGTTCTGCGCGTTGGAATCGGAAATACGGGCGCTCTTCTTCGGTGCGGCGGACGACGTCTTGGGGGTCTTGCTGGGATCGGAAATGGTATCGGTCTTCGGCATGGGGAATCCTCCAGTGACGGATATTCTCGCAATTCCCGGAGGAAAAATCAAGCGCCGGCGCGCGCGGCGGCGGACGCCCGGAAAGCCTCCGAAAGACGCCGCTCGAAATCCTCGAGATCGGCCAGGCCCCACTTAAACTCGAAGGTGCGCGCGGGTACCGCGAAATAGAGGACGCCCTTCGACGGCGCTTCGCCGTACAGCTTCCAAAACACGAGGCCATAGAGAGCGAGCTGGAATTCGTATTCCGCAGCCGCCCGCTCGACCCCCGCCGCGTCAACGCGGTTAGTCTTGTAATCGAGGATCACCCAACCGGAGGCATCCCTGTAAACGAGGTCGATCTGCCCTTTCAGAATTCCGAACGGAGTTCGGAAGATGAACGGAAGTTCGGGGTGGACGGCCGGCGATTTCCGGATCGACGCACCAAGCGGGCTCTTCCAAAAAGCCCCCGCCGCACCTCTCGCTTCTTCCCTTTCGGCCGGCGTAAGCGGCGAAAGAAGACTCGTGACGAATTCTTCACCGATCGCGCCTCCTCGGGGCGTCGCGTGGGTCATGATCTCCATGAGGCGATGGAAGACCGTGCCATACTCGTTCCGCGGGGAACGTTCGGCATCTTCTAGGTCTATTTCCTCGGGCTCTTCCGGGTCGGCGAAGGCTCGCTCTTTCGGACTCGCGTCCGCCAGAAGGTCGCTCACCGTGAGATCGAAGGCGAGATCGTACGGTTTTTCCGGAAGCGCAAGCCGAGAAAGCACGGAGGAGACCGGCGGAAACTCCGCGGTCTCATCGGCGAACGCACGCGGCGCCGCTATCCCGGAAGACGCGAAAAAGGCCTGGATTCCGGATTCGCGCGCGGGCCGCCACGCGGAGGAACTGTCCCATCCGGCAAAAGAAAGGAGCCGGGCCATCCACGGGCCGCCGCGCTTGGACGGCGCGTCGCTCACTCGCTTGACGGCACCGGACAGAATCAGGCGTTCCTTGGCGCGCGTCATCGCGACGTAAAGAAGGCGTCCCTCCTCCTGGTCGAGGCGCTCACGCAGCGCACGGGACGCCGCGAGGTACGCGCGGTCAGCAAGCGACTCGCGGTCGTCCTCCGGATCGGAAACCGACCACCCGAACCCGGCCTCGGCGGATGCCGCCACGAAGCCGCCGGAACGAAAATTCTGATAGCCGCCGAGATTCGCGACGGCCACGCACGGAAATTCGAGGCCTTTCGAAGCGTGGACGCTCGCGATCAGCACCGCGTCGCCGCCCTCGGCTTCCACGCGCGCCTCCGCCTCTGTTTCTTCACGCTCCGTCATCCCCGAGACGTAACGCACGAACTCAGCGGCGTCGATCGGTGTCTTCTCCTCGAGCGAACGCGCGATCTCGACAAGTTTACGCACGTTGGCCACGCGCTGCACACCGCCCGGGCCGGTGGCCGCAGCGCATTCGTAGCCGCTCCAGCGGATCGCCTCTTCGAGAAGCGCGGATACCGGCAGGCCGTTCTTGCGACGGCGGAACTTCTCCAGAAATTCGGCGAGCTCGGACGCCCGGCGGCGGTCTTCCGCGGAAAGCTCTTCGATCGAGGCGAACGATTCGAAAGCGCGCGCGAGCGGGCGGCGCGTGTCCGGCGTTTTCGCGGCCCGCGCGATCCAAAAAAGCCCATCGTCCGAAACGCCGCCGACCGGAGAACGCAGGAGAGCTGCCAGCGAAACGTCGTCGTCCGGATGGTCGAGGAGCGCGAGAAAACGCACGAGGTCCTTCACCTCGGGGCGGTCGAAAAACCCTTTGGATTTCACCGAGTAAAAACGGATTCCGTGGCGCGCGAGCGCGCGTTCGTAAGACGGGGCCTTGGTCGTTCCGCGCAGCAGGATGGCCACGTCACCGAAGCCCATCGGCCGTCCGCCCGGTGTGCCGTCCTCGATCCGCGCGCCCGAATCCAGAAGCTCGCGAATGCGCGCGGCCAACGCTTCCGCTTCGGCTTCGCGGGCCGTCTCGAGATCCTCGGCCGGCTCCCCTTCTCCGTAAATCGAAGCGAGAAGTTCCACCGCACCGGTTCCGGGAAGTTTGAATTTCTTCGCGGCATGGAGCGGCCGGAACGTTCCTTCCGGATACGCGTCGGCGAAAAAGGCATTCGCGAACGAGAGAACGGCGGGACGCGAGCGGTAATTCTCGTCGAGCGCCACGCGCGCGCCTGCGGCGGCCTCGTATCTCGAAAAAAGAGCGGGCTCGGCGTGGCGGAAAGCGTAGATCGACTGTTGCCGGTCGCCGACGATGAAGAGGTTGCCGGGGCTTCGCAAAAGGTCGATGAGCTTCGCCTGGAGCGGGCTCGTGTCCTGGAATTCGTCCACGAACACGTGACGGAAACGCGAGCGGTAGCGGTCGCGGACGGCGCGCTTCTCGGGCGCTTCGCCCGTGAGGAGCTTCCAAACCAAGAGCGGCAGGTCGTCGAAATCGTACGTCGCGCGGGCTCTTTTTTCGGTCTCGTACGCGCGACGGAATTCGCCGAAGACGCGCAGGAATTCGGTTTTCTGCGGCGCGAAAAGCTCTTGAAGCGCGAGCGGCTTCCATTCTTCGACGTCGTCGCGGAGAGCCTCCACCATTTCCTTGAGACGACCCGCTTTCCGGATGGAACCCGCCGCCTCGCGGATATCGAAGAACCCCGTCCAATCGAGAGGCCCCCGAGCGAGCACGGCGGCCACGCGGCGCGCGGCCGCCACGGTGGCAAGCTCGTACGCGGCCGCCTTCTTGGAATCGACCGTCTCGGCGGCTTCGTTGAGACGCCGCGCGATCGCGTCCTCAATTTTCCGCCGCTCGAAGCCGTCGTGGACACTCCGGAGGATGGCCTCGTCCTCGCCGAGAGCGCGGAACTGCTCGTACAAGGAAAGTATCGCGGCACGCACGGACCGCTCGCCGCGTTCGACGAGAACGGAAAGCCAAAGCGGACGGTCGGCCTGCGCCTCGAAAGCGGTGTCAAGAGCCTTGGCCATGAGGAGCTCCGACTCGCCTTCGGAGAGCACCTTAAAATACGGATCAACGCCAGCCTCGATGGGATTCTCTCGAAGAACGCGCGCGCAGAAGCCGTGGATCGTGCCGATGTAGGCCGTCTCGAGCGCGCGGCGCTCGGCCTGGCGGCCCAGCGCTTCGAACTCGTGGACGAGGCGCGTCTTCATTTCGTTCGCGGCCTTTTCCGTGAACGTGATCGCGAGAATGCGGTCGGGTGCGTCGCCGAGGTCGGTCACCGCCCGCACGAAGCGCGAGACGAGCACAGAGGTCTTTCCGGAACCGGCGCCCGCGCTCACGACGACGTCTTTACCGAATGACGAGGCCGCCTCGAGCTGAGACGGCGAGAGAGCGCGCTCGCGCGAACGGTCAGCGGCCACGGATCTTCTTCGCCTCCACGCGGCACACGGCGTCGAACTCGCAAAACTTGCAGTCGCGCGATTCAACGGTGATTTCCCCGGCGCGGATCCGGCGCACGGCCTGGCGGACCCTGTCTTCGGTTTCCGCGAGCAGGTTTTCCATGTCCTCGTCCGAAAGCCCGGCGTCCTCGCGCCGTCCGGTCTTGAGCACTCGGTGCTCGAATCCGGCCGGCTCGAGCCCCAACAGGCTCCGCACCGCCAAAAGATAAATCGGCAGTTGGATCTCATGACCTTTCTTCAATTTCTCGCGCAGGTTGCGCGACGACTTCTTGTAGTCGATGACGACCGCCCGGCCGGTGGCCGGATCGACGTCGACGCGGTCTACCGTGCCTTTGAGGAGAATATCCCCTTCTGCGGCCGGTATCCGCAGGCCCTCCTTCTTGTTCTTTCCGAACTCCCATTCGAAATGCGACGGCACGCCGGAACCCGCGAGCTCTCCTTCAAGACGGACGTAACGTTTGAGCATCGCGCGCATCGATTCCCGCCATGCGGCGCGGCGATAAGCGGGCTGGCCACGGAACGGACCCTCCTCGAACTTTCGGTCGAATATCGCCTCGAGATCCGCTTCCATTTTCGCGGCGTCCTTGAAATAGGCGCCGGATATGCGGTCGGCCTCAGGAACCGCGACGAAGTACTCGTACAACACCTCGTGAAGGAGCGTGCCCATCTCGGCTTCTTCGTGGCCCTCGATCGAGCGATTAAGGCCGAGCAAGTGCTCCGCGTAATGACGGAACGGACACGTGAGGAACGCCTCGAGCGTCGAGGCGCTGAACGGCCGCTCGAGCGACGCGACCGCTTTGAGCACGCGCGGATCCCGGAAGCCCGCCTGGAGCGCGGTACGCGAAAGACCGCGCGCGAGCATCTCCGGCGGATCCCATGCCGCGAGCACTTCGCGGGCGAACGCGTCCCCCGCCGGGGCGCCGCGCAAGGCGGCCACGCCGCGAGCGACGTCGGTCTCCGATTCCCATTCGTCGGGCCGCGGCAGGAAGCGGGAGAGATCGCGCGAACGCCGCTCGACCGCGTGCTCGCCGAAACACGCGAGTGCTTCGTCGACGAAGAAAGACCGCAGCGACGGTTTGCCGTCCGCGTCGTGCGTCGAATGCGTGAGGTAAAGCCGTTCGCGGGCGCGCGTCACCGCCATGTAGAAAAAATACCGCTCGCCCGTGAGACGGAAACGGCGCTCCTCAAGAGCGGGATCATCGCCGTTCAGGACGCTGCGTTCCGCGTCCTTGAACAGAGGATCCTCGGTGACGGGCTGCGGGAACGTTTTCTCGAGAAGATCGCAGACGAAAACGACCTTGTACTCCTTCGGCAGAGCCATGACGACGTCGTACACCTGCACGCGGTTCCTTCCCCGGGCTTTCGTGGAGAAGAGACCGTCCTCGACGTCGCCGAGAAGCTCGCGCGCGTAACGGGAGGCGTCGAAGGGCGCATCCGACCCGTACCGCCGGCGCGCCGCCGCAAGCATGGAGGCGATCGCGCGCGCGGCCGCGGCGTCGATGGCGTCGCCGGACGCCGCAGCGAGCGGCTCGAGATAAGCACGCACGACCGCCGCGAACGCGTGGACGCGCGGCGCGGAAAGTAGGCGCGCCTCCGTCTCGAGGAGGAACGAAAGGAACGCGCGTGCCGGAGCCGAAAGAGCGGCGTTGGCCGCGAGAGTCTCCCAAGCGGCGCGGCCCTCGCGCAGGCCTTCGCGAAGAGCGGCGCGCTCAATCTCGAGAGCGTCCGCGAGCGCGAGCCGATCGCGGAAGTAACTTGATTTGGCGAGATAAAGCACGTCGTCGCGACGCCAATCGTCCACGGCTAGCCGCAGGAGCCTGTGGAGCGCGCCCGCGAGACCACTTTCCACGAGGCGGTTGCGCTCGTGGATGGCCACCGGAACGGCGAATTCGGCGAAAGTGGACTCGATCAGCGCGCGCTGTCCGCTGACGCCCCGGAGGATAAGGCAGACGTCACTGAAATGGTACGGACCCTCGCGGTACAGCTTCCGGATCTCGCGCGCGATCATTTCGTACTCCGCGCGGCGCGACGGCGCCGAAAACACCGCGGCGGGCGACTCCCCTTCGAATTTCGGCGGGGAGGCCGCGAAAAGATGAGCTGCCAGGTGCTTGAGCGCCGGGTGTGCGGCGCGGTGATTTTCATCGGAAGGCGCGCTTTCGCGAAAACCAGCGGCGCGCAAGAATCGGCGCGTGCGTTCCGGGTACCCGAAGAGCGCCTCGCCGGCGGAATGCGCGGGATCGAGCGTGAGTGTGACGACTGTATGATCGGCCCATCGGGAGAGGAGGACAAGAAGTTTGGCTTGGGCGCGCGTGAAATGATAGAAACCGTCGAAAATAACGAGATCGGGGCGTCCCGGCCGCCCGTCGAGCATCTCAAGCCGCGCGATCTCGTCGTCGGCCTCGACGACTCCGAGCGCTTCCAGCGCGGCGTCGTAGCGCTTGAGAAGGATCGAAAAATCACGGAACTTTGAACGGAAAACCGGGTCCTTGAGAAGCGGCTGGGCGCGCCGCTCGAAATCGGCGGTCGAAAGGAGGCCCGCCTTGAATTCACGGACCACCTCGAGAGCGAGCTCGCGGAACCCTCCGAGTTCGAGCGAGTCCCGGAAATAACCGTAGACGGACTCGCCGGAGGCGTCGCGCGCGTCGAGAGCGCCCGCCGCCGCCGCTCGGCGTACCGAATCGGCCGGGCGGCCTCCGCCTTCGAGGAAACGGTCCGCGAGGTCCTGAATCGTCAGGATATGGGCGTTGAATAGCCCCGGCACGTCGCGGCGGAGGATCAGATTTTGAATGCGGTCGGCGTGTTCGCGGCTGGGAAGGACGAAGTAGGAGCGGCTGCCGATTCCGGCGCGGGTATTCAGGATCCGCTGCTTGAAAAGTTCGATGCAGCGAGCCGTTTTGCCGGTTCCCGGCGGTGAGACGAGGAGTTCGAGTGAAGGCATGCGAGAGGTCCCTGCGGTCATCATAACACATGCGCCGGAGAGGCAAAAGAAAAGCCCCGCTCCGGGTGGGAGCGGGGCTTTGAAAAAACGAAGCTTTAGCGCGGGTTCGACTTGACGATATCGATAGCGGCGCGGAGTTCCCGGACGACGTCTTTTTCGACACTGTCCTCTTCGACGGCCTTCTTCAGGAAATCCTTACCCGAAGTGGAGGTCGTATACATCGGCCAGAGGCGGTTCAACGCGAGCGCTTTGATATCCTGGATCGCCTCTTCGCTGAAGCGGGCGGCCTTGTACTCCGGAAGCAGGCTCTTGAGGACGTCTTGCGTGAGCTCTTCCATGTAGTTCGTTATGCGACCGGACTTGCGCTTAGCGGTGATAGGCACCGGATTTCTCCTTGTTTTGACATATTATACCCTATGAACCGGTCGAATTCAAATTCAGTCTGAATTTTGGGTTTTCTTAACTAACTTCCGAAGGCATTTGGATCTCGGGGAAGGCTTTCCCGGGACGGGAGATGAAATACCCCTGCCCCAGAGGTACGCCGCACATCATGACGGCGTCATACTCCTCCTTCGTTTCGATCCCCTCGGCCGTGGTCATCGCGTTGATGCCGTTGGCGAAAAGAAGCATCGAAAGAACGATCTGCTGCTTGGTGACGTTGGAGTCGATCTGCCGGATGAGCGAACGGTCGAACTTGATGAAATCGGGTTTGAGTACCGCCACGTCGCGGAGGGAGACCGCGCCTCCGCCCACGTCGTCGATTGCGACCGAAACGCCCTGTTCCTTGAGCTCGAGGAGCGCGTCCTTCACCTTTTGGAACGAACGCAGAATGCTCTGCTCCGTCACCTCGATGACGATGTTCTTGAAGCCGATCGTTCCCTTTTCGGAGAAGAGCGTTTTCATGCTTTTGGGATCGATCAGCGTCTCGTGGTTCAGGTTGAGAAAAATCTTTCGGTCCGCCGGAAGCCCCTGCGCCGTCCGGAGCGCGCAGTCGACACAAATCTTGTCGAGTTCCTTCGTCCGGCCGGATTCGCGCGCCATGCTGAAAAGCGACGCCGGGTCAGAGGCGAAATCGCCCTCCGGACAGCGCGTCAGAGCTTCGTACCCCACGATCCGGCGGACCTTCATGTCCACGATCGGCTGGAAAACGCTGGAAAGCTTCTTCCCTCTCACGACGACGTTCAGGAAAGCCTCATATTTGTCGGAGCGCACGGCCAGGCTCGGCACGCGCACGCTTTCCATCTTCGTCGGGAAGCGGACTTCGAGATAGGACCCGGTGACCTCGGGATGCGCGCCGGCGTAGCTGTAGTTGATGTAGCAGCTGCCCGGGAGTGTTTTCATATAGCGCTTGAGCTCGGACGCAATGCGGCTGATCTCGCTCATCTGGACGGTGCCGCTGGATCCGCCGTGCTGGACGAGCGCGACCGAGACGCTCATGATGGGGTACTGCGTCAGAGTTCCCTCGTGATTTCTCTGTAGAATATATCCCTGCTTGCGGTCGTTGGCGTCGTAAAACTGGGGCACCGTCGAGTCGAACTGGCGGATGACCTCTTCCGAGATCTGAATCGCCATCCCCGGATTCGTCACGACCACGAAGTCGTCTCCGCCGAGATGGCCGACGAAATCGTCCGCCCCGCCTTCTTTTTTCAGCACTTCCTGCAGGATGTGGCCGATCTTCACGATGATCTCGTCGCCGCGTGCGTCGCCGTAGGCGCTGTTGAACGCTGCAAGGTCCGATAGATCGATGCAGCAGATCGAAAAACGCTCCTTCGAAGTGACCGCTTTTTCGAGACGGAGAACGCTCGAACGCGTGCCGGGCAGGTGCGTGAGAGGGTTCAAGTCGAGTTCGTGTATGTTCTTCTTCAAAATTTCGCCGACGCAGAACGCCAAATGCGCGGGGTCCTGGTCTTTACGGAAGCAGAGCTCGATGGGCTCGTCGCCGGCGGCCGGGACTTCGCTGCGCACGATGAGGACGACGGGAATGTATTTAAGGACCGCGTCCTCTTTCACGTTGAGCGCGAGGCTGTGCCCTTCCCCGCTACCGAAATCCTCGTCGATGACGATCACGTGGGGCACTTCGTCGAACACCTTTTGCATGACGTTTCCGCCGGTGACGAAAAGGGCGTTCGCAGGGAGCTTCTTGAAAGCTTTTTCGACGCCGTCGCGGAAAGCGGCGTCGTCGATCATGAGGAGGATCTTGCTTTTGTGTTTCAAGTCACCTCGCCGACTTTTACCACGATCAAAGTGATGTCGTCGTGCTGTTCGGCTTTGGCCATGAAACGCGTCAGGTCTACGACCGCTTTTTCGAGGATCGCGGGGGCGGACTCGGCGCGGTGTTCGACCATGGTTTTTTGCAGGGCCTCGACTCCATATTCATCTTTACGGCGGTTGCGAGCTTCGCTGACTCCGTCGGAGTAAAACGCGAAACATTCGCCGGGCCGCATCGGAATTTCCTTCATCGTAAATTCCGCGCCCGCAAACACTCCGATCGGCATGCCATCGTCCGCGGTCACGAGAGCGGACTCGCCTTCCGGTGTCACGAGGACGACCGGCAGGTGGCCCGCGTTGGCCAGACGGACCTTCTTCGAATGCATGTCAAATATAGCATACGTCAGCGTGACGAACAAACCGCCGGTCGATTCCCCCGCGATCGAGTCGTTGAGCCGAGCGAGCGCCGCCGCGGGATCCTCCTCGTCTCGCGCTGAGAATTTGAACTCCGAGACGGTTTTCGCCATAAAGAGGGCGGCCGGCGTCCCCTTTCCTGAGACGTCGCCGACCATGATACCGAGCTTGCCGTCCTTGAGCGTCACGAACGAGTAGAGATCCCCACCGACGGCTTTCGCGGGTTTCATGAAAACCGCGATTTCGACGCCGTTCTCCTTAGGAAGGCTTGCGGGAAGAAAGCTCTGCTGGATCTGGCTCGCGATCTTGAGCTCGCCCTCGATGAGTTCGCGGCGGCGCGTCTCGTGCATCACGCGCCGGAGCGTCGACCCCGCGTAGAGCGCCGCGAAGAGCATGCAGGGGTAGAAAAGGTCGACCCAGAGGCCCCAGAGCGAGAAGACGGCGGTCACCAGGCCCACGTAGGTGATCAAGGTCGCAAGCACCGCCCCCAGCGCCTTCCAGGGCTTAAGCTTCACCGAGAGGAAGATCACCCAGAGACAAAAGAGCGCCAGGACCGCGAGGTTGGCGGGCCGGTCGAGTCGCCGAATGAAATCCCCGGTCAGAAGCGAATTCAGCACGTTTGCGTGCATACCGACCATCGGATAGACCGCCTGGATCGGCACGGGGTTGGTGTCGTGCGAGCCGAGCGACGTGAGCCCGACGAAGCATATCTTTCCGCGTAATTCCTCGAGATCGATGATCGGTTTCTGTCCCGACGTTTCCTGGAGACGGGCCGCCAAAACCTCAAAATACGAGTAGTGCTTGAACGTGTCTTCCCAGGGACCCGCGTAATTGACGATGAAATGGCCTTGTTCGTCGAGCGGGATCCGTATCTTTCCGCCGAAATCGATTTCTTTTCCGGGATTCAAGTGCATCGATTCGGGATTCACTCCGAAAACGTCCATCGCCACGCGGAGACTCAGCTGGTAGTGGTTTCGTCCTTCGTGCTCGATAATGGGAAACGTGCGGCGCCGCTTGCCGTCCATATCGGCTGTGGAATTCACGTGGGCGACGGCGCGGGCGGCCTTCGCGTATTCGGGGATGAGGGGCGCGATCAGGCGGTCCGAACGGAATTTGCCCGCGTGCGGCAGGACGCTGTAGAACGCCTCGACGAAATACACGTTCTTCGCGCGTGCGGCGGCCGCGGCGACCGCGTCGTCCCCTTCACGTTCCTCGACGATGACCATATCCATCGCGACGCCTTTCACTCCGTGCGCGGCGAGCGCGTCGATGAGCTCCGCATGGTACCCGCGGTCGAAGGGCCAGGCACCAAGCGCTTTCAACGTGTCGTCCCAGATGTCGATGAGGACGATGTCGGGAGAGACGGGCCGGGCTCCCCGGACCACGCAGCGCCAGTCGTAGGTTTGGAGCTCGTAGAGTTCGAAGACGCGGAACCAGGACAGAGACCCCGCCAGGACCGCCGTCGCGGCCCAAACGAGCGGCGAGTACCTCTTAAAACGAGTAAAGAAGGCCAAGGGTTGAGATGGAGCCGGAGTGTTCGCGGGAGGGTTCGTTCGAAACTTTCTCGCGGTAGTTTTGGGTCAGGGAGAGAGTGATGTTTTCCCGGAGCCGGTAAAAGATGGCGAGGGTTCCCGTATAAAGGTCCGAATCTTCCTCGGAGCCGGGAGCGTCGAGAAGCGGACGCGAGTGAAAAGCCTGATTTTCGATTCCCGCCTTGAAAAAAGCGAAGAGCTTAGCAGTGATGCGTAATGTCGCCGTGGCGTAGGAGGAGACAGAGCGGTAGTCGTAAAAGTCGTGGAAAGCATCGTCCGAGTCGTTGTTGTAGATCGAACCGCCGAGGCGGACGAGCAGCGTCTTGATGGGGAGAAATCCGATCTCGGCGTCCCCTCCGACGCGGCGGTCCGTCCGCTCGTCGTCCCCGGAAAGGAGACCGGCGCCGTCCCGGCGCTTATTGTCCGCGAACTGTCGTTCGGAAAGGCCGATTCCGGCTTTCACATAGGCTCCCGAGTAAAAACGCCGGAGAAGCCCGATGCGGCCCTCGTTCACGTGCGAACCTACCGATTCGTTGTCGGGAAAATAGAGCCATTCGAGCGTGTAGTCGAATTGGACGGCGGTTTCGGGCGTCAGGGCGACGTCGTAGCCGGCGCCGGCGCCCTGCGACAGGAAGCTTTGATCGGTCACTTCGAAATAATTCACGTTGAAGACGTCGTAAAAAACGCGCAGACGGGAATTGTCCCCCGTCCGCTTGCGCCAGCCCACCGACGCGGATTCCTGGAGGAACGCGTCACCTTTTCGGCCGGAGTCGAGCCGGGCGTTATCGTCCCGGCCGATCCCGATCCCCGCCCGTACGTCCACGGAAGAATCGCCCGCCGACGCGGCGGGAAGAGCGATGCCCGTAAAGAGAAATACGAAGAGCGTTAGAAGCGCTCCCAATCTCTTCAAGCGCTTCAGATGTCGCCGCCGCCGCCCGGGCTGGTACCGCCTTGGCCGCCGGTTCCCGTACCACCGCTATCGTTTTTCTTGAAAGCTTCAGCGGCCCCGACTTCCCGCGTCTCCTCTTTGGCGTTCGGCATCGCGTCGGCGCCGGTCGAGAGATCGGATGGCATCGGGTCGTCTTCGAAGACGAGGAGGCTGCGCGCGGCTTCCTCGCCGGCCGCCTTCGGCACTTCCTTCATGGCTTCTTCGGCTTCCCTTGCGGACTCGCGGAAATACTCCCGGTCGGCGTCGCCAAGCTGGAACGTCTCAAGGGCACCACCACCTACCGAGGCGCCGAAACCCTCTTCGAGAACGGCCGGTACGCCGCCTTGAGGTGTGACTTCGATCGAATTCTCGAACGCGTAGAAACGGTCTCCCGCAGCCCCCGTCTCGGCGCCGAGTGCGGTGCCGCGGACGGACGCGATGGCGGTAGGCGTGCTGACTTCGAACGTAGATCCTTTCGCAAGGCCGTTGACGAGCGCGAAAAGCTTCCCGCCCCGGACGTCCAGGCGAACCGGGTCGAGCGACGAGACGCGGACCGTCGACGAAGGTTCTATTTTCACTGCGCTCGAGGGTTTCCCTTCGAGGACGAGGCTGCACTTCGAGTTGGCGGCGGCGCGGATCTCGTCGCCCGCGACCACGGCATCACCAGAGGCGAGTCGCCGTGAAGGAGAGGATCCGGAGAAAACCGTAACATCTCCCGAGACCCCGGAAGCCCGCGCACGGCCTTCGGCGGCAGAGACGGGCGCGGTCATGGCGAGGCAGACGGCGAGCAAGAGAACGAGACGCTTTGTCATGAGGTTTCCTTTGTGCCGGAAGGCGTTCCCGCCTTGGGCGCGAAGTTCTGGGACTGCTTTTTTGCCTCGACGCGGGCCGCAGCGCGCTTGGTCCTCTCGGCCTCGACGTCGCTACGCGATTTCTCCCTGCCCTTCACGAGGATCTTCCAGGGGTGCCACTTGATATCCTCACTGAAATCGCGGAAGTTCTCGGAAGTGTCTTCGAGGTTCGAGAAGGTCCGGTCGATCTTCGGCCGGTTGCCGACGACCGCCTCGTCGGCGTGCTTGGCGAGGGAACCGATGTTCTTGGCCATGTCGCTCACGTCGCCTGCGACCTTGGTGCCGACTTCGACGAGCTCCTCGAGCCGGACCGGGTCCTTGCCGGGGATCGTGTCCCCGTCCTTGGCCCATTCGGCGGCCGGCGTGCCCGCTTTGATCTCGATGTACTTCTCGCCCATCATGCCGAGCGTTGTGACGTACGCCTGCGAATCCATCCGTAGTTTCGTTTCGTCGCGGAGCCAGAGATCCACCTCGACGAGCGTCTCCTCGCCGTAGATCATGCGGATATCCTTCACTTCCCCGACATCCACGCCGGAGAGACGGACTGGCGAATGGCGTTTCACACCGCCGGTGAAATGGAAACGGGACTTCACGGTGTATCCCTTTTGGAACACCGAGAAATTTCCGATCTTGATCATGAGCCCGATGAGAAGGGCGATCGATACCAGCACGATCGTGCCGGTCTTCGCTTCGTTCGAGAATGCGCCCGCTTTCATCCCGCCTCCTTGTTAGAAACCTTTGGTCAGATGGTCGAGGTAGTCCTCGCCCTGGTGGGCGATCGGCCCCTCGGCTTCTCCGGTGATGAACTGCTGCACGATCGGGTCCTTCGACTTCCGGATCTCGTCCGGAGTGCCTATCTGCCGGATGCGACCCTGGTGGAACATCACGATGCGGTCCGCGATCCGGAACACGCTATTCATGTCATGCGTGACGACCACGGAGGTAAGGCCGAGCCGCTTAGTGAGGTCGATCGTGAGCTTGTCGACGACGCCGGTCATGATCGGATCGAGTCCGGCGGTCGGTTCGTCGTAGAAAATGATCGCGGGGTCGAGCGCGATCGCGCGGGCGAGGCCCACGCGCTTTTTCATGCCCCCCGAGAGCTGCGAGGGCATGAGGTGCTCGAAGCCGCGAAGACCCACGAGCTCGAGCTTCATCTTGACCATGATCTGGATCACGCTGTCGTCGAGCTTCGTGTGCTCGCGAAGCGGCAGCGCCACGTTCTCCCCCACCGTCATCGAGTCGAAGAGCGCGCCCGACTGAAAGAGCATGCCAAATTTCTTCCTGATTTCGTCCATCGAGTCCTCGCTCGCCTTCGCGATGTCCTGCCCGAACATCCAGACTTCGCCGGAGTCCGGCCGGATCGCACCGATCAGATGGCGCAGGAACGTGCTCTTGCCGCAGCCGGAACCGCCCATGATCACGAAGGTCTCTCCGCGGTGGATATCGAGCGTGACGCCGTCGAGCACACGGCGCCCCCCGAAGGTCTTGACCAGGCTTTTCACAGAGATGACGGGTTCGCGCGGAGCCGTCATCAGCCGGCCATGTAGAAGAAAGCGGTAAGGAGCGCGTCGGCAACGATGATCATGATGAAACTCGTGACGACGCTGCGCGTGGTCGCGCGGCCTACACCCTCGGCGCCGCCCTCGGCGGCCAAGCCTTGCTGGCAGGCGATAAGCGCGATCAGCATCGCGAATACGGCGCTTTTCAGAAGGCCGGTAAGAACGTCCTTGGCCGTCAAGAACTCGAACGTGGTGTCGATGTAGAGGCCGGGCGGAAGTCCGAGACTCGTGGTTCCGATCACGAAGCCGCCGAACATCCCTATCAAGTCGCCGAGAAGCGTAAGACACGGCACCATAAGAAGAAGCGCCATGAACCGGGGCGCGACGAGATACCGGACGGGATTGAGCGAAAGGGTCTGGAGCGCTTCGACCTGCTCGGTGACCTTCATGGTTGCGAGTTCGGCGGTGATGGCCGCTCCGACTCGGCCCGCAACGACGAGCGCGGTCAGGACGGGCCCGATCTCGCGGGCCATCGAGACGCCCACGAGAGCGGCCACGTAAAGCGTGGCGCCGAGCTGTTCGAGCTGGTACGCGGACTGCATGGCAAGCACCATGCCGATGAAGAAATCGGTGAAGAAGACGATAGCCAGAGAATCCCAGCCGGAGAAGACGGTTTGGGCGAAGACGCTCTTGCGGGAGACGGGTTTCTTTCGGAACGGACCGACGACGAGCCAATAAAGCGTCTGAGCCAGGAGAGAGCTCGTCTGACTGATCTGCCCGGCGAGTGCGTGTGTCGCCCGGCCGACCGACTCAACGAACAACAAATGGACTCCGGAGCGCCTTACTTGACACGCGTGACCGCTTCCTCCTGGCTGGCGAAGATCGGGAAAAGCTTGTCGAGTTTCGTGATCTCGAAAAGGCTGCGGACTTTCTCGGACATTCCGGCGAGCCCGAGGCTGCCTCCCTGCGACTTCGTCTTCTTCAGCATCTCAACCAACGTAGCCAGACCCGAGCTGTCGACGTAACCGACCTCGGTGAGGTCGACGACGACTTTCTTGGCGGCCAGTTTTTCGAAATGCTTCTTCAGATCCGGCGACGTGCTGATATTGATCTCGCCGTTCACCTGAAAGACGGCCACTCCGTCCTTTTCGAATGATTTCACGGTCATTGGATGACTACTCCCTTTTCCTTAATCGCTTCGTTTCGGGCCCGACGAGACGCTTAGTCATCGTCAGGCGGTTTCCCTTGGCGTTGTATTCGACTTCGTCCATCAGCTGACGGATGAGATACACACCGCGCCCGCTGCCTCTCAAAAGATTGCTCTTCTGCGTGCAGTCGGCCACTTTGTCGACGTCGAAACCCGGCCCGTGATCCTCGATCGTCAGCCGGATGGACTCGTCGTCGTATTCGGCGGCAAGACGCACTTCGAGTTCCGGACGCAGACCGTGGCCATATTTCATGGCGTTGATCAGCGCCTCCTCAAGACACAGACGGATGTCGAACGACGCGGCTTCGCTCAGCGAAAGAGGCCGCAGAAAGGCGAGCACCTTGGCGCTCGCCTTCTGGACCTCCGCGAGGTCACTTGGTAGCCGGAACTCTTTTTTTCTGACGGCTTTTTTTGCCATTCGTTGCGGCGATCCTTTCGGCCGCCTCGACCGACGAGCGGCTCTCGAAGACGCCGATCGAACGGAACTTCGCGTAACGATTCTCGACGAGCTGTTCCCGGTCCACGTTCTCGAGCTCTTTCCAGTACTTCTTAATCGCGGTCTTGATCGCTTCCGCCGCCACAGCCGGGTCCCGGTGCGCCCCGCCGAGCGGCTCCTTCACCACCTCGTCGATGAGCTTCATCTCAAGGAGATCCTTCGCGGTGAGACGAAGTGCGGCGGCGGCCTCAGGAGCCTTCGTGCGGTCCTTCCAGAGAATGGCCGCGCAGCCCTCCGGCGAAATGACGGAATAGTAGGCGTTTTCCATGACGAGCACACGGTCGCCAACGCCGATACCGAGCGCTCCGCCCGAGCCACCCTCCCCGATGACGAAGACGACGATCGGCACGCGCACGCGCGCCATCTCGCGGATGTTGAATGCGATGGTGTAGGCCTGGCCGCGCTCTTCGGCTCCGACGCCCGGATAAGCTCCCGGGGTGTCGACGAAGACCGCGATCGGCACGTCGAACTTCTCCGCCATCCGCATGAGACGCAGAGCCTTGCGATAGCCCTCCGGATGGGCGCTTCCGAAGTTTCGCATAATGTTTTCCTTCGCGTCGCGGCCTTTTTGGTGGCCGATCACGAGGAACGTCTGGCCATCCAGCTTGGCGAAACCGCCGATCAGCGCTTTATCGTCGGCGAACGTGCGGTCGCCGTGGAACTCGACGAACTCGCTGAAGATCATTCCGATGTAATCGAGGGTGTAGGGACGCTTGGGATGGCGCGCCAGCTGGACGCGCTGCCAGGGGGTGAGGCCGGAATAGGTTTCTTTCTTAAGGTGTTCGAGGCGACCCTCGAGCTTCTTCACCTCGGTGAGGAGGTTCAGATTACCGTCGTTCGAAAGGCTACGAAGCTCGGCGATCTTCTTTTCGAGCTCGAAAATCGGTTTTTCGAAATCCAGGGCGGTGATCAAGGGCTTATCCTCGGCTGTAGAACAAAATCGCGACCACGATCCCCAAAAGTCCGCCGGCGTAAACCTCCACCGGCGCGTGACCCAGGAGCTCCTTGAGGGGCTCCTGCTGGATACCTTTGTGCGCGTACAGGTCGTCCAAAATCCGGTTGAGCGCGGCGGCCTGGCGGCCGCTGTGGCGGCGTACCCCTTGCGCATCGAACATCGTGATCGCCGCGAATCCCAGCGACATTGCGAAAAGACCCGAATCGAACCCGTAATAAAGACCCATCGACGTCGTCAGGCTCATCGAAAGCGCCGAATGCGAGCTCGGCATGCCACCTGAACGGATGAGCCATTTGAAATTAAACCGTTTTTCACGGAAATAACCGATCAAGACCTTCAGGCATTGGGCGATAGCCCAGGCCAAGAAAGTCGTAACCAGTATTTTGTTCCGGCCGAGCTGGACGAAAAAAGAGTCAGGGCTAATCAATCCCATAAAATCCTATCGTTCTTTTAAGCGGCTTCATTATATAGTCCCCTGCCGAAAATAGGCAAGAAAAGCTTTGGAACGGTCACTTTCCGATACAGAAACGTCCGAAAAGGGCGTCTAGGACGTCATCGGTCACCACTTCGCCCACCAAAAGCCCCAAGTGGTCGAGTCCTACACGCACATCGACCGCCGTCAGCTCTGGGGAGAGCCCTGCCCGGCAGGAGGCGAGCGCCTCGCGGACGCTTGCGGCCGTGCGGTCCAAGTGCTCCTTTTGGCGTACCGAACTGACGACGGCGTCTTCGGGAATCTCGGCTTCGCCGCCCACTACGAATCTATAAATTTCCTCCTCTAACACCTTGATGCCATCCGGGTGCAACGTCGAACAGGCCACCACCGCGCGCACGCCGGGCCCGGTGAGAGCGGCGGAATCGATCTTCATGCCGAGATCGGCTTTATTGAGGACCGCGATCCGTTCGCGGTCCGCGTAGGAATCGAAGAATGCGCGGTCTTCGGGTTCGAGCGGACGGCTCGCGTCAAACACGCAAAGGAGGATTTCGGCGCCGGAAGCCGCGCGCTTCGAGCGCGCGATCCCCTCGCGTTCGACGGGATGATCGGTTTCGCGCAGGCCTGCGGTGTCGGAGAGGCGCAGCGGAAAACCACCTACTTGAATCTCGGCCTCTACCACATCGCGCGTCGTACCGGCGTGCGGAGTCACGATCGCGCGGTCCTCGCCTGCCAGCGCGTTGAGGAGGCTCGACTTGCCCACGTTCGGGCGGCCGACGATGGCGGCCGAAAGTCCGCGGCGCAGGAGCTTGCCCCACTCGGCGCCGGCGGTGAGCTCGGCCAGGATCGCCGCGGCCGATTCGAGCTCCCGCACGACCTCGGGCGGCGCGTCCGCCTCGGGAGCGTCTTCGGGAAAATCAATCGAAGCCTCGAGACGAGCGAGCGCCGAGACGAGCGCGTCTCGTATTTCGCGCACACGCGAAGAAAGAGCGCCTTCGAGCTGGGACGACGCCCAGCGCCGAGCGAGCGCGGTCTTTGAACGGATGAGGTCGATCACGGCCTCCGCCTGGAGCAGATCGAGACGACCGTTCAGGAAAGCGCGCTTGGTGAATTCTCCGGGTTCGGCCAAACGTGCACCCGCGCGGAGCGCGAGATCGAGCACCTCGCGCAGCACCGCCGAGCCGCCGTGCGCATGGATCTCGAGGACGTCTTCGCAGGTGTAGCTTTTAGGGGCACGCATGACGAGCGCAATTGCCTCGTCGACGGCCCGCGACGAACAGTCGCTCTCCCGGACGACGTGACCATAGCGCGCAGCGAAGCTCTTCTGACGGGACACGGGCGTACCGGTTTTCGCGCGGAAGATGCGGTCGCCGATCTCGAGAGCACTGCGGCCCGACAAGCGGACGATTCCGATGCCGCCTTCTCCGGGCGCCGTCGCGATCGCGGCGATCGTGTCGTCGTCGAACCCCCGGATCACCATCTTTCTTCGAGCTCCTTGGAAAACGCGGCCTTCACGTCCCCCACCAGGAAAAGGGACCCGGTGACAAGCACCATGTCGTTGGGCCGTGCCGAAGCGCGCGCGGCGCGGAATGCGACACGGAAATCGGGTTCGACGAAAACCTCACCCGTGAAACCCTCGGCCTCACGCGCGATCTCCCCGGGCGCGAGCGCGCGGGGATTGGTCGAGCGCGTGGCCCAAAGGCAGGCCGTCTCCGGAAGAAGCTGCGCGAGAATGCCGGCCGCATCTTTGTCGGAGGAGACGCCCATCACGACCAGGAGCCGCCGCCAGTGGAAATGCCTTTTGAGCGCGGCCACGAGTTTTTCTGCGCTGTCGGGGTTCTGCGCGCCGTCGAAGACAATGTCCGGATCGCGTGCGACGCGCTCGAGGCGGCCGGGCCAGTGCGCGTCGAGCGTTCCGCGCCGGATCGCCTCGGCCGTCACTGTGAGACGGGTTTTCTTCGTGAGAGCTTCGGCCATCGCGACGGCCACCGCCGCGTTGTCGATCTGATGACGGCCGAGAAGGCGTATCTCGAGATCGAAATGGTTTCCATAGGGCGTGCGCACGTCGAATTTCTGGGATTCGTCCGAATAGTCCCGCGGGAAGACTTTCACCTCGCGGCCCACGCGTAAAAGCTCGGCTTCGCGGTCGCGCGCGGCGCGTTCGATCACGGCTTCGGCGTCGGGGGCTTGAGGCGCCGACACGACGATTTCACGCCCTTTGATGATTCCCGCCTTCTGGACGGCGATCTTGGCTACGGTCTTTCCGAGCCTGTCGGTATGCTCGAGGCTGATGGGCGCCAAACCCGCCACTTTAGCCGGGGCCACATTCGTGGAATCGTAGAGGCCGCCCAGCCCGACTTCCAGCACGGCGACATGTACCTTCATCTCACGAAAATGGTGAAACGCCATCGCGGTCAGTACCTCGAAGTACGTCGGCGGGTCCTTGCGCCACGCGGACGTATCGAGTAGCTTTCGAAACATCGACACGTACTCGGCGAACCGCACCTCACTCACACACAAACCGTTTACGCGAATTCGTTCGCGCAGGTCGATGAGGTGCGGCGAGGTGTAAAGACCGACCTTGTAATTTTCCATCCGCAGGATAGACGCGAGAATCGTAGCCACGGAACCTTTGCCTTTCGAACCCGCGACGATCGCGGACTCGAACGCGTTCTGGGGATTACCGAGGTCCTTACAGAGGCGGTGCATGCGGTCGAGCTTGAACGCCTCGGGGTATACCCAATCCGCGGCGCGCTCGTGATCGACGAACGACTGGACGTACTCGATCGATTCTTCGTAATTCACTTAAAAGGCGCTCCTAGCGACGTTTCGCGTTCACGAGGGCCATCAGCTTTTCTTCGGCCGGGATGCCGTCGTCGGGAAGCGCCGGAATCTGGGCGGAGGGAACCCCCTTCTCGACCTCTTCGACGACCGTCGGTTCTTCCTCGTTCTGCCCGCGCCGCACGCGCCGCGAGCCGTCCTGATCAAGCAGAAAATCGATCCGCGTGAGGATTTTGAGTTCCCGAAAAATTCCCGGGTGGCGCTTTTCATAACCCGAATCGGCCTTGAGCAGCCGCTCGATATGGTAGTACTGCCGGAAGACCAATTCTTCGTCATAGCCGTATTTGGCACCAAACTCCGCGTAGGCCTGCCAGAGCTCGTCGTGCGCGCGGGCGTTGTCGGGATCCAGACGAAGAGTCTCGACGAGCTGGGCGACGGCGCCGGACCAGTCGCCCGTGACCCTGAGACAGGTGCCCAAAAAAAGACGCGCGTCCGCGCGGCCCGGATCGGTTTCGATCGTTTTTCGGAAGGTGGCGGAGGCTTCCTCATAGCGGCCCTGATTGGCTTGCGCGAGCCCGAGATTGAAGGAAGCATCCGCGAGCGCCACGGACTTGGGCTCGAGAAGTTTGAGGCAGTCCGTGAAGGATTTTTCGGCCTCAGCGTAGCGGCCCGCCTCGAGATGGGCCGCGCCCTCCTCGAAGAGCGTTCGAGCGGGAGCTTGGGGCGCGGCCGAGACCGGCGCGCAGAAAAGAAGAGTCGAAAGAAGGAACGGAAGGCGTCTCATGGCTCGATTGTATCGGATTCCACGACCCGTGACAAATGGAAGGGCCGCCCCCCGAGGAGCGGCCCTTTAGCGCGAAACGTTCTTTTTTTGGTTACGAGAGCTTTTGGAGCGACTTCGCCCGGTTGCTGCCGGGGACCATCGTCGCCTGAATCATACTTCCTTTACGCAGCGAGCCCACGACGCCCGGCTCGGCGAAGATGGTCGTCTGCTTCCGGCGGCGGTCGCGGATCGTCACGCTCGTGCCATTTTTCGAGACCACCTCTCCGCTGACCACCCAAACGAAGCTCGAATCGGGTGCGGAGCGGAGCATCGCCTGGGGAGAGCTCTCGGGCACGGCCCCGGCGCCGGCGACGCTGTACGGATCGCCTTCCACCCAAGCCGAGGAGCTCGACTGGGAGTAAACGCTCACGGTCGGGTCCCGCCTCGCCTGGTTCACTGTGGATGGCATCACGCCGCTATTGATCGGAGCGGGGTTCATGACCGGCGACTCGAAAACGGGATTGGGCATCGGAGTCGGTGCCGGAAACGAAGGTCCCGGATCTACCGGCCCCGGTGTGGGACTGGGCGTTATCGGAGACGGCGTAGGAGTCGGAGGCTCGAATACGGGAGGCAATTGAGGTTCGAATCCACCACCGCCTCCGCCGCCGAACGGATCGGTCGGACCGGGGCCCGGATTCACGGGATCACCGCCGAGGCCGGGATTTCCGTCGGGGCCGTTCCCGAAGCCGTCGTCGTCACGGCCATTGCCGCGTCCGCCGCCATTTCCGTTACCGTTGCCGTTGCCATTGCCGAAACCGTCGTCGTCACGCCCGCGGCCTCCGCCGCGATCGTCGTCATCGCCGAAACCGCCGTTGCCGCGGCCCGAATTTCCGTCGTCGCCGATGAAATCACCGCCGCCGGATACGTCCTCAGCCATCGCCGGCGCCGTCGCCGCGAGTAAAAGGAAAAAAGCTCCCAGAATTTTTTTCATAAACCCTCCTCGGCGCGCACCCTGCGCCGAGAACAGCCTAACAAAAGCCGGATTAAAAAACGCTTAGAATTGGATTAAAAAACGCTAACTTACGCCAGGGGAGGAGGCGGGGAATCCCTCAGGCCGCCGCAGACGCTTCGAGTTTTCTGTTCTTATTATATCAAAGCTTCGTTTCTTTATCTTCGAAACGCGTGTCTTCCCATCCACTCGGTTTACGCGCGCCCGTCGACGGAGCGGGTGAAGCGGGTGTGGGCTTTGCGGGAGCGGGTTTCGAGGGAGGCTTGGACACAAGAATCATGCCCTTCAAGAAACCGGTGCGGTTCGTGAAGGAAACGACGCGCCCGGCCGCGAACGTGGCGGAGTCCTTGTCCCAATACCAGAGGTCTCCGTCCACCCGCGTCGGCGTGCCCTGAACCGCGATCACGTCGTCGGCGGTAGATCCGACGGTGAAACGTGCTCCCGGAGGCGCCGAAACGGGCTTCAAAGGCACGAAGCGGATTCTGAGTCCGCGCGCGGCGTTCGAGAAACCGAACAGGCGGCCGCGCGAAAAAAGAACGGTGTCGAGACCGTAATGCCAGCGGTCTCCCGCCATGCGGGACGGAGTTCCCTGTATCGCGAGCACGTCGTCTTTCGTTGCACCGAGCCCGAATGCCGAATCCTTGGCCACGTTCACGCTTGTCGAAGGAAACACCTTCACACGCAGGCGACCCGAGGAGTTGTCGTAGTGCGCGGCGCGGCCCTTCGAGAAAAAAACGGCGTCTTCCCCCCATCGCCATTCGTCTCCGGCTTCCCGGGTGGGTTTGCCCTGCGTCGCGAGAACTTCCTCTTTAGTCGAACCGAGGGTGAAGAAGGCCGGGACCGGGGCCTGGGGCGGGGGCGTCGTTTCCCTGATCCTTAAAGCGCCTCCGGCGTTGGAAAAATTCACGACGCGGGCGTCGGAAGCGAAGCGAACCGAGTCATTGCCGTAGAACCACGTGTCACCTTCGATCCGGTCAGGGGCTCCCTGGACCGCCATCACCTCGTCCTTCGTCGAACCGACACGGAAATTGAGGCCCCATTCCCATTCGTTGAAGGAAACGCCGTTCACCATGACCTTACGGGAATTTTCGCTGAAAACAAGGAGGGCGTACGCAGCGCCCAGGAGCACACCGCCCGTGAGCGTGAAGACGACGAACGCGCGGACGCCCGAGGCGTCCCGGCGCGGACGCAGAACGCGCGCGGCGGCGGCCGCCGCACGGGCCGGGTGCCAGGCTGCGCGGTTGGGCGCAACGCGATCCGCCGACGGCGCGGACCCCTCAGGCCCGCTCAACGCGCGGTAAGCCTCTGTGATCTCTTTGGTTTTTTCGAGCGCTTTTTGCTGGAGCGACGGGTCGTTCGGGAAGCGGTCGGGGTGCCAGACTTTGATGAGTTCGTGGTAGGCCTTTCGGATCTCATTCGTCGAGGCGCCAGGACGGACGCCGAGAATCCGGCAGTGTTTCTCCAAATCAGTGCTTGAAATGCCGCACGCCCGTGAAGGCCATCGCGATGCCGGCTTTATCGCACGCGCGGATCACTTCCTCGTCCTGAATGGAGCCACCGGGCTGGACGATCGCGGTAATGCCCGCGCGCTTGGCGAGCGCGATCGAATCGGGCTTCGGGAAGAAGCCATCCGAGGCGAGCACCGCGCCCTTGGCGCGCTTCCCCGCCTTGCGGAACGCGGTGAGGCAGGAATCGACGCGCGACGGCTGCCCCATCCCCATGCCGAGCGTGATACCGCCTTTGGCGACCACAATCGCGTTGGATTTCACATACCGACAGATCTTGAATGCGAAAAGAAGGTCGGGAATCTGTGAATGCTTGGGCTTTTTTTTCGTCGGGAACTTGAGGTCTGCGGCGGACGGGTCCGTGAGGTCCCGGTCCTGCACGAGAAGCCCCCCTTTCACGCGCTTGAAGTCGGGAGCCACGTTCGGGCGTCCGATCTTCGCGGCGAGAAGACGGAGATTTTTCTTGGCGCGCAGAAGCTCGAGCGCCTCCTTCGTAAAGGACTTAGCGATCACGCACTCAATAAAACCCGCCGCCAGCATCGCCCGCGCCGTGCGGCCGTCGACCTCGCCGTTGAATCCCACGATCGAACCGAACGCCGAAAGCGGGTCGCATGCCCAGGCGGCCTTGAACGCCGCGGACGCGTCCTTGCCGAGGGCGAAACCGCACGGGCTCGTGTGTTTCACGATCGAGCACGCCGGCCGGTCGAACGCCTCGACCATCTCGAGGGCGGCGTCGAGGTCGAGGATGTTGTTGAATGAAAGTTCCTTTCCATTCAGCTTCTGTGCGTCGCCCACGCCCGAGGCGCCAGGCTCGCGGTACAGCGCGCCCTTCTGGTGCGGATTCTCGCCGTAGCGCAGGTCCGCCGCTTTTTCGAAGGTGAGTTCGAGTTTGTGCGGAAGCGCTCCGTTCTTCGAATGGCCCGCGGACATGCCGCCTGCGAACCAACCCGCGATCAAAGCGTCGTATTCCGCCGTGGCCGCGAACACCTTGGCGGCGAGGCGGCGGCGTGTGGTTTCGCCGAGAGATCCGCGGTTGTAAAGCTCCTCGAGAACGGGAGCATAATCGGCCGGGTCGGAGACCGCCGCGACGAAACGATGGTTCTTTGCCGCGCCGCGCAGCATGGAAGGGCCGCCGACGTCGATCATTTCAATGATCTTCTCGGGATCGGAGGTTTTCTTGAGGGTTTCCGCGAACGGGTAGAGGTTCACGACCAGGAGGTCTATCGGACGGATGCCGTGCTCGGCGAGGGTTGCCATGTGTTTTCTGTCGTCCCGTACGGCCAGGATGCCTGCGTGAAGGTTCGGGTGGAGGGTCTTCACCCGGCCATCGAGCATTTCCGGGAAGCGCGTGACGGCCGAGACGTCGACGACCGCGATCCCTTCTATTTTCAGAAGATCGGCAGTGCCGCCGGTGGAAACGATCTCGACGCCCATCGCTTCGAGGGCTCGGGCGAACGGAACGATGCCGGTCTTGTCGAATACACTCAGGAGGGCGCGCTGGATCTTCATACGGATTCGGAAACCTTTCGCTTGAAGGCGCGTGCGAGCGCGCTCGTGACGGGACCGGGCCTGCCGTCGCCGATCCGCCGGGCGTCGGCGGACACGACCGGCAGAATTTCCGACGAGGTGTTGGTCATGAAACACTCGTCGGCGGAGTAGACATCGTGTCGCGTGAGAGGGATTTCGACGAGCGGAAATCCTTCCTCGCGCGCGATTTCGATCACCGTTCCGCGCGTGACCCCCCTTAAAATACCCGATGCCGCAGGGGGTGTCAAAAGCCTTTTTTTCTTTACGACAAAAACGTTGGAAACCGTTCCTTCGGCGAGTGTTCCGGCGTCGTTCAAGAATAGGATCTCGTGGGGCTCGGGGCCGCTTTTATCCAGGTGCGCGAGGACGCCCGCCACAAACTGGGACGCCTTCACCTGCGCCTCCTGCGCGCGGGGCGAGGGACGGCGCGGCGTCCCCGTCCGGACGGCGACGCCCGTCTCGTACCACGCGGCCGGATGCCCGACGAACGGGCGCAGCATCCAAACGTAGAGCCCACTGCACTCCCAATGGACCGACAACCGGATCACCGCGTCGGCCTCCCCGCTCTCTGCGAGAACCGCGCGCGTCCACGCGGACAACTCATGGCGGCCGGCGGGAAGACGGCGCGCCAAACCCCGACACGACTCCTCGAGGCGCTCCAAGTGCGCGTCCAAATGGAACACGCGTCCGCCGTAGGCGCGCATCGTCTCGAAGCAGGCGACGCTATCGAGATGCGCGGCGTCGAGCTCCGAGGCGGCGGAGAATTCCGCGTGCCCCGACGGCGCCGAAGACGGCACTGAGAACGGCCTCTGCCTTATAAAGTGTTTCGTCATGCTCCCTTTCGGGGACGGAATCCGCGACGATCCCCGCGCCGGCCTGAAGGTACGCCCTTCCGGCTTTCAGCACGAGGCTGCGGATGATGATATTGAAATCCATGGAACCTGAGTACGAGACGTATCCGAGCGATCCGGTGTAAGCTCCGCGCGCGACCGGCTCGAGCGCGTCGATGATTTCCATGCAGCGCACTTTCGGTGCGCCCGTGATCGTCCCGCCCGGGAACACCGCTTTCAAAGCATCGACGGGACCGTAGCCGCGGCGGAGCGTTCCGCTCACGTTCGAAACGATGTGTTTCACGTGCGAGTACTCTTCGAGTGTCATGAGCTCGTCCACCGCGACCGAACCGTACTCGCAGACGCGTCCCAAATCGTTCCGCTCGAGATCAACCAGCATCACGTGCTCGGCGCGTTCTTTGGGGCTGAGCAGAAGCTCCCTCGTGAGAGCCGAGTCCGCGGCGGCGGTCTCGCCGCGCGGGCGCGTGCCGGCGATCGGACGCGTCTCGAGAGTGCCACCGTCGAGCCGCGCGAGCCGCTCAGGAGAACCCGAGACGAGCCGGAAATCGCCCGCGTCGAAGAAACCAAAAAAAGACGAGGGATTGAGTTTCCGGAGCCGCGCGTAAGTCGAAAGTCCGTCGCCGGCGAGCGGAAAGTCGAGGCGCTGAGAAAGATTCACCTGGAACACGTCGCCGGCGCGGATATGGCGCTTGGCGCGCTTCACGGAGTCGAGAAACGCCTCACGCGGCGTCGAGCGGCGCACGCTTGCCGTCGAGGGAGTGCGCGGTAGAACGGGCTCCGCGAGCGGCGCGCGGAGGACGCGCTGGATGGCGTCCAGCCGTTTCCCGGCCGTCCGGGCCGATCCGCCGCGCTCGACACGGAAGGCGGTCGCGCGCCCGGCCGCTGCGTCGAAGGCGACCCCCTCGTCAAAAAAAAGAAAGCAGAGGTCGGGTAGGCCCAGGTCGTCCGCCGCCGTCTGAGGGAGGTGCGGCTCAAGGAGATTCTTCGCTTCGTAGCCCACGACTCCGATCGCACCGCCGAAGAAAGGCGGGGCCCCAGGAGGAATTTCGCACGGCCCGCCGAGTTCGCGCGCGAGTGCGTCGAACGGATCGCCCGTCCAGACGCGCCTACCGCCGGGGCCGCGAAGCTCCACGCGCCGGCCCTTCGCGCGCAGGATGCGCGTCGGACGGCCCGCCGCGAACGACCAGCGGCCCGAACGCTGCGAAGCGCGGGCGCTCTCGAGAAGCGCCCCCGGCCCCTTCCCCTTCAGCGCGCGAAAAGCGCGGAACGGGTCCGTGCGGGGATCGAGGTTTCGAAAAAAAACGGCGGACGGTGACCGTGCGGGCAAGGGGCTCTTTTTTAGCGGAGAAAACTTATCTTGCGCTTGTTGAGGCGGATAGCCGCCTTCGTTTCGGCAATCTCGTCCTCGAGAGGACGGATCTTCTCGGAGATAAGGAGACGGCGTTCCTCCCATTTTTCGCGCTCAGGCTTCGAAAGGGCGATTTCACCGGACTGCGAGAGGACCTTCTCGACTTCCTCACGGGACTTCTTCAGGCGGTCAAGCTCCGCTTCCTTGGCCTCGAGCCGCGCGGCCGACGTTTCGACCTCGCGCTTCAGCTCGTTCCGGTGCGCGTCGATGACCGCACGGTACTTCTCGATCTTGATCGACTCGGCGCGGGCGAACGTGTCGTATTCGGCACGCCGCCGGGCGATTTCAGCGTTCGCGGCCTGCTTACGTTTCAGGAGGTCGTCCTTGATGAGGCGGATCTGCGTGTTCATGCGGTCGCGCGCGGCGATCATCTGCTTGAACTCGGGGTCCTCCTTCGTAAGCCGGTCGAGCTCTTCGGGACCGTACGAAGAGCAGCCGGCGAGCGCCAGCGCGACGAGAAGCGCGGAGACGGCGGCGCTTTTCTTCAATTCATCTCACTTGCGGGGCTTGAAGCCGTCGATCAGCTGCTGGACGTGCCGCTGGGCGATGTCCTTGCAGCCAAGCCCGATCGCCAGGCCCACACCGAGCGCGACCGCGAAGAGGACAGCCTTCACGAGCATGTCGAAGAGCGTCGTGTCGATGTGAAGCTGCTTGAGTGCCTCGATGATCGAGAAGATCACGATCACGACCTGCGCGAACTGCGCGAGGCTCCGCGCCTGCGAGAGGCCCGCGTTGGCGGCGGCGGTGCGCACCGTGTTCGCTACGACGCTCGCAAAGAAAATGCCAAGAACGAGGATGAAGACGGCGGCGATCACCCTCGGGATGTAGAGAATGACTTGGTTGAGGAGCTGCGCCGCGACGTCCAGGTGAAGCGCGTTGACTGCGGCGAGGAACACGATCAGCATGAGGAGCCAGTACACGAGCACGCCGATGATCTCGGAGAGCGTGTAGTTGATGTCGCCCTTCGTGAGGATATTGGAGATGCCGATCTTCTCGCTGACGGTGTCGAGCCGCGCGAGCTTGAGGAAACGCGTGATCACCTTCTGAGCGAATGCGGCGAACATCCAGCCGATGATGAGGATCAGAATGACGATGATGAGCGTCGGCAGGAAAGCCAGCGACCTCGCCCAAACTCCCTCTACCGGATCCACGATCGTCGTATGCCAGTCCACGCTTGCCTCCGTTTCTGGGTCGTCCCCGTTTGGAACGACTTTATCAGAAGATGAATATCTTCGTCAATTATTAACAGCTTTAAGTTCAGGCCTTCGCGGCCGCCAGCTCCTTTTTTGAGACGATCCGGAGGTTCGAATCCAGTTCGTACACGAGCGGAACGGCGGTTCCAAGGTTGAGTTCGAGCACCTGCTCTTTCGTGAGCTTATCCAGGTGCATGACGATCGAGCGCAGGCTGTTTCCATGGGCGGCGACGATGACGTTCTTCCCCGCCTTCAGATCGGCGACGATCGCGGATTCGAAATAAGGCAGCGTGCGGGCGGCCGTGTCCTTCAGGCTCTCCCCGTTCGGTGGCGGCACGTCGTAGGAGCGTCGCCAGATCTTCACTTGGTCGTCGCCGTACTTCTTCGCGGTTTCTGCTTTGTCGAGGCCCTGCAGGTCGCCGTAATGGCGCTCGTTGAGGGCCTGGTCCCTCACGACGGGGAGGCTTTCTTGCCCGAGGACAGCCAGGATGCTCTTCAGCGTGTTCTGCGCGCGCTGAAGGTTCGAGGTATACGCCTGGTCGAATTTGATTCCGGTCTTTTTGAGGCGTTCTCCCGCCGCGGTCGCCTCGCCTTCGCCCTTCGGCGACAGCGGCACGTCGACCCATCCCGTAAAGCGGTTTTCCAGATTCCACTGCGATTCGCCGTGACGTACGAGAACGAGGAAAGGCATTCGGGACTCCTTAGTTGCAGATCACCAGGTGTTTGTCGCTCGGAAGTTGTTCCGAAATTCTCTTCAGCACTTCGCCGCGCATCAGGCGCTCGAGGGCGCCTCGCTTGGTGGCGCCGATCATGACGGTGTCGAGATTGAGTTCGCGGGCGGTCTTGACGATGAGTCCACCCGGGTCCTCCCCCAGATTCCAGAGAGGCACAGCGGTGATGCCTCGCTTCTGGAACGCTTCGTTGGCCTCGTTGAGGACACGCACCGCTTCGTCCGACGGCTCGACTTCGGTCGGGTACGCCCATCCCGGGGGCTTCTCCTCGACGAAGAGCGTGTAAACCACCTCTTCCTCCTTGCCCTTGGCGTGGAGAACGGCTTCCTCGATGAGCGACGGGCTCACGCCCTTGATCGCCACGAGCGTCGAACCTTTGTAAAGCGGCATGAGGTCGCGTGCCTCCTCGAGAGTCAGTACGTTCACGCCCAGCACCGCCGGGACCACCACGCGCCGCGCCTCAAACCACTTGGCGGCCGCGCGGGCCGACATGCCGATCACGAGAACGGAAGTCGCAAATATCACCGCGTGGTGCTTCTCGTAGATGATCGTGAGCTCGACGAGCACCATGATGACGGCGGCAAAGCCAAGCACCCAGCGCTCCGCGCGCTTCACCGAGACGTCTTTGTTCGTGGCGCACGCGCCCAAGTTGATCGCGATCGCGCCGACGACGCCGATCGCATAAAGCGCGGCCAGCCGTTCAAGGTCGTGCTCGAGAAGGAGGACGAACGCCGGGACCGCGACGCCGAGCCAAAGGCTGAACCAGGGCATTCCGTAGCGATTCAGCGAGCTGAAAACGGGCGGCAACTCCTTATCCTTCGACATGAGGAAGAGGACGCTGATGAGGCCCATGATAGCGGTGTTCGCGGCCGAGATGAGCAGAAGGCTCAAGACCGCGCCGATTAGGCTTCCGAACCAGTCTCCCACGTAATACTCGCCGATCGCTCGGATCATGTCCTCGGTGCGCCCCTCGAGGCCGGGTATCGCGTTCATCGCGGCGCCGAGGATAAGCGAGACGACCGTGACCTCGATCATCACGGGGACGATGGCTTTCTTGGCCGTCTTCTTGACCGGTTCGACCATGATGCCGGTCACGTTGGCGATTGCCTCGACGCCGGAGAGCGCGAGCACGATTCCCGTGAATTTGGTCCAATTCTCGAAGAAGCCTCCCTGCGGCAAAGCGACCTGCATGTCGCGCAGGCTGGGGAGCACCGCCGCGCACAGGATCGAAAGGATGATGAGCACCGGCACCGCGATGATCGCCGCGGCATTGCCGCTCTTCGTGGGGCCGACCACGTTTACGAGCCCGATCAGGCAGAGCGCGACGATGGCGAAGAGTTCGGGATGAGGCCAGCCGAGATAGTGGAAGGCGGCTAGGCTCGAGAGAGACGCGGTGATGACATAGTCGGCCACCAGAAGAAGCGCGCCCACCACGGCGAGCGTGCGTGAGCGCGTGCGCAGGGCGGAGTAAACGCCTCCTCCGTCCGGATACGCCTTACAGAGGATGGTGTAGCAGTAACCGATGAGCACCGTGAGGGCGCTCATCGCGAACAGGAAGAACATCGAGGCGTGGCCCGAGATCGCAAACGCGAGGCCCAGCACGTACGCCTTCGAGGTGCCCCAATCCCCGTACAAGAGCGAGCTCGCTTGGTACCACTTGAGCTCGCGCGGGCGTTCGACCTTTTTTAAAGTCAGTGACATTCTTTGTCCGCCGGATAACCGAAAGGGGAGCCGGTCGCTTGAGCGCCCAGCTCCCCTCTTAAGCGGTTGTCCGAATCGAATTAATCTCTGCCCTTCCCGAAAATACGGAGGAGCATAAGGAAAAGGTTGATGAAGTCGAGGTACAACCGGAGCGCGCCCAGGATCGCGAGCTTCTTCTCGGAAGCGGCGTCTTGCGCCCCCGCGGCGTACATTTCCTTCAGTTTCTGCGTGTCGTAGGCGATGAGAGCCATGAACACCGCGATGCCGATGAACGTCGTCGCCCACATGAGCCCGCTCGACTTGAGGAACAGGTTCACGAGGCTCGCGATCACGATGCCGATGAGGCCCATCATCGCGATGCCGCCGACGTTCGTCAGGTCCCTCTGGGTGGTCCGGCCGTAAACGCTGAAGAAGAAGAACGTCCCCGTCGCGACCGCGAACGTCGTCAGAATCGACGCGCCCGTGTACACGAGGAAGATCGAGGTGAGCGTGATGCCGTTTAGGAACGAATAACCGAGGAACGCGCCGGTCGCTGCGGTCGGGCTCATATGCATCGCCCGCGCCGACAACCAGAACACGAGACCGAGCTCGACCAGCACGATGCCGATGAGCAGGATGCCGTTCGTGAAGATCGCCTTAAGCAACGCCGGCTGAGTGAGCAGCCAAGCCGAAGCGATGGCGGAGACCGCCAGGCCCAACGACATCCAAAGGTAGACCTTCGAGATGAAGTCGGATTCGGACGAAACCGCCCGCGAACCCGAAGTGACGATCTTATGTTCCATTTCGCGTTATTCTCCTTTTAGGACCTTTTTACTCGATCGGGATGCGGATCTTCGTGCCCTTTTTGGGGCGATCCGGGTTGGAAATGACGTCTTTATTGAATTCGTAGATGCGCTTCCACTGCATGCCGTCGCCGTATTCGCGCTTGGCGATGGCCCACAGCGAGTCGCCGGTCTGGATCGTGTATTCTTTCACGTCGACCTGGACCTCGCTCTGGAGCTCCTGCTTCTCTTCGACGATCTTGTCCTGGAAGAGATGCGCCTTCGAGGCCGGGATCATGACTTCCTCGACTTCTGCGATCATGAACTGCGCGTTGCGGTCGAGCTGCATGCCCTCGAGATCGTTCGTCGGCGCCATGGCGTCGAGCTTTCCGCGGGAAAGAATGCGGATGCGCGCCTCGGGCAGGCCCTGCTCGAGCAGATACTGCTTCACCGTGTCTGCGCGTCGTTCGCCGAGCTTGAGATTGTATTCGTTCGAGCCGCGCTGGTCGGCGTTGCCCGTGATGAGGATGTCGGTGTTCTGGTTCTTCTCGAGCGTATAGAGCGCCTTGTCGAGGACCTGGCGCGCGTCTTCGCGAAGCTCCGACTTGTTGTAGTCGTAGAAGATCTTCACGTTGCGGAGAACCTTCTTGATGACGAGCGAAGGCTTCATCTCCCCGTCGGAGCTCTTGTAATCGAAGATGATCTTACGGACGTAGACCCAACCTTGGTTGCCCCACGGACGTGCCTCGCCCGGAACGTCGGGCCACCACCAATAACCGCTGCGGTTCGGATCTTTGACGGGCGCGGGCTTTGCGTCGGTCGGCCACCAGGCGAATTTCTTGGCGAAGTCTTCCTCTTCCTGCGTGCGCGCCTTCGGGAACTGCTGAGCAGAACCATCCGCGGAGGCCACTTTCCCGGCACGGGCCGGAGCGGGCTGCACGGGGTCGGATTGCGGAGTCTGGGCGTCCAGCTGAGCGGCTTGGGCGGCCTGCAGAGAGGCGTTCGCCGGCATCGCAGAAACTTCCGCGCGCGGGAATTGGCCGAGCGCCGAAGGGTCCTCGTTGCCGTAGGCCGTTTCGGACGCTGTCTCGGCGGAATCCGCGTACGCGGCCGCTGACGTCAGGAGAAAGAGAGGTAGGACCAAAAGAGAGTGTTTCAGCGTGCGCATCATCAGACCACCTTCGTTTTTGGGAATCTTTTTTAGTTGCGGTAAGGGCCGGCGGAGCGACCTATAGCCTTTTAGGATACCCGGACCCGCCCTTTTCGTCAAGACGGAGAGGGTCAGACCTCGTTTAAGCGGTCGATCAGCTGACGGAGGCGGGCGTAACCCGTCTTGTCGAAATAAAAGACAATCCGCTCGAGCGCGGGGTCCTTCACGTCGTCTTCTGAAGCGTCCTGGAGCCGTTCGAAGCCCCCTTGGCTCAAGATATCCCCGAATTCGGAAGTGAGCTTCTCGAGGAGCGACGCGGTCACGGGCCTCCGGAGACGGATCAGGTAGCGGTCGCGAAGGAATCGGGACGAATCGTAGTTGCCGTAGAAGCGCAGCAGGCTCTCGATCGCGCGGTCGGTGTCCTGGAAATGTTCGATCAGCGAAAAGTCGGCGGGCGACACGAGTTTGTCCCCTCCCAGGTTCTTCCGGAAAAGATCGAGGGTCGAGCTCCAGAACTCGCTTCCCGGAACGTCGAGGAGGTGAAGCGGCCGAGGCCGCGCCTTTCCGGTCTGGACGAGCGTGAACGATTCGAATCCTTCGTCGAACGTACCGAAACCGCCGGGGAAAAGGACCGTCGCGTGCGATTCCTTCAAGAACATAAGCTTGCGCGTGAAGAAGTACTTGAAGAAGACGAGTTTCTGGTTCCCCATGATGACGGCGTTCGCGCTCTGTTCGAACGGAAGCAGGATGTTGAGGCCGAAGCTCGATTCGGCGCCAGCACCGACCATCGCGGCCTCCATGATGCCGCTCGCGCCGCCGGTGATGATCATCCACCCCTTCTTCGAGAGCTTCTTTCCGTACTCGGCCGCGAACTTGAAGTTCGGATGATCCTGCGGCGTGCGCGCCGAGCCAAACACGGCCGCTTTCGGGACCGCGCGGTAGGGTTTGAACACTTTGAGCGCGTAGCGGAGCTCTTTAAACGCCGTGTTTAGGAGCCGCATGTCGCCCATGTCGAAATGCTCCTCCCGCACGCGCGCGATATTGACGAGCATCTCCTGCGCGACTTGGTCCTCGGGCAGCTCCGGCGCTTCTTCCTTGATCAGGGAGGCGAGGTCTTTCAGGTAGCGGGCGTAATCTTGCGGACTCGGTCTCATCGCGGGATCTCCGAAAGAAAGTCGGGTGGCTGGGATTCGAAAACGACCTCCTCGCGCATCGCCGGATGCGACAGCGCGAGTCTCTTGGCGTGCAGCGCCAGCCGCGGAAGCTTGATGCGGGAGAGGATGTACGCGTCGATGCCGCTTTCCACGTAGCGCGGGAAAAGAGACGGGTCGACGTAGATCTTGTCTCCGACGATCGGGTGGCCGATCAAGGAAAGGTGCACACGGATCTGATGCGTGCGGCCCGTCACGGGCTCGACGTCGAGCTCCGAATAGGCGCCGTCCGATGAGACGAGGCGCCACCGAGTCACCGCGCGCTCCCCCGCTCGATCGGCGACCCGAATCGCCTGAAAACCGGAGCTGCGGTCGTAGCCGAGAGGAACGTCGATCAATCCGGCGGACGCGATGGGAACGCCGAAGACCACGGCGCGGTACATCTTCTTCACGCGGCCCTTCAGGAACTCGATCCCGGCGAAACGCGCCGCCTCATGGGATTTGGCCGCGAGGATCACGCCGCTCGTCTCGGCGTCCAAGCGGTGCGCGAAACGCACGTCGGTGTCCTTCCAACGCCAATCGCGTTTCACGAGCGAATGGAGATTTAAATCCGCGTAGCAGCCCACGGGATAGACGGCCAAGGGAGCGGGCTTGTCGAGAACGAGGTAGTGGTCGTCTTCGTAGATCAGCCCGAAACGCGTTTCGACGTGGAAATCGGGAGACGTGCGGCGCTTACGCGAAGCGCGCTCGGAGGGCGGCGGAACGGCGGCGACCGCGGCGGCGGGAGTCAATGGCTAGTCCCTCCGGCCGCGGCCGGTTTTACGAAGCGAGGACGTAAGAGAAGACGAGCGGCGCCACGATCGAGGCGTCGGACTCGATCACGAAACGCGGCGTGTCGCCGTCGAGCTTGCCCCAAGTGATCTTCTCGTTCGGGACCGCGCCGCTGTACGACCCGTAGGAGGTCGTCGAATCGGAGATCTGGCAGAAGTAACCCCAGAGACGGACCTTTTCCTTCAGGTCCTGCTCGATGAGCGGCACGACGCAGATCGGGAAATCGCCGGCGATGCCGCCGCCGATCTGGAAGAAACCAACCGACTTGGACGATGTGTTTTTCTTGTACCAGTGGATGAGGTCGTCCATGAGCTCGACGCCGTGCTTCACGACGGAGAATTTCGAGACTTCCTTCTTCTGGACGTTGGCGACGAAGATGTTTCCGAGAGTCGAATCTTCCCAGCCCGGCGTCCAGATCGGGATATTCTTCTCGCAGGCGGCCATGACCCACGAATCCTTGGGATCGATCTGGAACGACTCGTTGATCGTGCCGCTGCGCAGGAGCTGGTACATGTATTCGTACGGGAAATAGCGCTGGTTTTCCTTATCCGCTTTCTGCCAGAACTTGAGGACCTGGCGCTCGATGCGCCGCATAGCCTCTTCTTCGGGGATACAGGTGTCGGTGACGCGGTTCCAGCCGCCGTTCCGGAGCTCGACTTCCTCGGCGGCGGTGAGGTTGCGGTAGTGCGGGACGCGCTTGTAGTGGTCGTGCGCGACGAGATTGAAGATGTCTTCTTCGAGGTTCGCGCCGGTGGACGTGATCGCGTGCACCTTGTCCTCGCGGATCATCTGAGCAAGCGAGATGCCGAGCTCGGCCGTGCTCATCGCGCCGGCCAGCGTGACCATCATCTTGTTGCCGGCCTTGAGATGATCCACGTACGCCTGGGACGCGTCGATAACGACGGCGGAGTTGAAATGCCGGTAGTTATGCGTCATGAACTCTTTCACCGCGTGATGGTTCACGGTCACGGCGGTGCGCGCATTCTTCTTTGGCTGAGTCTCTATCGGCATGATCCCTCGCATTTTTTTAAAAAAACGACTTCCTTACGTAAATTTATAACATGAAGCCCAGGAGGAGAAAAGGGGTATTTTAGCGACTCGCTCTCCGTTCAGCGGAAAAAGCGGCGGAGGATCGCAAAAAGGACGAGGACGGCCACGACCGGAACGACCACGTAGACGAAAAGCGTCAGAAGCACGAGAAAAAGTGCGACCCCCGCCGCGATGCCCACGATCTTGACCGCGAATCCGCGCCACGGCGAAGGCGCCTTCGGACGGTCGTAAAGAATCTCCCCTTCTTCCGCGGGCTCGGGCTTTAAATCGACGATGCGACGTTCTTCCACGGCGCTCTTCCTTATATAGGGCTTAGAGGGCGGGAGGAACGGCGAATTTGGTTTCCTGGCCGCGGATTCGGTTCAACGCGCTGCCGGCCTTGAACCACTCGACCTGCTCGGGCGTGTACGAGTGCGAAACGAGGAACTCTTCGAACGTGCCGTCGGAATGCCAGAGCGCCAGGGTCAGATCCAGTGCGGCCGCGAACTTCGAAAGGCCCTTCACGCTCACGCGGTCATCTTCGCGGACACGGTCGTAATCCTTCGGGTCCTTGAACGTCAGCGCGAGGAGGCCCTGCTTCTTCAAGTTCGTCTCGTGGATACGCGCGAAGGATTTCGCCACGATCGCCTCGCAGCCGAGGAAGCGCGGGGACATCGCCGCGTGCTCGCGGCTCGAGCCCTCGCCGTAGTTCTCGTCGCCGACGACGATCCAGCCGATCGCCTGCTTTTTATGATCGCGCGCGATCTCGGCGGGAGAGCCGATCTTGCCGCCTTCCATCCAGTTTTTCACCTGCCCCGCCGTCCCCGTGAACGCGTTCACCGCGCCGAGGAACATGTTGTCCGAGATACGGTCGAGATGGCCGCGGAACTTGAGCCACGGGCCGGCCGGCGAAATGTGGTCGGTCGTGCACTTGCCCTTCACTTTTATGAGAACGGGCACGCGCTCGATGTCCTTTCCGTCCCACACCTTGAACGACTCGAGCTTCTGGAGGCGTTCGCTCTTGAGATCGATCGCCACCTGCATTGCGCGGCGCTGTTCCAAAAGCCCAGGAGCGATGTAACCGGCCTCGCCGGAGACGTATCCCTTCTCTGGAAGCTCGGGCGCCGATGGCGCGACGAGAAGCACGTCCTTGCCGTCCGCGGTGCGTATCGTGTCGACCAAGGGGTTAAAATCCAGCCGGCCCGCGAGGGCGAACGCGGTCACGATCTCGGGGGAGGCGATGAACGCGAACGTGCAGTCGTTGCCGTCGTTACGCGCCGGGAAGTTGCGGTTGAACGAGGTGACGATCGAGTTCTTCGTCCCCTTCTCGATGTCGTCGCGCTTCCACTGGCCGATGCACGGACCGCACGAATTCGAAAGCACCACGCCGCCGATATCCTCGAGGAGACCGAGTTGGCCGTCGCGACGGACGGTATTCTGGACCTGGTCCGAGCCGGGAGAAATGTAAAAGCGCGTGTGGGATTTGATACCGGCGCGGCGCGCCTGCGAAGCGAGGTCCGCCGCGCGGCCGATGTCCTCGTACGAGGAATTGGTGCAGCTTCCGATGAGTGCGGCCGTGATCCCGACCGGATAGCCCTTCTCGCGCACCTCTTCGGCCATCCGCGAAATAGGACGCGCGAGGTCGGGCGTGTGCGGGCCGACGACGTGGGGCTCGAGCGTCGAAAGATCGATCTCGATCACCTGGTCGAAGTACTTCGAAGGATCGGCCTCGACCTCGGGGTCGGCGCAAAGGTGCGCGAGGTTCGCGTCGGCCATGCGCGCAATCTCGGCGCGGCCGGTCGATTTCAAATACTCCCCCATCTTCGCGTCGTACGGGAAAACGGACGTCGTCGCGCCGAGTTCGGCGCCCATGTTCGTGATGGTGGCTTTGCCGGTGCAGCTGATCGTGCGCGCGCCGGGGCCGAAATACTCGACGATCTTGTCGGTGCCACCCTTCACGGTGAGGAGACCACAGAGTTTGAGAATGACGTCCTTGGCGGCCGTCCAGCCCGACATCTTGCCGGTGAGCTTCACCCCGATGAGCTTCGGGCACTTCACTTCCCACGCGAGGCCGCTCATGACGTCCGCCGCGTCGGCGCCGCCGACTCCGATCGCGAGCATGCCGAGGCCGCCGGCGTTCGGCGTGTGCGAATCCGTGCCGATCATGAGACCGCCCGGGAAAGCGTAATTCTCGAGCACCACCTGGTGGATGATGCCCGAGCCCGGCTCCCAGAAGCCGATGCCGTAACGCTTGGAGGCGCTCCGGAGAAAATCGTAAACCTCTTTATTGGTGTCGACGGCGGTCTTCGTGTCCTGCGCGGCGCCGAAGCGCGCCTGGATCAAATGGTCGCAGTGGATCGTCGACGGCACGGCGGTGGAATCGCGCTCGGCGAGCATGAACTGCAAAAGCGCCATCTGCGCGGTCGCATCCTGCATCGCGACGCGGTCGGGATGCAGCGAAAGGTAGCTCGACCCACGGACGAACTCCTGGCTTTCCACGCGTGTCACATGAGCGGCGAGAATCTTCTCGGCGAGGGTGATCGGGCGGCCGAAGCGGCGGCGGAGGACATCGATTTTATCGGGGAGTTTGGAATAAAGCTCGTGGATCTGTTTCTCGAATTCTTTCATGGGCTCGGATTTCCTCGGGTTATGGAAATCCTATTATACCGAACGGGCGGGATTTCACAAGAGAAGGGCGGTGCCCTCCCCGGGCCAGATCAAGCGGCCGACGCCACAATGCGCTTGATGTTGCTGAAGAGCTGGATGATACGGTTGATGTCGATGGGGGCGGCGCGCATCGCGTAGTCCTCGGCCAAGGATTTGGATGCCGTACCCGTGAGGAAC
>Ga0163144_10002758_pt1 | contig 40237 bp, 50 predicted proteins | sample OliLak19BULKMAT1_FD_123175 | JGI IMG/M metagenome (GOLD analysis project Ga0163144, IMG submission 123175) | Freshwater microbial mat bacterial communities from Lake Vanda, McMurdo Dry Valleys, Antarctica - Oligotrophic Lake LV.19.BULKMAT1 | ecosystem: Environmental > Aquatic > Freshwater >...
TCACAATTTAACCCGGGCGTTATATATACTGTCGGTGAAGTAATCCGCGCAGACGAATATGATGACGATATTCGCATTGAATGCACAGGTGGTATTCATTTTTTCATCACGAAAAAAGAAGCGGTTAACTATTAGGAGATAATCATGATTAATAATAATAATATATTTGTGATAGAAGGCGTAATAACGCGTGATACTAGATCATATGTAAGTCAGGAAATTCTGAGATATATATCAACGGGTATATCACAAGAGTGTACAGTAGTTATAAATTCTAATGGCGGCGTGCTAGTTGAAGCTTTAAATATTGTTCTGTTGTTTAAAAAAATGTACAGAAAAAGTCATGCAGTTTTGATTGATGATTGCTGTTCATCTGCCGCCATTATCGCGGCAAGTTGCGATACAATTAAAGATGATCACAGTGTAGGATTATCACTACATAATCCATACTATGGTACAAGTGGTCGCCCAGTGGTTAAAGCAAATAGGGCGGATTTTGCAATTGATGAAACGACTGGAGTATCTCCGCATAACGTTTATATGATTGCAAAATCTGTTATGTCTCTTTTTGAAGACATGGATAAAACTTATCAAACAGCTATACTTGATGACAATCATGATGTAATTTTGTCGACAAGTGAAGTACCTTGCATCAAAACGCAAGTTACTGACGAAATGGTTGAAAAATTTGTAAAAATGTTTCATACATTTATCTAAAAAAGGGGAGTGCTATATGAGCAATCAACCAATCTATGCTAATGTTTGCGATACGTGTAATCTTGCTTTCGCACCAGAGTTGTTGAAAATATACGGACGATATTGCAGTGGTAAATGCAACAGGGTGGCAATAGAGCTAGAATTGCAAATTATAGTAGAAACAGAATGTTGGGTTAAGGAATATTTAGAGCGATTTTATACTCCAGCGGGCAAATTATGAAATACTACAACGGATTGGGCGAGTTGCTGACTGACTACAGCCCACCACCGCATCGCAACTGTGCGTATTGTGATGAAATGAAAGCAAGAAAGCAAACATTTTACCCAGCTCACACTGCTAGTATTAGCTGTAAGAGCGGGCGAAAAAATCATTGTTCTTGCGACACGTGTTTTTAATTGTTAAAAAGGGGAGCTATATGAAAATACTATTAATCGCGGTATTACTAACTCAAATATCTTGCACGACACTTGCGCCGAATGAAATAATCTTAGAAAGGCGCGGCACGGGCAAGGATATGATCGTTATAATACAACATACGGACAACGTTGAAGCTACTATAAATGGTGGCAAATTAGTCATTGAATAAAGGAGACACTGATGAAAAATACATTAGCGCAAAAAGATTGTATGAAACGCTATCTACAGACAAATAAAGGTAAGCTAGCACAGGCTCGGTCGATGCAAAAATATTTTGCAAAAAAAGTTTTAGAGTTAGAATCTATAATAGCACAGGGGCAACAAAATGAAAAAGTTGCTACCGCAGAAGGTGCTATTTCTGTTGCTGCGGCAGGAATTGTAGGAGCTGTATTTAGTAGGATAACTGGGCGCTTACTATCAAAAACAGAGAGCATAATAGTAGCGACAGCAAAAACACGGGTCGAGAGAGGTAACACCAAACTTTAAAAAGGGGATAATCATGATGTATTGTGCTATGTGTAAAATAGTTTATCACGATGTTGGATGCTACTATATATGTGGCAGTGTTATACTACCTACATGCCGCACTTGTATGGCAATCTATAGCCCTGCACATAGCCAAGGTCAAGAGAGTAGGCATACAGTACCACCGCCGCGAGGTACAGAGACAGTTTTAGTATTAATTAAATTAGATTAATTATTGATTTTACTGACAAATCTTAATTATTGATTTTACTGACAAATCTTAATTATTGATTTTACTGACAAATCTTAATTATTGATTTTACTGACAAATCTTAATTATTGATTTTACTGACAAATTTTAATTATTGATTTTAACAATTTTATCTAACAAACTAATTAGGGTACGACTAACAAACTAATTAGGGTACGACTAACAAACTAATTAGGGTACGATAACAAGAGGACACTATATGCAACCAGTTCAGGACAGCGAAAGCAAACGATATTTTTGTCAAACTAATGATTGTATTAATAAAGACAAGCCTACGTGGTACCCACAAGATCTAAATACTGCGCCAGAGTGCGAAAAATGTGACTGCACCTGCCTAATTATGCCCAATTATTTATCATAAAAATACTGGATAAGTACAAATTATAGTCTATAATTGATATGAAACTGGAGGCAACTATGGAATATTCATATGAAGAATTTAAAGTGCATCTAGATAACGCGGAAATGACTTGTTATTGTGAAGCATCACATAGCACAAAGTCTAGGCTTTGTGATGAAATCATACCATATCGACATCACGATGAGTGGGGCAGTGTTGAGGATTCTACTTGTTATAAGTGTCAAGCACACTGCTATGATGAAAACGAAAATCTAAAGGAGTCTCTTTAATGGCATATTTAGACAGGCACAATTCAGTATTTCACCGCAACTTATATCAATTATCTATTAGACTGGTACTAAAAGCTATGCGGCTTAAGCAGCAAAACGAATCGGCTGCAAGTAGATTGCTTGGTATTTCGCGGAGTACCCTTAGGTCAATTTTGAAAAATTATATAGAGGATAGCAAAAATGGCTACACGTTTTCGAGTAAAGTCCAAGAAGAAGTTAACCTTATCACAGAGACTATTTAATTTTATTTTTGGAAGGGGCGAAAATGATTAATATAGAGTTAAAAAAAATTATCAAACTACATAAATTGTGGCTTGGCGGTTATGCGGGCAGTTATGCGGGCGGTTATGCGGGCGGCATGCGGGCAGATTTAAGCAATATGGATTTACGCGATGCAGATTTTCACGGCGCTGATTTACGCTATGCATACTTACTTGATACAGACTTACACGGCGCTGATTTACGCAATGCAGACTTACGCAGAGCGAACTTGAGCGGCGCTGATTTAAGAAATGCGGATTTACGCGGCGCGAATTTACTTAGCGCGGATTTACGCGGTGCTGATTTGCGCGGCGCGAACTTGTGTGGCACGGGTCTGTACCATGCGCATTTGCAAGATGCGAAGATGCGGATTTACGCGATGTGCGTATGTAAGCAGAGTTAACAAACATAAAGGAGTCGCTCTAAAATGACTAAAGCAGAATTAAAAATCATATTAGGTAAACATCTAGCTTATATTAATGAACACGAGGACGGCGAATTAGCCGATTTATCAAATACTGACTTACGTAATGTAAAACTCAGTAATAAATACTTATGTCACATTGATTTTAAAGGGGCTGATCTTAGAGGGGCTAATTTATCAAAGTCTGAGTTAAAAGGGGCTGAGTTCGCTGGGGCTGATTTACGTAAGGCTAATTTAAAAGGAGCAAATTTACAAAGCGCTGGGTTAAAAGGGGCTAATTTACGAGGGGCTAATTTACGAGGGGCAAATTTAAGAGGCACTGAGTTCGAAGGTACAAAAATGTAATAACAAACATAAAGGGGTAAAAGCTATGATAAGCAACCAACAACTTTTAGATCATTGCAAAAGTTATTTTACGAATAGACTAAACAACCATAACGGGCGCGCTGGGTCAGGCTGGGGTCACCCCGGAGACAACTCTGGGTTTACAAGATGTGCGCTAGGCTCGCTGATAAGCCCAGAACTGGTTTGCGTCAAAGAGGAAGTGGAGAATTTATTTCAAATAGGGAAATATACTACATGGCCGCCAAACGGTATCCATGTGCGCATTGTTCATTTTAATGATTATAATATCTCTAAAGACTCATTGACTATAGATAAGATAAATCTGTTTTTGTCAAGACTGGCCATAGATTATTATTTAGACTATACTTTAATTAATCAGGCTGAGGAAGTAAAGTGTACGCAAAATATCGAATAGAGAAACTAATTAAGGCCTATGCCCCAGCTATGATTGAGGAGCTGGGCCTGTGTGCATGGAAAATAACTTGGCATATTGTTGGCCAAAGAACTAAATATGTAAAAAATAGTGATGCGCACGACACCAGAAATTTAAATGCTGTAGTTGTATATAAGTCAAATATAGCCGATGTTTATCTATTTTATAACAATATTCGGAATAGAAAAGATGCTATAGCTACTATGTTTCACGAAATGCTGCATTTATCAGTAGTAAAGCTATTGCAACCGCGCATTTCTAAGCTAGAACGTGCTAAACTAGAGGAAGAATTAGTGCTGAGACTAGAGGCACTTTATACAAAGAGGTTAAGTTAATGTCAATATTCGATCAGTTTTCTAAAGCTTTAGGGACACAAGGCAATGACGCCAATACACTTATAAGATTATCACTGGGCTTAGGGTTTCCTACAACAATCAATTCAAAATCAACAGGATATGTTACGTTACAGCCAACTGCGGCTGTAAATAGCAATCAACAATTAAGCAATATTAATAGTGCTGTGTTTCCAACATCGAAACCCATAAATCCTACCGCGCCGCTATCGGCAGGACAGCAGCCCGCGCCATCTAGCACGACTGGCTGGCCAGTTGTTTACTCACAACTAAATAACGGGCAAACAGTAAGCGCGTTTGTGATGCCGGGCGAAATTGCAGCAGGACAGCTGGGCGCACTAAGCCCTGATAACCCAGAAATTTTAGCCGATCCGGGCAAAGCTATGACCCAAGATGAATATGCTAATATAATGGCGGGTAAGCCAGAGGAAAATACAAGTGCAGTTGCTAAAGTACCCGAAACACCTACTGCAAAGTCATACAGTACACCTAAGGCACCAGACATGGCCAATTACGCTAGAATAGACGGCAAGCGCCGCCGTTCAGCACAAACACGATTTGCCACCTTTATGGGCACAACTCTAGGATAAACATTATGCTTGAACCAACAATGCCAGCTGTGTTACCACTTCGGTATACTATTTCTTTTCACAAGATGCCCGGTGGCTGGATGGTGAGAAGTAAAGAACTACAGTCTGGGGTAGAAGACAAGCAATACTTTTCTACAGGCGAACGTGCACTAAACATTTATAAAAATATGCTGCATAATGTTTACAAATCTCCACTTTGGAGGATTGCAGCCACCAGTGAAATGTTTACAGTGGTTGAGTGGGCTGGCAATTTTAGTAATGTATTTGATCATGAAAAAAGTAAACATATTTAAGCTGTTATTTATTTTGACTATTGCGGCGCATTACATTACTGTAGTATGTTTTGTTTTGACTGCTGTACTCTCGTGGCAGTATATGCCTTTGTATCAATATGTTACACTACTAGGGCTAGTAATACGAGTAGGTTACTCAAGAGACCACTGTCCACTAACAAAATTAGAAAATTGCATTGGCCAAAAATTAGGCTATACTAAATCAAATGGCTTTATTGTGGACTGGATCATCAAGCCCGCACATAAACTGGGGAAATTGATATATGACTAAAATTCTTATAATCTCGGATACACAGGCACCAGCACATCACCCCAACACCATTGAATTTTTGAAGCATGAGGCTAAGATTTTTAAACCTGATCGCATTGTGCATATCGGTGATGAGATGGACTTTCACAACTACTCAAAATATACACACGATCCTGATCTGCCGGGTCCACTAGCCGAACTTGAACAAGGCTTGGAGTTTATGCAAAAATTATATGACTTATTTCCGGAAGTGGATGTATGTATATCTAATCACGGAATTAGGCCGTTCTTGCGAGCCAAAGAGGCAGGACTTCCCTCGCCATTTATTCGTAGCTACAAAGAATTTATGCGCGCACCAAAAAACTGGCACTGGCACCATCAAATTCTCATTGACAATATTGCTTTTATACATGGTGAAGGTTTATCGGGTGATGGCGCTAGACTTAAAGCATGTACACTTATGCAAAGATCTTGCGTTTTTGGGCACATACACTCAAACGCTGGGGTTTCCTATTTCTCCAACAAAGAAAGCCTTTTATTCGGGCTGAATGTCGGCTGCTTAATCGACCTGCATAGCCCATATTTTGAGTATAATCGACACCAGATGCATAGGCCGATTATTGGTATTGGCTTAATTGACAATGGGTTACCTATGTTTAAACCAATGCAATTAGATAAGTATGGTCTATGGGTTGGCCGCAAGAATAAAACAAAAATTATAAGACCACCACTGCCAGCGCTACAAGACGTTGCACAGTGCAAACATTGTGGCAGTCATAACGTTAGCCGCTGTGGCTGGGGTGGTAAAGACAACATGGTGCAAATGCTTAGATGCAAAGAAAAAGATTGCCGCAGAAAAACAAATTGGGTTTAGTGGTTGCAAAGTATAAATATTAGACTATACTTAAATAAACTATAGAGAGGATCAATTACTATGGCTACGTCTAAAAAATCCACAGCTAAAAAAGATAAGCAACAATTTGTGGTGGCCGGGGTTATCTACTGGGCACATATTAAAAAACCAAACGAAATGTCAAATAAGTATCAGGTCACTGTTAAAATTAGTGATAAAGATGCTGAGATGATTTCATCTTTAGATGTACCTGTATCAGGTGAGTTAAAAGTAGGCAAGGATGATAAAGGTGGAGATCTTGTGTTGGAAGGCAATTTTATTACAGCCAAAAATTCATTTCGGCCTGAGATTATTGACAGCAAGAAGCGCGATCTGCCAGAAGACATGGAAATTGGCAACGGTACTAAAGCACGTATAGTGTTATCTACATATGATTGGACGTTTAAAGCTAAATCAGGTGTGTCATTGAATCTGGATACCATACAAGTGCTAGAGCTGGTGGAATTCTCTCGCAAGTCTGGTCGCAGTCTGCTTGACGAAACTGATGGCTTTGAAGTAGATAAAAATGCACTAGATGAGTCAGATAGTGACGATGACAGTGATGATGATGACTCAAGTGATGAGGTTCCTAAAAAGAAGAACAAAGGGCCATACTAGTTATTCATGCGGACATGGACGCCGCGCAATTTCTGGAGGTGTTTATGCTACATCTTGATGGAGATGCATTGGTCTACATTGCTGGGTTTGCAGCAGATAGCCGGAATGGCAACATTAGCCATTCATTATTTAACATCAAGCTAATGATTCATAAAGCCCTACGTGAGACAAAACAAACAGAGTTTAAAGTTTTTTTAACTAGTAAAAATCCTGCTGTTAATTTTCGCACTACGCTTTTAAAGTCTTACAAGGGCAACAGGATTAAAACTTGTCGTAAGTGCGGCGGTACTGACTTAACTAAAGAATCATACGTTGATCGTATACTAATGCCCAATGGCGAGACTATGAAGCGCAGATTCTTTCACTGCAAAAATTGTTCAGAACCCGTCCCTGACAGTAAGCCTGTCTACTACAATAAGATTCGTAAATATCTACTTACTAGATTCAAAGCTGAAGTTTGTAAGTGGGGAGAGGCAGATGACTGGTTGGGAGTAGGACTTAAGAGTAAAGATTTCATTGCCACACACGATAAAGATATTTATCAGATTGGAAAAATGAATTTTTATAATCTTAAGTCTGGAGAGCTTTTATCTATTAAGGACAGTCTGGGGAAAATATGGGTAAAAGAAACACAAATGAATAATCGTGCAGGTGAACCACAATTCAATAAAAATGGCACACCGAAGTTACGCAAGGAAATTAAGGGCTACGGCTTTAAATGGTTTTGTGTACAGATGATTATGGGCGATAAAGTAGATAATATTGTCAAGCCAGTTTCTGGTGATGGACCTGTCTTTATCAATAAATTGTGGGATCCACTTATCACAATGAAAGAATCTTGGAAAATGGTTGAGTTTTACTACAATAATACTGGCAACAGTGATAAGCTGTGGGATATGGCAAAATTGCTTTGGGTGTCAAGAAAAGCAGAACAAATTTGCAGCCCCGAAGTAATTCGTAAAATGATAGACTAGGAGACATATGAAGCAAATATTATTACTACTAGTGATGTTGTGGACAACTTCTGGCTTTGCTTCAACTTTGGAAGTAATGCCTGTACAAAACCCCAATATAATGACTATAGTGCTGCCGCCCGAAATTCGATCTGGCGCGTTTGACTTGTTGATTGCCGAACTATCAATGAATAAATATGACGAAATTCATCTTCTCATATCCGGAGATGGTGGAAGCACTAATGCAGTTCTTGCTTTGAGTACCGCTTTAAGAGGCGCTAAAGATAAAGGCACAAAAATCACTGTAGATGTAACAGGCCCAGCGATTTCAGGACATGCGTTTTTAGCATGTACTGCTAGCGTGCCGGTCAAGATGCATCCGGGGTCTTCTGTTACATTTCATAGATCCGGTATTTATAGAGTTGCTTTGTACTTTTTTTACTACCGCGAATACCCAGTTGATCAAGCAGATTTGGTGGCAGAAGCCACAATTATAGCTAGTTGCCTTCAAGCTGGGCTAATTACCGCAGATGATGTAACTGACATATATGCAGGCAAACGAGTTACTTATAGTAAACTTAGTGATGGATCTAAGCTTCACAGAGAAGTGTTAAACGATTATGCAAACAGTCCTCTGGAATGGCTTCGAACATTAGCAGAAATAGCAGTTTTAATATGCGGCAGTATTGTCTTGGTTGGTATATGTAAGAGGGTTTAAACATGCCAGATAAATATGTATTTCTCGATCTGCCCGGCGATATTTCATGCGAATGTCGGGAGATGGTCACAAGATTAATTGCTTTTGATCGTAAGTATCCTACCGCACTTGAGCCGGAGTTTTTGGATTTCTTGGATGTAGTAGAATTTGGACTTATTAAACACCCAACACCGCCGGGCGCTAGGGCTAACTGGCTTACAGCTAATGGCAGCACAGTGTCACATACAGATATGCATGATCGTATATCGCATCATTTTGCTAGGTCATATGCTGATCCGTACGGTCTAGATGCTGAGTTTCCCCGAGATCATTTGCTGTTTGCTATAACTAGATGCAATATGATATACACTCGCCGCAAGCGCAGAATTACACACGACAGCGACCCTGAACAACCTATGTTACAAGACCTACATGATTTTCTTAAAAAACAGGATAAAAATATATGATTAAGAAAATGGTTTATTTAGCCAATCCGTATACGTCTAAACTAAAAGACCCAGACGCTGTTGCATTACAGGAGTTGACGCGCCGTAATCTAGAGTCATATATAGGTGGCAAACTACGTAAAAAACACAATGTTGTTTTTATCTTACCAATTGCACTGTCTGCTGCAATGGCAGATATTTGTTCTTTTGGTACAGGGTTTGACGAATGGGCAGATGATGACTTTACATTCATTAGCCACTGCGATGAAATGTGGGTGCTGATGTCAGAAGGGTGGTCAGAATCGAAAGGTGTATTGGCTGAAATAGCATTTGCCAAAGAAAGAGGTATGCCTATTAAATATGTATGCCCAGATAAACTTGCGCTTTATAAGAATCCTTGCGCATGTGATGCAAGACTATGACTAAATTTGTAGACACTAAACCACAGCCATGCCCAAAATGTCGTGCCGCAGGCAATGACCGCAAGGGCAACAATTTAACAACCTTACCTGATGGTAAAAAGTGGTGCTTCGCATGTCAAGACCCCAAACTAATGGGTGAAGGGTTTGTTCAAGGTGACTATTATCCATTGGATGTTAATAAAGGGTGGCTTGCAAGAGGACTAAAACTAGAAACATGTCGCAAAGCAGACTTTCGAGTTGGACAATACACGGGCACTATGACAGACCCGCAGGCAGGTAAGTCTGTTAAAGTGGTTGATGAGTGGGTGCAGATAGCCACATGGCGCAATGATAAGAATGAGATCATAGCCCAGAAATTGCGCAATAGCAAAAAGTGGTTTAAGTTTTTAGGCAACGGCAAAGATTTAGATTTGTGGGGCGTAAATGACTATCAACCTACTGACAAACTTTTCATTGTCATCACCGGCGGGGAAATTGACCGGCTGTCAGTAATGCAGGCTTGCGGTCTTCAGTACCCTGTATTATCCCCACCAACCGGTGAGGGCAGCGCATATAAAGCTATTAAGAAGAATTTAAAGTGGTTGATGGGCTGGAAATATGTAGTGCTGGCTCTTGATAATGATGAGGCAGGCATTAAAGCAATGCAGAAGGCCGCAGAGCTGTTTGAGGTAGATAAGGTGCGAATTGCTAAATGGCCTGCCAAAGACCCTAATGAGCTTCTACAAGAAGGCCGCAAAGAGGAGTTAGTGAGGGCTATATGGAATGCTCAGACCATTGAGCCTGATCATATAGTAACTATTAAAGACATATTGCCACAGGTGCTAGAGCAGCCCCAGTATGGCCTAGACTGGCCGTTTTCAACTATGACCAAGATAACCTATGGTATTCGTTTCAATGAGATCACAACGATTGTTGGGCCTACAGGGGCAGGCAAGACAGAGATCATTAAAGATATTGTAAGTCATTGTTTAAATCACTTTAATGTGGCCGTATTCTCATTTGAGCAAATGCCTGCTGATACAGTGCGCCGGTATGTCGGGGCTAAACTAGGTGTTAAACTTCAAAAGCCCGGCGAGAAGTGGGATGCCAAGGCTATTGAAAAAACAGCCATGGAGTACAATGAAAAGCTGTTTCTATATGACTTTAACGGCACTGTTTCTACTGGTGACATATTTAAATGTATTAGATATCTAGCCAAAGCAAAAGGCTGTAAGCTAGTAATTATAGATAATTTAAAATCACTTAAGATTGTGTTTAAAAAAGATGAAATTGCTGAGTTCGCTACATCTCTACGCTCACTGGTTAAAAGTCTAGGCATACATGTAATACTAGTTTCTCATGTAAATAAAAATCAAATTAGGTCTAGTACGCATGTCGGCTTTTCATCTAAAATGCGCCAAGGCGAAAAACCCCACGAGAAACTATCAGAGGATTTCATAAAGAAGACTATGAACAAGTTTCAAATCGACTGGGAGTCTGGTCGCATGGCAACAGAATCTGACATTGAGGGCGGTAATGATATTGCTGCTATTAGTGATTATGTGTTCGCTATTGCTCGCAATAAGCAATCTGACAATGAGACAATAAGGCGCACTATTACTGTTAAGCCGTTAAAGTGTGGACGTATTGATAGTGAATACAGCGCAACTAAATTTGATCTATATAGAGAAGATAGTGGTGCACTGCGAGAAGTGGAAAAAAGTGACTCCAAAGACTATACTGGGGATAAAGGCGAAGAAGGGGACTATTAATGAATATAAAAATTCTTAAAGCAATTTGCTACGCAGGTGCATTCGGTGGCCTGTGTGCTATATGTATACCCGGCCTGATGTCTATTCCCGCATCAGCTATTGGTGGCTATCTAATAGGCATGATGATAGCTAAGGGTGAACTATGAACATTGGCTATTTAGTTAAACTAAAGATGCTGACTAGACTTAAACTTAATCTCAAGAAGCTTCAACATGCTGATGTAGATATGCCAAATGAGGAAATTAAGGCAGATATTGAGCTGCATAGACGCTTGATTAATTTTATGGAGAATATTATATGATGAAGTCCTTAGTGTTACTATGTGTATATTTATTTATCTCACTCATGATCTTGGCCATTCTCCAAACCGCGCACGCACAAACATGTACTACAAATGGCAACCGCACTATTTGCACATATGATAACGGTGATAGTAAAATATGCATTCATGGCGAGTATAATACGTATTGCCAAGAGGAGTCTTAGTTTATGAAGACAAAAAACAAACAGAAAAAATATAGTTCAGGCAATAAGCCATTGTTGTATAGAGGTGAACTAATTAAAATATTAAAGTCTATGCCGACTGCCGAACTTGAAACGATAGTCAAGAACAAACATGTAGATATTCCGCTAAGACGCGCCTATATACTAGCCAAACGTGAGCTACGGAGTAGACAATGATTTTAACCTGTCTTGATTTTGAAACTAAAGACCCCTATATTTCTCTAGAGCTAGGGGCTGGTTACCCTTTCGCGGTTAACTATGGAAGGAATAGTCTGTTCTACCCCATTGGTTTCAGCTATTGCTTTATCAATACAGAGGATGGCTGTATTAGTAAATCAGAATATGTTGCATTAAGCACTAAACAACTTGTTGGTGCAGAAGATAATAATGCCGGATGGATTAAGCTGTCTTCTATTATGGCTCACACTGAAAATATTGTATGCCATAATGCTCAATATGATCTTGGCTGTTTGATGGCACTTGGCATTGATATAGACCATCTTAGAACTTATGACACCAAAGTTATGGCGCAGCTTAATGATTCGTCGTTGTGGTCGTACTCACTGAGCACACTATTAAAGAAGTATGATCTAGGTGAAAAAATGTCTGGTACTCTAGCAGACATTGTTAAAGAGTTCGATTTACTAAAGACGCCGGCAGGTAATAGTCCTGACACTGAAACTGCTACATATGCAAAGCGTGCGTATAAATTCGGTATCTCTAATATGGATCTGCTTCAGGAGTTGGATTTTGCTTCAGTGGCGCACTATGCTAATCATGATACAATAGGTACGTCTCTACTTTTTAAATTCTTATTGCCTAGAGTCGGCGACAAATTAGCTCATTTCTATAGCAACATTCAAAAGATATGCTGCAAGATACGTTGCCGAGGTGTTGTAGTAGATATGAATAATACAGATAAGGCCATTGAGATATTAACACCGGCATGTGAAGCACTGGAGCGCAGCCTCTATAAAGCCTTAGGAGATATTAATCTACAAAGCAATGACCAGCTGCCAGCCGCTCTTGTCAAACTAGGTTATAAACTACCATTAACTTCAGCAGGCAACCCATCGCTAAATAAAGAAGTGATGGAAGATATTTTGTTGACACTGCCTAATGATGAGTTAATTCAAACGATAGGCAAATGGCGCACTGTTCATATGCTGCTTCATAATTTTGCTATCAAGATTAAAAACATGCAGCAGTATAGCTGTCCTGAAGTGATGGCGGGAGGTAAATATGGTAAAGTATTCCCAGAGCTTAAGCTTCTGGAAGCAAGAACTGGAAGATTCTCAAGCAGTAATCCTAACATCCAAAATATACCAAAGCGAGATAAAGAGTTTGCAAAATTATGTCGTGCTATGTTTACTACTCATAGACGTAAGCATAAATGGTATTCACTTGATTGGTCGAACCAAGAAGGTAGGCTACAGCTTCACTATGCAACTCTTAAGAATTTCGCAGGTGCTGAGGCATGGCGCAAACGATTCATTGCAAACCCAAAAATAGATGTACACAGTATAGTAGGTGATATGATGGGCGGCGTGTCTAGAGATAAGGCCAAAGCTATTTATTTAGGTAAGTCATTCTGCATGGGTAAAGGCAAGCTAGCTAAAAGTCTAGGCCTGCCTACCACCATGATACAGACAGAGTATGGCCCGCAACTATCCTCTGGCCCAGAAGCATCTAAACTTATTAATAAATATGAGCAGGCATTCCCTTACCTAACCCAGCTTCAAAAAGACTGTATGCAAGTCATACAAAATAGAGGATATATCGTTACTTTAGGTGGTCGCAAATGTCAGCGCCCTCCTAGAATTAAAGGCAAGTTGTTTGATTATAAGGCAATTAGTTTACTGATTCAAGGCAGTGCGGCAGATCAGATGTATATGGCCTTAACTAAAGCTGATGAAGCTGGTATACTAATAAATTGTATCGTACATGATGAGTTCAATATCGAAGGCTCAATTGACGATGCATTGAAAATGCAAGAAATAATGGAAGTATGTGTTGATCTTAACGTTCCTTCTGTGGCTGAAGTAAAAGTCGGCACTAATTGGGGCAACTTGGAGACAATCACTGATGAAACAAAAATTAATTGAAGTATACTCAGGGTGGATTGAAAGAGAACTGGGCGACATAATAGTGCGCACCGACCATTTTAAAAATATGGGTGATTATGGCGAGCTGGATTGGCCGCTGTCAACAACCATGGTTTACAAAGAGGATGCAGAAAATATTGCATCAGGCCTTGGCCGCCAGTTCTCAGGTGAAACTAAATGCGCATTAGCCGCCATTGACGCTAAACTTGAAATGACTACAGCAATTCTTGATAAATTCTTTTTGAGCTTGCATTGTATAGGTCATGTAATCTGTTCTGGTGTTAGTGCTACGGATATGGAAGATAACAATGATATAGCTTTAGTTGAAACTAGCTGCTTGTTGTTTGCAGCCGTGGCCTGCCACCACTACTTTAATCTAGACCATCTCACTCCGTTCATGGCCACAGAAATAGCATGGGCACTATATGATAGGGCTGAAATTGAGTTAAAAGATGGGAAAAAGTATACGAGTGATCAGTATGTAGATTTGTGTGGAGATATACTAGAAAGCTTAAAGTTTAAAGAAATCAATCTTCATTAACTAAATTCATGGCTACAACTAATGTTTGGATGTATTCCTCAGTAATCATTTTCGGTGTAAGGCGAAATACTCTCCAGCCCTGTGCTACAGCCATGTTAAACTTTTCACAATCTTTCTCATAACCAATGGGATTAACATGGCGGCCACCACTCCATGTACCACCGTCTACCTCAAATGCAATTTTAGCGTCTGGGTAAGCAATGTCAAATCGCCAGCGCCGTTGCTTCTCGCCGTCTTCAGGCAGGTGAAATCGGTATTCTCGTTCTGGTTGAGTGCCATCAGAATAGTGTATAAGTAAGGCTACTAACATGTCTTCATATTTACGAGGATTGCTTATTTTCAAGTTGTTCCCTCACAAGTTCACCTTCTATAGTTCTGTAGCTAACAATGTTAACGGTAGGCATAACAATAGTACGTTCGTTTACAGAGTCTTTAAGTTCTGGCACTAACTTTGGCGCAATGCGAGTAAGCATAAACTCTAATGCCTTAAGCCGAACTTTCGCAGAGTCACGCTTGTCTTTAATCTTATATGACAACATACGCATTTTAGCATCGGCTTCTTTGAGAGATAGGCCGTCAACTGATTCAGCCTGTTCTGATAGCTCAACTTCTAGCTCACCCCACTTACTGTCTAGATCACGTATCTCTTTTGACAGATCATTCATCTCATCCATCATCTTAAAGATAAGTGTTTGGTAGGCCTCATCGACAGCCTTCTTAAAATCAGGATATTTCTTTTTCCAGCGGTAAAGGGATTTTTCAATAGGTACAATGGTGCTGTATTCACGGCATACTTCAGCTAGTGTCATACCACCTTCAATCTTATCTGTAATGAAATCTTGAAGTTTAATGCTGTACTTGGGCTGAAACAAAACTTCTTTAGTTTCTTTTTTGATTTTTGTCATCACGATTAGCCTGTAGTTGCATATGAATTAGCATATCAATTTTGGCCTCAAGACGTACAGCTGTGTCTTTAAGGTTTGTCTGTTCTGCTTTTGTAACCTTATCCATATCTTCAATCTTTTCTTTGATCTGTGAGTACATAGTACGTATTCTCCACTCTACTAAAACAGTCCAACACCCAACAATGGTAATAATAGTTATAAGATTATCTAGGTTATTCATCTTTAGGTTGCTCGTTCTTATTGATTTCATTTAACAAACCACCTAATCTAGCATACACCTTTGCAATAAAAACTGCAAATTCTTCACCGTAGGTTTCTTTGTATTTGTCTCTATACAACTGATAGTATTTAGCATAGGCATCAATAAGTTGTAGCTGATAATCTACTACTACAGGCATTTGGCAGCCGACAGCAATACTATCAACTTGCGTCCCTAATGTCCCAACTGGAATCATTCGATCACTGTCTGGGCCGTACTTAGCAAAAGCAGCCCTGTCGGCACCATGCAGCCTTAATTTACACTCTGTTACTGTAAATTGTAAACATATCTTTGTAGGGCTGACGACGCATCCTTTGAAAAATTCCGGATAGTTTGCAATAGATACTGGATATCGAATCATTGGTAATGCGCCGTAATTATAATTATGCCACCTGCACCAGCACCGCCATTGTAATTAGTACCTGTTCCTGCGCTACCGCCAGCACCCACTGTATACGAGTAGCTAGCACTTGGCGTTTCAACTGTAGTTTCCAAATAAGCGCCTGCGCTACCGCCAGATCCAGTAACGTAACTTGCATTGGAAGCTGTGCCAGCACCAGCACCACCTGAACCATATGCAACACCTGCTGCACCAGAAGAAGATAGAGAACTGCCACCACCGCCACCAAATGCACTTGCACCACCAGAGCCACCAGCCCATTGTCCAATAGTGCCAGAGCCATTATTTTGAACACCACCACTACCAGAGCCGCCTTGTATACCAATAAGAACCGCCGCACCTGTAATGCTACCAGACGTAGTACCACCAGCAGGGACAGTATAATTAAATGTGACAGAAACTTTACCGCCACCAGCAATACCGGAACCAAAGTTTGTATCACCGCCTACTGTTGATGTTGTAACAATAGTTCCACCAACCGAGTTTCCTTGACCTCCAGCACCAGCACCAACCATCCTCACGCGCAACCAGAGTGCGCCAGTAGGTGTAGTATATGTACCAGTCCCGGAAGTATAGACTGTGGTAACTGGGGTTTTTTGTCTACCCCATGCACCAGTTAAGCCTAGTGGCACTTGGTTGACATCATTTGGGACTTTAGCTAGCCAGCCGTGTTTAGTTGTAGATGCATTATTCGTAGTGATATCTGATGTGGAAATGGTGGCATCTGTTGCGGCAAGTGCTATACCTGTTGCTTTAGTATAACTAGTACATCTCCAATTACCAGAGCCTTCACTTACCATGTTAGCAACATCACCTGTTGCAGTTGTAATATCAGCAGCAGTCGGCAGGATTAAACTTGTGGCGTGATGTGTTAAAAGCAGAGCACCTGAAAATCTTACAATTCTTTGTGTGCCAGCTACAACAGTGCCAAACCCTGTAATTGTAGTAGTGCCTGTTACAACAACGTAATTGCCTGTCGCTGCCCCAATATCTGTTGAAGTAGCAGAAGCAATATCAGAACCCTTGGCATGATTAACTGCGGCGCTGAAAGTAATCAATCCTGAATATGTTGGACTGCCAGCAATTGTTCCAGACACAGTAATGCCACTAAATGTGCCACCAGTCATAGTGCCACTAAATGTGGCATTTGCCACAGTAATGCCACTAAATGTGCCACCAGTCACAGTTTTACCTGTAAATGTCATAGCTGTTGGCAAAGCCCAAGTTGGGTTGGCAGACACACCATCACCATTTGTAACAGTGATTTCATTAGCCGTACCAGTCATAGTTCTTACTAGAGCTGTATTACCAGACACCGACTGAACTAATATACCTGTTCCAGTACCGAAAGAGTATGCACCAATCGCTGAAAGATTAACAAACTCCCAACCAGTAGCCGCAACATTTATTCGTATAGTATAGCCAGCCAGTGGTGTACCTATGATGGTTGGGCTGACGGTAGATATAGATGGGTCAAATTTAATAGAGCGATCAAGGGCCTCAACTTGTTGTTGACAGATCATAGTAAGCCTATCTAGAGCTGTTTCATGGTCTTCGGCAGGAAACGTATCATAAGGCGTGTAGTCAGTCTCTTGTTTCAAAGCCATATTACGTCGAATAACAATCTGCGAGCCAGCAGGCGCGTCTGTCGCAGGGTCTACAAGTGTTACATTGCCTCCTGCTTCTTCCCCAACTCCTGAAACAGTATAGTCAGTAGTTAGAATAAGATCAGTAATGACACCTGTAGCTGTTATTCGTTTCTGAACTATCAGGTCAGTTTGTGCCAACACCTTGAATGTATAGGCTAAAACAGTAGTAACGCCGTTACCGTTGTAAGTTACTTTGTTAGTTTCGCTGCTAACAGTCATTTAATATTACCTCTATTTAAAATTATTCCTAATACCTTTCTTAAGCCACCATATATTTTGATATGGAATCAGCAACTTAAGTTGGTTCCACGTCTTTGCGTCTATAGGTTTTCCTGCCATTTTACTTACTATAGCACGATAGATCGGATTAATGATAGAGGCACTAGGGCCAAGAATATAATCAGTTGGCTCATTTATCCATGCCTGCCCGCCAAACTGCTCCTTGGAAGAAATGGCTCGCTGGACCTGAAATGCTGGATCCAACAGCATACTTCCCACCCCTGATTTGTCTAGGCCTCTAATTAGCCACTCTTTAGCTGTATAGTCTGATATACGACCTGCCGCCTTATCTTGCAGAAGCTGAACTACCATACCAGCCATTGTCATAAAAACAATACCTTGAATGGCCTGACTATCATGGCGGCTGAGAGCAGATATAGTTATCTTATTAATGGCGGCAAAAGAGAAGCCTTTGCCTAATGCCATTGATTTACGCATTTCACTTCGTTGAAAGAAACGCGGCATGTCTAGTACCTCTGTAATGATAGGTGATTTATGTACCTCTACACGTATAGCATTGTTAAATATATCCGCAGCCTGTCTGTCTGACCACATATGGGAGTTCGAAATATGCGTACCTCGAACTTCTACACCGTACTTTTCTTGCATCTTCAAGATGGCCTTAGCTGCATCTTCATCAATACCTATTTCTTTTAAGTATGACACTCCTCTAGGGGTTGGATTGCGAGCATAGCTTAATATATTATACTCTGCCAGACGGTGACTTGCTCTCTGCCAGATTTGATTCCACGCAGTCATGCCAGTAACCTTCATCGACAGATTGCCGCCTATTTGACCAACACGCTCTATTGGCCCTGTGCCGTGTGGGGTCAGATCAGGGTTCATCATAAAGGCTTGAAGATCATCTATTTCATTTTGTATAGCAGTTAAAGCATTGCGATAATCTTGTTGTTTTAACTTGCTAGTACGAGTAACGAATTGCTTAACGCCACTTAGCCATCCATGCATAACAGTACGCGGCAAGCCATTTTTTATCACACTGGCCAAAGGGTCGCCTACAGCAGAAATCACAATAGATCCATACAGTCTTATTACATTGTATTGATTGATACTACGCCAAAACCCATCTGCTACTGTTCGTTTTTTAAATTGACCAAGACTAATTGCTGCAATATCATTAAAAAGTGCTTCAGACTTTATTGCCTGCCTGCTTAACTTTTTAATCATTGCAAGTTTTTTTTCTTTAGTTATAAAAGAGGCCCGTTCAGATTTAGGCATAGCTTTAATTTGTTCTTTTGTAGCCTCTTTGACGTCGCGTATTTTCATAATCTGCATATTGTATGTGTCTCTAATTCTCAGCCTTACGTCTTGCAAAGACGTAGCACCTAAATCATCTAACATTTTCTTATAGTTGATAGCACGACTAGCACTGGCCAGATACATATGCATAACCTTATTAAAATCTTTTACCAAGTATGGCTTCATAATCTCATAGGCGGCATTATTCATAATGACTTTACGAGGCTGTTTAGAGTCAGTTCCTTTCGTAAATGAAAGCCTGTCAATGTCACCTAAGGCCAGATTCTTATCACCCATTTGTAAAATATTGTCAACAGACTCAGAGGCTAATTGACGGGCTTCTAGTATATCTATATTGCCTTCGACTTTAACTGAGACAAGCTTTTCTCCATCCCTAGGTTGCCAGTCAATCTGTTTAGTATTAGTATCGTATATTGCATTTGCGTTTTTCTTCTTGCCTGTATCATCAGTATAACTGACAACAGCACGCCGCATTCTTACATATATTTTTACTAAAGCATTTTCTGCCCCAATTCTATCTGCCAAGATAGCCTTCATGTCATAAACTATCTTGAACCAGTTTTTAAAAGGTGCTTGGTCTTTGTCTATAAGGCCTACATTCTGCATGTCTTTATATACTTTGTCTACTACATTGCGTGAGTATTTAGCCATGTTCTCTACTTCACGTATAGAGTGCCTATCACCATCATTCATTGCATCCATCACATACTCATTAAATTTTTTATACCGCACACCCTCAGCATAAGTTCGTTGTACCTGTGCAGTCATATCATTTGGATCAACCTTTAGATATCGTAGATATGCGTCCCTCATATCTTTATTAAAATCTAGTCCAACCAACATATCCGCTTGCATACGTGACTCTAATGAAATAGGTGCTGTAACTTGGCGGCCGGCACTGTCCTCAAGTCCTATATGCATATAGCCAACACGAGTAGTAAAATCACGAACAATAGGGCTAGCATCAACTAAGCCCTCTATGCTGACATTGCTTACATGTGGAATAGTCATATATTTTACAACCCAAGTCGGCAATCCTTTAATACGTGCGTCATAAGTCACATAGCCCGCATTTGCATTTTGTGTATTAACATCTAGCAATTTAGCATCTATTCCACTAGGTGCAAGAGCCTCTGCTAGTTCTTCTTCACTGACCATATTTACTTCATTTGGATTAATTGGATCTTTAATTTCACTACCATCAGCCATCACATTATCACTAGCTGCTATTCGTTCTTCCATAGATACATAACTATCTGGATCTTTTCGGGCTGCCAACTCTTTAGAAGTTGGTGGTGGCGTATGTTCATTTGTAATATCAAGTATGGCTTTAACTTCTATCATTGATTGTTTGCGCGCAACAAGGCTTGAAGCTGCATCATCTGCGGCCTCTTGTTCAGTAGAATACAGCTTTTTCAGAGCATCTACTGTGCCACCTTTATAGGATGCATCTGCGGCCTCTTGTTCAGCAGAATACAGCTTTTTCAGAGCATCTACTGTGCCACCTTTATACGATGCATCTGCGGCCTCTTGTTCAGCAGAATACAGCTTTTTCAGAGCATCTACTGTACCACCTTTACCTTTATATTTAGATGCATCTGCGGCCTCTTGTTCATGTGCAAGCTCACGTTTCAATTCTGCTATCCGTTCTTCACGTGCAGCTGTTGCCTTTTGTTCATGTGTAGCAGAATATGGAGATGCATTATCTATTGCGCTATTTCTATAGTTAGGTGCAGCTGCATCACTTACAGTATCAGCCTCGCGCTTCAACATTACCGACAGTTTTTCACGTGCAGTAGGGTCGGCAACTGCATCATCTGCCACTGATTGTTTTTGTGTAGCAGGGTTGGCAACTGCATCATCTGCGGCCTTTTGTTCATGTGCAAGTTCACGTTTCAACATTGCTATCCGTTCTTCACGTGCAAACGCGCCGGCACCTGCATCATCTGCTGCCGTTTTATATGAATCTGGATCATCTATTGTTCTATCTTTATAGCTAGGTGCAGCTTTGTCGGCAACTGCATCATCTGCTGCCGTTTTATATGAAGCTGGATCATCTATTGTTCTATCTTTATAGCTAGGTGCAGCTTTGGTGGCAACTGCATCATCTGCAAGTCTGCTCTCTGTTTTTGATAGTAGGCGCCCAGCTATCCCGCCAAATGCAGCTCCTACAATTCCTGCTGCTGCAATAGAAATAGCACCTTCTGCGGCAGTACGTTCTGGGTTGCCTGCCTGCAATATTGTTTCAGATACAGCAACTGCGCCTGCCGACATTGCGCCTGCCTGAATAGCAGTTCTAGCAGTGCTGACAGTTTTGGCCATTCTAGCAATCTTAACAGTACCTACTCCGGGAATAGCCAACATAGGATCAATTCCGCCCCATGCCATAGCAGACCAAAAAGCTGTTGATGGTGCACGTGCCGCAAGCTGGCCGTATTCTTCATCTTCATTAAATTGCTTCATGCCAGCTTGAATTTCTTCTTCATTATCTGAGTTTACAAAATACTCTGGCTTGGATATATATTTAGTGCCCTCTAGTCGCGTAGCAACATTAAAATCAGGATCAGTCTTAGTCCAGTCACCAATGCCATTATGAAATGCAGAAATATACCATGCATTGTTCTCGGCAGTGCGCTTCTGTAACAACGCACCTTCTTGAACAGATAAATCTTTAGGTTCGTCATATGCGGGCAGCTGGTCAGGTGCACCTTGATCGTGCTCTAATTGATTTAGGTTTTTTTGCTCGTCTTCTGGATTATATAGACCCATGTCTATCTCCTCAGTTCTACGTGCGCTACGTCAACAAAGTATTTAGTGCGACCAGCCAAATAGTCTACAAATCGTTGGTATGGACTAGCCCACGTACCGCCCCAACGCAAGCCCGGATTAGATGCCTTCATACTTTCTACAACCTTGCCTTGGGCAATCCAATAAGCATGACTTAGTGGAACATTCCACATGTATCTTTTATCAACAATATCAGCAGCCATACCTGTTAAGTGATATGAGTTCATAGTGTGACTATATCCAAGACGTACCTTTTCACGTTGTTGTGATACAGTGCGCCTGCCTTCTGCGACAATAGGCTGGAACCCTTGAGCCTCTAGCTGTTTTAACACCTCTAGTACAATTGGCTTAAAGCGCGGTTCTAATGAATTAAATGCAGCATTAATTGTTGGCATTGTTATCACCCTTCTCTTTTTTAGTTAGTTCAGCTAACGTAATTCGTTTTTCTAGCAAAGCTTTAAACTTCTTCATAAACTCTTTAAATTTCGCACCCTCTGGCATTTGTCTATAGCCCTTAACATCTACCTTCATAATGCTAATAGTCTGGTCACCAACCTTAATTTTAATCATATTAGGATTGCTACTATCTTCACCTACATAGCGACCAACTTGACCGTTGGCAACTACAACATCACCGGCTGCTGGTGAGCTAGTGGCCTTGCCGAAATTTAATCTCATCAGCAGGTCGCCTGCATCTACCTGCTGGCCATTACCTACATCTATTTGCTTACTCGCACTAGACAAAGTTGTAACAATCTTATCAGGCGTTAAATCATCTACTTGAGATGTCTGTGATGAATCTGTACTGGCTTGTCCATTTCCTACAACTATATTGGGGTTAGTATCTTGTTTAGTTGCACTAGTAGCTTCTTTAATTTGATCCTTCATAGATGGATTAACATCCACCATTTCACCTGTCACTGGATTAATAACAGTTTTCTTGGGCTTATCATCAGCAGCTTTAAGTGGCTCATTAGTCATGTTATAAATATTAAATGATTCTTGTCCCGTACCTGCACGTGCTGCCTCTCCGGTATAAATATTAAATCTTTGCGGAGTCTGTTGAATAGATAAAGGCTTAGACTGTGATGCAAAGTTTTCTGGAGAAGGTAAAGTTCTATAGCCTTTTACATCTGAAACAGGAATAACACTAGGCACTAATCCGTCCTTGCCATCCATTGACACTATTTGCACACCCATCTTGCCGCCCATGTTTACCATGCCTGCAAAAATACCGGCTTTATTAGCACTTACAACAATGTCACCCGCCGTTGGCTGTGTGGTGGCTTTACCATACTGCAAGTAAGTCTGTGGGTTGGAGTTATTAGTTAAAACAGAGTTGATTAATTTGACAGATTGCCCTACGCGCCATGATGATTTATCTGCACCAACCATTCTTTCAATAGCTGCCTGTACAACAGGTTTAGACTTACTGTCTCCCGGATACTGATCAGCAATTTTACTAACATAACTTACCTTACTGACTCTATCAACAAGCTCTTGATTCATAGCAGGGTGTTCGCCATGCCCTTTAGTTGTTGTCATAGCCTTAGCAATTTCTGATGTATGAGCAACTTCCGGCTTTGCTACAATCTGTGGGTTTTCAGTATTAACCTTAGCATTGACCGCATTTACTCTAGCATTTTGAGTTCGTGCCTCTGACGCATTGTCATACTTCCATCTGTCAGGTAGTAAAACCTCATGACCATCAGCATCCATATAATATAAGTAATAGCTAGGATTGCCTTTTTGTTTAAATTTAGCAACAGTTAAATCATCACTACCAACTAACACTTGGTCAGGTGTAACGCCATCCGGGAGTCTATCTGCTACTTCTGCATTAATAGACGCTCGTATTTCCATGGCTGTAGCTCTGCCTGACAAAACAACCTCTGGTGGCAGAGCCATAATTGTATTGGCATCTATGCCGAAACGTGGAACAGTATTAACCTCACTATAGCCGACAAGGGTTTTGGTTTGATTTGCTACCATTTCTTTAGCAGCAGCCACATCTCCGGTTGCCATATAAGCATCTCTTAGTAAGGGCTTAATCATATCAACAACTTGATCTGCAACTTGATCTGGGCCACGATACCAAGGATTGCCCTCTGGATAAATATCATTTGCAATAGTTGCTTTAATGTTATCATTTGAGAAATCTGATTCTTCATTAAACCCATTCCTGCGCTGCTTTTCAGTTTTTACATCAACGTTATAAACCGAATCTTTAATTCTTTGGATGTTTTCGGTGCTTAAACCTTCTGACGTATATTTATAAGAGTTAGATAGGGCTGACACATAAGCAGTAAACTTCTTGTCTTTTATACCTGATAACACTAATGGGTTTACAGACTGTAATTTGTTATATGCAAATACAGCTTCTTCAATTTTTTTAATACTGCCACCCTCAATATCAGCCTGTAGTCCACGGGCTAAAGATTGTACCGGGCCTTTGTACTCAGCAGCAAGAGCAATTCTGTCACCAATTGGCACATTAGTAGAACCATCAGGTGACAAACTTCTTAGTCTGTTTTGGTAATGATCGTCAATCTCTCCAGCAGAGAAGCTGGATAGATTTGACCCTGCCTGCATATCAGCAGATAGATTTGTACGTGTCTGCCAAGTTTTGTCTACCTTTACATTGGTTTTAGTATATTGTTCAGCAAGTTCAGAGTATTGCTTAAATGTGATCTTGCCTTTATCATATGCTTCCACAATTTGTGCAGTATGCGCTTCGCCTTTAGTTATGCTGTCAGACAACGAAGATTTAGCTAGCTGAGATTGTGCTTGCTCTACTTCGGCCTGCGCCTTATACTGTAATTTATTTAAAGTATTTTGATCTTGTAAAGCAAACTTATTTTGCTTATTTAAGTTATCATACTCAATCGACGTTAAATTAAGTTCATCAGCAGTTTTAGAAGACAGTAACTGTGCCACAGAATTAGGGTCGCGCTGATTGGCTACCTGTAACGAGCCTAAAAATAAACCACTTCTAAGCTTATCACCCATTTTAGCAGCTTGTATAGGGTCAATAGTGCCAGCCTGCACCCCTGCTTGAATTCTATCTAAGCCTTGACTTGCATAAAAACCAATGTTGTCTGGTGAATCAATTAAACCACTCTGAATATCTGTATCAAGAGCATCTGTGAGGGCAGAGGTAGAATTATCAATTTGCATATTTCTTTCTTGTGCATTCGCCATGACTTTGTGGTTGGTATTTAATTCACCTAGTGAACGAGACATCTTTTCTTTAGCAACAGGATCTTGTACAGCTTCTGAGTATTGTTTAACAACACCCTTTGAGATTCCATCTAACTCACCTGCTAAAGTTCCCGGCGCACTGTATCGCGCTGACTGAACATACTTACCTTCTGGTTGCGATTGCCGAGAAAGAGCCTGTGATACATGTGCTGATGCTTGCTTATTATACTCTTTAACAGCATTAGACTGGGCTATATTATATATTGTTTCACTTACAGCCTTTATGCCTTTGTTAAAATACTCAACACCTTGTTGTGCTATCTGCGAGCCTAGTGCAGCTTCTTGTTGGCCTAGCTGTGCTCCGGAGGCTATAGCTTCTGCCCCGGCAGTCTGTTGAATTTTACCTATCTTAGCACTTGAGGCAATTTGATCAGCAACACCAGAAACGCTGATTGGTTGTGTGTTCGACGCTGTTGTTTCATTTGGCACTATTAACTTAGGCATTACAAACCTCCAAATGACTTAAAGATATTACCTACTGCCCCACCTATTGCATCTGCTTGTGCTAATTTGGTTTTATATGTGTCTACCTTGCCCTGATATTCCGCTGATAATGCTTGGTTTTCAGAAGCTTGCTGTTGTACTAAACCACTGTACTCGGCAGCTCTTGCTTCGTTTTCATACTGCATAGCTACCAGCTCCCCTTGGTACTGCATTAAGCTTTGTCTCTGTTTTGTATCGTTGCGTATCTGAACAAACTGACGTTCTGCCATTGTCATAACTGTGTTTTGTACGGCCATTGAGGAACGAGAGTTTATGGAAATGCCACTAGCTCCCATTGTAGCATAGTTTGTGGATGTTATATCAGATAATTGACGACCTAAAGCATCTTCATTTCTACGTGTAGTATTTTCATCAAGAGCTATATTATAGTTAGTTAGGACGGTTGATGAAATAGCAGCTGTGCGAAATACACTGGCTTGGAATTGTGACCCTTGTACAGCTGCTTTTCCAGCTTCCCTATATATACCTGCTTGAAAGGTTGAGCCTTGTTTGATTAAGTCAAGGCCGCTATTCATCATGGTTAGACCTTGAAAGGCTGAAAATGCGCCGCCCAGCGCTGTGGCTATGCCGCTACCACCAGTATCCCCGCCACTGCCACCATTCAAGTTTTGAAGACCTTTAACGTAGTCATCACTAGGTACATTCAAATTCTTAATATTGAAAGCCATTATTCTGTCCCTCCTTCAATGCTTCCAAAAATTCCCAATAAAGTCATAGGCAGCGGGCCACTAAAAGAAATAGTTAAGTTTGAATTAAATCCCTCTTTCCATGTTAGATTACCATACTTTACATCGCCTGTGAATAGCCCCAGACTACTGTTCATTTTATCCTGCGGGTCGCGCACAGGCACTTCTTCGGTGTTTACTGAAGGTAGGGCAGACTTATGAAATCTTAAAACAGGTTTAACCCAACGAGCTTGTTGTCCTTGCTGTGACCCTACCCCAAGGCTGTACTCTCTAGGCAATGTGACAATGGTGGTGGTGTATGGCAGCCCCACAGTGACTTCATATGCACGTCTGTCAAGAGTTATCGCACCAGAACTAACTGTTTTATTTGTATGGGTTGCGCCATCAGTTTTTACCTGAACCACCTTCCCTTCTAAGTGCGACAGTCCTGATATTGTAGTCACTAGCTTATGCACTTCCCCGCCAGTGGTATAAGTTGTATATGATGTTGTAGCAACAGCTACACCACCTTCAGTATTTAATTCAAATGTATTAGTTGTCTTATTAGCCACTTTATACACAAGGCCAATCACCTCAGTCATACCACCCACCTCAATCATCTTAACTAAATCACCATTAGAAAAACCATGTGCAGCTGCTGTAACTACCCCTGTGCTAGCTTTAGTTATTGCAGTAACAGTTTTGGGTAAGGAGTATGATAGATAAGAGTCACTAAAGCCATCAATATTGTCTTCACCTGTTGAATAGTCTAATCTTTCAACATATCGTTTGGTGGCTCCGTTGATTGTGCGCTTAACTATAACCCATACTTCATCATTGCCACCAGTAGAAATAGTTTGCACACTTTCAAAAAGGCCATCGGTTGTCCACTTAGTCCACGCAGTAACTTCTTGTTCGCGTATATATGTACATGCCAACATGTCGCCATCATTTAATACAACAAATAAGATCCTATCCGGGTCTTGCGCATAAGCAATTTCTTTAATGCCTGCCTCTGATAAATGCTCTGCAAGAAACAACAAATCTTCGCTGACGTAATTATCTATTTGAAAGTCGTATCTAAAAGCACTAATTTTTCTACCCGACCTTTGTACGTAAATTACTTGGTCATCAAGTGCTACAGGCTGTTGTAGATTAGATCCATGGTAGCCGCGCACTTGTTGTGTTATGTTAGATGGTGTTAATGCATTTGATGAAGACCCGCCGTCAATTGTAACCTCTGCACCTGTTGTGCCAAACACCAACTGCCCACGAATAGTGGCGGCCCATGAAATCTTATTTACTTCTGTGCCTGACAACTCGAAGCTCAATGAATCACCGTCACGTGAGCCTATGCCCATTGAGTCAAATATTCCAGATTCAGAAGCCCATATAGTTTGTGGGTCATGACTGGTGCCTGCTGCAAATAGTCTTTGTTGATGTAATGTACCTACAGACGGGTATCCGTATACACTTGACCATATGCTTTCCTCTTGTGTCCAGTTGCTTGTTGCGGTAACAGCATCTAAAGCCTTCTGTATTTCCCCAATTGCCAGCACATTTGATACTAAAGATGTAACTAAAACTACACCATTGTGTAATAGCACATATTTACCTACATCTCTGGGTGTGCTAATCCATGTATTAGCTGCGGCAGTTAAATTTACCATAGAACCTTCACGTGATGCACTTGGTGTAATAGATACTATAGGGGATAAATCCACCTTCCAGTTGTTTTGTGCAATCGCAGCAGTGCTAGGAAATGCTTGTAGGATAGTACATACCACAATATAGTTGCTAGTAAATGAAGTGATAGATGCCTTGCCTGTGCCTGCCAGATTATGAATTTGTCTACCAACATCTGATGCTTCAAAGAAAATCCCAGACGCAGTAAAATTTATCCCTGTACCACTAACGGCAGCAGGGGTTACTGTCCCTGTTGGTTTATATCCTTCTTCACTTGATGCAGATGGATAGAATGAAGTAGTAGTTAAAGCCCAAACTGCATCACTTGTCCACGTCAACTGTGCAGGTGCGTGTGATCCATGAAATAAATAAAGAATGCGCCCAAACTGCACATATGTAATATCTTTTACTTCTGTTTGTGTATATGTAGTAACTACAGTATATGGCACGCCTCCGCTTGATATCTGTCCACCGTCTTTGTAAAAACGAATATATAGATCACCGAACTCTAAAATATAAGCATTATCTTGATCGAACTGAAACCTAAGAAGTCTACTTACTTTAGCACTATCTTTAGTTGCTTCAATTTGCTCAAAACCATTTCTGCGGCGCAGTGGGCCGTGTGGCAAAACAATACAATTCTCAGCAGTTTTAACTGCATTCTTGTACTTTGCAATATCAACATGTGCCCACAGACGAGGTGTTATTTCACCTGCTGTAAAGTTGGATTGTATTTGCTGTATTTTATTAGTCATTATGAATCTCTTAAACGACTTTCATTAGGAAATATAGAATTTCTTGCATCAATAAATGTATCAGAATTTATATCTGATGAACTACTGGATGCAGTACCTGCCTGAGCCAATAAGTCTTTAGCGTGATCCATAGCATAAGACAAAGCAGCTTTATATGAAGACAGCTGGCCTGTTTTTGAATAGATCAATTCCGCTGTTAGTCTATCTACCACAGCTTGTTGTAAGTATATATCATAAGCATTTACATCTGTAATTAAGGCAATATAATAAATATTTATAGTGGCCTCATCAGTAAGAAGTTGGCTACCCTCGATTACATAAGGAGTTTGACCGGCCTTAGTTTCATTGATACTAATTAGTTTTAAAAGTTTTGGATTAGTTGGCAGTGAGTAAGCATAACTAAATTCAAATGCAGGGGCAGTTGCTAGTTGTGCTAAAGCAGCCCTTCTGCGGCATGATGGCCATGCGCCTAAACTCATTACTTCCTCGGCAATTAAATCATAAATAGCAGAACAATCTTTTGCTTCTACAGTAGCATCAGTCAGTGCTGTAATGCGAGAAGCAGCAATTCTAGTAAGAGCTAAGTTACAAATCTGAACTTTAGAACTCATAAAAAAGCCTCTCTAAAAAAATAATGGGCCATTTATAGATAACTATATTTGACCCACTAAAGACTGGACAACAATTAGTTGTCCAGCGTACCTGTCACAACCATTGTGATTGTTCCAGCAGCACCTGTTGCAGCAGCTGCTGTAACAGTTAAAGCTATATCCAACATAACTTGCGGATCTGTTGTATATCCAGCTAACTCCCATGCAGTCTTACCAATATCTGCAATATCATGAGCTTCCATAGCTACATTTACACCAGCAGTATTAGCAGCGTTTAAGGTTGTAATAGCAGATGCCAATCCATCAGCATCTTTAACAGCCCCAGTTACAGCATTATAGAAACCAACATCTACGGCAATTAAAGGTGTGGCGTGTGTGTCTAAATCATCGTTAAAAATATCACAACGAGTAATTTTCAACCTAGATGGTATTCTAATCATTTTAATAATGTCACCAACATCATCTATATTTGTAGTAGCAACTTCAATAGTTTCTGTATATTGACGAACTTTACCGCCTTGGTTTGCACCTTGGCGTAGTGTTACAGGTACAGCATCAAAGCCTGTGATGCTAGCAGATTTTACGGTTGCAGCGGCCATATGTCACCTCTTGTATTATGTTCTGTAGCATTCAATTGAAACAACTTTTTCTTCTTGACGTCTTACTGCACCGATATCCATAGCACCATAGACTTGAGTCGAGTATCGCTTATCATCACGTTCACTGACACGCACATTAATGTCACGACCAGTAGCAACCCCAACAGCAGAAGGAACAAACACAATCGCACGAACAAAGCCAGCAGCATCTTTGTGGATGGTTTGTGCAAGTCTTTCACACCACACAAAACGAAAGCCCATAAAGGTACTAACTTCACCAGCAACCAAAGCTTTGACTGTATTATAGTCGGAGCTGGTTACAGAGGTTTCACTAAGCAGCCCATCAGTTAAAGCAGCACCGTCATGGACACATGTTGGTACTTCAGACTGAAGGTCTACATTGTTCTGCATAAAGACTTTCTTGGCAGCACGCAATTTAGCAACAATAAGATCGCTATTAGCAGTACCAATATCTTCATCAATGATTTGTCCTGATGGCAGTACCACTGAAGATTGAGCATCAGCACTGTCAACAGCATAGGCATCACCATAAAGAGCAGCCAAGATAATATCATCTGCTTTGCGACCTAGGGCCATTGCAATAGATAATGAATATTCACTGGTTGGGTCAATAAGCATACGCACCTTATCTGAATTGTCGATTAATTCTGCGGCATCAAATGTGCGCAAAATGCAACGACGACGAGAGTGTGCAAGGTTTAAGGGATCAGGGGTATCACCATGACGGGTTAAAACTTCAGATGCTTCACCTGAGCCTAATCTATCAAAATGAGTATATTTACCTGTAATTTTTTCTGGTCTAACTACTGGAAGTAGCATAGAGCCTTTTTGTTGAACTAGCAATTCAAGATTAGCTTTAAATTGCTGTACAAATGCAACATTAACTGTACTAGACATAGTATTCACCTATAAACTAATTAATATATGAAGCTAATTAGCATGTCCAGATTGCCCTTGCGGATCAGGAGTTTGCATTTGTCTATATCATGGACTCTTGCGAGCTACCCACTACTTCGACGGGAACCTAGGGTGCTTCTAACCCCTATAATTCCGTTATTATAACCCATTCTATAGATACTTTTCTATAAAGTCAATAGGCTACTCAGATTGTTCTTTGTCTGGGTAAACATCCGAATACAAAGCATTGACTTGTTGAACTGCACTATCATGAGCCGGACTATTGAGATCATGGTAGGCATGGCCTTTATTTCCCATAATATCACTAATTTGGCTCATAGCTTGCTCTGGTGTGCGGCCTGACCCAGTGCCTCGCCCAATGCCAATTGTACCACGTTCAGCGTAAATACCACCCAGTTCAGCTGCCATCATGACAACAACAGGGTTATTACCGGCATATCCATTCTTTAACTCATCAACAGCTTCAGGGTACTTCTCAGCATACTTAGCCAATACACCTTTAAAGCAGGCAGTCTTTTCTTCAAAGGCATTACCCCATGTCTTTTGTAAAAAAGAACGAACATTCTCTTTTTGGGTATTAAGAGCCGCTAATGCTTCTTTACCACGGGCAACTTCAAGGTCTGACAGCACTTTTAATTGAGCATTATTAAGCCCAGCTTTGTGTGCCACTATCTTAGCTTGCTCTAAAAAGTCAGCATCGACTGGCAAATCGTTAGGAATATCAAGATCATACTTATCTGCTGATTCTGGGCGACCTAAAGCTTTATATACTCTATCCATTTTTTCTGCGGCCTTTGGGTCATTTTCAGCAGGCAGCCTAAACGTACCTGAGATTGATTCTAGTTTTGTATTAAACTCATCAATTACTTCTGGAGCAGCATCAGCACTTGGGATTGGAATTCTTCCGCCAATCATGTTCTGTGCGCTTAGGAAGCTTTTAGCAAGCCCATTGACATCCTTAATAGAGGACAGGGCTGGGTTGTCACGAATGTCTTCTGACAGCGAGCTGCGGAAGTCTACTGGGGCAACAGGGGCGGCTACAGACGCCTCAACAGACGGTGTAGTGGTTTCAGTGGTTGTGGTGACTACAGTTTCTTCATTAGTATTATTCGTCATTTTCTTTATCCTCTTTTTCCTGTTGTCTAATAAGTTTAAATTCAGTCGGGGTTAATTCTACGAACATTCTAAGACGTTGTACTAAATCATGTTGGCCATTGCGCCATATAATTCTGTTAGTGCTAGGCTCTCTGCCTGTAAGCTGTTCTTCATCTGGTGCAAAAATCGGGCGAGATACATCTTTTTCTAACTCCCTTAAAAGGCTCAATCCCGGTTCTATGCTTAATACATCTTTTACTAGCTTTGCTAATTCAGATGTTTTCATTTAACTGAACCCTCCTGTGGTATGCTGCCTACATTTTTAGCCATGTTACCAATACTTTCACCTGCCTGTAAAGCAGATTGTGCTTGTGCTGCTTGTTCTCGTTGGCCTCGTATTGCAGCTACCTCCTCATCTGTTCTTGTAAGCTGCTCTGGAATATCACGAATGCGAGCCATTACTTCAGCAACTTCATCAGTGTCAATCAGGTCAATTGTAGGAGTTTGTGTTAATTGGCCCATTTGAGAAACCTCTTGGACATAGGCACTAATATTGCGCAACTCAGACATCTGTTGTGAGCGTGCCAATGAATTAACAAACGCAATTTCTAAATCAATTGTTTTATTACCATATGCATCTCTAGTAGTAATTTTACTACGTACTGATTCAGGGATAGGTGGAATCTTGCCAGCTCTCATCAATATCTTTAGAGTGCGCATAATCAAAGGTTCAAAAACTTCATGGTTGGCTCTGCTTAATGGCGGCCCCAATACAACCTGCATTTGTTCCAGTCTTTGCTGAATTTCATATGCGGTCATTTCCCCAGTTTCTGTGCGAGGCGGCAGCATTAATTTATCAACATAGAATGCAGCTTTAATAGCATCTTTTAGTTCTTTAGCTTGCAAGAAACCTATATCAAAACGAGATTGTGTAACACCTTCTTTGATTCCTGCAATACTTCTTACAGACACCAGTTTGCCGGGGCGCATGTCTCCTGTAATAATATTGTTTTGTTCTTGGAATATAACTGGATCAATTGCTTTAGCCAAACCTTTAAGTAAAGTTCGTGTAAGTACATTAATCGTTAATACGTCAGGCAGTGCTACATGACTTGGCCCAAAACCATATATTTCGCCCGGCTGTGTTGACCATCTAGATACATACACAGGAAATTCATAATAGCCGTCTTCTTTAACTACTTTACTGCCTTTGGCCATTACATACATTGAAGCTACAGGCCTGTGATTAGCAGGTGCTTCACCAAATTCATTCAGCTTAACATCTTTTTTGTCGCGCATATAAACACAATGATAAAAATCAATTTCTTCTAGTGGTGTTGCTTCCATTTTTTTAATTAAGTCTTCACCGATTGCATCACCGAATTCTTCATATGCTTGTTTAAGAGTAAAATCAAATTTGTGATAAACACAATCAACCATACCTTTTGAATTTTCTGCATAGGCTACTTCACCTAAATGCCATGTCGCAAAATTCATTCCAGTGTATTGACCGTTCTCTCTCAGCTCATCATGTAATAAAACCATAGTGCCAAACCCAGAATGGCTTTGATATCCTATTCCTATCTGGTCGTCAAAATTAGAATCTGACAGCGCATTATGAACTTCAATAGTGGCGTTACTTGTCCACATATTTCCATCATCATCATTATTGAGAGCAGTTTGTTTAAACCTCAACTTACTCCATTTAGTCGCTGGGTTGGTAATTGTTGAATGCATTGAGGCGGCTAAATCTCTACAAGCACTAATAGCAGTAATGTCAAAAGTACGACTGTCTTTTCTGTTGCCCTTGCTTTGTTTGCCACTATTTGTAAACTTGCTATTTTGCGAAGGCACAATAAATTCAGCAATTTCTCTCCACACTCTTTCAACATTAGTACGCTCTTGTGTTGCAAAGGCAGCATTAGCTTGACGCATAAGCTTTTGGCCTAAACCATTTGGGTCGCCACTAGTCTGTTTATAAGAGTCTGTCATTATTTAGATCCTGTTAGTTTTGTATTTAATGTTTGCAAAGAGTACATTAAGGTGCGGTCGCCAAATAGGTAGAAGAATACAGCAGATGCCATATTGGCCATAATAACATAAATCTGTAAGTCAACTTGTGCACCCATTAATCCAGCTATTGTCATAATTGACCAATTGAGTAGAACTGTGTATACAACAATTGGTCGTTGCAGGGCAATAATATTAGCAACCCACCGCGAAATATTAGCTGGTACAGTGTTTGTCACTCTTAATACTTCTACATCTGCTTTACGAAGCTCAACAGCTTCACCAGCATTGGTTGGATTTGGCCCACCAGTGTTGTGGTCAACAATACGTTTTACAGCATAGCTTGCTGTAGGAATTAAAGATGTAAATATAGTTGCTAAAGATACTGGATCAAGCATATTATTCTCCGAGTAAAGTTTTAAACCCAACCGTCGAATCATCAGTGGTCAAAGGTAGCTTAGTTGCATCTACTGCATTGCGCCTGCGTTTAGTTTGTGAGGTTTTTGCTGATGCTGCTGAGTCCTCAGGGCTAATAGTTGGTTCTTGTTTAGGCTCAGGTGGTGGTGTCGGCACTGCTGCGGGTGCAGGTGGTGGCGGTGCAGGTGCAGGCGTAGGCGCCTTAGGCACTTTAGGCCGCATGAGTGCACTTACTGCCATACTTGCTACAAATCCTAATACTGGTATAAATACCGCTGGCATACTATAACCTCTTTAAAAACACAAACATTATTCACCTAACAACGTTTTAAATCCAACTGTCGAGCCATCCTCGTATATTGAACCCCTTCCTTTTTTACGTACTGCTGCTTTCGGCCCTGCTTTTCCTCCCACTGTAGTGCCATCAGCCTCTATAACAGCAGCAGGTTCAGGGGCAGCCTCTGGTGCCACTACTTCCTCTGGTGCTGGCATAGCTGGCATAGCTGGCATAGCTGGCATAGCTGGCATAGCTGGCATAGCTGGCATAGCTGGTGCAGGAGTTTTCCATGTCCTAGACGAGCTAGGTGCCCAGCTTGTTTCTGCTATAAGAAATGGCATAAATCCTGCTGGCATATTATAACCTCTTTAAATACATAATGGCCGATTGCCTAAATTTAAGGCAGTCAGCTAATAATTTCAAATCATTCTCAGCACTTACGCCAAGATAAAAATACTGTACACCAAATTCAGACTTAAGTATAGACTCAGCTTGTTTAAACATATCACATATTTTTCTAAATGTCTTTATACTTCTACGTCTAGGTGCAACGAAAAACCCATCTGTCTGGGCAAACTTTGTGTCAATGTGTTGATGGTGGTCATATATGACAATAGATAAATATCCTATTAATGTTTGTACATCATCAACTTCCTCAACCAGCCCTAGCCCTAAATGCGAGTTGGTTTCCTCAAGATGTTGATATAGTTCATCGTTTATATTAGGCCCGTTTAGCTCTGCCCCTACTACACCAACATCTTCCCAGTGCAATAATGATAACTCTTTAATTTTTTCTTTATGGTCAGAATACTTACCTCTAACTATGAGTAAATTACTGTTGGTAGTTTCCATCATCACTCCCGTAATCTATTGGGTCAAAGTCAGTAATAATTTGCATTGGTGTGCCTGTAGTACCATAGTCGTCATTTGCATATGCTGTCAAGCCCTCAAGAGCTATTGCATCTGCTGCATGACAAGTCCAGTCATGGGCCGGGTAATCCCTAAAGGCCTTACTATTCCTATCCCACTGGCGGTGATAGAGAGAAAGTTTCTTAATGCCATCAGCGCATGTAGCCTCATTGAAATGATAGCGACTGAACCTCTCTCTGGTAAGATTAATTGGCAGTTGCTTAGTAGGAGGTCTACTTGCCACCAATACCTCACCTTTAACCCCTGCATCTTGCAGTAATCTTACAAACAATTCTTTAGTGCTAAATCTGGTTTGAATGTTGTGTTGTGCACCATCATGAGGTAAGTTGTGGATTCTAAACTTAACCCCTGAAACTTGTTTGTCTTTAAGCAAACCGACATAATGTGCTAAGTCTTTGGTATTGTTCTCGTAATAATCTGTCCATATGATTCTATTGCCATCTATCTGCCTAAACCATATTGCAGTGTCATCAGTTATACCAAGATCCAGATATGTGTCGGTATACTTGTGATCATTCTGTACATATGTTCCTATACGCCCTTGACTGCGTGCACTAGTAATACAGTCCATGTAATATGCTCCTTTCTGCCCTGCCATGTAGCTAACCCCATACTCTGCCTCTATACGCTCCTCAGTCATCCCTGTACGACGTTCTTCATCAAGTTGGTCTTGGGATACCAGCTCATAGTAATTCGGCAAATCTGGCCAAAGGGCTTGAACCTCACTGACATACCATTCAGGTTGTCCAGTAATGGCCATTTCAAAATCATACATGTGATTCTTGCCAGCAGGCGTGCTGTTAAAGATTGCCCATCCACCATTCTCAAGAAGCATTGGTCTCATAATTTCCCACACGTCATCTCTTTGGAATGCGTACTCAGAAAAGACAATACCGCATGGGCCTGCACCACGAAGGGCATCTACATCATCTGATCCAATAATACGAATGATAGAGCCATTAATCAGCTCAATCTTCATTTCATTACTATTGGGTTTACCTTTAATAAGTCCTTTGGGAATGAAATCAAGGTACTTAACTTGATCTTTAGTCTTACCTTCCCATAAAGCTTTCTTGCCTTGGGAGTAGGTGGGGAAGATGTAATAGTAATTACCTACTCTCTCAAAGGCTTTCTTAATCATATAGTTCCAGCAGAATACATCTTTGCCAGAGCGTCTAGCCCATCGTAGGAAAGCTCTATCGCTGCCATTATCCATAGCTTGAAATACAGCTAATTGATATGATCTAGGGGTGAAGTTATATGGAAGCTGAATTGATTCATTCATATGTTTCATTTGCCTCATAGTCTATACGCAAATAATACGTTGAATAGATATTTATTGCAATTAGAATATAACATGTGTTACGGTATTAGTTCTTTTCTTGGATCTGGTAGGGTGAATGGAAGCAGAGCATTATTCGAAATTGTTCTTCTTCCTCCTACTCTCCATTCTTTTCTAAGTGTATCCTATTAAGAAACATGAAACACCTTCCTTATATATACCTTCCGTCAGCACAATACCAGTCTCTCTTTACCACCAACCTCCATACAGGCTCAAGGATCAATCCTTATTACCTACCCGCTACCCATGCACCACCATGGACTAGATCGTTTAGTAGTGGTGGCTACAATTAAGCCGTAGCATGGGTGGGAGGTGTATTCTATGCTGCCTATTCTTAGTCCGTTACAGAATAGGCTATTTGCCGTCATAGCTATGGTATGGGCTTACTACGAATACATCTTGAACATATCCTGATACTAGTGGTTTCCTTTGGCCTATCTTCCATCCTAGGCGGAATCTAAAGCAGGTGTGCATATTGGGCCATTGATAGATATAGTAATATTCATAATACTGCCCATCTGTGCAGGATATTTCTCTTACGAATAGGCCGGGTACATCTCCTGTACCATCACCTATTTCTTCATTTGGAGAAGATGAATACTCATACGTCACTTTTGCTTTACTATCCATGTAGAAGCCCATGTACTTGTAATTAAAGTAGTTAATGGGGTTACGCCATGCTAACCAGCAGTATCTTGCCCATTTACCTGCCGCTATTACTCTTAGGTAAGTGCTTGTATCTCTATTGAAATAGAAGTCTGCACAGTCGAACCATCTTAGGGCTGATGGCAAGCATTTGTCTTTTCCTGCTGGATTTGAGAACGGGATGTAGGCGGCTAATGCAACTGCCCCTATAAGCTGTAAGGGTATGGATATACACAAGAATTTAGCTATGTTGATGATTAATCTAAGTAAAAATTTGCACATATGACCTCTCTTAACTAATCAGGGTACGGTGTTGTATTATACCAGATTTTGGATCTATGGCGAGAGTTAACTACCATAAGATAATAAGATTCGGCCGCCTACCCTAAACCCCCTTACCGTATGTATATGATATATATAGTAATATATTATGGCCGTACCCCCATATGTAGCGTTTATGCCACTACAGCTATATCTAAACCCATGATTAATATAGTATTTGTATATGCACTATGCTCAATACACACTGGCTAACCTGTTGATTGTACAGGAGTTGGTATGCTGATATGTGTATGCTATGTGCATGATTGTACAGGAGTTGGTATGCTGATATGTGTATGCTATGTGCATGATTATACATATATTATTATGTGGTATATGTGTGCTATGTGTGGTATATGTATATGATTATACACGCGTGCGATACTACTGCATTGGGATTATATGGGTGAAATGAGCTAAATATGCGTATAATCCTAGTGTGTGCGATATATGTATAGTGTATATAGTGCTATATATAGCTCACACTCACACCACCACACTACATGTAGTACCACAAGCCCACAATTATGCCACCAATTGCCATATAATAACACTGATAACATATTGATTATATGATTGAATAGTGTTATTAAATGCTATATTACATAATGATAATTATGTGTACATAATACTACATATAGTGCCATGACAGCCTATTGTTTTAAATGCGACAATTGGCGGCTATAATCATCGTTATTGTCTTAAATACAACAATTAACGACCATAATATTAAAATAGTTGCTGAAAAAGTGGCAATTTATGACACATGATCTATACTTAAGATAGAGTAAAAGTAAAAGGAGATAGCGATTATGATGATAAATAAAGCATTAATGATAGCAGAGTCATTAGTTAGATACCATCTGTCGAAAGAGTGGACTATTAGAATGAACGGCAGATTACTCAAAACATTCGGACAGTGCAATCATCTCACCAAAGTGATTAATTTAAGTAAAAAATTAACGATAAATGAAATTGAAGATAGCGTTATTGATACAATTTTACATGAAATCGCTCACGCACTAGTTGGTTCAGGTCACGGACACGGCAAAGTATGGATAAATATGGCACTGAGCATTGGTTGCGCCGCGAAACGAACTAGGGTTGCAAAGTTAAATAGCTTTGGCCTTACCGAAAGTACGAAATATGTGGCAGTATACAACGGTCAAGTCTATTGCAGATATGTGAGACAGCCTAATATTGTGTCCATTGAAGCCAATGGCAGAATACGTGGTATTCCCGCGTCAAAAAGCAAAATTAAAATATATACAGTTTTGCAATGGATGCAGATTAAAAAATAGTTGCTGAAAAAGTGGCAATTTATAACACATGATCTATACTTAAGATAGAGTAAGAGTAAGAGCAAGTTAAAAGGAGATAGCGATCATGAATAATATGAAAAAATTGCAAGTTGTTGTTGTTTATCGCTATGATGGTATATGGGCGATTGCTGAAACGGTTACTGAAAAAAGTTTAGTGCGCTCGCCAGTGCGCGAGTATAGTTACGATGAAATTATGAAGTTAATGATTGACCAAGGTAAAAGTTACGAGTAATCAAACTAATCAAATTACTAGGAGATAATCATGCGCACTATAACCGAAATCGAGTTAAAAAAAATTATCGAACTACATAAGTTGTGGCTTGCTAGTGAAAATGAAGACGGCGCACAGGCAGATTTAAGTAATGCAGACTTGGGCGGCGCTGATTTGCGCGATGCAGACTTGAGCGGCGCATATTTACATGCCGCTGATTTAAAAAATGCGAGTTTATGTGATGCGGATTTATGTGATGCGCATTTGCAAAACGCTGATTTACGTGCCGCGGTTTTGCGCCGTGCAGATTTTCGCCGTGCGAACTTGCGTCGGGCTGATTTACAAGATACAGATTTAAGTAATGCGAACCTGCGCGGCGCGGATTTACGTGGTGCGGATTTACAATATGCGTATTTACGTGATGCGCATTTGCAAAACGCTGATTTACGCGGCGCGAATTTAAATGGCGCTGATTTAAGAGATGTGAATTTAAGTGATGCTATATTGCCGGACTATGAAATAGTGCAAGATGATACAGAAATTATCGGCTACAAGAAGTCTAGCGAAGGCTATTTAATAACTTTACGCATTGATAAAACTACAAAACGTTGCAATTCATTGGTTGGGCGCAAGTGTCGTGCAGAGAGTGCGACAGTAGTTAAAATCGAAGTTAAAGAAGGACAGACAGTGACACAAGCTAAATCACAA
>Ga0163144_10002759_pt1 | contig 40226 bp, 41 predicted proteins | sample OliLak19BULKMAT1_FD_123175 | JGI IMG/M metagenome (GOLD analysis project Ga0163144, IMG submission 123175) | Freshwater microbial mat bacterial communities from Lake Vanda, McMurdo Dry Valleys, Antarctica - Oligotrophic Lake LV.19.BULKMAT1 | ecosystem: Environmental > Aquatic > Freshwater >...
AGGTCGAGGCCTCGTGCTCGACTTGGGCGGTGTTGTTCTTCACCTGGATGTAGGGGAAGGTGTTGGCACCGGACTGGTCGCCAATCAGCATCGAGTCGCATTGCGAATAATTGCGCGCGCCGGAGGCGGTTGGTGCAATCCTGACCAACCCGCGATAGCTGTTGTTGGAACGACCGGCCGAGATGCCTTTGCTGACAATGGTGCTGCGCGTGTTCTTGCCGATGTGGATCATCTTGGTGCCGGTATCGGCCTGCTGCAGGTGGTTGGTGACGGCGACCGAATAGAACTCGCCGACCGAGTTGTCGCCACGCAGTACGACGGACGGATACTTCCAGGTAATCGCCGAGCCGGTCTCAACCTGGGTCCACGAAATGCGCGAGTTGACTCCTTTGGCCAGGCCGCGCTTGGTAACGAAGTTGTAAATGCCGCCAATGCCGTTTTCGTCACCCGCATACCAGTTTTGCACCGTCGAGTACTTGATGTCGGCGTTGTCTAGCGCAACCAACTCAACCACCGCCGCATGCAGCTGGTTGGTGCTAAACGCCGGTGCCGTGCAGCCTTCGAGGTAAGAGACCGACGCCCCTTCCTCGGCAATGATCAAGGTGCGCTCGAATTGACCAGACTCCTCGGTGTTGATGCGGAAGTAGGTCGACAAATCCATCGGGCACTTGACGCCCTTGGGGATGAAGCAGAACGAGCCGTCGGTAAATACCGCCGAGTTGAGCGCGGCGTAATAGTTGTCGCCGGTCGGCACCACCGTACCGAGATACTTCTGCACCAGCTCTGGGTGCTCCAGCACGGCCTCCGACATCGAGCAGAAAATGACGCCGACCTCAGCCAGCTTGTGCTTGTAGGTGGTCGCCACCGACACGCTGTCGAAAATGACGTCGACCGCAACGCCGGCCAACGCCATGCGCTCGTGCAGCGGTACGCCGAGCTTCTCGAAGGTGCGCAGCAATTCAGGATCGACCTCGTCGATGCTTTTCAACTTCGGCTTCTGCTTGGGCGCCGCGTAGTAGCTGATCGCCTGGAAATCGATCTTCGGATAGTGGACGTTGGGCCACTTCGGCTCTTCCATCTTGAGCCACGCTTGGTAGGACTTGAGCCGGAACTCGAGCAACCACTCAGGCTCGTTCTTCTTCGCCGAAATCATCCGGATGGTGTCTTCATTGAGCCCTTTCGGCGCCACATCAGACTCGATGTCGGTGACGAAACCGTGCTTGTAGGGCTGGCTAACGAGATTTTGGAGATTTTGCAGTACCGCACTCATGATGTTGCTCCTGTCAAGCCGAGAAAGACGACCCGCAACCGCAGGTAGAAGTCGCGCCGGGATTCCTGATCACAAACTGCGCACCCTCCAACCCATCCGTATAATCAATTTCCGCGCCCACCAGATACTGGAAGCTCATCGGGTCAATCAATAGCTGTACGCCATTCTTATCCAGCACGGTGTCATCTTCATTGGTTACTTCGTCGAACGTAAAACCATACTGAAGACCGGAACAGCCGCCGCCGGTAACGAACACGCGCAACTTCAAGTCGGCGTTGCCTTCTTCCTCGATCAGCGTTTTCACCTTGTTGGCCGCGCTGTCGGTAAACAGCATCGGGTCCGGCATTTTAATTTCGGTCGCTTGCATTTCAGTTACGGTGCTCATGAATGTCTCCGTATAGTCGCTGACAATAATATTTCTGCATCGCTTTGAATTCTGTTTTCTTTCCGGCACCCACTTGGCCTTCGCCGGTTGAGGACATGCTTGGTGGTGAAGTTGTTACGCCTTGGCTTCTTCCGCTTTATCTTTCATGTTGAAGCTCTCGCCACAGCCACATTCGCTGTCGACGTTGGGGTTGTCGAACTTGAACATCTGCTTGAGCCCTTCCTTGACGAAATCGATACGCGAGCCGTCGAGGAAAGGCAGACTGTTGGCATCGACCACCACCCTGGCGTTATGCGACTCAAACGTGTGATCTCCGGCGCGCACTTCGTCGGCGTAATCGAAGGTGTGAGCCAAGCCGGAACAGCCGACTTTCTTAACGCCGATGCGCAGCGCAAGACCTTTGCCGCGTTTCGCAAGCTGGCTCTGAATCTGTCTTGCCGCACTTTCAGTCAACGTAATTGCCATCAGTTAAGCTCCAAAGTAACAAAATCCCAGATGAAAATATGATCGAGGTAAACGTGGGTCACTGCCCCACGCCCGTTTTGCTGCGCCTTGTGCGCGTCAACTAACTGATTGATCGTGATCGCCTGAAAGTCGCTCGGGCCGCCAAAAGACTCACATATCTAGTATCGTTTCGAAACTATATACTTGTCAAGATAATTTTTAAACGCTACTATCTGTACATCACAAAGGAGTTGAAAATGAACAGTCGTGCGATCGCAGAGTTGGTCTTTCACTTGGGGCGCATAGCATCCGGCGAGGGGCTCGTGGAGGGGCTGACGGCAGCGCAGTGGGCGGCTCTCAGATACTTCGCGCAGGCCAACCGCTTCTCGCGAACGCCGTCCGCCTTCGCCGCGTTCCATGGAACCACCCGGGGTACGGCGACGCAGACGATCAAAAGCCTCGAAATCCAAGGCTATCTGACGCGCGAGCGGGCAGAGGCCGATAGGCGCAGTGTCCGGCTCGTTCTGACCGACAAAGCCAGGGCCATCCTTGCAAACGACGTCTTCGAATCCCTGGTCCGTGCTGCGGACTCCCTGCCTCCCAGTGTCCAAGGCCAATTCGCCAATGCGTTGCAGCGCATGCTCGGTCAGGTGGCGCAAGAGAGAGGCAAACCTCCCTTTGGCACCTGCACGTCGTGCAATCACCTGGAAAGCGACGGCTGCAGCCGGGAGGGACGGACGCCCTATGCGTGCGGGTTCACAAGCGAGCCGCTGCGTCTGGAAGAGCTCGACGGGGTCTGCATCAACTTCGTCCCGGGCAAGCCCATAACGGTGAAGGGCGCTGTAACCGGTACCGTACCGCGATGAGGCCTGTTCCCGCATCAGCGATCACCCTCGACGACAACCCGACTAACGCGCTCGCCCGCCGGCTGCGAGCGCATCTTCAAGCGCTTGCAGCACTGCGCGTACCGATCACCTATCGGGACGTGGCCAAGGCGATGCTGCTCTCGCCCCCCCACACCATTCATCAAGTTACTGAGGCGTTGGAACAACTCATGGCCGAGGACGCTGCGGCCGACTGCCCCTTCATCGCGGCCATAGTCATCAGCAAGTGGCGCGGCGGCCTGCCGGCACCGGGCTTCTTCGACTGCGCGGCCCGGCTCGGCCGCTTCGACGGCGATGCAGCGGGTCCCGAAGCCAGGGTGTTTTATGCGGGCGAGTTCAACGCTTCGGTCGCCTTGTGGGCGCGTCCATGCCTGACGGCGGCGACGACGACGTGAAGGGTCAGCGCCCGCGCGTGGTCATCGTTGGTGCCGGCTTCGCCGGCCTCACTGTCGCGAAGCGGCTTGCCAACGCGGCGGCGGACATCACCCTGATCGACCGGCAAAACCATCATCTCTTTCAACCACTGCTCTACCAGGTCGCGACGGCCGGGCTGTCGCCAGCGGACATCGCCTGGCCGATTCGCGAACCAACGCCGGGGTCAAACAACGCCGGGGTCAGAAAGCAACGCCGGGGTCAGGTCTTTCACTATCATATTTTCAATGTTAGAATCTTCGTAGCACGTCCCACCCCCTAAGACTCGAACTCGCCGGTGCGCTCCACCAGGTCACATCGCGTTGTGACGGGCGCGAGGACATCTAAACATTAACCGGAGAAAACCATGCGTACACAAAACAAGCTGCGTCTGTTGGGCGCGATCACCGCGTTTGTCGCGTCCACCTCTGCATTTGGGCAACTCTGCACTGTCGACCGGAAAACCGAAGTGCTCTGGAAAGGCAGTTGGTACAAAGCATCGGTCGTCAAGGTCGGCACCAACCGGTGTTTCATCAGCTATGCCGGCTATGACAATAGCTACGACGAGTGGGTCGGGCCGGAGCGCTTGAGAATCAAGGTGCTCTGGAAAGGTGAGTGGTATCCCGCTTCGGTTGTGAGCAAAGAGGGCGATGAATACCTCGTCAATTATGACGGCTACAAATCCTCGTCGGACGAAGTTGTGGCGGTAAGGCGTATTCAGATGCGCTAAGCGCCGACTTTTTCGAATCTCAAGCGACTGCTACTCCGTGAACGTCAGTCTCGCTTCGGTCCCGCCGCCTGCGCGTGGCAGCAGGTCAAATGTCGCGCCGTGCATGCGGGCGATGCGTTCGACAATTGCCAGCCCGAGGCCTGCGCCTGCTTCGCCGCTGCGGGAACTGTCCAGTCTGGTAAATGCTTGTTTCAGCCGCTCCACTTCATGCGGAGGGATTCCCGGGCCGCGATCAAGTACGCTAAACGTGTTTCTGCCCGTTGTGGCATCGCGACGGGTCTGGACAAGGATCTCACCGCCGCCGTGACGAGCCGCGTTATTGATCAGATTGTCGATTGCACGTTGCATCGCCACCGGACGCAGCATCAACAGCGGTAATTCGACGAGGTCAGTGGACGCATTTATATGCATTCTGGCAGCCCGCTCAACGGCACCCTGCGCCAGTTCCGTAAGCTCCATGCGCCGGGGCGGTTCAGCGGATTCGTCGCGCGCGAAATCAAGGAATTGATCGATCACGAGATTGATATCATCAATATCGTTCTCCAGATCGCTACGCGTGGCGGGATCGGCCGGCAGCATTTCAATTCCCAGCCGCAAGCGGGATAGCGGCGTGCGCAAGTCGTGGGAAACACCAGCCAGAAACGTGGCCCGCTCCTGGTCGAGGCGAGTGAGGTCGGTGCGCATTTGGTTGAAAGCGGTAGCGACGGCGCGCACTTCAGCGGGCCCCATTTCCGTGACTGGTGGCGGGTTCTTACCTTGGCCGAAGGTTCGCGCCGCCGTCGCCAAGGCCTCCAGCGGACGATTCACCCGCCACATCAAGAAAACCGCACCAGCCAGCGACAGGATCGCACTGAGGATGCCCCAGCCGATCCATGCGATGGAATAATCGGCCTCAACCACGCGGCTGCGTGGAAAAACCACCCAATAGTAAGACGTGCCGACGGGCAACTTGGTGAGGAGCACTGGCGGCGGCGTAATTTGTATCCCGTCCCCCGATCTCGCCGCGCGAGGCGGCCGCTGATAGACATATATGTCGGCTTCCGGCCCGAATTGTTCCCGCAGCCGTGCGCGTGCCGCAGCGATGCCGGGCGAATCTGGTGCTGGCTCCACGGCTTCCACAATGCGCTGCGGTGGAATAACGCGGATGTTTCTTTCCTCACGCATTTTCGCCAGAAATTCGCGGTGCTGAGCGACCGGAATAAATTCAAGCGCGGCGCGGATGGTTTTGAGGTGGCCGATGTACTGCACGGCGATAAGCTGCATTCGCGGCGTTTGGGAGTAATAGCGGAAAAGCAAAACCGACGCGAGTTGGCTCGCGAGCAAGGCCAGCACAATGACCAGTGCGGCACGCGCCAGCAGCGATTTGGGGATCAGCGACACTACAGGTCTAAGGTCGGCAAGTCAGTTGACAGAATATTAAGCGTGCTTTTGACCATCGGGCACAAACACATACCCGCGACCCCACACCGTTTGCACGTAGCGCGGGTTGGACGGATCTTCGCCTAGCAGTTTGCGTAACCGCGAAACCTGCACATCAATGGCGCGATCAAAGGTGTCATGTTCGCGGCCGCGCGCAAGCTCAGTGAGTTTGTCCCGGGAAAGCGGCACACGTGCGTGCTCGACCAATACCTTGAGTAAACCAAATTCGCCGGTCGTCATGGCGAGGGCATCGCCATCGCGCGAAAGCGCCCGCGTGCCCAGGTTGAGAGTGAAAGGCCCAAATGTAATGACGGTGTCCGTCTCTGCGGGCGCACCTGGGGTTGGTAGCGGTGCCTGCCTGCGCAGAATTGCGTTGATCCGCGCCACCAGTTCACGCGGATTGAACGGCTTGGAAAGATAATCGTCCGCGCCGATTTCCAGACCGCCGATTCGATCCACATCATCGCCCTTTGCGGTCAGCATGATGATCGGAATGTTCGCCTCGGCGGCGCTGGACGCGCGCAGCCGCTGGCAGATGGCAAAGCCGTCTTCATTCGGCAGCATGACGTCCAGCACGACGAGGTCGTAGCGGTTGCGCGTAAAAGCTCGATCCAATGCCACGCCATCGGGAACGGTATCCGCAGCAAAACCTTGCTCGGTCAGGTAGCGCTTGAGCAAATCGCGCAGGCGCAAATCGTCGTCGACGACAAGAACACGATGGCGAGGCGCAGCAGGTGTCGGCGCGTGTGTTGTGGTGGTTGTCATAGGGCTATCTTAGTGGGTGGGAGTGAAGGTCGCGCAAAATCAAAAATTGCAGTTGTAAGTAAATGTTAACAAATACGTTGTTTCCCATAGCCCAACTCTGGCGCATGATGCCGACGTTACATGCAGTTACCAAGCTCCCGCAACGGAAGCGGACATTCGACGTTCTCTTGGGTAACCTGTGCCTGCTGATCAATTGCAGGCGGTCCGAAAGCAGGCACAGGCAGGTTCAACTCAAACCCAATGGAGAATGCAATGAAAAAAGTAAGCCTTAAACTCGCATCAGTTTTGCTCATCGCAGGGTTCGGCGCATCAGCCGCATTCGCACAGACCCCAGCGGAACCACCCAAAGGTAATCGAGGAGATCGTGCGGCAAAAATGCAAGAACGCATCAAGGCGGCAGACAAAGACGGCGACGGCAAGATCAGTCGTGCTGAAGCAGTAGCCCTGCCACGCATGGCCAAACATTTCGATGAAGTGGATACCAATAAGGATGGATTCATTACGAAAGAAGAAATGAAGGTTTTCCACGACAAGCGTGCGGCGAATAGACCCAAGTAGCACGGGTGGACACACATGAGCCTGTTTCGTGCATCACCATGAAGTTGCTTTTTTGACGGGCCAATCGACATGAAGTTAAGGCTGAACCTGGGATTGCAGCACTACACCATGGTCGCGATTTCGTGTCTTTTGGTCTTTGTCATTTTGCGGCAGCAGGCATTTGCAGAACAAGCACCACTCGCATTTCCCGATGCAAAAGGAAATGCCGCAGCGGGCGCGAACACAAATACCAACGCATTAGCAGTGAAGCCCGACTTCAATGCAGCGGGTACTTACCAGGTAGACGCGGCGCTCGCCACTTGGCACGACACCGCGCGAATGCGCGACGTGCCGGTCAAACTTTATTTCCCTGTCATCGGTAAAACCGACAAGCCGGCCTCGAAGTTTCCAGTGGTTCTTTTCTCCCACGGGCTCGGCGGCAGCCGCGAAGGTGGTAAACGCTGGGCGGAGCATTGGGCCAGCCACGGGTACGGCGTGGTCGCAATGCAGCACGCGGGCAGCGATGAATCCCTGTGGCAAGGTGCGCCGCTGCGCGAAATCGCCGGCAAAATGAAGGCGGGCATGACCCTTTCAAACCTGACACTGCGAATCGACGACGTGCATTTTGTGATCGACGAGGTCGTCCGCCGAACCGAGGCCCGCGAAGCCGCGTTTGCGAACGCCGATCCGCAGCGATTTGGGATGTCGGGGCACTCGTTTGGCGCGCAAACAACACTTTCCGTGGTGGGACAAAAGCCGCCAGCGGCAGTTGCATTCAGCGGCATGGATGCGCGTATTGGCGCCGCGATTGCGTTCAGCCCAAATGCGCGCAACCAGAATGCCCTGTCACGTCAGTTTGGCGAAATCAAAATGCCAATTTTTTCTATTACCGGCAACGACGACGGGAGTATTCTCGACGATGGTACCAAGCCAGAACACCGCCGCCTGCCTTTCGAAAACATGCCTGCGGGACAAAAGTATTTAGCGGTATTCGACGGCGGCGATCACATGGTATTTGGCGGACATGCTTTCGGTCTGCGAAGGCCGGAAACGGCACGTGACAGGAAAATCCAGCTAGACGTGATGGCGAGTACGCTTGCCTTCTGGAATGCCACCCTCAAGCAAGACGCAGTGGCACGTAGCTGGCTGGAAAAAGGCGACTTCCGAGCGACGCTAAGCCCGAAAGATGTGTTCGAATACAAGTAGGATCTTGAGGGTAACAACATGATCAAGCGGATTTTTCTGACCGTAGTTGCGATAGGTGTTACAACTGCTGCCCTTGCGCAGGATACGGCGATCGGACTCGATGGCGCGAGGCATCTGCTGGGCCGCACCGGGTTCGCGGCTTCCAGCGACGAAATTCGCGCCTTTGCCAAACTCTCCCGCAACGAAGCCGCCGACAAGCTCATCAAGGCCGCCGTCGCCTCGAACGCGGCGATTACGCCGCCGCCCGCCTGGGTCAACGACAAGCCTATTTCGCCAGCGAAATTGCAGGCGATGTCGCGCGAGGAACGCCAGATGGAGCAGCGGCGCAACGCCGAGCATGCTCTTGAATTGCGCGAATGGTGGTTCAGGGAAATGCTCACCACGCCTTCACCGCTAGCCGAAAAAATGACGCTGTTCTGGCACAATCATTTCGCCACCAGTCAGCAGAAGGTACGGTTCACGCCGCTGCTTTATCGCCAGAATGTGATGCTGCGCCAGCAGGCGCTGGGTAATTTTGGAAGCTTGCTGCGGCAGGTGGCGCGCGATCCCGCCATGCTGATTTACCTCGACGGTGCCAATAGCCGGAAGGAGCAGCCGAACGAAAATTTCGCGCGCGAAGTCATGGAGCTGTTCACACTTGGCGAAGGAAATTACACCGAGCGCGATATCAAGGAAGCTGCACGCGCCTTTACCGGCTTGAGCATTGATCGTGAGACGGGCGCTTTCATGTTTCGCCGTGGGATTCATGACTACGGCAACAAGACGGTATTTGGCAAGACCGGTAATTTCGATGGCGACCAGATTATCGACGCATTGCTGGCCAAGCCTGAAGCGGCGCAGTTTGTGACGCGAAAACTGTGGAAGGAATTTATCTCGTCCACACCGGATGAGCTTGAGATCACGAAGCTGGCGGCAGGATTTCGTGACAGCGGCTACAACATTGCCAAGCTCATGCGCAGCGTGTTGTCGTCGGAGGCGTTCTACGCGCCGGAGCACCGTGCGGCGCTGATCAAGTCGCCGGTCGAGTTCGTGCTCGGCACCATGAAGACGTTCGAGATCGAGACAGCTAACCTGCGTCCATTTGTGATCGCCAGCGCGTTATTGGGTCAGAATCTGTTCGCGACGCCCAATGTAAAGGGCTGGCCGGGTGGCGAGGCGTGGATCAACTCGGCGACACTGCTGGGACGCAAACAACTGATTGATCGCCTGTTCAAGAACGAGGACCGCATGGATGTGGCCATGCGCTCGGTTGATGCGATGGCTGAAATGAACGGTGATGTAGCAGCTCCCGGACGCGAGGCAAGGCTGCGTCGCCAGATGGAGAGGCAGATGGGCGGAATCCGCTGGAATCTTGACAAGTGGGCCAACGGCTTTGTCGAGACCGGGCGCGGCAACACCGGCGCAACCGGCATGCCGGCGCTGACGCGCGTGGTGCTGCCGATGGCACCATTGGTTGCGGTCGCCGATACAGAGAGCCCGGCTGACGTGGTGCGGCAGCTCGTGAACGACCCCGCCTACCAATTGAAGTAACCGGAGACGGACATGAACCGCCGCAATTTCTTGAACACGATTGGAAGTCTTCCATTGATTGGGAGTTTGAATGGTGTGGCGTGGGCTGCCAATGAGCCTGCGACGAATGTAGCGGCTGCGACGCCGTACAACAACCTGCTGATCCTGATCGAGTTGAAAGGCGCCAACGACGGGCTGAATACGATCATTCCGTTCGCCAATCCGCTGTATGCCGAGATACGCCCAAGGCTGGCAATTGCACGCGACCAGGTTCTGCAGCTGGACGCGCAGACGGGGCTGCACCCAGCCATGCAGCCGTTGATGCCGATATGGCAAAACAAGGAATTGGCCATCGTGCAGGGACTCGGCTACCCGAACCCCAATCTCTCGCATTTCCGCTCGATCGAAATTTGGGATACCGCCTCGAAAAGCGAGGAGTATCTGGACGCCGGATGGCTAGCGCGCGTGTTCGCGCAGACGCCCGCGCCACGCCAGTTTGCGGCAGATGGCCTCGTGGTCGGCTCCAGCGACATGGGACCTTTGTCCGGGCAGGGCGTACGGACCATTGCGTTGGCTGATACCGCGCAGTTTCTGCGCAATGCCAAGCTCGCTCAAACGCGCACGCACCCACGCAATGCAGCGTTGAAGCACATCTTGTCGGTGGAAAATGAAATCGTGCACGCCGCGAGCAAGCTCAACGCCAACCGTGTCTTCAAAACTGAGTTCCCGCGCAATGCTTTTGGCAATCAGGTGCGCACCGCTGCACAATTGGTGGCGAGCAACGCCGGTATGGCGACCATTAGACTGACACTGTCCGGCTTCGACACCCACGCCGGGCAATTGGGCACGCATGCCAACCTGCTGACGGCTTTGAGTGAGGGGATGAGTGCATTGAAATCGGCGCTGATCGAACTTGATCGTTGGGATTCAACTTTGGTCATGACATACGCTGAATTTGGACGCCGCCCCAAAGAGAATCAGAGCGGCGGCACTGATCACGGGACAGCCGCTGCCCACCTGGTGATGGGTGGCAGAGTCCGTGGCGGACTCTATGGGCAGGCGCCGGAACTGAATCGGCTTGACGGCAACGGCAATCTCCCGTTCGCCGTAGATTTTCGCAGTATGTATGCGACGGTCATTGATAAATGGTGGGGGCTGGATTCAAGCAGGATACTGCAAGGAAAATTTGCGGCGGTCGACGTTCTAAAAGTTTAAGTGCGGTTACGGTTGAGCGTGAGACAACAAGCCCCAGAGCGGCTTCCGGGCCAAAAACACTTGAAGAAGCTCGCCAAGTCTAGAGTTTGACACGCGTATGGCTTGGCGTAGGGCCACGCCAAGGAAATCACTGGCCTGCTGGTGTATTGGTAAGCGGGAGCGCCGCTTATAATGCCTACTTACAAGCTACGCTAATGCTCCGTGAACCTTCTAGCCCTGGAAACCTCAACTGAAAGCCTGTCCATCGCGATTCTGCGAGGTGGCCAGTCGTTCGCGCGCGAGGTAGATGCCGGACAGAGACATTCGGAACTGGCGCTACCGTTGTTGCACGAAATGCTGGCCGAGGCTGGCCTCAAGTTGCCCCAGTTTGATGTCATCGCTTTCGGACAAGGGCCCGGCTCGTTTACTGGTGTACGTATAGCCTGCGGATTGGCGCAAGGGCTGGCGCTGGGCATCGGCAAATCACTGGTACCGGTGCCGACACAGATGGCATTGGCCGAGCAGGCCGCAGGCGAGAAAGTGATCGTCGCAATCGACGCGCGCATGGGTGAAGTCTATTTCGCGGCTTACCGCCGTGACCTTGAAGTGCCAACCGGCTGGATCGCAGAGGTGGCACCGATGCTGGTGAAGCCGGATGCGCTGCCGTCTGTCGTGGGCGGAAACTGGCAGGCGATTGGCAGTGGCTTCAATCTTCCCGCACTTGGCCAGGTACTGATGGCACAGTACGGCGGCCAGATCACCAACGTGGTTCACGGCGCGCTGCCTAGAGCGATTGATGTCGCGGCGGTCGCGGCGCGTCAGCTTGACGCTGCCGGCATGGGCAGCGCCATTTCGCCGGCGCATGCAGCGCCGCTTTACCTGCGAAACAAAGTGGCCATGACCATCGACGAGCGTCGCGAGCACCACGCGGCCAAAGCCAGTGCGGTTTTCTGAGTCGTTACCATGAGTGCGGTACTTTCTGACCGGCCGGCGCATGAATTGTCGTTCTTGCGGATGCGCGACAGCGACTTGGAGGCGGTCGCCGCGATTGAGAAGAGCGTTTACGTTTTTCCCTGGACTATCGGCAATTTTCGCGACTCCCTGTTAAGCGCCTACGAATGCTGGGCATGCTGGATCAATGGCGAACTGATTGCTTATGCCATCGTCATGGCAGCACTGGATGAGGCGCATCTGCTCAATTTTGCGGTTGCTAACAAGTGGCAACGACAAGGTGTGGGGGCCACTTTCCTGCAGCACCTCATCGACCATTCGCGAGACGCGAATCGCGAAATGCTTTATCTGGAAGTTCGTCCCTCCAACGTCGCCGGTCTGTGGATGTACCAGCGATTTGGCTTCAAGCAGCTAGGCGTTCGCCGCGAATACTATCCGGCTGTGACAGGCAGGGAAGACGCTTACTTCATGGGTCTAAACATTGCGAAGAAAATAGTCTGAACATGCGCACCGACGAAAACTACCTTCGCGAACTGGAACTACTGGATACGTTCCGGCAACTCGGGCGTCAGGTTGGCGACGAGCAAGAAGTGGCAAAACCAGAAACTGCAAAGCCGACAGCGCGCGAAGAGCCCGTGGCCGTGAGCCGTCCGCCCTTGCAGGCGGCAAAAACGGCGGCAATTACGCCAATCACCATCGACCCGGCGCGCATTGCCCGTATCGGCGCCATGGACTGGGCCGCAGTGAAAACAGAAAGTGCGGGCTGCGCCGCTTGTGGGCTTTGCAAACAACGCAAGCAGGCAGTTTTTGGCGTCGGCGCAGAATCCGCCCCATGGCTGTTTGTCGGCGAAGGGCCCGGTGCCGAAGAGGACGAACAGGGTGAGCCGTTCGTGGGGCAGGCGGGCAGGCTGCTCGACGCAATGTTGGCAGCGGCCGGTTTGCAACGTGGTCGCGAGGCGTATATCGCCAATGTTGTCAAATGCCGTCCGCCTGGCAACCGTACACCGACGCTGGACGAGGCTGCAGCGTGCGCGCCATTTTTGGACAGGCAAATCGATTTGATCCAGCCGAGCCTTATCGTGGCATTGGGCAAAACTGCGGTTATCCGCCTCACTGGGTCCGACGCCAGTATGGCTTCAATGCGAGGTTCGATGCACCGCTATCGCGATATTCCCGTTGTTGCCACTTACCACCCTGCGTATCTGCTGCGAAGTCTGCCGGAGAAATTGAAAGGCTGGGAAGACATGCTGTTTGCGCGCCGCCAAATGGAACGATTGGCGGCCTTGCAAAACGGCAAATAGGCAGCCCGAGATGCGGCAATTTGTCGCTTTCGAAAATTTGCTCTCGTCAGCATCTTGCAAAGGGCATAATCAGCCCTATTTACCGGCTGCGGCAATTCACCAATCCCGGCCGCACTCATTTTTGGAGAAACTCATGCGCAAATTGGCACTCATGTTCAGTGTGACCGCAATGCTGTTCTTGTCCGGCTGTGGCTACAACGACTTTCAATCGAAGGATGAGGGCGTGAAAAAAGCCTGGGCTGAGGTGTTGAACCAGTACCAGCGCCGTTCGGATCTGATTCCGAATCTAGTCGCGACCGTGCAGGGCTATGCAACCCAGGAAAAAGACGTGTTTCTAGGGGTTGCCAATGCGCGCTCAAAGGTCGGTCAGATGAATCTTGGGGCAGACGTTGTCAACAATCCCGAGGCGCTGAAGAACTTCCAGAAGGCACAGGGCGATTTGTCCAGCGCGCTGTCGCGCTTGCTGGTGGTGGCGGAAAACTATCCGCAGATCAAATCCGATGCCAACTTCCGGGAACTACAGTCGCAGCTCGAGGGGACTGAAAACCGCATCACGGTCGCCAGGAAGCGCTTCACGGATGCCGTTGAGGCCTACAACATCCTGACGCGGCAGTTTCCGACAAACCTGACGGCGATGATATTCAGTTACTCGGTCAAGCCGCAGTTTACGGTTGAAAATGAGAAAGCGATTTCGACCGCACCAAAAGTAGACTTCAGTCCTAAACCTGCGGCGCCCGCTCCGGAACCTGTCCCAGCGCCCAAGCAGTAAGCAACGGCTACGCATTGTCGAGTAAAGCGGAAATGAATCCGACCGTCCCCGTCGCCTCGGGGACGCTTTTTTCTTCCCGGCATTCAGCCATGACAAAAAGGGTAGGGCCGCTGACGCGCTGGTTGTTGGTGTTTACCAGTGCGTTCATGCTTAGCTGGGGTTCTGTGGCGCCAGCCGCAGAGGGTGACCCGGTCGCCGTGCCGAAATTGAGCAAGCGCGTTACTGATCTGACGGCGACGCTTTCTGCCGCCGATGGGGCCCGCATTGAAGCGCGATTGAAAGACTTCGAGGCGAAAAAGGGCGCGCAGATCGCGGTGCTCATCGTCGGCACCACGCAGCCTGAGACCATTTTTGACTACTCGATGCGCGTGGCCGATGCCTGGAAGCTTGGTCGCAAAGACGTAGACGATGGTGTGCTTTTCCTGATCGCCAAGAATGACCGCAAGCTCCAGATCCTCACCGGTCGCGGTACGCAAGGTGTGCTCACCGACGCCGTATCCAAGCGCATTATCAGCGAGATCGTCGCACCGAAATTTCGCGCCAGTGACTTCGCTGGTGGAATAGACGACGGCGTTGCCAAGATCATCGATGTACTGCAAGGTGAGGCGTTGCCGCCACCGCCGGAAAAGAAAAAAACTGCCGCCAAACAAGGTAGCAACATCGAGTCGTTCCTGATACTCGGCGTCGTGGCGGCATTGTTTGTCGGCCCGCTCCTGCGCTCGTTGCTTGGCAGATTCATGGGTGCGACCGCCACCGGCGGCGTCACCGGCGCTGCCGCATGGTTTCTGGCCGGTGGCCTGGTGTTTCCCATCGTTGCCGGTGTCATCATTTTCTTTGTCGTGATACTGATGGGGGCGATGAACTTTGGCCGCGGCGGCGGCGGTGGGTTCACCGGCGGCGGCTGGAGCGGTGGTGGATCGTCGAGTGGTTCGTCAGATAGTTTCAGCGGCGGCGGTGGTGGCTTTGACGGCGGCGGCGCGTCCGGCGATTGGTAAATATGGCGGACGGACAAAAATGAGCTGGCTAAAACGCTTTCTGCGTCACGTATGGATGTCGCCAATTGTATTGCGCAGGCAGTTTCCGCCTGCCACGCTCGCGGCCATTGGTAAGGCTGTTGCCGAAGGTGAAATATCTCATCGCGGCCAGGTGCGTTTTGTCATCGAAGCCGAGCTAACGACCGGGCAGCTATGGGCAGGCACCAGCGCGCGTCAGCGTGCAATCGATGTATTTTCACTAATGCGGGTTTGGGACACTGAGGAAAATGACGGTGTGCTCGTCTACCTGTTGCTTGCCGATAGGAAAGTAGAAATTGTCGCCGACCGGGGCATTCATCGTCATGTCGGTGACGAACGCTGGCGCGCCATCTGTCGCGAGATCGAACACCATTATCGTAAAGGCGATTTCGCGAGCGGCAGCGTCGCGGGCATCCAAAAAATAAGTGCTGAGCTTGCGTACTATTTCCCGGCTGAGGGTGCGCAGACAAATGAACAGCCTGACATGCCGGTGGTGCTTTAGACTGACAACGGCAAGTCGGAAGTCATTTATCCACGTGCTTTCTCAACGCTTTTCGGCCTGTGGGTCTCACCAATAGCTGATCTACAAAGAGTGATGCGATCAATGCGGGTTGGCGACGAAATGGCTATCTGATTCGCCTTTCTTCATCCCGATGATGCGATCAAGGTTTGGATTCTGCAGATGATTCAGGTGATTCCAATACATGATCGCTGCCATCAACACCAGGACCAGTGCGCCGAAAATCCAGATGATGATGTTAATGTTTATTTTCATCGACAGCAGTATTGAATACACGGCGAGCATCGCCAGAATGCAAAGTTGTTCATTGAAATTTTGCACGGCGATCGAGTGGCCGGCAGACAGCAGTACATGGCCACGGTGTTGCAAAAGCGCATTCATCGGCACGACGAAGAAACCAATCAGCGCGCCGGCACCAATCAGGAGCGCATAAACCATCGGCATCGAATGTGTAAACGGCAACAGCGAGATCACCACGCCCAACGCTACGCCGAAGGGCAGCACAAATAGCGCCCGCTGCAGGGTGATCCAGCGTCCGGCGACGATCGCGCCCACGATAGTACCCATGCTGGCGACGCCCATCAGGATGGAAACTTGATCCAGTCGCAGATTGAGTTGCGTTCTGCCCCACTCAATCAAAATCAATTGAAGCGTAGCGCCGGCACCCCAGAATAGCGTCGTCACCGCCAGAGAAATCTGCCCTAGTTTATCTTTCCAAAGTGTGGTCACGCAGCGTCCGAAATCGGCGATCAGCCTGACGGGATGGCTTTCCTGCTTGGGATAGCGGGCACCCGTATCAGGAATCCACAGGTTGAAAAGCGCCGCGACCAGATAAAAAACTGAAATTATCAGGATCGCCGCTTCCGGTGGCGTGTTTATGCCGGTGTCGAAATACGGCATATCGATTGCCAAAAGTTTCGCCGCAACCATTGGGCTGATGAGCAATCCTCCCAACACTTGTCCCAGGATGATAGATAGTACAGTCAGGCCCTCAATCCAGCCATTCCCTTTGACCAACTGGTCAGCCGGGAGCAGTTCCGTAAGGATTCCATACTTGGCTGGCGAGTACATTGCCGCGCCCACCCCGACCACCAGGAATCCGCCGAAAATCACCCAGAAGTCGCGCGCGCCGGGGAGCTCAAACACATCATAAAAGAAAATGATTGCGCAGCCGACGATCTTGAGGCAATTGGTGGCAAACATCACTTTGCCTTTGGGCCTGGAATCCGCGAACGCGCCGACAAACGCAGCGAGTACAACGTAGGCCAGCGCGAAGGCCCATTTGATCATTGGAGGCATCCACGTTGGCCCATCCAGTTGCAGTATCAGTGCGAAACCTGCAATAAAAAGCGCATTGTCTGCAAGCGACGAAAAAAATTGCGCCGCCATGATGGTGTAGAAACCGCGTTTCATATTCTCGACCGGGAAAGTGGAATGGCACCCTTGATACGGAAACTACCTGTGGTGCTCTGTAGATGATGCATGTTAACCCAAGTGCAGGGCGACGCCTCGATGATGCAGGTCAGTCATCGCGCCTAAACCCTTACTGCAACGTTCCATAAAACTGTGCGTTCAGTTGCGTTGTTGATCGAGACAACCTAGCCTCGGCGCGCCTCTCCGGGCTATCGCCCAATGGAATTCCTTCCGGCCCATAATTGGCGCACAAGCCGATGAGGCAGAGCGCAAGCTGCGCCTTCTTCGCCGGAGACAACGGCACGTCCCTTTCCAGGCGGGCACGAAATTGCATCATCGGCGATTTTTTAGGCCCGACGAAATCCTCGGGTTCGTTGCGACCGTAAACGCGGATCTCTTCCAAACGAGTGACCAGATCCGGGTGGTTCTTTTCTGCTTCCGGGATTCTTTGTAAACGCGTCGCCGACTCTCCCCCGTCCTTGGGGTTTGCGAGCCTGCGCATGGCTGCCTGCGCCGGCGACTCGAATGCGATTGGCGCGAGTACATCCACAGGTGCGCCGCGAACTGCCGGGGCATCGCCTTGTGCGAAAACAGGCGCAGCGAGCCCCAGCAATGTCGCAGCGAGCAATCCACGTGTGCAGATTCGCATCAAGACTGCCTGCGGTTAAAGAATTTCTGCAGCATGATCGGCCAAACGTGATCGCTCGCCGCGTTGCAGCGTGATGTGACCCGAATGCTCCCAACCCTTGAAGCGATCAACCACATACGTTAATCCCGATGAGCCTTCGGTGAGATACGGTGTATCGATCTGCGCGATATTGCCAAGACAAACCACCTTGGTGCCGGGGCCTGCACGGGTGATCAGCGTCTTCATCTGCTTGGGCGTCAGATTCTGCGCTTCATCGATGATCAGGAATTTATTGAGGAAGGTGCGGCCGCGCATGAAGTTGAGCGACTTCACCTTGATACGGGAGCGGATCAGGTCCCGCGTTGCGGCGCGGCCCCAGTCGCCAGCTTCCTCGTCGGTGCTGTTGAGGACATCGAGGTTGTCTTCGAGTGCGCCCATCCACGGGTTCATTTTTTCTTCTTCGGTGCCCGGCAGAAAGCCGATATCTTCGCCGACCGGCACGGTGACGCGGGTGATGATGATCTCGGAATACACCTTATGTTCCAGCGTCTGCATGAGCGCTGATGCCAGCGTGAGCAGGGTCTTGCCGGTACCGGCCTGTCCGAGCAGCGTCACAAAATCGACCTCAGGGTCCATCAGCACGTTCAGCGCGAAATTCTGTTCACGATTGCGCGCAACAATGCCCCAGATATTGTTCTTCTGGTGCGTATAGTCCTTGAGCGTTTTCAGGACCACCGTCTTGCCTTCCTGTGCGGCGACGATGGCGTAGAAAGGTTTATCGTCATCCTGATAGACAAACTCATTCACGCTCAATGTTGAAATCAGCGGGCCCTTGACACGGTAAAGCGTCCGTCCGTGCTCCTGCCAAGACTCAATATCCTTGCCGTGCTTGTCCCAGAAATCCTTGGGCAGTTCGCGCATGCCGGTGTAAAGGAGATCGGTATCCTCAAGCACCTTGTCGTTGAAATAGTCCTCGGCGGCCACACCGATGGCGCGCGCCTTGATGCGCATATTTATGTCTTTGGACACCAGCACCACACTGCGTTTGGGATTGTGGTGTTGCAGATCCAGCGCAACGGCGAGAATCTGGTTATCTGCCTTGCCGCTATCGGGTAACGCGCTCGGAAACTCGACGCTCACCGGTCGCGTCTGTAGCATCAGGCGCCCGGAAGCCTGTTTGGTGCCCAGATCCTTCAGCGGCACACCGTTTTCGATGTCGCTTTCCTGACTCGATACGATCTCATCCAGGAACCGCGTCGCCTGGCGCGCATTACGCGCGACTTCGGTCATGCCTTTCTTGTTATTGTCCAGCTCTTCCAGGGTGATCATCGGAAGATAAATGTCGTGCTCTTCAAAGCGAAATAACGATGTCGGGTCGTGCATCAGTACATTGGTGTCGAGCACGAAAATCTTTGTGGTGCTGACTTTAGGGGAGGGGGCTTTGCTGTTTGCGGGTCTGGGGGCCAAGTCGTTTTCCTCTGTGAACAATCAAAAGATGCACTTCAAAAGCGAAAAACCCTCTTGGAGCTAAATGCTCGAAGAGGGTTTATTGAAGTGTGTGGTCTCAAGTCGTGGATGCGCGTTGTGGGTTGACTGCCGTATCGCTGTTGATACTGGTACCTGCTACTTCAAAATCATTATGACACGCTTTTTGTGACACTTTCTGCGGCGACCAGCACGGCCGCAGCATGGCCATCCACCTTCACGCCACGCCACTCCTGCAGTATTTCATTGTTAGCGCCCATCAGGAATGTGGAGCGCTGGATGCCCATCACTTTCTTGCCATACATATTTTTCTCTTTAATCACGTCGAAGAGTTTGCACATTTTCTCCTCGCCATCGGAAAGCAGATCGAACGGGAATTGCATATTGGCCTTGAATTTTTCATGGCTCGCCACGGTGTCGCGTGAAACGCCGAAGACTTTTATGCCGGCATCGATGAACTGTTGGTGCAGATCACGAAATTGCTGGCCCTCAATCGTGCAGCCGGGTGTCGCATCCTTGGGATAGAAATAAATGACATAGGGATGGCCCCTGAACGCAACGCTGGCGAAACGCTGGTTGCCGGTGGCGCGGACTTCGAAATCTGCGATTGGTTTTCCAGGCATGTGATCCTCTTTATTCGAATTGCGTGTGTTGTTTTGTTACGCCGCCTGTACGAATTCAGCCAGCTCGGACAAGAACGGTTTCCCCTGCATCAATAAAGTCCCGCTACGGCCGGCAACGGTGCCACGTTCGGCAGCAAAATAGGGCAAGTGGATCCGGTCCAGATTCCTGTAGACCGTCTCGGTTGCCACCAGTTCAAAGCCTTGCTCTCGCCAGCCGAACAGGAGTTTTTCAAACGTCGCGAGCAGCCGCATGCCTTCCAGCTCAGCGTGCAGCGTAAATACATGTGCAGTCATGGGGTCCCGCGAAGCGACAATTGCTCGCTGCGGCAATTGCGTTGCCGCCAGCAGATACTCGTGCACGTTGGCCTCCGTGCAGTTATCGATGCCGATTAGCTCATCCAGCGTGGGCAGTGTAGTCGGCAACTGCGGGCAATCGATGATTTCACCTTCAAAGACCGGAAAATGCGGTGTCGCCTCGGGCAATGCGGCTCGGCCATCTGAGCAATAGTCAAAACCCATTTCCTGCGTCAGTCGCAGTGCATGGCGGGACATCTGCCAACCCGCAGCACCGTGAGTTCGCGCCGGCGCTTTGAAAACATCCGTAAATCGATCCTGTGCCAGCGCCATTTCGCGCCGCGTCCACTCGGCTGTTGCACTCTCGACGTTGTCCTGCCATTTAACGTGGTCCCAAGTGTGGATACCCACCTCGAAGCCCTCATCACGGGTGTTGCGCATTACGTCGCCGCAGAGCTTGCCGATATCCGGTCCCGGCAAAAGCGTGCCATAGAGCAGCGTGGGGAAGCCATAGTGGGAAACCACCGAGGTCCGCTTGACCTTGCCCAAAAATCCTTTCCGGAACACGCGCTTGATGGCGCGGCCGGTGTGATCGGGGCCAAGGCTGAAGAGAAACGTTGCGCCAGCCTGGTACTTCTTCAGCAGACTGATCAAGGCCGGCACGCCGACCCTGGTTCCCTTGAGTGTATCTACATCTATTTTGAGTGCGAGGTACTTTTTCATGAGGCTTTTTTTCGAGTTATTGGCATTATGCCAGCGACCAAACCGTCACGCGGCGTCAGCTACAATCGCGCCATGCAAATCGACGAACCCCGGCATCCGCTGACCCCTTACGACCTTGCCGGTGGCGAGCCGGTTGTGCGAAAACTGGTTGACCGCTTCTATGACCTGATGGATGAGGACCCAGACTATTACGGCATCCGCAAATTACATCCACCAACACTTGATGGCTCACGAGAAAAATTGTTCAAATTCTTGGTGGGTTGGCTGGGTGGCCCGTCACTTTACGAACAGGAATACGGCCATCCGCGCCTGCGGGCGCGGCATTTGCCGTTTGCCATTGCCTCGACCGAGCGCGATCAGTGGATGAGTTGCATGACCAGAGCAATGGCTGATGTCGGGCTGGATGAAAGTCTCCGTAAGCGGCTGGTGCAATCGTTTTTCCAGACGGCGGACTGGATGCGGAATACGGAGGGTTGACATTCGCCGGCCAACGCCATAGCTAAAAAAGACAAACTCCATATTCGGCGGGCGTTTCAGGGCCAAAAAGCCTGCAAGAGTCCACCAGTGCTAGAGTTTCACCATTCAATCTTATAGCCGACACCATAAATCGATTGCAGCCACTCTTCACTGCCACCCGCTTCGATGATCTTGCGCCGCAGATTCTTGACGTGACTGTCGACGGTGCGGTCGCTGACGATGCGGTGATCAATGTAGAGAATGTCCATCAACTGGTTTCGGGAGAACACCCGGCCCGGCTTCGCGGCGAGCGTCGTGAGCAGGCGAAACTCGACTGGTGTCAGGCCCAGAGATTTACCCGCGTGGGTGGCGGCGAAGCGGTCCGGGTCGAGCTGGATCGGTGCGGAGCCGTTGGCTTGAGGCCCGGTTCGACGCAGAATCGCTTTGACACGCGCCACCACTTCACGCGGACTGAAGGGTTTGCAGATGTAGTCGTCCGCACCGAGGTCGAGACCCAGTAAGCGATCAATTTCCTCGACACGGGCAGTCAGCATGATGATGGGTACATTGGAAAAAGCCCGCACTTCGCGGCAGATGCTGAGGCCGTCTTTGCCCGGCAGCATCAGGTCCAACAGCATCAGGTCGGGCGGTGAACTTTGCACGGATTCGACCACGTTGCTGCTCTCGGCATGGCGCTCAGTTTCGTAACCGGCGGCGGTCAGGTAATCGTGCAGGAGAGACAATAGCTTGGGCTCGTCCTCCACAATCATGATGCGGCACGCTTTACTCATGACTTGCCAATCGCTGGAAGGCTCACCGTGATCGCGAGTCCGCCAAGCGCCGATGCGTCGGCTTCGATTTTGCCGCCGTGTGCCTCGACGATATTGCGGCATATGGCCAACCCCAGCCCTGCGCCTCCGGCGGCGCGGCTGCGGGATGTTTCGACGCGGAACAGGCGATCAAACAGTTTTGGCAGGAGATTGATCGGCACGCCGGGCGGCGAGTCTTCGATGCAGAGTTTCCAGTTCTTGGCGTCGCGTGCGGCGTGAATGCGGATCGTACCCGGTGCATCGGTGTAGCGGCGCGCGTTGACCAGCAGGTTGCCGAGCATTTGCGATAGCCGCTGTTCGTCTCCGCGTACCTTCATGCTGGTTGGCAGCGCCTCAATAACCAGCGTGAGGCCCGTAGCGGTCAATGCGCGGCGATGTTCATCAGCTGCATCCATCACCACGCCACCGAGATCCATTTCGACGAAGCGATATTCCAATGCGCCGGTGTCAGACAGCGCCAACTGGTATAAGTCGCCGACCAGTGACGTCAGGCGATAGCACTCCGATTGCAGCGAAGCGAGCGCCTCGGCGCTTACTGGCCGTACGCCGTCTTGCAGAGCCTGGATTTCGCCGCGCAGAATCGACAGCGGCGTGCGTAATTCATGGGCTATGTCAGCACCCCAATCTCGGCGTGCCTGTTGGTTACGTTCAAGCGCCTCGGCGAGCCGATTGAAGTCGTCAGCCAGTGCGCCAAATTCGTCGCCGCTCTTCACCTCGATGCGAGCTCGATAGTCGCCCGCTGCCAGGCGTTGTGATCCGTTGCTGAGTGCGCGGATCGGGTCAAGCAGCCAGCGCGCCAGCAGCCATGCGAGCAACAATGAACAGGACAGCACGACGACCGCCGCGATGAGCGTGTGGCGCGTCAGTGAGCGTGCGAAAGAGACATCTGCCTCGCTCTGCAATTCCGGCAACGGCGCCATCAACAACCTGCCAACCGTCTGCCCCCGACTTTTGACATCGATTGACGGCGAATCGCGAGGCACAGCGGGATTGCCGATGACGAGCTGGCCGTCGGCGGTCAATAGCAGTACCCGCGTCTGGAAATTGAGAGGGTCCACTTTACGCTTCAGGGGTGGGCGCAGTTCCGGCGGCTCCGTTCCCGGTGGCGGGCGGCGATCATCGCGGTTGTCTGGCCCGCCAGCAAGTGGTCGATCGTTAGGAGGGCGGTCGAATGGACGGCGATCATTGGGTGGCTGGTCCTGCGGCCTCGGCGGACGTCCATCGCGTGGCGGGGGAAGCCGCTCGCCAGGTGGTGGACGGTCACGGAAATCGCTGCGCTCGTCGCGCTCACCGGGTGGCACGCGCCCGGGTAAAGTTTCTACGCCGTCCAGAAAATTGTTGAAGAGGCGCGCCTGCCGAACCAGAAAATTCCAGTTGCCGACCTCTTCATAGCGCTTGCCAAGTCGCACCGATGCCTTCTCCAGTCGCTCTAGTCCAATACGGTTGACGTAGTCGAGGAAGTCGCGTTGAAACGCGCGCTGCTGCAGCAGATACAGCGATAGCAACGTGGCAACGCTCAACACCGCGAAGGCGAGAAACAGTTTATGCCAGAGCCGATTGAGCATTGAGGTTGTAAGCAAGGCATCGAAGTGTGAGAAACGTCACAGTAGCGCATTTGACCGCGAATGCCAGCCCCGCTGTTTCATCTCCGCATTTTCTCCACAATTTCTCCTCGTTGCCTGCGCATTCGCCGACCACCATGTGGTTATGAAAGTGCATCCGCACCGGGAGAAGAAAATGCTAAGGAAAATTGTACTTGAGACCTTGTTTGTGTTGGCAGTCATCACGTTTGTTGGCGCGCTCTACATTTTCAGCATCACTACGGTTAGCGCACAAACCATTAGCGCTCGTGGCCAGAACGCCGCGCCGCCGCGTCCGCCACGTATCGACGAACTGCTGGCCGCACTGCAATTGACCCCACAACAGACCACGACGGTGCAGAACACCATCGACACCGAGCGCGTTGCGATGCGCGCGCTGGATGAGGCGCTGCGTCTGCAGCGCGATGCCATTCACGAGGCCACCCGCAAGAAGCTCGCTGTGGCTCTTACGTCGGCGCAAATGCAGCGCTTTGATGATTGGCGCAGCGCTAGTCGTCCGCCGCGCCCGGACGGTGCCCGGGACTGGCAATCCCGATTCGAATCCGAATCACCCGTCCATACCCGTCGCAGTCAAAACCAATAGAGGAGTTGAACCATGAAGAAATTCTCGCCTGACCGGAAAATGGTAGCCATCGCTGTCGCTGCTGTTTGCTGCGTGCTGTCGGCTGCGTCGGCAATCGCACAATTCGCGCCGCCTGGACCACCGCCGCCACCCGGGCCGCCGCAGCCCACGGCGTCGGTCCAAATACCCGCCCCGTTCCCAGCAAATCTGCCGGGCTTCGGTGGGCCGCTTGAAGGGCTCACTCGTGATTTGGTCAATGCATTCAATCAGGGCCGCATCGAATTCACCAATGTGGAAACGCCGGCGAGCGGGCTTGGGCCGATATTCAATGGCCGCTCCTGCGCTGAATGTCATTCGGCACCAGCGCTCGGCGGCGGCAGCAATACGCGAGTGACGCGATTTGGCCGCAACGTTGATGGCGTATTTGATGCGATGGAGTCGCAGGGCGGCTCGTTGTTGCAGCGGTTTGCCATCAACCCTGCGCTGCAGGAGGTGATTCCCCACGAGGCCAACGTCATCGCGCAGCGCCTGTCAACGCCGCTGTTTGGCCTGGGACTGATCGAGGCTATTCCGGATGGTGCGATTGTGCAGAACATGCTGGTTCCCAAACCGGACGGTGTGCGTGGCAAAGCAGCTGATATTACCGATGTGGTGAGCGGGCAGAAACGTGTGGGCCGCTTCGGTTTGAAAGCGCAGCAGGCGACGCTGCTCGCCTTCTCCGCTGACGCCTACGCGAATGAAATGGGCATCACCAATCGGTTCTTCCCCAAAGAGAACGCGCCAAACGGCAATGAAGCGCTGCTGGCCAGATTCAAGCGTACCATCGACCCGGAAGACGAAATCGATCCAGCGACGGGCAAGAGCGACATCGACCTGGCCGCCGAATTCATGCGGTTTCTGGCGCCGCCAACGCGTCTCGCTGCGACCCCGCAATCGGCGGTGGGCGAATCACTGTTCGGTCAGGCTGGCTGCACGGCCTGCCATACCCCGGTTTTGCGTACCGGACCAAGTCCCATCGCGGCGCTGGATCGCAAAGCCGTGAATCTCTTTTCTGATCTGCTGTTGCACGACATGGGCTCGCTCAACGACGGCATTGCGCAGGCGGGTGCTGGCACGAATGAAATGAGAACATCGCCACTCTGGGGGCTGCGTGCCCGTGGACCATACCTGCACGATGGTCGCGCTACCTCATTGGACGCCGCCATTCGGGCGCATGACGGCGAAGGTGCTGTGGCGCGTGATCGTTACATCGGCATGACACCGCAACTGAAGCGCAATCTGCAGGATTTCTTGAATACGCTGTGATTGGGTGATTTGACGGCTTGCTGACAAAAGCCAATCAAAAATTGAAACACAAGCGCTGGTGCGGCGTTCCGGGAAATAGTTGCCTGAGCGCCGCACCAGTGCTTGCATTTGGCCGTTTGATCCACGCTGAGGGGCAAATTGCCAATGAGGCTCAGCAGGCAAGAGTCCAAAAACCCAACGCCTGTAATGGGCGGCATGGTAAACTTACGGGTTAGCCAAACTCTTACCCTATCCTGAAAGTTTTTCATGCCTCGCGCCTTACGCAACATCGCCATCATTGCCCACGTTGACCACGGTAAAACCACGCTGGTCGACAAACTCCTGCACCAGGCGGGCTCATTCGCCGCCCACCAGCACATCGCAGAGCGGGTGATGGATTCCAACGATCTTGAAAAAGAGCGCGGCATTACCATTCTGGCCAAGAACACCGCCATCGATTACGAAGGTGTGCATATCAACATCGTAGACACCCCTGGCCACGCCGATTTCGGTGGTGAAGTCGAGCGCGTGTTGTCGATGGTCGATAGCGTCTTGCTGCTGGTGGATGCCGTCGAAGGCCCGATGCCGCAGACGCGTTTCGTGACCAAGAAGGCATTGGCGCTGGGACTACGCCCGATCGTAGTCGTGAACAAGATCGATCGCGAAGGCGCGCGTCCTGACTGGGTGATCAACCACACGTTCGAATTGATGGATAAGTTGGGCGCTACAGAAGCGCAGCTCGATTTTCCGATTGTTTACGCTTCGGCACTCAACGGCTGGGCAACGCTCGACTGGAAACAGCCGACAACCGATATGCGTCCGCTGTTGGACACCATCCTGAAAAACGTGCCTGCACCCGACTGCGACAGCGAGGGCTCACTGCAGCTGCAGATTTCGGCACTCGATTATTCAAGCTACGTGGGCCGGATTGGTATCGGCCGTATTCGCCGCGGCAAGATCAAGGCGGCGTCCGATGTGATGCTGCTCTCCGGTGACAAGCCGCCGAAGCGCGTACGTGTCAACCAGGTGCAGAGCTTTCAGGGTTTGAACAAAGTGCCGATGGAGTTTGCGGAAGCCGGTGAAATCGTTCTGATCAATGGCATTGACGATCTCTCGATCGGCTGCACCATCTCCAGTACAGACAATCCTGAAGCCCTGCCATTGCTGGGCGTGGATGAGCCGACCTTGACGATGAACTTCCAGGTCAACACCTCGCCGTTCGCAGGCCAGGAGGGCAAGTTCGTGACCTCACGGCAGATTCGCGAGCGCCTTGATAAAGAATTGCTGGTCAATGTCGCCCTGCGTGTTGAAGAAACCGAAGATACCGATGTATTCCTCGTCTCCGGTCGCGGTGAACTGCATTTGACGATTCTCCTCGAGAACATGCGCCGCGAGGGCTACGAACTGGCAGTGGGCAAACCGCGCGTCGTGATGAAGGAAATCAACGGCGAGCAGTGCGAGCCCTATGAAATGCTCACCGTTGACGTCGAAGACACCAATCAGGGCGTGGTGATGGAAGCGCTAGGTGCGCGCCGCGCCGACATGCTCGATATGGTGCCGGATGGGCGTGGCCGGGTTCGACTCGATTACCGTATTCCGGCGCGCGGCCTGATTGGCTTCCAGACCGACTTCATGAACATGACGCGCGGTACCGGCATCAAGAGCCACGTATTCGATGAGTACGCACCGGTGCGCGGTGATCTGCCGTCGCGCCGCAATGGTGTGCTGATTTCCGGCGAACAGGGCGAAGCGGTTGCCTATGCACTGTGGAAGTTGCAGGATCGTGGCCGCATGTTTGTCTCGCCCGGCGAGCGCCTGTACAACGGCATGGTGATTGGCATTCACAGTCGCGACAACGATCTGGTCGTCAATCCGATCAAGGGCAAGCAGCTCACCAACGTTCGTTCCTCCGGCACCGACGAAGCGGTCGCACTGGTTCCGCCGATTCAGTTGTCGCTGGAAAGCGCGATCGAATTTATCGACGACGATGAGTTGGTCGAGATCACACCGAAAAACGTTCGTATCCGCAAGCGTTTCCTGCTGGAACACGAGCGCAAGAAGGCTAGCCGCGAAGCTGCTTAAGTATTGCGAAGAATGACTATCGGCGAGGCTTTTCGGGCATAAATGGCCGAAGAGCCGCGCCAGTAATAGAGGTGTGTGTTGCCAATGGATGGTCAAGCGCTGATCCTATTATTGTTGTTTGGCGCTGCCGTTATGGCGGGGGTAGGCTTTTGGTTTGCCATAACGTTTAAGCGAAACGATGCGCTTGCAGCGGATGCCGCGCAGGAAGCCCGGCACCGCGCCATGCTGACCGATCTGGCTGACGGCCTGGCCAAGCAGGGTGAACGCATTGCCAGCAGCCAGAATGAAGCCACCGAGCGTCTGCGCCAGTCGCTATCGACGCTGCAGCTTGAACAATCGAAGAACCTCGCCGGCAATCGCGAAGAGTTGATCAAACAGCTGGCACACCTGAACCTCGAATTGCAGCAGCGCCAGGATGCACTCAAAACCGCCATGCTCGGCGGCACGCTGGAGAAACTGAGCGAGCAGGGGCTGGCGCAGCAACACTCCATCGAAGCCACCATGCGTCTGGTGACGGGCCAAATCACCGCGACCATCGACGGGCTCACCAAATCCACCGATGCACGCTTGTCCGAAATCGGCGGCAAGGTCAACGAGCGGCTCGATGAAGGCTTCAAGAAAACCAACGAGACCTTTGTCAGTGTGATGTCGCGCTTGGCGACCATCGACGAAGCGCAAAAAAAGCTCGATGGCCTGACCACTAACGTCGTGAGTCTCCAGCAATTGCTGGGTGACAAGCGCTCCCGCGGTGCATTTGGCGAAGTGCAACTCGAAACCATCATTCGCAACGTGTTGCCCGAGTCTTCGTTCGAATTTCAGTACAGCTTTGCTTATGCAGGGCACGATGTGCGCGCCGACTGCGTGTTGAAGTTGCCGGAACCGGTGGGATTGATTGCAGTGGATTCGAAATTCCCGCTGGAGAATTACGAACGAATGATTTCCGACGGGCCCGATCGTATCTCGCCGGCGCTGTTCAAGCTGGACGTCAAGAAACATGTTGAGGCGATCTCCTCCAAGTACATCATCCCCAACGTGACATCGGATGGCGCGGTGATGTTCATTCCTGCCGAAGCAGTATTTGCCGAGATCCACGCGCACCACCGCGATCTGGTGGAATACGCGCAAACGCGCCGCGTCTGGATCGTTTCGCCGACCACCATGATGGCGGTGCTCAATACGGTGCGTGCGGTGCTGAAAGATGTGGAAACGCGCAAGCAGATTCACATCATCAAGGACGAACTAGGCAAGCTGGGCAAGGAGTTTTCGCGCTTCGATGAACGCATGAAAAAACTTGCCGACCATATCCGCCAGGCTAACGAGGATGTGAAGGACGTTGCCGTCACCAGCAAGAAGATCAGCGACCGGTTTGCTTCGATTGAAAAGGTCGAACTTGACCATCCAAAGCTCACGGATGAAGCGTCCAAACCAAGCCTCACACTGGTCAAATCCGACCCCGATTCCTGAAGCGCCTGAAGCCAACCTTACGCCAATAAACACTTGCCATGAAAAAATCACTGCTCATCCTCTCGCTACTCATGTCCACTTCTATCATTGCCCAAACCACATCGGCACCACCAACGCGTAAGGGCGATCAGGTCGACGTCTATCACGGCACCAGCGTCGCTGATCCGTATCGCTGGCTGGAGGACGACAACAGTGAAGAAACCAAGGCCTGGGTGAAGGCGCAGAACGCGGTGACGGATAAGTATCTTGAGTCGCTTCCTCAGCGTGGACCTGTCAAAAAGCTCTACAAGGAGCTGTTCAATTTTGAGAAATTCGGCATCCCGTTCAAGGAAGGCGGTCGTTATTTCTACACCCGTAACGACGGTCTGCAGCAGCAATCTGTCCTCTACACCGTCAAGTCGTTAAACGATACGCCGACCGTCGCGCTGGACCCGAATACGCTGTCCAAGGACGGCACCGTCGCCACCACCGGCACCGTGGTCAGCCGTGACGGCAAGTATCTCGCCTACGGTATCGCCAGCGGCGGCTCCGACTGGCAAGAGTGGAAAGTGCGCGATCTCTCCACCGGCATAGACTTGCCGGACGTGATCAAGTGGGTGAAATTTTCCACGGCAGAATGGACACCGGACGGCAAAGGTTTTTTCTATTCACGTTACGACGCGCCAAAAGAAGGTGAAACCCTCACCGGCAGTAATTACTTTCAAAAACTTTACTACCACCGTCTGGGCTCCGAGCAGTCCAGCGACACGCTGGTGTATGAAAACAAGGAAAAGAAGGAATGGGGCTTCCGCGCGACTGTGTCGGATGACGGCCGCAATTTGCTGATTTTTGTCTGGCAAGGTTCGGGCAGAAAGAACGGCCTGCTCTTTATGCCACTCAAAGATGGTGCCTATGCTGCGTCGAACGCCGTGCCATCAACGATCACGCTTGAGTTTGACGCGGAGTACACGCCTGTAGGCAGTAGCGGCGGCACGCTGTGGGTAAAGACTGATCTGGACGCGCCCAAGGGCCGCATTGTCGCCATCGATCTCGCCAACCCGGCGCGGGCAAACTGGAAAACCATCGTCGCAGCGCGAAACGAAACGCTGACTTCTGCAAATGCCGTGGGCGGGCATTTATTGGCGCAATATCTCAAGGACGCTGCCGCGGAAGTGCGCGAGCATGCGGCCGATGGCAAATTCATTCGCGCCGTGAAACTGCCGGGTGTTGGTTCTGCCGGGGGCTTTGGCGGCCGTTTTGATCAGACTGAGACATTTTTCAGCTTTACCAACTTGACGACGCCGAGTGAGATCTACCAGTACGACGTAAAGACCGGCAAGGCGACACTGTTCAAACGTCCGAAGACGGCTTTCAAGTCTGATGACTTTGTGACCCGCCAAGCCTTCGTGAAGAGCAAGGATGGTACCAAGGTGCCGGTGTTCATCGCACACCGGAAGGGCCTGAAGCTCGATGGCAGCAACCCGACAATCCTCTACGGCTATGGCGGATTCAATGTGAGCGAGACGCCCACGTATCGTGTCACCGCAGCGGTGTGGATGCAGATGGGCGGCATATATGTCACCACCTGCCTTCGTGGTGGCGGTGAATACGGCGCGGCCTGGCATGACGCCGGCACCAAGCTGAAGAAGCAAAACGTATTCGACGACTTCATCGCGAGCGCCGAATGGCTGATTGCGAACAAATACACTTCTCCCGCAAAGCTTGCCATCAACGGCGGCTCGAACGGTGGGCTGCTCGTCGGCGCCGTTCTGAACCAGCGTCCCGAACTGTTTGGTGCTGCCGTGCCACAGGTCGGCGTGATGGATATGTTGCGCTTTCACAAGTTCACCATCGGCTGGGCGTGGGTTTCGGACTACGGCTCTTCCGACAAGGCCGATGAATTCAAGGCCCTTTACGCCTATTCGCCTTTGCACAACGTGAAGCGCGGAAAGCCCTATCCGCCAACGATGGTGATGACAGCCGATCACGATGATCGCGTGGTGCCAGCCCACAGTTTCAAGTATGTGGCCGAGATGCAGGACGCCGCCAGCGTTACCACCCTGGGTCGCGCCGGTGCCACCGGACCGATTTTGGCGCGGATCGAGACCCAGGCCGGACACGGCGCCGGCACGCCGACATCGAAGACCATCGATGAGCGCGGCGACTTGTTGGCCTTTGTCGCCAATGCACTCAAACTTGAAGTGAAGTAAAAGTGCTTCGTACCCGCGCTGCTTGTTGTGCCGGGATTCTTTTCTGCTAGGCTGATGATATGAAAATCATTGGCATCGCAGGCTACTCTGGCAGCGGCAAAACAACCTTGATTGAGAAAGTGATTCCACTGCTCGTGAAAGAGGGATTGCGCGTCTCGCTGATCAAGCATGCGCATCACGAATTCGACCTGGACCATCCGGGCAAAGATTCACACCGACACCGCATGGCGGGCGCCACCGAAGTACTGATCACGTCGAGCAATCGCTGGGCGCTAATGCACGAACTGCGAGGCGCAGCGGAGCCAACGTTGGATGAACAGTTGAAGCATCTTGCGCCGTGCGATGTAGTGATCGTGGAAGGCTGGAAGCATCACGCCATGCCCAAAATCGAGGTGCACCGCAAACTTTCCGAAAAGCCGCTGCTGTTTCCGGAAGACTCTTCCGTGATCGCAGTTGCCAGCGACGAATCACTCGCGACCGCCCTTCCGCAGTTTGACCTGGATGATGCCCAAGCCGTGACAGAATTCATGGTCAAGTATCTGGGCCTTCGCAAGGCCGCAATGCACGTCGTGAAATGATGCTGAACGTTCTCTATTTTGCGAGTTTGCGCGAAGCCTTCGGCAAGCCAAGTGAACATATCTCCTCGCCACTTCCGGCGAGTGTGGAAGCGCTCATTTTGCTGCTGCGTGCGCGCGGTGGCATCTGGTCTGAGGCGTTGGGATCAGACAAACGCTGGCGCGTGGCGGTGAATCAGGAAATGGCGTCAATGGATACGGCGCTAAATGCGGGTGATGAAGTCGCCATATTTCCCCCTGTCACGGGCGGTTGATTGGCAATCTCCAGATGCTGTCGGGCGGTAATGTGAATGTGATGCCAACAATACGTGTGCAGGCTGAAGATTTCGATGTGGGTGCAGAAATGACTGCGCTAAGAGCGGGCAACTCCAAGATCGGCGGCATCGCCGCGTTCGTCGGTTTGGTTCGCGATGTAAATAATGGGGCTGGCGTCAGCACGCTCACGCTGGAGCACTACCCGGCAATGACGCAAAAAGCACTGGTCGAGATTGTCGATCAGGCGAGGACGCGCTGGGAGGTGATCGATGCGACCGTCATTCATCGCATCGGCCGACTGAGCCCCACCGATCAGATCGTGCTGGTACTCGTCGCCAGCGGGCACCGTGGCGACGCGTTTCAGGCGTGTGAGTACATCATGGACTTCCTGAAGACGCGGGCACCCTTCTGGAAGAAGGAGTCGACGGTTGACGGAGATCTCTGGGTGGGAGCCCGAGAGAGCGACGATGCAGCAGCGTCGCGCTGGCAAAGTGGGCAGAACTAGGAGATATTGAAAATGGCGCAGAAAAACGTTCTAGGCGGTGAATTGGAAAGCTGTTGTACGTCGCCTATGACCGGTTACTTTCGGGACGGCTATTGCCATACCGACGATAGCGATCAAGGTTCGCATACCGTTTGTGTGCGCGTGACTGAAGAGTTTCTGACTTTCAGCAAACGAACCGGCAATGACCTCTCCACACCGCATCCCGAATTCGGTTTTCCGGGGCTGAAGCCAGGTGATAAATGGTGCCTCTGCGTAACGCGATGGGAGGATGCCTTTCTGGCCGGCGTTCCGCCGCGCGTGGTGCTGGCGTCCACGCACGAGCGCGCCCTCGATGTGGTTGAGCTCGCCGAGCTTAAGGCGTACGCACTGGATCTAAACTAGGTTCCACAACTCAGGATCGCGCCACGGCAGCAAACACGCCAGCGCGAGGCGAGATGACACGCAGCAATGAGATTTTTCGGCCGTCGGACCGCATCGGTTTGGCCATGAAAATTACAACGGTCATACATCTGGCGACCCCGATTTGTCCTGCCAGCGGAGACCGGAGACACCCTCAGTTTTCTATTCACAAATGTCCCAAAGGCAGGTTAGACTCAGACCTCGTTGTCAAACAAGGGGAGTTTCAAAAATGGAAGATGCGGATTTAGCCGGTGCGGCCGGCATGGGGATGGTGGGCTTCGTCATCTGGCTCGCCGTCATGGCGTTTTTTATCTACGCCGGATGGAAGTTATATGTAAAAGCAGGGCAACCGGGCTGGGCAGCAATCATTCCGATTTACAACATCATTGTACTGTTGAAGATCGTCGGTAAGCCTTGGTGGTGGATCATTGGCATGCTTATCCCGTTTGTAAACTTCATTGTGCTGATTCTAATTTGTATCAACCTTGCCAAAGTCTTCGGCAAAGGCACGGGATTTGCCATCGGCTTGATTTTGCTCGGATTTATCTTCTTCCCAATTTTGGCATTTGGCGACGCAACTTATACGGCACCTCCAGAGCCAGTCTGAGGTGGCTTGATTTGGCGAAGCGACAGGATTTCTTCTGGCAACTTTATCGAAAAAATTTCCTTGAGCTCGCCGCCGCTGAAATCAGCGGCGCAATAGAAAAAGCCGACGCAATGCGTCGGCTTTTTCTATGCAGCCGTCGAATCGACCTGCATCAAAACGGGTTTACCCCTTCTTGAAGAACACGTAGTCTGCGCTATAGCCGGCGGTGGTCTTGGCCGCGACATTGGCTGCTGTACAAGCTGGTGTGGCTGGAGCAACGCCGCCGACTGTTTTGAGGCGCTGAATGTAGGTCACATCAGCCATGGCACCTTTGCCCGTCGTTGGTGCAGCTTGTACCAATTGCAACGGGATCGCGCCAGCAACACTAGGGGACACGGCCAATTGCTTGCCGGTCACTTTGGAGCCATCGGTCGCTTCCCAGGTCGGACCGGCGTAATACTTGCCCGCTTCCTTCTTGTTAGCGTCGAATAATTTCGCATCCGGGCTTGCGAAAGTCCATGCAAACGAGCCTGGCTTGTCGGCAACCGCTTTGCATTCGTACGTGAGCATGCCGGTGGCTGAAAGCGTCAATACGGCCTTGTTGCCAGCCGGTGGGGTAATTTCGGCAGGTGTTTGCGCAAAAGCGGATACAGCGGTCAAAGCTGCGATCAGCGGGAGAACCTTGATGCTTGTTTTCATGGGTAATGCTCCTGATTGTTGAGTAAAGACTAAGTGAGTGAGGGACGGCAGATGTTACAAGCTGTTGCTATGGTGAAACGACAACGATGGACGAAAGGTTGACTTGGCGAAAGCTGACGCGTAACTGACAAGTCTCAAGTAACGCTAATCGAGCTGGTACTGCAACGTAGAACGCCATTCTACGGGCATTTTAGATTGAAAGTGTCCGGAATGCCGCGTCACTGTTCAATCTACGCCTTTTTTCGAAAGAATACCGACACAATCTCCAGCGCGCGTTCGATATCGGCGCGCGAAACATCAAGATGCGTGACCCAGCGCTGTTTGCCGTACGCACCGGAGACCGAAACGCCATTGACCTTCAGATGCGCACTGAATGGCGCAAATAGCGGCTCGGGAACCTCGGCCCAGAGAATATTGGTCTGCGGTGTCTCGATCTTCAATTGCCCGCGCGACGCGCTGACCAGTCCGCTCGCCAGCAATGTGGCGTTGGCGTGATCGTCCTTGAGACGATCGACGTGATGATCAAGCGCATACATACCCGCAGCCGCTATCACGCCCGCCTGGCGCATGCCGCCGCCGAGCATTTTCCGCATGCGTCTGGCTTTAGCTATCAGTGGTTTGCTGCCCAGCAACAGCGACCCGACCGGCGCGCCCAATCCTTTTGACAGACACACCGAAACTGAGTCGAAGTCGCGGCAGATATTCTTGGCCGAGGCCATCGGCGTGCCCGGGGTCGGAGATGCAGCAGCGGCGAACGTTGCGGCATTGAACAGTCGCGCGCCGTCGAGATGCGTGGCGAGGCCACGCGCATTGGCCAGCGCCTTTACCTTGGGGGCATATTCGGTCGGCAATACCTTGCCGCCCCAGGTGTTCTCTAGCGCGATCAAACGGGTAATGGCATAGTGCGCATCGTCGGGCTTGATGGCCGCTTCGATGGCGGCCAGATCCATGGTGCCGTCCGCGCGCTGATCGAGTGGCTGTGGCTGTATCGAGCCAAGCACCGCCATGCCACCAGCCTCCCAGCGATAGGTATGAGCCATCTGGCCAACAATTACCTCGTGGCCACGCTCGCAGTGGGCGAGCAGGCCTAGCAAATTGGTTTGTGTGCCGCTGATGCCGTACAAGGCGGATTCGAATCCCAGCATTGCGGCGGCTTTTTCTTCCAGCGCGTTGACGGTAGGGTCCTCGCCATAAACATCATCGCCGACCGGCGCGTTCAGCATTGCCTGCCTCATCCCAACCGTTGGGCGCGTCACCGTATCACTACGAAAGTCCATATCGTTGCTTTCCTTCAGAGAGCCGAGTGGCTTATGCGCCGCAGAATATTTCGCGCGTCAGTCCAATCATCTGCAAAATGCGTTCATCCTCGATGCGGTAGAAGACCTTGGTGGCCTCCTTGCGGGAACTGATCATGCGGCAAGCCTTGAGTATGCCGAGGTGCTGCGAGATGTTGCTTTGCGTCGAGCCAACCGCCTCGGTAATATCCTGCACCATCATTTCCCCGGAAGACAGCAGGCACAGTATCTTGATGCGTAACGGGTGCGACATCGCCTGCATCGCGACGGCGGCTTGTTCAATGTTCTCGGCTTTACCGATTAGCGCAAAAATGTCCAGAGGGATAGCTTCAACGGGCAAAGGCGTTGCGGCATCTTTTGCGCTGGGTGTATCGTTCTTCATGGTTGCCTGGTCCTTGCTTGAACGCGACTCAGGAACCAAACGCATTGAGTCCGGTTTGCGCCCGTCCGAGGATCAGCGCGTGCACATCATGCGTACCCTCGTAGGTATTCACCGCTTCCAGATTCATCACATGACGGATAACGTGGTACTCGTCGGCGATGCCGTTGCCGCCGTGCATGTCGCGCGCCACGCGGGCGATGTCCAGCGCCTTGCCGCAGCTATTGCGTTTGATGAGGGAAATCATCTCCGGCGTAGCGCGGCCTTCATCGAGCAGGCGCCCGACCCGCAAAGCACCCTGCAGGCCAAGCGTGATTTCGGTCTGCATGTCGGCCAGTTTCTTCTGCACCAGTTGCGTCGCCGCCAACGGCTTACCAAACATGATGCGGTCCAACGTGTATTGCCGCGCGGCGTGCCAGCAGAATTCCGCTGCGCCCATCGCACCCCAGGAGATACCGTAGCGCGCCTTGTTTAGACAGCCGAATGGTCCCTTCAGACCCTTTACATTTGGCAGCAGATTTTCATCCGGTACAAACACGTCGTCCATGACAATTTCGCCCGTCACCGAGGCGCGCAGCGAAAACTTGCCTTCGATCTTCGGTGCCGACAAACCCTTCATGCCTTTTTCAAGCACGAAGCCGCGAATGGTGTCGCCGTCAGAGGTATCTTTGGCCCAGACCACAAACACATCGGCAATTGGCGAATTGGTGATCCACATTTTTGCGCCGTGTAACTGGTAGCCGCCCGCCACCTTTTTCGCGCGGGTTTCCATCGAGGATGGGTCCGAGCCTGCGTTCGGCTCAGTCAGCCCGAAACAGCCAACCAATTCGCCTGTCGCCAGTTTCGGCAGCCATTTTTCACGCTGCGCCTCAATGCCATAGGCGTGAATAGGATGCATCACCAACGACGATTGCACGCTCATTGCCGAACGATACCCCGAGTCCACGCGTTCCACTTCACGCGCGATCAGGCCATAGGCAACGTGGTTAACACCTGCGCAGCCATAACCGTCGATGGTCGAGCCGAGAAAACCGAGGGCACCCATCTCATTCATGATCTCGCGATCAAATTTTTCGTGGCGGTTCGCCATCAATACGCGCGGCAATAGTTGTTCCTGGCAATACGCGTGCGCCGAGTCGCGAATCATGCGCTCTTCATCGGAGAGCTGGTCGTCGAGAAGAAAGGCGTCGTCCCATTTGAATTGGGCTTTGATGTCGTTCGGTTTCATGGCTGGGCTTGATTAGGCTAGAGAGGCTCTATTTTACGCCGAAGGGCCAAATGGGGTGTTCCTGACGGACGCAAGCACTGGCGCGCAATTACGGGCCTTTGGGATTTGAAACACGCCAATAGGCGAGTTCTGCTCTCTGGCTGAGTGGGGCTCACTCAATCTTCGCCACCGATTGCCGCCGTACTCGGCTTGGCCCGAATCCCGCGCCGCATCAATCGCTGCACGAATTCTGCGACGTCATCTACGTAGGTGTAGATCGCTGGAATCACAATCAGCGAAAGCAAGGTCGACGTGACGAGGCCACCGATCACGGCAATCGCCATCGGCGAACGAAACGACGGGTCGGCACCGAATCCCATGGCAATCGGCAACATCCCAAAGCCCATCGCGAGTGTTGTCATGATGATTGGGCGGGCACGCTTGTGGCATGCATCGATGATGGCGTCAAATCGATTCAAGCCGTGGTCGCGCCGAGCCATGATCGCGTATTCGACCAACAGTATCGAATTCTTGGTGACCACACCCATGAGCATCAACAGGCCGATTAACGATGGCATCGAAAAACTTTTGTCGGTAACCAGCAGCGCCACGAACGCACCGCCAATGGAAAGCGGCAGTGCGGCCAAGATCGTTATCGGCTGTAGAAAGTCTTTGAACAACAGCACCAACACCGCAAATATGCACAGCACGCCGATGATCATGGCGAGCCCAAAACTCTCGAACAGCTCGCCCATCATCTCTGCATCGCCCAGCGGTACTTGTCGCACGGTTGGTGGCAGGTTGACTACAGAGGGGAGTGCGAGTGCCTCGGTTTGCACATCGCCAAGCTCACGGCCGCTGAGCTCGACGTCGAGCGTAATCTGGCGAGTCCGGTTGAGGCGATCAATTTGCGAAGGCCCACTGCCGACGCTGATGTCCGCAACTTGCGAAAGCATGACCGGGCCGTTTTTGCCGGGCACCTGCAAGCGCGCTATCGCTGCCAAGTCGGCGCGCGTGGTTAGCGGCAAGCGGACGTTGATCGGAACTTGCCGCTCGCTCAAATTGAACTTCGCCTGGTTCTGGCTGTAGTCGCCCGTGGTCGCGATACGAACGGTCTCGCCGATGGCCGCTGCATTCACACCCAAATCAGCAGCTCGCGCGAAGTCGGGCCGCACGATGATTTCGGGTCGCGACAGGCTCGCCGATGACGACACGTTGCCAATTCCCTGAAGAGTGCGCAGGTCGCGCTCCACAGCTTCGGCTGCCGTCAGCAAGGCAACCGGATCTTCGGAGGCCAGGACGAAGGGCATTTTGACGCCCGTGTCCTGGGGGCTCACCATCAAGCGCACGCCGGGCAAGTCGCGCAGCGCTAAACGCAACTTTGCTTCCACCTCCTGTTGATTGGTGCTGCGATCTCCGCGGTGCGCCATCATCACGGTCAGCGCCGCTTTACGCGCTTCTGCAGCCGCGCCGACCACAAATGCATCACCAGCCAGACCGCCACCGACTGAGCTGAATACGGACTTTACTTCCGGCACGGTCATCGCCGCCAACCGCGCAGCTTCGGCGACTGCGGTCGTTTCGGCGAGGGTACTGCCGGGCGGTAACTCAAGGCTGATGATGGTGAGCGAACGATCGGCGGCAGGAACAAAACCGGTAGGCAGCAGCGGAACCAACATGATCGAGCCAGCGAAAAAAATGCCCGCGCCGATCGCCGTAACGAGGCGATGACGAATACACCAACTCACACACTGCAAGTAGCGAGTCATGACCGGCCCGTCTTTTTCCTCCATGTCCTTGGGCGGCTTAAGGAGGTAGGCGGCCATCATCGGCGTGAGCAGACGTGCCACCACGAGTGAGGCAAAAATCGCGAGCACGGCAGTCCAGCCAAATTGCTTAAAGAACTTTCCGGCAATGCCGGCCATAAACGCGGTGGGCAGAAACACCGCGATCAATGCAAAGGTTGTCGCGATCACGGCCAGACCAATTTCGTCGGCTGCCTCGCGCGCCGCTTCAATTGGCGACTTGCCCATACGCAAGTGCCGCGCGATGTTCTCAATTTCGACAATCGCGTCGTCCACCAAAATACCTACCACCAGAGCGAGTGACAGCAGCGTAACGGTGTTAAGCGTGAATCCGAACCAATACATCCCGAGGAAGGTGGGGATGATAGAAAGCGGTAATGCGGCTGCCGCGACCAGCGTCGAGCGCCAATCGCGCAGGAAAAACCAGACGACGATTACCGCGAGCAAGGCACCTTCGGCCAGTAGCCACATCGAGCCACGGAAATTTTCTGCGACCGGCCACGCACTATCGATCGCTTCTTCGATCTGGATCGTCGGATGGTCCGCACGCAGCTGGGCAATCGCCTTACGCGTACCCTCGGCGACGTCGAGCTCGGAAGCGCCTTTACTGCGGCTCACCTCAAATGCAACCACGCGTTTACCGTTATGCAACGCCAGCGCGCGTTGCTCAGCAACGGTATCTTTAACAGTTGCGACCTGATCGAGTCGTACGCGACGCCCATCCGCGAGCGGGACATCCAGTGCCGCGAGTTCAACGACCGATTGCACCGTCGCGATAGTTCTCACGGCTTGCTCGGCACCGCTCAGGTCGCCGCGTCCCCCGGGAACTTCTTGCTGTACGCGCCGGAGCTGGTGCGATACCTCGGCTGCAGTGACACCGAGCGCAGACATACGAGCTTGGTCAAGCTCTACCAGCACTTCGCGATTGACGCCACCTAAGCGCGTTACTTTGCCGACACCTTTGACGGACAAGAGTCGCTTGGTTGCTGTGTTGTCGACAAACCACGACAGCGCTTCTTCATCTTGTGATGCCGACGACACCGCAAGCGTCAATATTGGCTTACCTGCGGTCGAGACCTTGGACACGATGGGATCGCGCAAATCACTCGGCAAATCGGCGCGCACTTGGCTGACAGCGTCGCGAACCTCGTTGGTTGCTTCGGCGGCATTCTTTTCAAGAATGAACTCGACACTGATGGTCGCGGTGCCATCGAGAATAGTGGTGTAAATGTTTTTCACACCTTGTACCGGTGCGACGGCATTCTCAATCTTGCGCGCGACTTCAGTTTCAAGTTGCGCCGGCGCGGCACCCGGTAGCGTGGCGGAGACCACCACCATCGGCAACTCAATGTCGGGGAAGTCCTGCACGCCTGACTTGAAGAAGCTGACCATGCCGGCGAAGGTCAGCAAAATAAAGAAAACGATTGAGGGGATCGGGTTCTTGATCGCCCAGGTCGAAAAATTCATTATCGATCCCCGCTATTTCTTTGCGCTTGCGGGTGCCGGCGCAACCGCTGCAACAGCAGGGACGAGGCGTACCAAATCGCCATCTTTGAGGAACCCCGCACCGGTCGATACC
>Ga0163144_10002760_pt1 | contig 40225 bp, 28 predicted proteins | sample OliLak19BULKMAT1_FD_123175 | JGI IMG/M metagenome (GOLD analysis project Ga0163144, IMG submission 123175) | Freshwater microbial mat bacterial communities from Lake Vanda, McMurdo Dry Valleys, Antarctica - Oligotrophic Lake LV.19.BULKMAT1 | ecosystem: Environmental > Aquatic > Freshwater >...
GAGCAAGTGTCCTTAGACACGCGGCTCTGGCTTCGTGAAACCATTGACGAAACCCGTGCCTTGCTTCGACTGTTTCTGGCGGAGCTGTTGGATTTGGCCCGGCGGCATGCCGACGCCGTCGTCCCCGGTTATACCCATCTGCGGCGGGCGCAACCGGTGTTGTGGGCGCATTATTGTCTGGCCTATTTTGAGATGTTCCTGCGGGACGATGAACGTCTGGCCCAGGCGCGGGCGCGGGTGAATTTGTGTCCGCTGGGTAGCGGCGCACTCGCGGGGTCCGGGTTCCCGTTTGACCGGGAAGCGATCGCGCGCGATTTGGGGTTCGACGGGATCACTCGCAACAGCATGGATGTGAGCGGAGACCGGGACTGGGCGCTGGATTATCTGTATGCCACTTCGACGTTGATGCTGCACTTGAGCCGGCTGGCCGAGGACTGGATTCTCTATTCTTCGGATGAGTTTGGCTGGTTGGAGTTGGGTGATGGAGTGACGAGCGGCTCGAGTTTGATGCCGCAAAAGAAGAATCCGGATTCCCTGGAATTGATCCGCGGAAAATCGGGGCGGGTATTCGGCAGCCTCACGTCGCTGTATGTGACGTTAAAAGGCACTCCGATGACCTATAACCGGGACATGCAGGAAGACAAGGAGCCTTTGTTTATCGCGGCAGACCAATGCAATGGTTCGTTAGCAATGATTGCTGAAGTGACTAAGACGGTCGTCTTGAAACCGGACGCTCCGGCGGAGGCGGCGGAGGTAAGCTGGGCGGTTGCGACCGATATCGCCGAGGCTTTGGCGCGAGCGGGAACACCATTCCACCAGGCGCATAAACTGGCAGGGAAACTGGTTCTTTACAGTCTGCAGAATGGGATGAAACCGGCCGATTGGAGCCCGTCCGAATTAGCGGCATTCGCGCCGGAGATGCGGCCGGAGATGGCAGCGCTGATGAATCCCAAAGAGGGCATGAAAAGCCGCCTGGTTCCGGGAGGAACGGCGCCGGAGAAGGTGCATGAGGCGTTAACCGCGGCGGCGGAACGGTTGGCGGCGTTAGCGCCATGAATAAGGCGTACCGGCAGGGCCAGATTCTCAAGGTAATCGAACGCCAGCAGGTGCATACCCAGGACGAGTTGGCGCGGGAGTTAGGGAAGGCTGGCCTGCAGACGACTCAGGTCACTTTGTCGCGCGACATCCGCGAACTGGGATTGGCCAAGACGGGCGCGGGTTATCAGAGAATCGGCGGCGAAAGTGGAAGTTTCGGACCTGATTTAGCGACCATCGCGGGTGAGTTTTTGACCGATGCGAAGGTAGCGCAGAACCTGCTGGTTTTGCGAACGTCACCGGGAAACGCGTCGTCGCTGGCATCGGCGCTGGACCGGGAGCAGTGGGATGAAGTAATCGGCACGCTGGCGGGCGACGACACCGTCCTGGTGATTACGGGCGACACCCAGCAGGCAACGGTGGTGCGCGATCGCCTGCTGACAATGGGATAACCACATTTTCCACAGGATTTCAACAGGATTAGAACGCCCCTACGAGTTTTCGTGTGCCAGCCTCCAGGACCAACCACGCTTTCTCCGGGGTCGACAAACGAATCCGTTGATCAAAAACGCGAAACTCCTGCTCCTCGATCCGGCCGAGCAGCCGGTAGTAGATCTGAATCAGCGCCCACAGGGACGCGCGGCTTTCAGGACGCACCATTTGTATGAGCGGCATGGCTTCCAGGTAGTACCCGCGCGCACGGTTCGCCTCGAAACGCATTAACGCAATGAATTCGGGAGAATAGGATATCTTCGGCGGCATGACTCCAAAACGAATCAAGTCTTCCGCCGGCAGATAGACGCGCCCCAGGCCGATGTCCTCTTGAACGTCTCGCAGAATATTCGTCAATTGAAAAGCGATTCCGCACTTCTCGGCCAGTTCGAGCGCTTTTCGGTCATCGAATCCGAAGATATGAATGATGGTGAGCCCCACCACGGAAGCGACGCGGTAGCAATACTTATAAAGATCCTCGAATGTCTGTATCATTTGCGGCGCGAGATCGCTTGAGACCCCATCGATCATGTCGTGAAAATAGGTGTGAGGAATTTTATAGCGCGTGACGGCGTCGTGGAACGCGGGCCACACCGGATGATCGCCGAAGTCGCCGTTGAGCGCTTTGTCGAGATCGGTGCGCCACAGCCGCATCGTTTCCAGTGTGGTCGCGCCGCTTTCGTCGCTCAAGTCGTCGCAATAGCGCATAAAGGCGTAAATCGCGCACATTGCGTCGCGCTGCTCACTTTTCAGAAGGACGAAGGAGTAGTAGAAATTCTTAGCCCGGCGACGGGCAACGTCGCGGCTGTAGGCGTAGGATTTCTGAACCGAAAGATTCACGCCGCCGCCCGTTGTACCGCGAACGAAACCAGCGCGCGGAGTAGTAAGCGGACCCGTTCACTCTTGCTTATAGTTGGCCGCGCGGTCAACACATCAAATCCTTGCTTCTCGATCTTATCAAGTATGTACATACCGCCGCGTGAGAACAAGGTAACATCCAGAGCCAGTCGCCGGTCGAGCAGAGGGGGCAGCGCACAGCCTTTGACGAAGAGTTCCCGCGCGACGGCGCAGGCCTCTCGCATTGCGGAGGCAAACGCCGGAGTAAACCGGCGGTTGTAGACGTCTTCGATAGGAACGCCGTGGCGGGCCAGCAGGTCCAAGGGAAGGTACACGCGATCTTTCTGCAAATCGACGCTGACGTCCTGCCAGAAGTTCGCGAGTTGAAGGGCCGTACAGGTGGCGTCGCTGAGCTCATACCGTTGAGCGTCGGTGTAGCCCCCCAGACCGAGAACCAGGCGTCCAACCGGATTGGCAGAGTTAACGCAGTAGGCGAAGACCTCGTCCCAATTGGCGTAGCGGGTGACCACCTGATCGTGTTCGAACGCAGTGATCAGGTTCGCGAACGGGGTGACCGGCAGGCCATGCTTGAGAACCGTCGGCAGGAGCGCCACAAAAACAGGGTGGGTTGCTTCACCGGAGTACATCCGGTCAAGTTCCTCACGCCACCAACGCAACAAGCGCAGACTCTCGGAGGTGTCGCCGATTTCGTCTCCCAGATCGTCGGCCCACCGGCAAAAAGCGTAGACGTTGTAGAAATCCTGGTGCAGATGCTTCGGCAAAAGGAAGCTGACGACGTGGAAATTCTCATAGTGCCCGGTAGCGATCCAACGCGTGTAGGCCAGGGAGTCGCCCATCGGCCATGTACGTCCCATCGCGGCCGGATCCGAGACGAAATCCTTCGGCGATAGCATTTTAGTCTATGGGATGATGGCGGTCTTCAGCCGGCCGCTGGAGTTCATCAGCCGCCGGAGAACGTCTTTCAAGCTACTCAGCGGCGCCTGATCGGTGACGAAATCGCGGGCGCAGATTTGTCCCTGGGCAACGGCGTCGAGCGCCTTCTTAACCAGACGCGGAGTGTGATGGAAGCTCGCCTTGCAAGTGAGTTCGGAATAGTGAAGGAGATTCGTGTCAAGTTCCACCCGGGTCTCATTCGGACATCCGCCGAAAAAGTTGACAGTGCCGCCCTTGCGCAGAAGCTGCACGGCGAGATTCCAGACTTCAGGTTTGCCGACGGCTTCGATGACGACATCGGCGCCGCGCCCATCGGTCAATCCGCGAACAACACCTATTGGATCTTCCGTTTCCGGAAGGCAGATCAGGTGCGCCGCACCCATCCGTTTCGCGTCGTCCAGTTGAGACTCGCGGCGGGCGATGGCGACTACCTTCGCCCCCAGCACTTTCGCCATACGCACGAACATCAAGCCGATAGGGCCCAAGCCAATAACGACTACGGTATCCCCCGAGCGGACATTGGACTCTTCAATCCCGCGCAGGACACAGGCCAGCGGCTCGGCAAGGGCAGCGTCCTGGTAATCGACATGCGCCGGAATCTTGTAAAGATTTTTTTGGACGATGCGGCCGGGAATGCGAATAAACTCCGCGTAGGCGCCATTATTGAATAGCAGATCCTCGCAGAGATTTTCCAGATCGCGGTGGCAATAATAACAGTCGCCGCAGGGGGCCGAATTGCCGGCCACGACGCGATCCCCCTTCTTGAAGGTAGTCACCCGCTCGCCGGCGGCGACAATGTCCCCAGCCAGTTCGTGTCCAAAGACAGCCGGAGGCACAATCATCCGGGCATGATAGCCGCGGCGGAAGACCTTCACATCGGTCCCACAGGTGAGCGCGGCCTTGACACGCACAAGCACGTCGAAGGGCCCGACTTTCGGGATGGCCACCGTCTCGACTTTGACGTCTTCCTTGCCGTACAGTACGGCGGCCTGCATTTGTTCTGTCACTGGTGATGTCCCTGTGGCCTTACAACAATTTTCAAGGATTCCGTCGTCGGATGCAATGCCATATCGAAACCAGCGGAAATTTCGTCGAGGCCCACGCGATGGCTGACAAGCTCACCGACGGGGATCGCGCCGCTAAACACGAGATCGGCCGAAACGCGCTGTAAGTCCACATCCGCGCTGTAAGATCCGAAAATAAGCCGCTCCCCCATGCAGATGTCCTTGCCGGACAACTCGATTCTCTCTTTATCGGACGTTTGCGCAAACAAAAGAATCTTTGCTCCTGGCCGGGTGGCGCGGACAGCCTGTTCGACGATTCCAGGAGCGGAGACGGCGATGAAGACGATGTCGGCGCCGCGGCCTTCAGTGATAGCGGAACAGGCGGCGGCGAGGTCGGAAGTGCGAGGATTCAGACATTGTTCAGCGCCGAAACGCTCGCTGAGTGCACGGCGTTCCGCCATCGTATCGGTGGCTAACGTACGAATGCCTCTTTGTTTCAACAGCATGGTGAAGATGAGCCCGATTGGCCCCTGCCCCATGACGACGGCGAGATCGCCGGGTTTGGGATCGGCCATCCAAACGGCTTTGACGCAAGTATTAACGGGTTCGACGAAACAGGCCGTATCGAAACTCACGCCATCGGGGATGATCTCCACGCCGCGTTCAACGATCCAATCCATGATTCGAATGTACTGCGCAAACCCGCCGCCGGCCGGTTCGAAACCGGCAGTGATGCCCACTTTCTTATAAACGGGGCACTGCGCGTAGAGCTTACGGTCGCAGTAAAAACATTTTCCACAGGGAATGTGGTGGAACGCGACCACGCGATCGCCGGGCTTGAAACGGGTGACGCCGTCCCCCGCCGCGGCGACTACGCCAGCGGTCTCGTGCCCGTATATGCGGGGCGGAGGAAGCAGATCATACTCGACCTTCTTAAGATCCGTGTGGCAGATTCCGCAGGATTCGACGCGAACGAGTAGTTCGCCAAGGCCGATCACGGGAACCGGAACCTCTTCGACACGAACGGTACTTTGGCCGCGATAAACGGCGGCGCGCATTGTAGGGGAGTTAGATGCGGGCATTGGCAAGGAACACTCCTAGGATCTCAGATGCGGCGGGTGCGCGGGAAGCCATACGGTAAAGGTCCGGCGCGAACTGGATCGGATTCTTTAGCGCGGCGAGGGCAATCCGGGTATTGGAGAATCGGCCGGAATCGTCTCGATAGCGATTGAAATCGAGTGCAAATCGCTCGTCGGCGCGGTCGCTGACAACCTTAATCGCAAAGAAAGGGATCCCTTCCGCCGCCGCGCATTTGGCGATAGGGGCGGCTTCCATTTCGACAATGCCGAAACCCTGCCCGGCCCATTTCTTCTTTTCGGCCGGATCGCCGAGGAATCGGTCAATAGAAATCAGTGCCTTGGCGATCCCACCGTTAAGTGTCCCGCCAGGCCAACTCGTATCTCCATCCGAGACCGCCGTCGCGCAACATATGTCGTCGACGTTCAGATCGGAGTCCAACGCACCGCATAGCCCGACGCTCATCAAAGCATCAAAGGGACCGGCCAGTCGAAGCGCGGTCTGGAGTACCTCAGCCGCAAGCCTCGGACCGGGCCCGCCAGCCACCGCGTATAGGTTCGCCTCGTTCCATCGTGCAGTTTGCGCATATTCGAGCGGCCATCCCAGATCCTTCGGCGAGGCGCAGCGGCGAATCCAAGGCTTTAACTCCAGCGCCATCGCCGCTACAGCCAGAATCTTCATGCGTAACTCTTTTCGCGGAACCAGGCTACGGCATTGCCGAGCGCCACAGCGGCCGGCGCGGGCAGGTATCCCAGTTCCCGATCCGCCTTGGAATGAGTTACCCACATTTTCTTCCTCGCCATTCGCACACCCTCCATCGGGGCACGGGGCGGTTTTCCCGTCCAGTTCGAAATCATGCCGCCGATCGCCGCGGCAGTCCAGGCGACGCCATACGGGATGCGAATTTTCGGCGCCGGCACGCCGCTTTGCCTGGCCAGTTCGGCAAATATCTGCTCCAAAGTCAGATTGTCGCCGCCAAGAATGTAGCGCTCACCTACACGGCCTTTTTCGCACGCCAGAAGATGCCCGCGAGCGACGTCGCGGACGTCGACAATATTGAGTCCCGTGTCGAGATAGGCAGGCATTCGACGGCGCAAGAAATCGACAATGGTTTGTCCGGTGGGCGTAGGCTTGAAATCGTGGTCGCCGACGGGTGCGGTGGGGTTGACGATAACGATGGGCATTCCCTTCGCGGCGAATTCGAGCGCCACCTTCTCGGCGAGGTACTTCGAGCGTTTGTAATGCCCCGACATATCGCCGAGCGAGACGGGCGTGGTCTCGTCGCCAAGACCGCCATCAACGAAACCGATACAGCCGACCGTGCTGGTATAAACCACGCGATCAACTCCCGCTTCGTTCGCGGCTTGAAGCAGATGCCGCGTTCCCTCTACGTTAGATTGGTATAGTTCGGCGGGATTGGCCGACCAGAGGCGGTAGTCGGCGGCGACGTGATAGACAACACTGCAGCCGTCGACGGCACGTTCCAGGGATGCAGGGTCCGTCAGATCGCCGATAACGGTTTCAACGTTCAACTCCGGTACGGGATGGCGGCCACGAGTCATCGCCCGGACAGGCAATCCGGATTCAGCGACGAGCCGCGCTACATGCCAGCCAAGAAACCCGGATGCTCCCGTTACAAGAACAGGCCGCACGGCTCAGTTGTCCTGCACACGCGAATTGCGGAACGTCGCCAGCGCCAGCAGCGGGAAAGTGTTCCGGTACATGTGGTAGTTCAAGTAGAAGACCTTCGGGAACCCAGTGCCGGTGGCCTGCGGTTCATCCCACGTTCCGTCGGGCCGTTGGGTGCGGATCAGGTACTCCGCGGCGCGATCGAGGCTTTCACTCCGGGTGTCGCCGCTAGCGATCAATCCCAGCAGCGCCCAAGCCGTTTGCGAAGGCGTGGAGACCGCGTTGACATAAACGCCTTCGGTATAACTTTCCGGACTCTCGCCCCAGCCGCCATCGGCGTTTTGAATCGCCCGGAGCCATTCGCTGGCGCGCAGTATGTGAACTTCCAATTCGCTTTCGCCGGCCGCCCGGAGTCCGCGCAGCGTAAGGTAGGTTCCGTAGATATAGTCAACGCCCCACCGACCGTACCAACTGCCGTCGGCTTCCTGAGCGCCAATCAAATAAGCGACGCCGCGTTTCATTGACGGGTGCTCCGGCGGAACTCCGTGCAGCGCCATCGCTTCCAACACGCGGCCGGAAATGTCGGGACACGTGGGGTCCAGCATTGCGTTGTGGTCGGCGAATGGAACGTGACTCAGCACGGGCCAATTGTTATCCACATCGAAGGCGGCCCAACCGCCGTCAGCCGCCTGCATCGCCATGAGCCACTTCAGGGCGCGTTGCACCGTCGCCTCTTGCGCGGCGGTGTTCGCGGATTTGACGTACCCGAGGGCGATCATCACCATTCCCGTATCGTCAACATCGGGATAGTATTCGTTGGCGAATTCAAAGTACCAGCCGGACGGCTCCACCGCGGGCCGGTGAAAGCTCCAATCGCCTTTCTTGCGAACCTCTTTACTGACAAGCCAGCCTGCGGCGCGCGACAACGATTCGGAGGGCGCGGTACCGGCCTCGGCAAGCGCGTGCACCGCGATGGCGGTGTCCCAAACGACCGAGAAACAAGGTTGGAAGAAGAACCTCTCGCCGTCATCGACCATCAGGTTCAGGAACTGTTGTTCGGCCTCATCGCGATCGGGATGGCCGGGGGCGCAACCGAGCAAATCGAGCGCCATGATGGTGTACATCATGGGAGGGTAAATGCCGGCCAGGCCGTCCGTGTAGCGCGTACGCTCCAGCACCCACTGCTTACACTTCTCGATAGCTCTCGCGCGAATCGACTGACTGCCGTGGCGTTCCCAGAACTTACAAACTTTGTCTACTCCCAGAAAGAACGATTTCCAGGATAGCCAGCTATCCGGACACGGAAATGCCTTTGAGACACCGGGCACGAATAACTCGTCTATTGTGAAACCGTCCGGGAGGGGACGACCCTTGTTCAACGATTGGACGATGGCGAGCGGCACAACGATGGCGCGCGCCCACGCGCTCATGTGATAAAGCACGCGGCCCATCAAAATCATCTCCGGCGGCACAGAGGGCACGTGTTCGCGAGGATAGAGATTGAAAAGGCTAAGATTGATCCGGACGTAGCTATTACAGGCTTGCAGACCGCCGCGGGCAAGGATGCAATCCCTCAGACGCGTCATCGGATCGCCCGGCGGATCGACGCCCGCGACCTTTAGCGCGAAATACGCCTTGACGGACGCACTGACATCGGACGGCCCGCCTGGATAAATGGAAAATCCGCCGTCAGTCGATTGCCGGGCGAGAATGGACGCGACGGCCCGATCGACTTGGGCTCGCGCCGGCGGGTTCCATTCCCGCCCGCGAGGTGCATAAAGCCACAATTGGAGCAGGATGTAATCCGCTTCCAATGTCGTGTCGGCCGTCAGATCGCCCCACCAGTAGCCCTTCTCGCTCTGCTGAGCAAGCAGCCACTCCGACGCTCGCGCAATCGATTGCGCGACGCCGGCGGCTACCGAGTCTGTCATTTGCAAACTCGGGCTCATTCTCAATTGGTGGTACTGATCTGGGTTAACCGCGCAGCGCTAAGCTCCGGCGGAAGGGAGAAACGGACATCTTCTTCCCGCACTTCTAACGTTTCTAAAGTGCCATAGCCATTGGCGCGGAGGAACTCGATGAGGCGTTCAACCAGATGTTCCGGGGCGGAAGCACCGGCCGTAATTGAGACGGCGTTGACGCCCTCGAACCACGAAAGTTGAACGTCGGCTTCGTCGTCTACAAGATAGGCCGGACGCCCCTCTTTTCGGCAAACCTCCACCAGGCGTTGCGAATTTGACGAGTTCCGGGAGCCAACGACGAGCAGCAAATCCGTAAGTGGCACAACGGCCTTCACCGCTACTTGTCGATTCTCGGTCGCGTAGCAGATGTCCTGCGAATGCGGACCCTCGATCAGCGGGAAACGTTCGCGCAAGCGGGCGACAATGTGGCTCGTTTCATCCAAGCTGAGGGTCGTCTGCGTGAGATAGGAGATCTTCGATTCGTCGGCAACCTGCAACCGGTCTACATCTTCAACGGTCTGCACCAGCACCATGGAGTCAGGCGCTTCGCCCAGAGTGCCGATCACTTCATCATGATTCTCGTGACCGATCAGGACTATGGAGTAGCCCTTCTTGGCGAACTTCACGGCTTCTAAGTGAACTTTGGTAACCAACGGGCAGGTCGCGTCGATGACGTTCAAACCGAGGGCCTTGGCCTGCTGCCGGACCGCCGGCGCGACGCCATGCGCGCTAAAAATAACTCGCGCACCGGCCGGAGCTTCCTCCAATTCCTCGACGAAGATCGCGCCCAATTCCTTGAGTTCGTCCACGACATGTTTGTTGTGAACAATTTCTTTGCGCACGTAGATCGGGGCGCCGTATGTTTCAAGAGCGATCTTGACCACATCAATGGCACGCACGACTCCGGCGCAAAATCCACGTGGCGTGAGGAGGACGATTTTCTTCTCCCCGACGATCTTTTCTTCCACCAGGGTAGCGGTCCCAGATTCCATCATTCCCTCACATTATAGCAACGCCACTTATTACTTTTTAGTCTCTAGGAGCGTAAAGAGCGTCTCTTCATTCTCTACTTCGATGCCGATGCGAAGCCAACGGATGCTTAACGGGCTCAATATTTCTTCCGCGCCGCCAGGCAGATTCATCCAATCCTTTTCTGTCGTCAACAGTACGGTGGCCCCGGATTCCATGGCTTGAATACGCAACCGGGCGAGTTCCGAAGGACGGTATTGATGGTGATCCCCGAAGGACCAACGGTAACAAGTTTCGATTCCCATTTGCCGCAGCGTTGCCCAGAATGAGGCCGGATTGCCAAGACCGCAGAACGCGGCGTATTTGCCCTCCGCCAGCGGACCAGGCATCCAACCGCGGGGAACCACTCGGGAGCGAAAGATGGGAATCTGGGGAGATATCCCATCGATGTAAGAGCGCAATCGACGATACTCACGGCCGCGTTGAACCCGGGTCAACAGGATCGCGTTGGCACGACGCAATCCTTCCGGATCTTCGCGCAGCCGTCCCAACGGAAATACGGCGCCGCCGCTAAGCGGATCCTGTGCGTCCAGAAGTAGTAGATCGAAATCACGATAAAGACGGCGGTGTTGAAAACCGTCATCGAGCAGAATGACGTCGACGTGCCATTTTTCGAGAAGTTGGCGACCGACGATAACCCGGTCACCGCCGATGCCAATATGCGCAATCCCGGCGTTGACGAAAATCTGGGCCTCGTCTCCGGTCTCGGAAACCGGCGCGGGTTGACCGGCCTCGATCAGTGTGAATGGCGCCGGAGAGACTCTGCGATAGCCTCGGGTCAAGATGCCTGGAATTCGGCCCTGCCGGCGAAAATGTTCGGCAAGGTGCAGGACCGTCGGGGTTTTGCCCGTACCTCCCATCGCCAGCCCGCCGACGCAGATTACTGGTACGTTGAGCCGCTGCGCTTCAACGTTCTGCTTGCGGCGGGCGCCCCAGGACCAGAGCCAACTGAAAGGAGTGAGGAAAATGCGCTGCAATAGCGGCCGGCGCAGGCAAGGCCAGTTGGATTCCAGGATTTCGATGGCCGCCCTGCATGCAATGCCGGTGGCGCCCCGCTTCGATTCCGCTAGCTTCCGCCCTTTCTCGCCTGTGCCTCCTGGGTTGTCGAACAGTTCCTTAAGCCGAGGCGCAAGTTCGTGCGCGGCGGTGATACGAATCAATGCGCCGCGGGCAGTGAATTCGGCGGCAATCTCGGCGAAGTTCTCCATGTGCGGACCGGCGATCACGGGCTTACCAAAAAAGGCTGGTTCGAGAATATTGTGTCCGCCGCGCCTGACCAGTGTTCCGCCCATGAATACCGCCGTGGCCAGCGGGAACAATCCGCTGAGTTCGCCGAGGGTGTCAAGCAGCAGAATCCCGGGAAGGGCCAGTTCGTTTAGCGCGGACCGGCGCACATATGGAATGCCGCGGGCGGTCAATTTCGCGGCGACGACCGCGAAGCGTTCCGGCCGGCGCGGAACATGGATCCAAAGTAGCCCGGGGGTCTTGAGTTCTTGAAACGCCTCAAGCGTAAGGTCGTCTTCGTCGCCGTCACTCGAATCGATACCAGGCATAGTAGAGGCGGCGATGACGATGTGCGCCGGCGCCTGCGCCGCGATCCAAGCGGCGATTTCGGGAGCTGTTTGAATCCGGTCCGGGTTGAAATCATATTTTAAGTTCAACCCCAGATGCAGTTTTTCCGCGGGAGCGCCGAGGCTGCGATAACGGGCCACATCCTGCTGGCTCTGCGCATAAATTGCGTCCGGAATGCCCAGGATTGGCGCAAAAAACCAGCGCATCTTCTCATACCGGGGAAACGCCCGATCGGAGATCCGGGCGTTTACGATGAGCAGTCCCGCCCCGGAAAGCTTCGTCTCCCGCCACAGGTTGGGCCATATTTCGGTCTCCATTACCAGCAGCAGGCTTGGTTGCATGGCGCGCAAAATGCGCCGGACGGCAAAGGCAAAATCGAGCGGTGTGTAGAAAATTCCGTCGCAAAGGCCGGTGAGTTTTGTCTGCGCGAGGGCATGACCGGTGACGGTGGTGACGGAGACATAGAGCGGAGTGTCGGGGAGTTTCTCACGCAGCGCTTGCAGCAAAGTGGCGGCGCTTATTACCTCACCCACTGAGACCGCGTGCAACCAAATGCCGCCGGGACCCGTCACCCGGAAGGGGAGGCCGCCGAACCGTCCAGGAATGGACCGAAGCCAGTCCCGGTTCTTCGACCCTCGCCATAACAGGTACAGTACGATGAGTGGTGAACCAACGACCTGCAGGAGGCGGTAAATGAAAAAAATGAATCGCGGCAAGTGCCTTTTACTTTGTCTGAGTATAGCGGTGGGCTTTGGCGCCGACAAGAAGGACGCGCCGTTCCGCCCGGAGCCCGCGGACAAATTTGAAACGAAGCAAACGATTGAAGGACTGACGATCGCGGTGCAGCCTTTCGACGATCCGGAAGAGGCCAAAACCGCATTCGGCAAGCTGAACCCCTATGAACATGGAGTGCTGCCAGTGCTTGTCGTTATGAAAAACAACGGTAAGGGCACAGTGCGCTTCGACAGGATAGAAGTCAAATACGTCGCCCCCCGAGGCCGAAAAGTGGAATCGACACCCGCCGCCGACGTCTTGTATTTGAAAGCGGGCGTAAGGCCCAAAGTTTCCAATAGCCCAATTCCGACCGGCGGACCGCGCATCAAGATTTCGAAAAATCCGCTAAAGAACGACGTGATTATTGAACGCGGATTTTCCGCCAAGATGCTGCCGCCCGGAGACGCCGCGCACGGATTCTTCTATTTCCAGACCGGCCATTCCCGGGGCACCTCGGTGTACATCTCAGGCATTACCGAGGCCGCCTCCGGGAAGCAGTTCTTTTTCTTCGAGATTCCGCTGGACTAACGCTACTGCTTCTTCGCCGCGGGAGGGGCGGCCGGCTTGGCAACTGGGACTACCCTTTTCACTGCCGGGGAAGCTTTCTTCACCGCCGGGGCCGGCGGTTTGGGTGCGTTCGGATCGGCATAGCGAGTAATGACAACGCGGCTCATCTTAACCGGAACATCGGGTTTATCGCCGCGGCCACGGGGTACGCGGGCGATCTTCGTCACCAGTTCCATCCCTTCGATAACCTGACCGAAGATCGTGTGGCGGCCGTTCAAATGGCCAGGAGTGCCTTCGGTGATGAAGAACTGGCTGGAACCCGTTCCAGGACCCGCGTTGGCCATGGCCAGGCGTCCGGGAATGTCGAAACGCAATGTCGGATGAAACTCATCGGGAATTGCGTCCGTGCCGCCCATGCCATTGCCCTGCGGATCGCCGCCTTGAATCATGAATTCAGGAATCACCCGGTGGAAAGTAAGTCCGTTGAACAGCGGCGCCTTGACGCGTGTACCCGTCTTCGGGTTCAGCCATTCTTTGCGGCCCTGCGCGAGATCGACGAAATTCTTCACTGTGATCGGCGATTCCTTCTCGTAGAACTTAAAAGTGATGCTACCCATCGGAGTAACGCCATGGGTGATGTAAAGCGTGCCGTACAAACCCGGCTCACGCACGGGCTTGGGCGGAGTCATTGGAGGCTTCACGGCAACTACCGGCTTGGGCGCGGGTGGCTTCGCGGCCGCAGGTTTGGCGGCGGCAGGTTTGGCGGCCGCTGGTTTGGCGGCGGCTGGTTTGGCGGCGGCTGGTTTGGCGGCGGCTGGCTTAACCGGCGCCGGCTTGGCCGGGGTCACCGGAGGCTGCGCCGATACAGCAAATGTAAAAAGAGAAAGTGAGACAAGAGTACGTACAAGCATCAGTTAATAGGATACAAAACTAGGCGCGCGCGGCGATACCGCCGCGCGCGCGGATCCTCACGGGACGCGGGACTTAGGCCGCTATTGGGCCATCACCGGCGTCCTGCGAGACTCGGGGGAGAGTGGCGGAACTTGTTGGTGCGGATGGAATTTGACCGATACGAGCTTGGATACACCCGGCTCTTCCATCGTTACCCCGTACAGCGTCTGGGCGGCCTCCATCGTGCGCTTGGCGTGCGTGATCACGATGAACTGCGTTTCCGACGCCATTTCTTTCAGTAACCGGGCAAGCCGGCCGGTGTTAGCTTCGTCGAGTGGCGCATCCACTTCGTCGAGGATGCAGAACGGACTCGGCTGATATTTGAAGATAGCCATCAGCAGCGCCATCGCCGTCAACGACTTCTCGCCGCCCGAAAGCAGCAGGACATTCTGCAACCTCTTGCCCGGAGGCGAAGCGATCATCTCAATGCCGCACTCACCGATGTTGGATTCATCTGTCAGCCGCATCTCCGCGTGACCGCCGCCGAACAAGGTTTTGAAAATCTCCTTGAACTGCGCGTTGACCGCTTCAAACGCCTCGGCGAAGCGCTTCCGAGACTCAACGTCGATCTCCTGAATCGCCTTTTCCGTATCGCGGATCGAGTCCAGCAAGTCCTGCCGCTGCGTATTCAGGAAGTTGTAGCGAAGCTCGGCTTCGGTGTACTCCTCCAGCGCCTGCGGATTCACGGCGCCGAGCGCTTCAATCCGCCCCCGCACTTCCATATATTTAGCGTCGAGTTCGCCCAAAGCCAACTCATCAAGATCCGGATCGTCATCCCGTACCAGTTCGCTGGCAAGAGATCCCAAATCCTTCCGCGCGTTCTCATCCAAATGTTTCAAATCAGACTGCAATTGAACCAGATGAATCTCAATGTGCGTACGGCGATCCTGCGCTTCTTGCACCGCCACGCGGTGAGCCTTCAAAGTCTCATCCAGTGCCGCAAGCTGCGCGCGCATTTCATGGTCCTTCTGCGCCGCCACATGCACCAGACCCTGCAGCCGAAGAATTTCCTCCTGGAGCAAGTTGACCATGGCATCCAGCTCCATGTTGTCGTTCAACAGGCGCGTGCGATCCAATCCCAGCCGTTCCAGTTCCGCCGCAATCGCGCCGCGGCGGCGCGTCAATTCGCCGATCTGCGCTTCCAGGCGCTGGCGAGCGGCCGCTTCACTCCGCTGCCGCTCGTCCAGCGAGGCCAATTGCACTCGTAGAACCGAATGCTCCTCCGACACTCGCTGGACCGACTCCCGCAGCAAATCGAGTTCGCCGCGGCCGCGCTCCAATTCCTTCTCCTTCAGGGAGCGGGCTTCCTCTTTTTCCGTATGCAGCCGGTACTTTTCGTCCTTCTGACCCGCGGAGCGCTGCGCGTCCCGCTCCAATCGTTCCAGTTCCAGGCGGGCTGCCGAAAGGCGCGCGTTAGACCGGTTGGTCTCCTCGCCCATACGCCTCATTTCGTGATCCAGTGCCAGCGCTTCCTTCTCTTCCCGCTGCTGCTGTTGACGAACCTTTTCCTGCTCCTCACTCAACGTCTGGATCGCATGTTCCAACTCGCCGATCTGGTGCTGCGTGCCTTCAAACGCGCGCTGTTTGGCGGTGACTGTCCCCGTCAACTCGCGCAATTCGCGCTTCAGCCCTAACGGCCCCGAACCAGTTTTCCGTCCGCCGCTAACGGCATGACCGTGGTAGCAAACCCCATCAGGCAAAAGGAAGAAAATGTCCGGATATTGGCCGGCCAGCCGCTGAGCGGCGGCGCGGTCCTGCACCAGATAGCACCGTGACAGGCGCGGCAGCAGCTCCGCCGGCGCCTTGGTCAGGCCGTTGGTCATTTTCAGATAGTTGCTCAAGCGGCCGATTATCCCGGTCTCCGGTCCGATCGGTGGTTCCGTGGCGAGCGCGCTGGCGTATTTATCTTCGAGTTCGGGATGAACCAGGAATGTTGCCCGGCCATCCAGATCGCCGCGCATCAGGTCGATACCGCTATCGGCTTGCGACCAGTCCTTCACCACCACGTACTCAAGTTCTTCGTGCAGGAACTCTTCGGCGGCCTTCTCGAATGCCGGGTCCACTTCAATGAAATCGGCCAGGACTCCGGACGGCTTCAAGGCAGAGGTTTGGCCCCGTTCAACGGCAGTGAAAAGGCGCTTCACCGACTCCGTCGTGTAGGCCCGGTGCGACAGAATTTCTTCGAGCGAATCCTTCCGCGCCTTGATTCGCGACAGTTCGGCCCGAACGGCTTCCAACTGCCGCCGAGCTTCGCCCAATGTCGATTTTCGGCCCAGCAGTTCCTCTTCAACTCGCTTCTTGTGATCGGCCAGCGATTCCAACTGCATCTGCCGGTCGCCCAACTTCACTTGCAACTGTTGGCGCTGGTCGGCGAGGCGCGCCAGATCCGCGTTCGCCCCTTCTTCTTCCTTGCGGGCGCGGTTGCGATCGCGTTCATTGGACGCGAGATATTCTTCGATTTGCGCCAACTGATTGCGCATCGTCGAGGCTTCGCCCAAAAGCCGCAATACTTGCTGCCGTGCCGCCTCCAGGCCCTGCTCGCGCATTCGCAACTCACCCTGGTACTGCTCCCGCTCTTCATTCTTAATCCGCAAGCGTTCGCGAGCTTCATTGGCGTTGGCCGACGCTTCCGCCAGCGAGGCGCGATGCTTTTCCACATCGGCTTCCATCGCCGCCAGCCGCTTCTCCACTTCCAGCGATTCGTTTTCGCCGCCGCCCAAGCGTTGCTCAATTGAGGCAACCTGCTGCGACTGGCTGTTCAGACGGCCACGCGCGCGTTCGGCTTCAATCTGCAAATCGGCCAACTCTTTGCGCTGCGCTGTCAGCGCTTCTTCGTGCTGGTAGCAGGTCTGCTGGAGCGCGGTATATTCCGTTTCCTTCGTGCGAAGTTCGACCCCCAGCGTTTCGAACGACGATGCCGCCTGGCTCATTTCAATCGCCGCCTTGGAAGCCTCGCGCTCCAAAGTCTTATACTTCCCGGCAATCAACAGGCGAAGATGGGTCACCATCTCCTCGCGCAACTTGACGTAGCGCTCGGCCTTGGCCGCTTGGCGTTTCAGCGAGTTAACCTGACGTGTGACTTCTTCCAGAATGTCGAAAACACGAGTCAGATTCTGCTTCGCGCCTTCCAACTTTGCTTCGGCCAAACGCCGCTTGGTTTTAAAGCGCGTCACGCCGGCAGCTTCTTCGATAACGGCGCGGCGGTCCTGCGGACGGGAACTCAAAATCTGCCCGATGCGGCCCTGCTCAATAATCGCGTACGACTCCGGGCCAAGGCCCGTGCCCATGAATATATCCTGAATGTCCCGCAGGCGCGCACCCTTGCCATCGATCAGATATTCGCTTTCGCCCGAACGGAACAGGCGCCGCGTAATCGTAATTTCCTGGCGCCGTTCTTTCTGCGCGTGCACGGCTTTCGCTGTCGTCACGGCGGCCGATTCGCCTTCGGCCGGAACAACCGGTTCAAGTTCCGGCAATGCAACTTCATACGTCGGATCGAAAAGCGTCATCGTGACCGACGCCATTCCGAGCGGTTTGCGATCCCGGGTTCCGGCGAAAATCACATCTTCCATGCGGGCGCCGCGAAGGCTCTTGGCGCTCTGCTCGCCGAGTACCCAACTGATGGCATCACTGAGGTTGGACTTGCCACACCCATTCGGACCAACGACCGCGGCTACGCCGACGCCGTTAAAACGCAATTCCTGACGGTCCGCGAAGGATTTGAATCCTTGGATTTCTACGCGCTTGAGTTTGAGCAACGGTAGGTTCCCCTCAATACATAAAGTTCGCTACGGCACATGCCATAACGCTCGGGGGGGAATCTCAATAGTACGTGCTATCGGTCCGAAACGCAAGCACCATACACACTCCCCTTTGTATTGTTTCCCAGGTCACCACTACATATTGCGCTAGAGCTTCCAACGAATCACCAGTACGTAGCGGTCCGCGCCGCGTGCAGGATCGTCGATTTGCACCTTGCCGGTGAAAGAATTCGCGACGTTGGGAGCCTCCAAAATCTTTATCGTGCCTCGCCCTTTCGTCTTTCGGACTTCAAAGTCAGCGAGCGAGCGCGCCGGCAACGCACCGTCACACCCCATACTGGAATCCTTCTCCGCTTGACCGTTCAGAATCTGATAGGACGCGGCCTCACCGCGCAACGCGATAACCGCGGTACCGTCGATGACCGCCTCCAGTTGGCAACTGCCCTCAGTTGCGAAACCGGCGGCCGGCAAGTCAACCGAAACCGCCGCCGCGCTTACCGCCGCGGACGCCGGAACTGGCGCAGTCGCGCCGATTCCGAGATAAGGGTTGTACAAGTATTCAAGATCGACCGGCAGCGTTGCTGGCCACGTAATGTTTTTTGTGACCGAATACGCCGGATCAAGCGCCCACTGCCCAGTATTCAGCACTTTCGCGCGCCGCGTGCGCTCATCGTGCCAGCCCCAGAACGGCTTCGCCTTGTTCACGCCCTGCTTCCGGCCCCAAAACGAACCCATGTATCGCTGCCCGCCACCAGGTCGATTCCCGTAAGGTTGATAGTCGTAGGCGGCGTCAAAAACGCGATCGTTTGCGGCCTCCTTCGCCCGCAGCCACCAAGTGTCCTCAATCGAAATCAACTCGTACCCGACGTTGCGGTCGTTCCCATGCTTCGCGCGCTCGGCCGTGCCCTTGTAAACCAGGGTAATTCCGGTGCCGGATGTAAAATCCTTGCGCGCCGCCGAAAACGTCGAGTTGCGCGCCCCTACCGCGAGAGCGCCATGACCGCCCGCCTCCAGAAAAACCATCGGCCGGTGGCCCTCGTAAAGATCGATCTTCGCGTCAATATCGTGAGCGCCTTTGCGTAACCGGTTGTCGTTCGCGTAGGAGTAGACGTTATTGTGCGCCAGTGTCTCCATCAACTCCAAAGAACCGAACTCGCTCCCATCCTTTCGCACGGTCAGGATAATTCCCTCGTTGTCGTTTTCATGGCAGGTTCCGGCAATGCAGTTGTCCGAGTAATCGCGCGGGTGAAAAAAATTGTAATGCAGGAACCAGTGAGAGTTCGTTTCCACGGCGGCGTAGTGCACATAGGCCTGCGAAGTCCCGGCGTCCATGTTGTCCCAGTTGTTATCGCCGTTCCAGTCGCCATCGAAATCGAAGCGCGTCGGAATATCGGCCTTGGGTTGCCACCACGTTTCCTGAGCCACAAAGGGAGCCCACTTTTCAGCGAGTTTCCTGTAGCGGTTGGTATCGGCGGCGGCAGCAAATTCTGACTTCTCCACGGCTCTTCTGGTCGCGGCGTCGGCGGCCACCGTTACCTGGGTAGTCCCCTTGATACCCTTTGCCTCGGCCTCCACCGTGTAGGTGCCGGGTTCGAGCGGAGCGGTGTAGAGAACCGCGTCTTTTTGTACAAATTGTCCGGAAACCGACTGGAAAACCTGGGCAAAACCCGCGCTTCCGGAATTAACATACCCGCCGTCGTCGGCGCCTTGAAACCGGAACGGCTTCGAAATCCAACCCTGTCCATCGGCCGCCGTTACAGTCGCCGTCTCGCGCAAGCGCCCGGTAGTTCGCGTCCCATCCTTGGCGACCGCGTCGCCCCATACCTGCACCTGTATGGAAACGGATTCGCCCGGCCGCAAACGGGCATCGCCATCGAACTTGAATTTCAACTCCTTGACTTCGGTTGTTTGCGCCAACACGGTCAGCGAACTGAGCAGGAAAAATAGAGTTCTCACACCGAATATTATGACTGCGTCACAACCCATCCGCCACGGAGCAACGGGACGGTTGCGCAAACCGGGCCCCCGTCTTTTGAACGCCCGCTTATCTCGCCCTCCAAAATCGAACCGGCCGGAACTGTCATTAATGAGATCTTCGCTCGCCGCCCCCAGACCGTGCCCGCCTGTCCAGCGTAGGTACCACTGCAAACATAGAAGAACCTTTGGGCCGGCGGCCCCATCGCCAGTTTCCCGCGAACGCCGCCTTTCGCGTCTCGTTCGAACTCCAACACGAAGGTAATGTTCGCGCCGGTCGAGAGCGTCTGCTGACTCAAAACATTCGCTCGGTCCTGAAGGCTGAAAAGCACTCCGGCCGGGGGATCGATCAACGTGATTTGTATTTGCACTTTATGGCGTCAATTGAATCCGTTCATGCGTGGCCGCCTCCACCGCCTTTCTCGTGAACGGCATCGGGTGATAGCGCCCGTTGGCCCAGTCGTCTATAAGATCGGAATAGTGCGGACTCTCGGGATCGCCCGACTCACCGGGCATGTTCGTCATCCGCGACCGGTCCCAGTCGGCGAGGTCCAACAGCATGCGAAAGCTCGCGCCAACCGAGGCCCGAAATCCCGGCCCGGCCGCCACATTAATCGTCGAAGCATCGCCGCCGAGAGGAATCGGGCCCCGATCGAACGCCTTGTCAACCGCGGGATGTTTGAGATAAAGAAAGTGGATATTCCCGTAACGCCAGCGGCCGCGATCCGGTCCCAACGCCGTTTCAAACTCGCTAACTGTCGCGTCGAGCGTCTTCGCCAACAAGTCCGGCCGCGGCTTGTTTTCCAACATCTTCAATGTCGTCTCGACACTGCCCGCCAGTCCCTGGGGCGACTCGACGATCGCGGCCGTCAATCGCGACATCCACATCAGGAATATCGCGGCGGCGCTCGAGTCTTTGGTCATTCGTCCGTCCCATTCGCGCAGGATTGGCATCACCGAGGCCGCCTTCGAACCCGCCGCCGGAGTCCAACTCTTCGCGATCGCCAGCAATCGTCTCGCCGGAGGTGATTCAATATCTAACTGCAAGGCCTGCATCGCTTCCATGGTCCAACCGCGCCGGGCCTGCAGTTGCCGCGCAATCCGGTGAACGCGAAAATTCGGAGCCCATTCGTACTGAATCGGATGTTTGTAGTTAGCGGGCAGGATGTTGTTGTTCGCTGACGCGAAGAAGCCAGCCACCGGATCCAGCGCGCGAGGCAACTCCTCGGGCCGCAAGAATCCTTTCCACTCGTACTCTCCGGTATGGCCGGGCACGGGCAACAGCCCGGTCCAGTTGCCGCGAACCGGCGTGAGTCCCGTGACCGCAAATCCAATATGCCCAGAGGTATCCGCGTAGACCAGATTCTCCGCCGGGGCCTTGTATCGATTCACCGCGGCCAAAAATTCGGGCCAATCCTTCGCCCGCGCCAGCGACAAGCCCGCCAGGTATCCCGCCGTCCCCGGTTCCGCTCCAACCCACTTCATGACGTAGGCGCGCCGCAACGCCAAATCGACGCCGACAACTGGCCCATGCACCGTGTACTGCGTCTCCACCACCCGCGGCTTTTCTCCCTTCACCACAATGGAATGCCGCTCCGTCTCCAAACGCAGCCACGCTCCCTTGTGCAGATACTGCGACGGGTCGCGCGGATGCAACTGTTCAACGTACAAGTCCTGCTGATCGGTACCGGTAATCGTGAATCCAAAGCCGATGGTCTCGTTGTGTCCGAGCGCAATGCCCGGCAGCGCAGGCTCGCCCGAGCCGAAGACATTCCATCCCGGACCCACCAGGTGTACGGTCCGCCGCAGCGAAGGAATCTGCAGCGCCCGATGCGGATCGCTCGCCAGCATCGGCTTGCCGGTGGCCGTCAACTTCGGCCCAATCACCCAGTTATTACTGCCTTGCGTCACATCGTCTACGTCGTCGGTCGCTTCATCTAAAGCGGCCAGCGAACCGACTCGCACTTCTTTCAAATTCAACTCACGCGGAATTTCGATCTTAACGAACGGATCGGGTGGCAACCACTTTTCAATCGCCGCCGCGCCGTAGGTATCCACAAGCCGCGCCCGCTGCACTTCCGACAGCAGATTCGTCATCATCGAGAACACCGCCATGCGCGACACAACGTCGTTTGCATGCCAAATCCCCGGCTCGAATCCTAACTTCCGAAACTCCGCCGTCGGCTTTCGCTTGGGGTCAAGAATATACGCGTTCACGCCCCGCACAAAGGCGTTCACAATGTGCCAGGTATCGGGCGCGTAGCTCGGCCACTCCTTCTGCCAATCGCCGCGAAACCGCAACAACAGCGCCGTCCGGTCCCGTTCCACGAACTCCGGTCCCAGCACCTCCGCCAGCTTCCCCGTCCCTTGACGCCGCCACAGATCGAGCTGAAATAACCGGTCGCGCGCCGCCATGTAGCCCTGCGCGAAGAACAAATCGTCCTGTGTCTGCGCATAGATGTGCGGAACGCCCCACTGGTCGCGTAGAACTTCTACGGGCTTCTGAAGCCCGCGCACTTTTACGTCCTCCGCGGCAACCGCCAGTGCGCATAACGCAAAAAAACAGATCCTCACGCGGGCCACACCGGACGCCTCTTTTCCTTGAACGCGGTCACGCCCTCGGCATAGTCGGGATGCAGGAAAACCTGTGTCCGCAGCGTCCGCGCCAACTGCCCGGCGGCCTCGGCGGATAGCCTTCGGGCCTGATTCACATAAGCCAGGCCGAGGCCCGTCACCGCCGCACTATGGCCCGCGATCGTATGCGCCAGCGCTGACGCGCGGTCGTCCAGTTCAAACTCCGGCGCCGCCTGGTGAATCAGTCCCATCCGCAACGCCTCGTCCGTTTGGAATACGCGCGCCGTTAAACTCAATTCCATCGCATGCCGTTCGCCAATCGCCGCCGCCACCGCCCGGAATATCACAAACGGGAACATCCCAATCCGCAATTCAGTGATTCCGAAATTCGTTCCCATCGCCGCGACCACCACATGGGCGTTGCACAACAGCCCGATGCCGCCCGCCAGTGCCGGCCCCTGCACTGCCGCGACGATCGGCGTCGAAAGCCGCGAACCCACCGTGAATAATCGCTCGTGAACCTCCAGCCCGCCCGTCGGCCCTTGTTCCAACGCCTCGTCCAAATCCATACCGGAACAAAAGACCTTGCCCTGTGCATCCAGCAAGATACATCCGGTCCCGGCATCCGCCTCCGCTTCGTCGAACGCGGCCAGCAGCGCTTCGCACATGGCAATACTCAGTGCGTTCCGCTTCTCCGGACGCGCCATCGTAATGCGCCGCACACGGCCCTCTTGATTAATCAGTAAGTTCGGACTCGTCAACGTCAATCTCCATGCCCAATAGCCCGGCCGCCATCGTCTTTCCCTGCGCGTCGATCCGTAACGACAGCGTCCCGCCGCCGCCCAACGCGCCGTAACAAAGGAAGTTCAATGCCCCCAGATTCGGCAGTTCAAATCGCTCCACACGCCCCTCGATCAGCGTCCCAAAACGTGCTTTCACGCGTTCCGGCGTCACTTCCCTCACCAGCACGCCATAGTGCCGCGGATCATACGCGATGATCCCGATATTGGACGTATCGCCCTTGTCCCCGCTGCGTCCATGCGCAATTCTCGATAGCGGAACCTTCACGAAACCACCTCCACTCGCGTCGCAATCTCGCCGCGCGGAATCAGCGCCGGCCAATACGCCACCACTTCCCGTACCGGCGGACGGCCATCGCCATAGCCCGTTCCCGTCGGCGGTCCATTCAGCACCAGGGGGATCAGCTCGCGCGTAAACCGGTCCACAGCCTTCTTTTCCTTGCCCCGAACTCCAATCCGCAGCATTACCTCGGCCGGCTGGGATACGGCCGGAGCCGCAATGCCGTGGCACGCATTCGCTCCAAAGTACTCGCTGTATATTTCTTCAAACTCCAACCCTAACGCCGCCAGCCGGGCTCGCACAATCCCATCCGCCGCCTTGGCCTTTTCCAATGCATCCGGCCAGCTATAGACAATCGTCCCCGTCGCCTTGTAACCGTACAAATAGCTGATCGAAACCTTCAGGAACGGCGTCGCCGGCCGTCCTTTTATCCCGCTCACGCGCACGCGGTCAACCCCGTCGCCGGTTAACCGCACCGTCGTAAAGTCCGCAACGCAATCCGGCGTAATGTAGTTCCGCGGGTCGCCCAACTCGTACAACAACTGCTCCTTCACCGTTTCCTGCGAAACTCGCCCGCCCGTCCCCCGGTGCTTCGTAATGACAAACGACCCATCCGCCTCCGCCTCGATAATCGGGTACCCAATATTGGCGAAGTCCGGAATCGTCTGCCAGTCGGCGATACAATTCCCGCCCGTGCACTGCGCGCCGCACTCGACGATATGCCCGGCTATAGTCCCCGCCGCCAACAGATCGAATTGATCCGCCCGCCAGCCAAACTCGTGCACCATTGGCCCCAACGCCAGGGCCGTATCCGTTGACCGCCCCGCTATCACCACGTCGGCGCCGGTGGCCAGCGCTTCCGCCAACGGAAATGCCCCAATATAAGCGTTCGCCGATGAGATCGAAGCCCGGACAACCGACAACGGCTCGCCGGTATCTAAATTTTTCAACTCCAATCCGCGCTCGATGAAATCGTCGACGCGGTCATAGACGTCATCGCCAAGCACCACCGCCACCTTCAATTCCGGCGCCAGCCGCTTCACCTCTTTTGCGCAGGCGATCGGATTCACGCCGCCCGCGTTAGCGACAACCCGCACCCGCCGCTCCTTCATCTTCGCCGCGATCCGTCCCATCAACGGCGGAAAGTCCCGCGCATAACCCAACGCCGGATCCGCCTGCTTCTGTTTCTGCACGATCGACATCGTCACTTCGGCCAGATAGTCCAAAATCAAGTAGTCAATCGGCCCTTGCTCCACCAACCGCACCGGAGCCTCCAACCAATCGCCCCAGAATCCCTGCCCATTCGCAATCCGGATCATAATCTCTCCAAAACCAAATGTTGGCGATGCCCGCTCGCCGTGCACGCATCCAGCGCCAATCCCAGAACTTCCCGCGTGACCACGGGGTCGATCACCGCGTCGCAATGCCCGCGCGCCGCCGCAAACCGCGCATCCAGCCACCGTTCATAATCTTCCCGAGTCTTCGCAATCCGTTGTTGCAACTCGTCCGGCACGGCTTCCCCCGCCTGCTTCAAACGTTCCAATTCCGGCCCGTGTACCGCCTGCACCGCCGATTCGCCCTCCATCACCCCAATCCTTGCCGTCGGCCACGAAAAAGTAAAGTGCGGGTCAAATCCCTGCCCAGCCATCGCGTAGTAACCCGCCCCCGACGCATGGTTCACCGTCAACACTATCTTCGCCACCGTCGCGCACGCCATCGTCTCCACCATCTCCGCGCCCGCTCGTATGATCCCGCTCTTCTCCGCCTCCATCCCCACCATGAATCCGCTCACATCCTGCACATATAAAATCGGCGTGCCGGCGCGCTCCGCGTTTTCCACAAAATAGGCCACCTTGCGCGCCGACTCTGTGTAGACAATCCCCCCAATCCGCGGCCCCGTTTGCGACTTCAAGAAACCGCGCCGGTTCGCTATCACCGCCACCGCGCGCCCGCCCAAACGCGCCTCCGCGCACAACATCTCCGGAGCGAAGTCCGGCTGGAACTCACAAAACCTGTCACCGTCCAGGAGGCAGCCCAACAGCCCTTCCATCGAATAGGGCAGGCGATGATTTTCCGGCAAAATATCGTAGATCTCCCCCGTCGCACGAGCCGCGCCCGGATCCGCCGGAGCAACCGCTGGCGCCGCGAACGCTTCGAACCGCGCTCGAATCTGCCGCAAACAGTCGGCGTCGTCGACCGCTCGAAAATGCGCCACCCCGCTCTCCGCCGTATGCATCCGCGCCCCTCCCAGCTCTTCCGCCGTATTAACCTGCCCAGTCGCGCCCTTCACCAGATTTGGCCCGCCTAGACCCATGAAACTGGTGCCTTCCACCATATAGATCACATCGCTCAACGCCGGCAAATACGCGCCGCCCGCGATGCACATTCCCATTACCGCCGCGATCTGCGGCACGCGCAATTTTCGCCGCATCAATGAGTTGTAATAGAAAATCCGCGCCGCCCCATACTGCCCCGGAAAGATGCCATCTTGCAATGGCAGATACACCCCAGCCGAATCGACCAAATAGACGATGGGAATTCGGTTCCGCATCGCAATCTCCTGCGCCCGCAAAATCTTCGTAATCGTCTCCGGCCACCACGCGCCGGCCTTCACCGTCGCGTCGTTGGCCACAACTACCGCCACGCGTCCAGCTATTCGCCCCACAACGGTCACAACCCCGGCCGCCGGCGCCTGCCCGCCATGGAGGTCGTGTGCCACCAACAGCCCCACTTCAAACGACACTGCGCTCGGGTCCAGCAGCGCCGCGACCCGCTCCCGCGCCGTCAGCTTTCCGTCCCGGTGCTGTTTCTCGACCTTCCCGGCGCCGCCCCCAGCTTTCAATTTCTCTTCCAGGGTCCGCAGTTCGGTTAGCCGCTCACGAATCCAATTCGCCATGCCGTTGGCTCCCAGTATAGTAATAGAAACCATGCTAGGTATCGATTCCCGCGCTGCCCGCGTCACATGGACCGTTTTCCTCGTCCTGCTAACTATCGAACTTGCGTGGATGGCCCGCACTACGCTCCTCGTCTTCACCATCGCGCTACTGCTGGCCTACCTCTTGCACCCGCTGGTCGAACTCGTCCGTAAAACTTTGCCGCCGAAACTCCCCACCGCGGTCGCGCCGAGTCTTGTCTACCTCGGCGGTCTGGCCGTCGTTGTCGCCGCCGTTCTCATCATCGGCACACGGATTACCGCTGAGGCAGCTCTTCTCGCCAGCCGGCTTCCCGAGTTTCTCCACCAACGCGACACCATGCTCGAACGTCACTTGCCGTCGATCCTTGCCCCCTACCGTGAACAAATCGCCGTCGCACTCACCGGCCAGTTGGAAACAGGCAAGGAGATGCTGCTCCCTGCCCTCTCAGCCATCGGCAAAGGCTTGATCAGTCAGTTATCCAGCCTCCTCTTCGCAATCCTCATCCCGATCCTCGCCTTCCTCATCGAACTCGCCCTCACCGACCTTCGCACCGCTGTCGTCACCGTCTTCACTCGCGACGATCACCAACAACTCGCTCAATTCATCGTCGCCGACATCGACAAACTCCTCGGCCTCTACATGCGCGCCGTCTTTCTCCTGGCGCTCGCCACGTTCACATCTCACATGCTGGTCTTCGGCTCCATCGGCGTCCCCTACGCGGTCTTGCTGGCCGGCGTCTGCGGCCTGCTCGAATTCGTTCCCGTAGTCGGACCGCTCTCCGGCGTGGTAATCGTTAGCCTCGTCGCCGCCTTCAGTGGATACGATCATACCGGCGGCCTGGTCGTCTTCTTTCTGCTCTACCGCCTTTTCCAGGACTATGTTTTACAGCCCTGGCTCTATAGCTCAGGGATCGAAATGCACCCATTGCTCGTACTATTCGGAGTACTCGCCGGAGAACAGGTCGGCGGCGTAACCGGAATGTTCCTTTCCGTCCCGCTGATGGCCGTACTCCGCGTGGTCTACCGCCGCTCCCTGGCGGCGAAGGAACTATAAAATCACTGCTCGCAACACTTATCGCCTTCGCCCCGGCTCCCCATTCATCCCGGCGAAATCACAACCTGCCCGACATCGGCCATTCAGTAACTGCCGCCACCGAGCGCAGACGATCAGGCAAAGAGATTCCTCAAACTGTACGGCTCTACGAAACAGAACCCGTCACCGCGCCGTAACCCGCGGCCAGTTCAACTCAAATCCCTGCGCTGCTAGTCGCGTTTGCAATCCGGCCAACAGCGCACCAGTCTTCCGCAAATGCCGGGGTGGATGCCCCGTTCGAATGGCCTCCGCCGCCACCGCTCCCGCCGCTTCCCCAATATTCCACTCCACCGGGTGCAATCGGTAACATCCGTTCGTAATATGAGTTACACCCAGATTCTTCGATCCCGCCAGTAAATTCTCCACCCGCCGCGGGATCAATGCTCCCAACGGAATCTGAAACGGCAGCGAACTTACATCAACGTAGTTATCCCCGCCGCTCGATGGATGTAAATCAATCCGGTAACTCCCCACGCCCACGCTGTCTGCAAAAACCTCTGCCTCCTTCGATTTCCGCGCGTCTGCCGCCACATGTTGCTCCAGCACGGTGAACTCCGCCCGGATCCGCCGCGCTTCGCGAATATAGGGAGACTTCGCCAATCCATCCTCCGTGCCCGCCAAATCTCCCCGCAATCGCAACCCTTTCCAACCCTGCCCCCCATCTGGACGCGGCGCTTCCGTCTGCATCCAATACAGCAACGACAAACTCAACTGCTTTCCCCGAGCCAGGTGCCCCGCCGCGCCATTCCCCAACAGATCGCCTAGCCAATAGTCGTTCTGCGGCCAATTTACCAGCGAAACATCCCCCGCATAGCTTCCCGGCGCAAAATTTCGTTTGTTCGCAATCCGCCGATAGATGAATAAATTCAACTCCCCCGGCGGACTTTTCTCCGCCGCCGGATCGAACATCACTCTTCGCGGCTTCAACGTAACCGGATCGCTCATCTCCCAGCTCAGCAGTTTTCCCGGCCAAGCCGGCTTCATCGCGGGCACATAGTCCCGCCAAAATCCGTACTCTGAGGGCTTCTCGATCGCGTGATCCTCCCCGGCCACATAATCCACCGCGAAACAAACGGTGAACGCTTGCATATTGGCGGGCTGCGCAACGGCGGGTGCGTGGGGCTCATCCGTCTCCTTTTGCGATTCAAACCCCGTCACAAACTCGACGCCGGCCAATGGCAGCAGGTCCCCCTGTTCCGTCGCATCCACAAAATACGCCGCCGTGATCGTCTTCTCCGTCCCCGATTTATGTCGAACAGTCACCGCCCGGACTTTGTCTCCGCCCACGTCCGCCCGCACCGGAACCGTGTCATACAACACGGTCAACTGACCGCCCGATAGGTACGGCGCCAACATCGCGCCCAGGACAGCCACCGACACTGCCGGTTCATGCGTCAATCGCGAAACCGACCCATCCCCCGGATTCAAGTTCCACCGCCCTCGCGCCTCTGCGGTTAACGGATAGTGATCCCGGTAATACCCGCGAACACGCGAACGATACTCCCGGTACAGCCTCGTTCCCCCAAACTGCTCTATCCATGGATGCTCGTCCGGAGGCACCATCTGCGACGTCATCTGCCCGCCGAGCCAATCGGTCTCTTCCGTCATCACCACTCGCATCCCGCTCCGTAACGCCGCCAACGCCGCCGCTACGCCGCCCGTCCCGCCGCCGATCACCGCGACGTCGCACCGCAGTTCCCTTCCCGCCGCAAAAAGTCCGCCCGCCCCTGCAAAAATTAACGTCCGCCGATGAACCATTTGTCCATCGTATTACGCGTACCAGTAAGATGGGACGAACGAGGATTTCTATGGTTCACAGATTTATTCTATTCGCGCTCGCCGCCGTTGCCCTTCCCGCCCAACAAATCGTCACCACCTTCGCCGGCACCGAATGGGTCTTCCCCGGCAACGGAGCCCCAGCCCTCGATACCCCCATCGGCCCCACTCTTTCCACCGCCCTGGATCCCCAGGGCCGTCTCGTCTACGCTGACGTTCTCAATCACGTGGTTGCTCGCATCGAACCGTCCGGGACGGTCACGGTCATCGCCGGCAATGGCGTTCGCGGCTTCTCCGGGGACGGCGGCGATGCCCTCCGCGCCTCGTTCGACGGTCCCCGCGGCGTCGCCATCGACAAAGCCGGAAACATATTCATCTCCGACGGTCGCAACCTCCGCGTGCGCCGCGTGACGCCCGGCGGCATCATCAACACCGTAGCCGGCACGGGCATCTATGGTTCCACCGGCGATGGCGGCCCCGGCACCGCCGCTGCTCTCTCCGCGTGGAAACTTGCGGTCGACGCAGCCGGCAATCTCTACATCGCCGACTACGATCAAAGCCGCCTGCGCAAACTTTCCACCAACGGCATCATCACCACCATCGGCGGCAGTGGCAAAAACACCTACTCCGGCGACGGCAAGCCCGCCATCGACTCCTCTTTTGTCCCCTTCGACATTGCTATCGACAACACCAATCGCATCGTCGTTTCAGACACCATCAACTTTCGCGTCTACCGCATCGGCACCGACGGCATTATTAACACCGTCGCCGGAAACGGTATTCGCGCCTACTCCGGAGACGGCGGCCCTGGTATAGCCGCCAGCCTCACCAACCCCGCGGGTGTCACCACCGATGGCGCCGGCAACGTCGTCATCGCCGACACCTCCAACCGCCGTATCCGCCGCGTCAATTCCGCCGGTATCATCTCCACCATCGCCGGCGGTTCCAGTACGCCTGTCACCACCACGCCAACTGACGCGCTCCGCGCCGCCATCGGCCTCGTCACCACCGCGACCTACGACCTCCAGGGCCGGCTCTATTCCGTGGATGCCGATGAATCCCGCATCCTTCTTCTGTCAGCCGATGGCCGCTTGATTTCGAAGGTTGCCGGCAACGGTAAGTTCAAGGAACTCCTGCCGCGCACCCCTGCCTCCCTGGTCACCATGACCGAACCGGTCGGTATCGCCGTCGCACCGAACGGCGCCGTTTACTACTCGGAGAACACCGGCCACCGCATCGCACAAGTCGATGCCGACGGCTCTGCGACCCGGGTAACCGGAACCGGAGTCAACTCTTGCTGCGCCGATGGCCCCGCGCTCCTCGGCCGAGTCAGCTTCCCTTCCGGCATCGCCCTCGCTCCCGACGGCTCCCTCGTCATCGCCGATACCAATAGCGACAAAATTCGCCGTGTCGCCAACGGCGTTATCTCCAGCATCGCCGGTCAAACTTTTATCTCCGGCTTCTCCGGCGACGGCGGTCCCGCCGTGGATGCCCGCATCAACAAGCCTCGCGGCATCATCGTTGACGCGACGGGCAACGTCTTTTTCACCGATTCTGATAACCACCGCATTCGCCGCATCGACACGCGCGGGATCATCACCACTATCGCCGGCAACGGTACCGCCGGCTACTCAGGCGATGGCGGGCGCGCCACGGAGGCCAGTCTCAACTTCCCGGAAGGTCTGGCCTTTAACAGCGCCGGCGAACTCCTCATCGCCGATTATGGCAATCACCGCATCCGCGCCCTATCCTCCACCGGCGTCATTCGCACCTTCGCCGGTACCGGCGCCAATGCCAACGGGGCCGACGGACTCCCCGCTATCTCCGCCGGTGTCCGCTTCCCCGCTGCTCTCGCCGCGGACGGCCAAGGCAACATCTACATGACGCTCGACGGCACCGGCTACATTCGCCGCATCGATCCCGATGGAATCCTCTCCACGTTCGCCGGCGCCTTCCGTTACGGTTTCGCGGGTGATGGCGGCGCCCCGCTCGCCGCTTCCTTCGCGCGGCCCTTGGGGCTGGCCGTCGCCGCCAATGGCGACCTCTACATCGCCGACACCCAAAACAATCGCATCCGCGTCGTTCGAAATCTCGCCCTAACCACAACGCTCGCGCCTTCCCCCGTCACCCTTACCGCCATCGCCGGAAGCGCGACTTCCACACCCGTGCGTATCAGCCTCAACAGCCCGGTCAACGGCATTCCTTACTCCATCGCGGTCACCTATGGCCAATCCGCGCGCGATTGGCTGAATATCTCTACCTCCAGCGACACCGCGCCCGCCACTCTATCGTTGACCGCCAATGCCTCCGCCCTCGGCGCCGGCCGCTACACCGCCACCATTAACGTCGCCACCAACCCCGCCGGCACGTCCAACCCCGTCTCCGTAAATCTCGACGTCACCGAAACCGCCCCCCGCCTTCGGCTATCTTCCGAATCGATTTCCATCAGCCGTCCCGAAGCCAGCCCCGCCGAAACCACCGCTCTGGAAGTCCGCAACGATGGCGGCGGCATTCTGGTCTACCAGGTTTCCTCCGTCGGCACGTGGCTGAAAGTGTCCCCGGAGAATGGCTCTCTCCGCGCCGGCCAGGTGGAGACCATTAGCGCCACCGTAGATCCCGCCGGTCTCAAACCCGGTACATTCCTCGGTTCCATCACCGTAACCGTCGGCGCCGCCCGCACCGTAGTGCCGGTCACACTCACCATCCGCGGCGGACGCCGGACCATCCTCGTTAGTCAGGCCGGACTCACCTTCACCGCCATCGCCGGCGGCGGTTCGCCGACTCCCCAAAATATCGGTATCCTCAACGTCGGCACAGGAGTCCTCGGATGGCGCGCCGCCGCCGCTGGACGCTTTACGCGCCTCAGCGCCTCTTCCGGCGCCGTTACCGAACCGTGGCTCGAAGTCAGCGACCTCACGGTCAGTATCGATCCCGCCGGTCTCACCGCGGGCCAGTACTACGACCGCATCGAGATCACCGGGGACGCCGATAACTCCCCACAAATCGTTACCGTTCTCCTCAACGTCCTCCCCGAAGGCAGCAACCCCGGTCCCGAGGTCTCTCCGTCCGGCATGATCTTCATCACCAAGCAGGGTGAGAACCCCGGTTCTCAAACCGTCACGCTCAACCACCTCGGCAAGGGCCCAGTGACGTTCGATTCCTCCCGCCTCGGCAACTGGTATGCTTCCGCTCCTGGCGCCGGACGCGCCGTTCCGAACGGGCCCGGCGCCATCGTCATTCAACCCACCCTGGCGGACATGACGCCGGGTGTCCGTCGTGGCGTCGTGACGTTCCAATTGCAAGAGGACGGCAGCGTCAGAACCGTCAATCTCCTTTCCGTAGTAGCTCCCGCCGATTCCGGCAACAAAGGCTTGCGTAACGCCGCCAGTTGCGCCGCGCCTGCGTTACGCGTGGAATCCACCGCCATCCGCGATGGCTTTTCTGTCCGCGTCGGCGAAGCCGTCACCGTCGAAATCAAGGCCGCCGATGAGTGCGGCAATCTGCTCACACCTCTCGCCGGCGGTACCGGTGCGCAAGTAGTCGCCCGGCCCGAAAACGGCGATCCGCAAATTACTCTCGCCCATATCGGCAACGGCGTGTGGCGCGGCACATGGCGTCCAGTTCGCGCCGTCTCCAATACCCGCCTTACCATCGTCGCCCTGTTTCTCGGCACCTCCGCGGACATCATCGCAGGCCGAACGCAAGCCGGCAAAGTCGAGCTCAGTGGCGCCGTTCTGGCCCAAGGCGCCACTGCCGCGCCCCTGCTCACCGCGGGAGGCATTGTCCACGCCGCCAGCTTCGAAACCGGCGTACCCATAGCCCCGGGAAGTCTCATCACGCTCTACGGCTCCAAACTAGCCGACCGCACCGGATCCGCCGCCGGCATCCCCCTGCCGTCTTCGCTCAACGGAACCGAAGTTCTGCTCGGAAATCGGCCCCTGCCCCTCCTCTTCACAAGCGACGGCCAACTCAACGCCCAAGTGCCCTACGACGTGCCCGTCGATACGCAGCATCAAATCCTGGTGAAACGCGGCGATTCCATCGCGGTCCCGGAAACGCTGAATGTCGCCGCCGCCCAGCCCGGCATTTTCACCAAAGCGCAAAACGGCTCCGGCCAGGGAGCCATCGTGAAGCAGGACGGCGTGACCCTCGCCGAGCCCGGCACGCCCGCCAACAGAGGCGAGGTCGTTATCATCTACTGCTCCGGCCTCGGCCCGGTAAATCCGCCGGTAGTTGCGGGCCGTCCCTCGCCATCTTCTCCGTTAAGCAGCGTCACGAATCCGGTAACCGTGACCATAGGCGGCCAGCAAGCTCAGATCCTCTTCGCTGGACTCGCCCCCACGTTCAGTGGCCTTTACCAGATCAACGTCTTCGTCCCGGCCAATTCGGAGACCGGTGACGCAGTAGAAGTCGTTCTCGAATCCGCGGGGCAACGCAGTCGCCCGGTTACCATCGCCGTTCGCTAATCCGCGCCGCCAGACAGTGTCCGCCGCAACCACGCCAGGTCGCGCCCCACCGTGCCCAGCGACACGGCGAAAGCCTCGCCAAATTCCTCAAGCGGCAATCCGCCAAAATAGCGGAGCGCCACTGCCTGCGCTCCCGGCCCCCCGCTTCTCCGCGTGGTGTGCCCTCGCCGCGTCGACCAGGATCTGGCGCATCATTCTCGCCGCCAGCGTGTTAAAAATGGGCCAGCCGTAGCGCGCAATCTTCCCTCTCAGTCCGCACCCCCTGCATTCCCGCAACGCCTTGATGCGCACAAACGTCAAAAAGCGCCGCCTGGCCCTTTCGGAACCAAGCGGCGCCCTTCAACTCCTCCGTTGGGAATCCCTATCGAGACGAGATCGTCCCGATTTTCGTCCCAATCACTTCGCCGGAAATAACAATCTCTACCCGGCGATTTTGTTGGCGTCCGGCCGCCGATTCATTGTTGGAAATCGGATTACTCTCACCGAATCCCTTCGAGGTAACCGAAGCGGTCGCCATGCCCTGCCCGGTTAGGTAGGCTCGGACGGATTCGCCGCGATCTTCCGAAAGCTTTTGGTTGTATTCGTCGGTACCCACGCTATCCGTGTGACCTTCGACTTCCAACTTAAGACCGGGGTGACCGGAAACAATGCCAGCCACCTTTGCCAGCTTCTCGCGGGCCAGCGGCCGGAGTGAAAACTTGCCCGTGTCAAAGAGAACATCGGTCATGTTCACAATCAAGCCACGAGCCGTGTCCTGTGTCTGAAGAATCGTATTGAACTGTTGCAACAATTGATTGCGAAGTTCAACCTTCTGCGCTTCAGCGGCGGCTAATTGCTTGGCGGCGGCATCAAGCGCGGCTTGGCTGGCGGCGCGCTGGGCATCGCTCTCGCGCTGCGCCCGATCGGCATCCGCCTTGGCAGCCGCGGCCCGTGTATCGCTCTCCAGCCTCAGCCGGTCGGCTTCCACTTTCGCCGCGGCGGCGCTGGCGTCGTTGGCAAACTTGGCGCGTTCCGCCGCAAGCGCGGCGGCGGCAAGCGCGGCATCGCTGTCGCGTTTGGCGCGGTCGGCATCGGCGGAAGCCGTCGCGGCCTGCGCGTCCTTCTCACGATTTAAGCGTTCCGCGTCGGCCTGCGCTCTGACGCGAGCCAGCTCCGCTTCCCGCGCGATCCGATCGGTCTCCGCCTGCGCCGCGAACTTTGCGGACTCGGCGCGATTTTCCCGGTCCAAAGAACTCTGCCGTTCTGCGGCCAGCGCCAATTCCTCTTGACGTTTTACGGCAATGGCGCGGGCATCTTCCGCCGTCTGCACGGCCTCGCGGGCCGTCATCGTCACCGGCTTCTTACCGGCGTCCCTTGCCTGATAGGCTTCGGCGGCAGCCAAGCTCTTCTCGGCCTTCATGAAGGTGTCTCCGGCGAATGTCGCGGCGCCCACGGAGCGAGCGATGCTCACCGCGTTGCGGGCCTCATATAGTTCCAGCGGGATCTTGCGATCGGCCTTCAGCGCCAGCGGGTTAGTCAGGCGCTGATATTGACCGCGCTGCAACAGCTCATACTTCGCGTCCACTTCTTCGATCTTTCCCAAAGTATCCTTGCGAACGACGTTTTCCATCACAATCAAGTCGCTCGGACGTGTCACGGCGAAGTACGGCTCGGCCGTGACAAGCAGCGCGAACACTTGCAGTTCCGTTGTGACGTTTAGCTTGCTCTTCGTGCCGTTGAGGAGCACTTCCCCAAGGTTCGAAGTGCGGCCTTCAGGAGTGATCGCCCACAATACGTATGTCAGGTATTCCGCGCCGTTCTTCGTCGCCGGCTCCAGGTCGTCGAACTCCACTTCGATTTCGATGTAGCCTTGCTTGCTCTCGACTTTCGCCTCACCGCGCGCGTTGGCGAGCAGTTCAGTCCCTCGAAAGTCGATCTTCGTGGCGCCGCTGCGATGCCGATAATTAATTGCCTTTGCGGTCCGGTCGATGACCGACACGCGATAGATTGGCGGGGCGCCGGCGGCCATCCGCGCGGCGTTTTCCGATTGCGGTACTTGTGCGTACACAGCGGCGCAGCCCAATAGGGATACGCCTATCAATTGAAATGTAGTCATTTTGAGGTTCTTTCTTAAAACGGTCTACTTCGAGTGGGTGCCTTCGCGCCAGGAGTATTTGCTGAGCAGAGAGTTGAGTTTGACCGCGGACTTCGGCATACGGGTCGGACCGGTTACAATCCGTCGGTTTTCGAGTCGCGAACCATAAAGAGTCGCATTGTCGTCAAGGTCCTGCCGTAGGGTGGCGCCTTCCAACGCGAGACCGGCGAAGAGACCCTGTGTACGTGACCAGGAAAGAATCTCCGCATGCATTTGCGCGTCGGTCTGTGCCGTCGCCGTGCGGCCTACCGGACCGGCTGCCACCGAACCTTCGGCCCCCAAGGTAAATTTCGACGAGAGCAATTTGTCGGCGCCGCGGGCATTCATCACCAACATGATAAGGTCCGTCTCGGATCCGCCGATCTGAAAGCCAACGCTTCCGCCTTCAATGCGCACAGTCGCCGGAGCGGACCACCCGACCCGGTTCTTGTTGCGGCAGGAAAGATAGCCCTTGCCATACTTCCCGCCGACGATAAATGCCGCCGTTTTCATGTTCGGGACAATCACAATGCAGTGCGCGTGGGCGAGCAGTTCTTCGGGAATGCCTTTGTCAGGCGCCCCCATAATTTCGGAGAAAACGACCGTTGCTTCTTCCAGGCGTTTGGCCGGTTCATTGTCTTTAGCCAGGAGCGGGGTGATGGCCAGAGTTGCCAGCAGGATGAATCGCATGTTTGTTCTTTTCTGCCTGCCCGCGTTCCCGATAAGGATTTTGGGCGACAACCCTAACACTGCACGTTGCCTGCCAAACCGATTCATTGCAATCAATGGAGCACCGGCCGGGACGCCGTGACGGCGGGCGGTCACCTGACCCGGAGTGGTCGTAACGGGCCGAATTTGACCAAAGCAAACAATTTCGGTCGACACGTCGATTGGCAGGGTACTTGCTCCTACTAAATTGACGCCCGGGATTCGGCCGAGCGAACTTAAAGAGGAGCAACACAATGAACAACGATATTCTGGCGGGAAATTGGAAGCAGTTCCAAGGCAAGATGACCGAGCAGTGGGGAAAATTGACCGACGACGATCTCGACGTCGCGGCCGGACGGCGCGATCAGATCGTCGGGAAATTGCAGGAGAAGTACGGCATCGCCAAGGACGAGGCCGCGCGGCAGGTCAAGGAGTTCGAGGACCGCTATAAGACCGCCGCGCTGTAGCCGGTAGGCGAGGCTGCCCGGGCAGCCTCGCCTAAATCTCCTTACGCGTAATGCCCAACTTCCGCATAATGGCATTCAAAGTCGTCCGATGAAGCCCCAGACGGGCCGCGGCCGCGGTCACCACACCATTTGTCTCTCGCAAAGTGCGAACAATATGTTCCCGCTCCACCTGTTCCAGCGTAGAGATGGGCTGCTTTGCGGCAGCGGACTCCCGAATCTCCGCAATGGGTGCGCGAAGGTTTGGGCCGACCGATAGAATGACGGATCGCTCGATAAAGTTCTCCAGCTCGCGTACATTCCCGGGCCAGCTCCATTCCACCAACGCCCGCATGGTATCCGCAGGGATTTTGTCAATCTGGCGACCCATCTTGTCGGCATACTTACGCGTGAAATGCTTCGCCAGCAAAGGTATGTCGTCGGGCCGTTCCCGCAGCGGCGGCGTCGTAATCGGAAATACGCGGAGCCTGTAATAAAGATCGCTGCGAAACAACTTCTCACCCATCATCTCAGTGAGATTGCGATTGGTGGCGGCGACCAATCTGACATCAATCGGAATCGTGCGGATCCCGCCCAACCGTTCAAACGATTTTTCCTGCAGCGCTCGCAAGAGCTTTGGCTGAAGATCGATCGGGATGTCGCCGATCTCGTCGAGAAAGAGCGTTCCCCGATGCGCCATTTCGAAACGCCCGATCTTCTGGGACAGCGCTCCCGTGAACGCGCCGCGCTCGTAGCCAAAGAGTTCGCTCTCCAGCAGCCCATTCGGAATGGCCGCGCAGTTCAGCGTCACAAATGGCAGATTCCGTCGCGGGCTCAACCGGTGAATTGCCCGCGCCACCAGCTCTTTACCCGTGCCGGTTTCCCCCAGAATCAGTACGGTTGCGTCCGTCGGCGCCACCACCTCCACCTGCTGCTGAACGCGAAGCAGCGCGGCACTGCAACCGATGATTTCTGCAAAGTCCTGCGTGAGTTCGGGACTCCCCTCCTCGATACTTTCAAGGCGATCCCGCTCGCGGAGATCCTGCACGAAAGTGATCCACCGGAATGGAGACAACTTCAGAACGGCCGTCGCGATCAACACCGGAACCCGCGTGCCGTCTTTACGAATCAGTTCCTTGTGGAACGGCGTACACGCGCCGAATCGCAGTCCCTCTTCGTGCGCCAGGTCATCCATCGGCGCATACTCGGGGGGGGTTAGATCCGGCCATGACATCAACCCGCGGACGACATCTTCCCGTGTATAGCCGACGATCTCGAGAAAGGCATCGTTAACTTCCGGAGCTTGATCAAACTCGCCTGATACGATTCCAGCAACCGTCGTTTCAACCGGAATCGGCCGAATCCGGGCTCGCTTGCCGCGGAGCTTTTCGTCGCGCGCATGACGCTCTGAAAAGTCGCGAACGACAACGGCAAATCCCTGCAACTCGCCGATTTCATCTCGCAACGCCATGGTAATCGCGTTAGCCCAGAAGACGGTTCCGTCCTGCCGGACCTGCCATCCTTCCGTACCGGTGTGGCCGCCGGCGGTCGCCCGTTGAAACTCCCCGTCCAATCGAGCAGGAAGCCCGGCCTCGTCTTTATACACCAGCGCAATGTGACGGCCGACCGCTTCAGCGGCCTTGTAGCCGTAGATGCGGGTGGCGCCAGCATACCAGGCGGCCACGACGGACGTGCTGTCAAGCAGGTAGAGCGCGTAATCCTGCACCCAGGACGGAATTCGGTCCGTTTCCCCGGGCTGGGATTTATCTCGAAGCGCCAACACATGCCGAACCGGCAGGATGTTCCCCTTGGCCGTATACTCAACTTCTCGCGCCGCCCCATCGGGCCCCAACAGCCGCAGCGTTCCTTCCTGTTCACCTTCGGAAAGAAACGCCTGCCATAGCTCGGAAACGACAGGCTTAAACGTAGGTTCGGCAAAATCGTCGGTCTGGCGGCCGATCAATTTCTTGCGCGGAACGCCAAGCAGTTTCGCGGCGCCCACGCTGGCGTCACGCAAAGTTCCGTCACTGTCGGCAACCAGGATTGGCGAGGACGGATGAAACACTACCGCGCGAAACAACTTCTCCAATTCGAGCGGTCCATTCTCGGCCAGCCACGAAGTAGCTTGCGCTACAGAACCAGTCGTCGCCATCGGTTGAACCTCTTCCCTGCCCGTTCAAGCGTGAAAAGCTTAAATTAGCAGCCATCCTGAGCGTAGCACGCATGCGCGGACTCGCCGTATTTATCTCGACCGCATTTGGTCAATCGGATTTGGAGGCGCGATTGCATAGTAAATGACCAAAGGAGCAAGAAAATGCCGTTAATTAACATTGTCATCCTGTTGATCATCGTCGGTGTGGGGCTTTCCCTCATCAACCGCTACATCCCCATGGCATCGAGTATCAAGACAATTTTGAATGTCGTCGTAGTCGCGGTCGTCTGTGTCTGGGTATTACAGGCAATGGGCCTCTGGGGCGATATCAGTAGCTTCCGCCTCACCCGCTGACCAACCGCGGTCATGTGACACCGCGATGTCACTCAGCCGCCCCTACTTCGCCGGCGACATTCCCACATCGTTCATCCAGTCTTGCAACCGCGAATTCCAACTGGCCCGGATCACCGGCGTTGCCCCCTCGCGCAATCCGAAACCATACCCGCCGCTGTTACAGATATGGATCTCGTTGGCGCCCCGGCTTCCTTTAAGGCCAGATACAGGTTCGAAATCGCCATCGAAGGTCACTGGTCGTTATCCGCTCACAGCATGAATGTCGGGGGTGTCACCCGGCCCCGTCGCGTTGTAAGGACCCGAAATTGTCAGGTTCGCGATTCGCGGCAAACTCCCGGCAAGGCCCGGCGTCGTGGTCTTCTTAACGCTCGCCCCGTCCAACCGAAGATCGATCGCCACCGGATTCGACTCCGGCCTCCGCCCGGCGATAGCCGAGGATTAGGCCCGCAGCGACACCCGCGGAAAAGTAACCGCCACGCTACGCATCCCCGCCTTCACTGGTAAAAGCAGTTCGATCGGCGCGTCCGTGGAAGGATTGTTAGGATTGCCGATTTTCACCCGCAAAACATATTCGGCATCCAGCGGAAAGTAGTAGTTGACGGCAACACCGCCCGCGGCGTTAGACGGCAAATCTTCGCTCACCCATTCCAGCCTGGGCGCTACCGGCGGGTTGCGCCCTGATTCCCGGCGCGATTCAAACGCGTCGGCCACCGGTTTAATCGTCGGATCACCGATCGCCAAACGGGATACTTTTCGCGCCACCGAAAGATACCGGTCCAGCAACGCGGGGTGATAGCGAGAGCACCGCGCCGATGTTGTCGAAGCCGTATCCGGAATCATCCACCGGCAGCATCGCCCCGGCATTAATATCGAGAGGCTCTTGCAAAATTCCGGTAACCGACTCCCTAACGGTCGCGGCTCTGAAGGCTTGTGTTGATTCGATTCACTTTCCGAGCCGTGAGCGTGAGCGAGCGGTTACCGAACGGGCCGCAAAA
>Ga0163144_10002761_pt1 | contig 40213 bp, 60 predicted proteins | sample OliLak19BULKMAT1_FD_123175 | JGI IMG/M metagenome (GOLD analysis project Ga0163144, IMG submission 123175) | Freshwater microbial mat bacterial communities from Lake Vanda, McMurdo Dry Valleys, Antarctica - Oligotrophic Lake LV.19.BULKMAT1 | ecosystem: Environmental > Aquatic > Freshwater >...
CCAACGGACCTATCAATCGGCAAACTGCGAAATGGTGGCTGCCGCTCAACGGATGCACGAAAGAACTATTTCGACCGTGAACGACAAATGCGGCCACGAAGCCACGCTGCGGATGTTCGACGACGCGATAAAGCACTCGAAGATGGGTGAGGCATGATCAAAAAAAGACTAATCAACGAAAACGCCGCCCTACGCACCAAAAGCGAGCGGCTGGTATTGAGGGTCGCCGCATTGGAGCGCGCGTTGCGGCGCTCTGCTTCTCGTGTAGCAATCAGTGAGGCGCCGGTGCCTGGCGAAAAAGGCGCGTCAATTCTTCGCGAAGCGGACTTCTTGGTACCACGACAGGGAGGTGTGTGATGCCAATCGAAGATGACGCCCATCGCCGCGTACGCGGATTGCTGGAGAGCAACAAAGCATTGCGCGGCGCAATATTGGCCCGGGGCGCCGAGATCGAGCGGCTGGTGAAGGACCGGGACGAGCACGCACGTATCTCCTGGGCACGGGGGGCGCAGATAGACACACTGACTAGTGCTCTCATTAAGATCGCCCGGGCTGACGGGGAGTTTGCGGCAGACGAACTGGAGCGGCAGGCCTCCGACGTGCTGCACAAAGTCGGCACGGGGGCCGCATCATGACTAGCATCATGGAGATGGTCCGGGATGACCCGGTCGGGATGAACTGCACCCATGCGTGCCCGAAGTGCCTGGAAAAGTCCCTGTCCACGCTACGCCGGCCCGATGGCATGGTCCTGTACCAGTGTTGGCGGGCTACGTGCGCCATATCGGGCGTCAAGGGGGGAGGTGCCCGCGGTCCTGGTCCCAAGGCCCCGGCCTTCGAGCCGAACCCGTACCCGTATCCCACGGCAGCGGTCAAGGGGGCCTACTACCGGGTACGGGATGACGGGGAAGGGCGGGGGGTGTGGTCCGAGACGGTCTGGGAGTGCATCGCCTTCGACGGGGCTTTACTAGGCAACGTCTCCCGCCGGGTCTACGAAAACCCAGCCCAGAAGAAGTTGGTCCGGACCTGGAGAGAACTCAACCGGCCCTTCTACTGCGTGCCCCGGCCCCTGTCGTGTTCCCGCCGCGGGGTGTGGTTGGTCGAGGACACGGCCTCCGCCGTGCGGCTCGGCGAGAATCACTGCGCCGCGGTGTCCCTGCTCGGGACCACTCCCTCCGAGGACTTTCTACGCGACGAACTGGACTTCGCCATGCGGCGATACGAAAAGACCCGCATTGTCATCGCCCTGGACCCCGGGGCAGAGGCCGCCGCCGCGAGGCTCCGGGACCGTCTCCGGGCTCGTGCGGACTATGAAGTGCTGGTGATTCCCATCGAGATGGACATCAAGGACATGACCGAGTCCCGTCTGGAGGCGCTTGTGGACTTCTATAACCCGTGTTAGTCTGTAGCCCCCCCGAGAGGAGTAGAGGATGACCCCATACCGGACCCTGCTGGCCGTGTCGATGCGAGACCGGGAGTCCTTCGAGATGATCCGTGCCTCCGGGGAGGCCGATCATTTCCAGGACATGCTCGCGCCAGTCTGGGTTGGCGTCCTGGCTTTCTATGAACGGGATGCCGGGGTGCGCTCCTGTGACCCGGCCCTGCTGATTGCCGAGGTGCGCCGCACCCAGCGTAACCCCAAGCACGCGGATGCGGTCGAGCAGATCATCAAGGACCTCGCCGAGGCCGATGTCTCGGCCCCGAATGCCCGGGCATACCTGGAGGCCGCGGCCCGGGAGCGGGTGGGGGACAGCCTCTCCGCATCCCTGGCTATCCGCCGCCCATCCCATGAGATCCTGGGGTTGATCCAGGAGTACATGGAACTCGATAGCAGATATGCCCCCCAGGACGAAGCACAGCCCGACTGGGCGGCCCTGATTGCCCGCCGCACCGACCCCGGTCAGCGGCTCGCCCTGACCCCCAAGGAGCTAAACGACTGGGTGGGTGGGGGCTTGCTGCCGGGGCATAACGTGACCCTGTTCGGCCGGCCGGAGTCGGGCAAGTCAGCCCTGGCAATCTCGATGGCCTGCGGGTTCGCGCGCCGGGGGCACAAGGTGCTCTACGTCGGGAACGAGGACCCTATCGAGGATATTGCCCTGCGGGCCATCAAGAACCTGACCGGGATATTGGACCCGTCCGGGAACCCGGCCGCGGCGGCCCTCGAAGCCGTCGCCAGGGGGCTTAATAACCTCGTGTTCCGGGAGCTATCCCCAGGGTCTCTGGGGGAAGCGGAGCGCCTCGTGCGTATCCACAAGCCGGAGGTCCTGATCGTGGACCAGTTGCGGAACCTGACCGGGGGGAAGCTAGCCGACAACTTCACCCAGCTGCTCGATAGGTCCGCCCAGGGTATCCGGGCCATCGGCAAGAAGTACAAGCTCGTGACCATCGCCGTGACCCAGGCCGGGGACTCAGCCCGGGGCAAGCCGGTCCTGAACGACGGGGACATTGACTCATCGAACACGGGCATCCCGGGGGCCGCAGATGTCCTGATCGGGGTGGGGGTGACTGAGCACCTGGAGGCCGCCGGCCAGAGGATGCTTTCCATCTGCAAGAACAAACCGACCGGCCGACATGGTTTCTTTCCTGTCCAACTACACGCGGCCCTGTCCCGCGTCAGGAGTAAGTGATGAAATTGCAAGAGGCTTTCGATATTTCGGCGGCGCATCTGTTGCGCCAGAACGCACGCGCCATTGAGGGCGCACCGCAGGGCAGGGGGCGCTGCCGCTACAGGACCGAGGACGGGCGCAAGTGTGCCATTGGCGTGCTGATGCCGGATGCCCTGTACCGGGAGGCGTTCGAGAACCATTCAATATGGGAAGTTATGATGATGTCCCCCGAGTTCAAGCACCACATCATGGACGGCTCGTCCCATACTGCCCCGATGGGGGAGTTACTGGAGGATCTTCGCGCGGTTCACGATCATGTTGCGACCTGCGAATGGCGGCCGGCGCTGCACGCACTCGCTGTAACTCACGGCCTCACGGCCGATGTCCTCGCCCACACCAAACGAGAGGTTGCCTGATGTACCTGTCCTACGCTGACGCCCTGAAGGGTGTGGTCGATCCCGATGCCGTTGAGCCCCTCGTGGGCATGATCCAGCAAGTGAAGACCTGGGGGGATTTCCAGACCAAGTTCCTCCCCGCCTCGGTGGTGGTGAACCTTATCGACGAGATCAAACGGCTCAAGGAGATCGAGCCCGCAGGGTCGGATGAGTAACACCGGCCCAGGGCTCCCTTGGTACTTGCGGGACCCGGGGGCCCACCACTTTTCCAGCGGGCAGGTACTGACGCTGGACTTGGAGACAACGAACGTGGAGTACGGGGACTCCCGGCTCCCGGCCAACCGCATCGTGCTCGGAACCCTGAAGCACGGTGCGGGACCGTCCCGGACCTACATGGGACAGGAGGATGTATTACAGGCGCTGGCTTGTATCGACGAGCCTACTATCCTTGTGGCGCACAACGCCAAGTTCGAGCTAGGATGGATGCTGCGGCTGGGCCTGGATATCTCCCACTTCTTGCCGTGGGACACGATGATCGCTGAGTACGTGATCGCGGGCAACCGCCGTGTTCCCCTGGACCTGGGGTCCGTGTCCACGAGACGGGGGTTTCGAGGCAAGGACCCCGTCGTGGATCTCCTGATCGAGGGGGGCGTCTGCCCATCAATAATACCCGAGCACTGGCTCCGTGCCCGGTGCGAGCGGGACGTACAGACCACGCACCAAGTTTACCGCGCTCAGAACGTGGAACTCCTGGGCACCAAGCTCCTGAACGTCCTTTTTACCCGGTGCATTGTTACCCCAGTCCTGGCGGCCATCGAACGCGAAGGGATGACGCTGGACAAGGGCCGGGTGTACAAGGAGTACGATAGAGTTGTGCGGGCTCGGGGGGAGGTCGAGCAGAAGCTGGTACAACTCACTGGGGGGGTCAATACCCGGTCCACCAAACAATTGGGCGAGTACCTTTACGGCAAACTCGGGTTCGCCGAACTCCGTGACCGGATGGGCCGGCCGCGGCGGACCAAAGCGAGCAAGGCCCACCCGGAGGGGCAGCGACTCACGGATGCCGACACGCTGGAGGCTCTTGTAGCCACCAACCCAGCGCAGAAGCAGTTCAAGAAGCTGCGGAGTGAATTCTCTAAACTTGACGCGGCTCTCAGCAAGAGCCTCAGATTCTTTAACGGCGTGTGCGAGGAGCATGATGGTACCTTTTATGGCAACTTCAATCAGTGTGTCACACAGACCCACCGCCTCTCAAGTTCGGGCCGGCGCATCACGCTCCGGGACAAGCACGAGTGCGGCGCGCAATTTCAGAACCTTCCACGGGAATACAAACGGCTATTCGGCCACCGGGATCAGGACACTGTATTGGTGGAGCCGGATGGATCTCAATTGGAATTCCGCGTGGCGGCGTTTCTTGGGCAGGACAAGGTCGCGTGCGCGGACATCGTCGCAGAGGCAGATATCCACCGATTTACTGCTTCAGTCCTTCACCGATGCCCGGAGGATCAGGTCACAAAGGCCCAGCGCACCAACGCCAAGGCCTCCACGTTCAAGCCGCTCTACGGCGGCATGTCGGGCACGGCCAGGGAAGTAGCGTACTACGAATCCTTCCGGGAGAAGTACAAGGCCATCTATGACACCCAGATGGAATGGGTTCATAAGGCCATGAAAACCCAGCAACTGGAAACCCCCTGGGGACTGGTGTTCTACTACCCCGGGACGGAAATGACCCGCTCGGGGTACATCACGAATACCCCTAACATCTTCAACTACTCGATCCAGAGTCTGGCCACGGCGGACATTATCCCAGTGTCCCTCGTGTACACATACTGGGCCATGAGGGCGGAGGGAATCCGGGGCAGGATCTTCAATACGATCCATGACTCCCTGATCGCGGAGATCCATCGGAATGATGTTGACAAGTTCCGAAAGGTTGTATTAAGCTGCTTTCTGGCCCGCACGTATGAGTTCTTGTCCCGGGTATATGGGATAGAGATGAACGTCCCGCTTGGGGTGGGGTTCACGGTGGGCAGCCACTGGGGCGAGGGCGAGGAGGAGAAACACTCCGCACCCTATAAGACGATTCTTTCAGATTCTTAAGGAGGACGGCATGGCGAAGGTTCAAGGTCAAGTGTTCCGGATCTACGAGAAGGAATTCCGGGGCAAGAAGTCGATCTCGGTCAAGTTGGAGGACAACCCGATTTTCTATCGGTTCGGGGACAAGCGCCACGCGGGCATCCTGGAGCCGGGTAACGTGGTCGAGTTCGAGGCGGGGGACACGAACGAGGACGGCAAGAGCGCGCACGCGAACGGCACCCCCGTGCAGGTCAAGGGCCAGAAGTCGGGCGGCGCATCGGCCCCGTCCGGCGGTGGCGGCGGTGGCGGGGCCCGCGAGGTGTCGATCCATTACCAGTCCGCTCGCAAGGACGCGCTGGAGTTCTTGCAGCTCGCCCATGTGGTCGGTGCGTTGAAGCTGCCGGCCACCGAGGCGAAGCGGCTCGGCGTCCTGGAGGCGGCTCTGGACAAGTACACGGCCATCTTCTTCGAGGACACCGGCATCCTGGGTGCGGTCACCCGGGCGAACGAGGAGCCGGCCGAGGCGGACGAGGATAGCCCCGTCCCGAAGGTCAAGGTGAAGAAGGCGGCCGAGGTCACTGAGGAGGATGACGAATGATTTGCACCAAGAAGTCGGGGAATGTCCAGATGATCCTCACCATGACCGAGGAGGAGGCCGAGGAACTGTCCGGCCTCCTGGCGATGGCGTCCTGGGACGAGTTGTCGTGGGCCTACCCTCTCTACGAGGCGCTCGGCACCGCGACCGACACCATGTTCTCCTGGAATGAGGATGAGCAGGTGCTGACGCCCACGCAGCCGGACGAGATCTAAAGCAAGTGGAATCTATCACGCAGCACGGGACACCTCTTGAGGTGGGCGGGGACCGTCGGGAACAGCGCCGGGTACTGGTGTGTGGGGGGAGGGACTTTTCCTCGGGCAGCATCGTAGGGGATATCCTGGACGAGGCGCATGCATACTGGCCATTCCGTTGCGTGATACACGGGGGAGCGAGGGGGGCAGACGTTCTGGCAGGCGTCTGGGCAGCGATGGCGGGGATCACGACCGTGGTGGTCCCCGCCCTCTGGGACTTCTACGGCAAGCCCGCGGGGGTCCGCCGCAACCGGGAAATGCTGCGGCTCCTGTCCCCGGACTTGGTCATCGCATTCCCCGGCGGACCCGGCACAGACAACATGAAGGAACAGTCCCAGCAATGGGGGTTCCCCGTAATGGAGGTCAAGGTTTCATGAGGACCATCAAATGGCAGCGGGCGACCAGGAAGGCCCGCAAGGTCGAATTGGACGGCATCAAGTATCATATCCAGAGGAGCATTGCCTTGGGCCATGTTATGGAGTCCTTGGCTCTGTCCCAACTCCATGACAAGCTAGTGGCTCTCGTGGACGACCCCAGGTTCGGCGCGGAGGTCAAGCAGATCCGCTTCGACGCCCTGCTGATCCGGTACGGATACGAGTCCCCGCTGAGATACACCTAGTGAACTTCGCTGCACAAACTCTGGCGGTGGCAGGGTGGTTCCTTTGGGCCCGCTCTTGGTTCGAGGCCCTGCTGTCATGAGGGTGCTCGTGGATGCCGACGTGATGGCGTATGCGGGGGGCTTTGCTACCCAGAAAACCATCTACGATGTGATGGCCGTCCTCCCCGATGGGGAGGTGCATCACTTGATGACCCCGCTTCAGGACGAGATCACGGCATGGATCATGATCTTGCCCCGGGGGACGGAGATTGACATTACCCCGGTAGTGGAGGCGGAGCCGCTCGTCAATGCCCTCGCCCTCTGCAAGCGGACCCTGCTCGGGATCGAGTCGGCCTTCGACGCGGCCGGGCACGAATTCAAGCACCTGGAATTGTTCCTGACCGGGAAGGGGAACTACAGGGACAGTATCGCCACCATCAAGGGCTACAAGGCGAACCGGGTCGGCAAGGAGAAGCCCGTCCACTACAAGGCCATCCGCCGGTACATGGTGGAGCGGTGGGACGCCGTGACGGTCGAGGGCTACGAGGCCGACGATGCCGTGGCGATGGAGGCCCATATCCTGGGCTATGACCCTGCCCGGGTATGTATCGTCAGCATGGACAAGGACCTCCGGACGGTCCCGGGACTGCTCTACAATTTCAAGCGCAAGAAGTTCTACACGATCACGGAGAACGAGGCGCTGTGCAACTTCTACCTACAGGCCCTGACAGGGGACGTGGTGGACAACATTGGGGGGTGCTTCAAGTGCGGGGAAAAAGGCGCGTCGGAGATCGTCCGGCTGGGGATGTCGGAGGAGGAAATGTACCAAGCCGTCCTCGCCGAGTACGAGGCCAGCGTAAAGCGGAAGGGGTGCCCATACGTCGGGCTCGGGGCCGCCGCCGCCCTGCTGGAGAACTGCCAGTTGCTGCACATGATGCGGTGGAAGGGGCAAAGGTGGTCCCCGGCTTCCGTTCGGGATATGAACGACAGATCAGTTATGAACTTGCCCGCCGAGGCGTCCCTTGGGCTTATGAACCTGAAAAGTTCTGGTTTCACGTCAGAGAGTCTGGCCGCCGATGCTGCGATTGCCGCTCTAAAGTTGTCGAGCGACGGTCCTCCTACATTCCTGACTTCCAAGTACGCCGCGGCGTCTCCGCCCGCGAGTGGTACATCGAGGCCAAAGGCAAGCTCACGGCGGCCAACCGCAAGCGGCTCGAAGCCTTCAAAGCCGAGCACCCCACCGTCCTTGTCCGGATCATCTTCCAGCGGGACAACTGGCTGACGCCCAAGAAGCGGGCACGGTACACCGATTGGGCCAAGGGGGCCGGGTTCGCGTGTGCTGTTGGGACCAAGTTACCCGAGGAGTGGTTCAAATGACGCAATACGAGACTGACCTCGCCCTGGAGAACGCCCTGTTGCAGCGGAAGCTGGGTCTCCTTGAGGACGAGAACTGTCAGTTGAAGGACGACCTCCGGAGTAACGACACGGCAGTGTCGTACTGGCGGGATCTCGCCGGGGAACACGAGGCCATTATCGCGAAGGTGCGGAAGGTGGTCGTGGGCATCGACGACCTGCTCAATTACTACCCGTGATGGGCGCTGTTCATAAAAGATAGGTCCTGAGGAGATAGTTCACATGGCATTTCAGGGAATGTTGATCGGTCTGACGGGGGCTGCGGGGGCGGGCAAAGACACGGTCGGCCGCTACCTGCACCGCGACTATTTTTTCCGCCAGATTGCTCTGGCTAGCCCTATCAAAGGGGCCATTGATGCGATCCTGGGCCGCCCCGGCAGCTGGGATAACCGGGAATGGAAAGAGCGCCCGCTCCTTGCCCTGGGTGGCAAGTCCCCGCGGTACGCGGCCCAGACCCTCGGCACCGAGTGGGGCCGCACCCTGATGGGCCCGACGTTCTGGATCGACCTTGTGGAGGACCAGATCCGGCCCGCCCTGCGGGGCGGCCATGACGTGGTGGTAACTGATGTCCGGTTTCCCCAGGAAGCGGACATGATCCACCGGAATGGTGGAGCTATGTGGGAAATCATACGTCCGGGCATTACGCCGGTCGAGGCCCACTCCAGCGAGGCGGGGCTGCCCCGCGGGTTCGTGGACATTCAGGTACAGAACACGGCGGACTTCGGGTCTCTATGGACCGTGGTCGATGTTCTAATGGAGCGCGCGCGATGATAAGGAACCGTGAGATAGCGTACCTGTTGGAGACTCTACGTTCCTGCAAGGTGGAGATCGAGGCCGTCGAGGACGAGTTCGAGGAGTACGTCTGCTCTGGTCACCTAGTGGACCAGATCGAGGAGGGCATCGCCATGTTGCAGTCCGCAGTAGAGGTGGGAGTCAAGTGAGCACGACACCGATGGAAGATGACCGTGACCGATGGAGACGGCGCGCCGAGTTGGCCGAGGGTACCATCGAGACTGATCCCTTGGCGGCCCTGACGCGGATTCTCCTCAAGAAGGTCGAGGAGATGGAGAAGGCCGTCGCCGACAGCGAGTACGCCAGGAACATGCTGCGGGAATGGGAGCCCGCGGTGCTGGCGGCCATGCTTGAACTGCGCCTGCAACTCACGTCCGGGGCCGGGGTAGTCGGTCTGGGGACGGACTGCGTACAGAACTTGTTTGGGTTGTATAACGAGCGGGTGGACCACGGCGAACTCATGACCCACGTCGCGGCCCCCGTGCGGTTCCAGGTCCCGTGGGCCGTATGAGCGGTCCCATAGACCATGCCGTTATCCCGGATGTCCAGGCCAAGCCGGGGACACCGACCCAGCATCTGTCCTGGGCGGGGCGCTACCTCGCCGAGCGCAAGCCCAATGTGGTCATCCAGATCGGGGACTTCTGGGACATGCCATCCCTGTCCTCGTATGACCGCGGCAAGGCCGCCTCCGAGGGCCGCCGGTACAAGGCCGACGTGGAGGCCGGTAACGAGTCGATGGAGGTCCTGATGGCCCCCATGCGGAAAGAGGCCCGCTGGTTCCGCAAGACCCGCTTCATCCAGACCCAGGGGAACCACGAGCACCGTATCGACCGGGCCGCGGACGATGCGGCGTTCCTGGAGGGGACCGTGTCCAGGACAGACCTCAACACCCGCGGATGGGAGGTGTACCCGTTCCTCGAAGTGGTCGAGGTGGACGGGGTGTCCTACTCACACTTCTTCCCCCGCTCGGCCAAGGGGCAGATCTCCCAGAGCCGCTCTGGGGCCCCGTCAGCGGCGGCCCAGGTCATCCGCAACGGAGGCTCGGCCACGGCCGGCCATACTCAGGGCATCGACATTTCCCCGGTGGTCCTGGGGGGCCGGATGCAATGGGGCCTGATCGCCGGCAGCTTCTACTTGCACGATGAGGGGTACCTGACCCCCCAAGGCAGGACGCACTGGAAGGGGCTGGTCATCAAGCACGATGTCCACAAGGGGGACTACTGCCCGATGCTGGTGGACATGCGCTACCTCAAGAGGAAGTACGGATGCATTACAAAGTAACAGCCCGATTATTGGCTCTCTTGTCCGCCTTGGTGGTGACTCTCCTGACCGCGGTGGTGACCTGTGCCGCGGATAAGGAGGAGCCGGCCACGGTTGTATCGGCCGTCGTTACCCGTGTCTGCGGAACCGTGTACGGCATCACGTTCACCGTTCTGGTTGACGGTAAGCTGTCCGTCATAGTGGTGGGCAAGGAGAACGACCCCGGCAAGGAACTCCTTGACGCGATGATGAAGCAAGCAGGCACCTTAGTAGGCAACTTCGACGTTATTGATCCTAAATATTGTGGGAGCAGAATCTAACATGAGCAAGCCGATTCCGGAATACCTAGTCGAGATGTCCCAGACCGAGGCGGGCCGCAAGGCGCTGAGGGAGGAGATGGTGGCCGTCAAGGAAGCCATGCTGTGCTTGGAGGAGCTTCTTTACCAGCGGAGTGCCGAGGCCGATATCGAGGCCGCTCTCGTGGTCCCCGCGGCACCGCCGGTCCCGGTCCTGGCCCCGCCGGTCCGGGTACTGGGCTTGCCGGCCCCGGTCCTGGCCGTGAAGGACGCCCCGGCTCTCGTGGAGGCCGGTCCGTCGTCGCCGCCCCTCCCCACCGCGACTGTCTTGCCGTTCCGCGACAAGAGCGCCCCGAAGAAGGCCGCGCAGGCTGACGGCGGCATGACGGCGGCCGCTGTCATTGACTCCCTTCAGGGGTCGAAGGCCCGCATCGACGGTATCTTCACGGTTTACTTCACCACGGACGGTGGAACTGGTGTAGGCTTCTCGGCCGGCCTGAGTTCGGCCCGCCTTGCGATAGTGGCCCAGTTGGCGATGGCGCTGTCCGTCTCAGCCGGATCCCGGGCTATTCACGGGGCAGGGAGCGTAGCATGAACCACACGACGCCGCAGCTCAGGTTTAACGAGCAGGATCAGCTGCTGTTCGACATGCGGGCAGAGGAGTTGAAGTACGAACTGGAGCGGGACGAGCAGCGCCGCGAGGAGCTACTTCGGGTAGCCACGGCAATACTGGTCACCGACATCAACTGCATGTCCTACCACGCCGCGGTCTCGCTGGCAGCTGGCCTCATTGACGCGGTCGAGGCCTTCATGGATACGGAGGTCCCAGAATAGAAAAGGGGCCCCGTAGGGCCCCGTCTCAGGTTCTTGTTGATGGTGTCGAACTTTGGCCCGGGTAACCCCCGGGCCTTTTTTATGTGTCCGACTGGGTCCGCCTCCACCATCTGATCCCGTATGTGGCCAAGAACACAGACATGGCCCCTATTTGATACCAAACGGGCGTAGCGTCGATGGCGCTAAATCCTTCCTTCACCCAGGGGGCCGTATGCGGAATGAAGCAAAGAATGAACGGGGTCATGAACATGACGAGGACGGCCTCATCCTTCCACCCGCCGCTATGCGCCTTGAGGGACTCGATCTCCCAGGTAGCGTCGGCCGTCATGCCTGCCGAGATAAGCTCCATCTGCCGCTGGTGCACGGCGGCGGTAATCTCCCGCTTCTGCTTGCCTTCCTCCGCCTTCAACTCCATGCGCCGCTGGAAGTAGCCGACCACGGGGGCCGCCGCACCACCAAGGATTTTTTGTAATATGTTCACAGAACTCCCCGATTATTTGGAAGATGTTTCAAAAGAGGCTCAGGTCCAGGCCGCCCTCTCCCGCTTGGACCGCCTGATGCGGGCGCGGAAGCGGGAGCGGAACTGCGACGGGGTCTTTACCCGGGACCACGATAGTCCCTTGGCCCTGGCCGATGCCTCCAACGCAGCGCGCGGAGCCACCCCCGCGGCCGAGAGCAGGTCCATGTAGACCGCCAGCCACTGGGGCCCATGCGCCGGTAGATCATGCCCTAGCAGGTAGTCGGTGATCGCGTGGGCCGCCTCGTGCAGGGCGATGGCCGTGTTCCAATGCCGGGGCCGCAAGAGGATTCGGTGCGTCTCCGGATCGTAGAAGCTAGTGCCCTTGTTCAGCCGGCACCCCGTGGTGACTGGGGGCGGGATACGGTAGCGGGCGCAGGCCCAGCGGACCCACTTGCGGGGACCGGCCACGGACGGGAACATTTGTGTTACCCACGTCCTCCACTGTCCCTCCCAAGAGTACGTCCGCCGCTGCTGCGGATCAGGCACGACCGCCCCACGCAAGGCTGTAATGATTGCCGTCAGGACGCTTGAACCGCCCGCCCCAGCGGCAATCCGTGTCCAGCTTCTCCCACCATTCCCCGATGGGCTTGTGGGCCTCCGTGGTCGGGAGGAATACCCCGTCCTTGAACAGGTTGAGGTCAATGGCGAGCCGGTCCATGTGTAGGGACGTGGAGATGCCCCGGCCCTTCGCTGCGTTGAGGGCGGCCTGCTCGGGCGTTCGCCACGCTTCGCCGAGCGTACACTCGAAGCCCTGGGCATAGACTTGGTCGAGCAGCCGGGCGACTAGCCTACTGAACTTCCTCTGTTGCTTGGACAAAGTCATCGGTTTCTTCCTCGTTATTTTTATTGACGTACTGGGCGAGAAGCCGGGTGCCGATCTCGGTGGCCGCCCGGGCATTGCCCCGGTAGGCCTCCCGGTTCATGGCCTGAAGCTGGCGGTAGCCGCTCTCGCTGAATAGGGCCCGCTCCAGGGAGCCCTGCCGCTCCAGGCGAGCCACGATGGACACCACGAACGGGAGGGCGCGGGAGGCAATCGCCATCTGGGCCCGGACCGGCTCGATGCCGCGCTCCCCGGCCTGCCCCGCCTTGGGGCCCGCGTTGAGGATGGTCCGGGCGAAGGCGATGCGGGCCTCGATCCTGACCCGCTCGGGCTTGGTCCAGAACATAGCCCCGACCGGGGTAGCTCCGTCCCGCATCTCCGACAGGAACCTCTCCGGGGAGACATCCGACATCTTGGCCGCGTCGGCCGGGTTGACCATCGCCTTGAGGACCTGATTCAGCTTCACCTGCTTCATCTCCTCGATGACCCCCGGGTGGGAGCGGCGGAGGATCGAGAGGGTCTGGATCTGCTCGTTCTGGGGCTTGCGCATCAGGGTGTCCAAGGCCTCGATGGCATCCTTCGGGGGCTTGTTCGGGTTCCCCAGGATCACGCCAAGGCTGGAGTTCTGGAGGTACTTGCGCTCCCTGGCCGCCGCTGTGTAGGCGGCCTTGGCCTGATCCATGAGGCCCCAGGCCGGGGTGGCGGTCATGCCGGCCACCTTTGCGTCGGCATCAATCGAGTTGGCGAGCCGCTGGGCAAACCGCTTCTCCGCGGTAGCGGCCTTCCACGACTCGGACCCCGGCGGGGCTGCGTCGATCTTGTTCTGGGCCGACGAGCGCATCCGCCCCGCGGCCTGTCGCACGGCCAGGGTCTGCTCCAGGGACCAGGGCGGCGCGGGGGCCAGCATCACCCCACCCGGGATGAACGCGACCGGGACATCATCGGTCATGGCCTGCATGTCCTTGACCACCCCCTTGAACTTGGGGTTCAGGTTGGACACCAGAGACGCGATGTTCGAGCCGGTCTCCCCCTCCATCCGCAGCATCGCGTCCTTCATGTTCGAGAAGTCGGACATCTGGACGTTCGGGGTCTGGGCTGCCGCAGCAAGAGCCCGCGACGTGGTCGCGTCCCAGTCCCGGGACATGCCGCGCTGGACCCGGGTGTACTCTGCCGTGAAGGAATCCGTAACGTCCGTGGCGACCCGGGTGGCGTTCGGGTCCCCCGTTACCATGTCCCGTACCGAGCGGCGCAGCTGGTTCAGCTTCTTGTTCACGAAGTCCGTGGCCCGGGCCCCGCCCACGAGGCGGGAGGTCTCCACGATCTGAGGATCTCCGGTAGCCATTGCGGGATTGAGGCCAAAACTCGCCACCGTGGGGTCGGCCGCCATCTTCGCGAGGTTCGATCCCCCGGCCGCCGTAGCCCCCTTCTCGACCCGCTCCCGTAGCCAGTTGGCCGCCAGGGGCACCGCAGAGAGTGCGGGGGCAACGGCCCCACCGATGGCCGCACCGCCGCCCAGAAGGAATGCGGCCTCCGCGGGAGTACGGGTATCCTTGTCGAAGCTCGTGGCCGCGCCCAGGGCACCCAGCTTCGCGCCCTGCTTGGCGGTGCCGAGAAGGGTCTGGGCCCCCTTTGCTCCCCGAGCGAGAGGAATCATCTGGGAGGCCGCTTCGCCTGCCTTGGCGACGGTCGATCCCACCGGGGAGTCCGTGCCGAATACCTTCTGCTCGGCTGCGTTGTAGGCGTCCGAGAAGGTCTTGCCGGCCGTGCCGGGGGTGTAGGGCAGCGCGTCCACGCCGGCCATAGCCGTCTGTCCCAGACCGGCGACCATGCGCAGAGGACCGGCGGGGGCGGCTCGAACGGCCTGCCCCACTTCCCGGATGGGGGCCGTAGGGTCCCCGGCCAGCACGCCGTCGTCCTGGATACCGAGCGGGATGTTCCGCCTGGGCGGGGCCTGGGCAGGGACATCGGCCAGCCCCGCCTCGTACTCCGCTATGGTGGCCTCGGCCTGGGCATCGTCCTCCGCGTCGAGGTCGAAGCTCTCCCCGTTCGGGGCCGTGTACTTGTAGGTCGGCATCAATTACTCCGTCGCAGGACGCCGCCCGCCTTGGTGCGGATCGAGCCGTCCGGCTGGGCACCCGCGGCGGGGGCCTTCACGGCCTTGTACCGCCCGTACTTGTCCCGGGCAGCCTCGAAGGCGGGGGCTACCCCCTGCATTTCCGCGTAGGGCGAATCCTTGAGTTCCCGCTCCAGGGACTGGGAGGCCCGGTCCGCCACGTCCTCCAGGACCCGGATGCGGGCCCTGGTACCACCTTTGCCCGAGACGATCTCGATGGCCTTGTCCACGTCCTGGTTGGACAGGCGGCCGCCCGGATCTCGCAGACGAGCAAGGGCGAACGCCACGTCAAGAGTGGCGGACTGGAGCCGCGCGTCGGTGACGTTCAGCTTCTCCAACCGGCTCACCGCGGTGCCGCCCTCGCGCAGCTCGTCGATGTTGACAGTGAACCGGCCTTCCTTGTCCTTCCACCGATCATCAACCATGATCGCGCGCCGCGCGCCCTCGGCCAGACCCTGCACCTGCGAGGCCAGCGCACCGGGCCAAAGGGCCCCGGTCGGGTTCGACATGACCAGTTCCTTGATGGTTGCGAACAGCTCAAACGAATCGGCCGCAGCCAGCCCCTTGTTCCGCAGGGCGTCCCGCTGCTTCAGCTCGTACACCGCAAAATCCTCGGCGGTCATGCCGTCCTTGCCCACCTTGCCCCCCTTGCCGGCGGCCCGAATGTTCGGGTCCGTGCGGTTCGCGAGATTAGCCCTGGCGATGTTCTCCGTGGCGGCAGTGTTCTGGTTGTTGCCCTGTGCCAGACGCAGACGGTCCTCGGAGGCCGCCTCACCCGCGAGCAGCCCAGTCTCCGCGACGGTCTTATTCCCCTCGGCGGTGGCCTGATACTCCTGGGCCTGCAACTTGGCCCGCTCGGCCCGCTGCTTGCGGATCGCCTGTAGGGGCTCCATCAGGGCATTGGCCGCCTCGAAGTTCCCGATGGTCGAGAACGTGGACACGGCGTCCGTCAGGACCATCTCCTGGGCCTGATCGGGGGAGGCCCCCTGCTTCATGTAGGTCTCGTACTTCTTCGAGGCCCCGGTCATGGCCTCCTGGTTGGCCTGGGCCTTCTGATCCTCCAGGGTCACACCGAATCCCATCTTGCGTAGGGCCTCTGCCCCCTGGAACCCGGAGCGCGCAGCGCCGCGGACGAACGGGGACTCGCCCTTGTTGTCCTCCTCGATCTGGGCTTCTCGGCGACCCCGAAGGGTGTCCGTGGTCAGTAGACTCTGGAACGGATTTGCCATCAGAATTACATCCCTAGTCCGGCGAACGGGTTATTGGGGTCGATGCCCAGAGAGGCCCAGTCCGGCGCATTGGGGTCCACCGGGGGAGCCAGCGTCGCCGGGGCCTGCCCCGCATAGACGGGCCGCCCCGATACGATGCGGAAGTTCTGGTCGCCCTTGACCTGGGCGTTCGAGATAGGCTGGCCGTTCATGAAGGAGTTCACGAGATCGGTCATCATGAAGTCCTGTACCGCCCGGGCCTGCCGGTCCTGCGGACCCGGTCCCATCGAGTCGAGCCACGGCTGGACCACCGAAGTCACGATCTGCTCCGGCGTAGCTCCGGCAGGTACCGCTCCCGACGCTACCCCAGCGTTGATCTTCTGAGTAAGATCATACATGAAGTCCTCGTTGCCCGTGCGGCCATAGGTAGCCTGACCCGGGAATTCATTCTTGTTGGTCCGATAGAAGTTGATGAACCCCTGGGCCAATTCGACCGGGTCGGACTGGCCGATCTGCCGGCCGGAGTCGATCCCCGCCCAGTAGTTGGACAGGGCCTTGTCCCCGAATTCCTTCGTGTTTACCAGCGAAGCCCCGATGGCCGCGACGCCCGCGGCGGCCAGACCGATGGGGCCCAGGGCCGCCAGACCAGAGAGGCCTGCCAGCGCACCGGCCGAGGCCGCACCGACCCCCGCGCCCAGCGCCGCCATGCCCTCATTGCCCGTGCGGATGCCCTCGTAGGCCCCCGCAGCGCCGGCCGCTACCCCAAGACCGGCACCGATGGTGCCCAGCGTACCGAGGCCCCCAGAGGCCGCTGGCGCGCTCAGGGCGGCCGTCGTGCTGGCGGAAGGTACCGAGCCCGCCATAATGCTGGCGTTCATGGCTGCCGCACTCGGCCCCATTGCAAGCACCTGGGCGTTGGTCAGCGCAGCGAGGCCCGCACCCGCCGCGGGGGCGGCCCCCGCAAGGGCACCGGCCACGGACGACGGGGCCGGGGTACCGGCGAGGATAGAGGACCGTAATGCATCGGCACCGGGGAGGCCGGCCGCCCCGGCCGGATTGACCCCGCCCAGGCCGGCACCGGCCCCGGGTCCGCCGCCACCGAGGAGGTTGCGCAGAGACTCTATGGCCCCGGCCTGTCCAGGACCGCCCTGTAGGATGCCACTTAGGAGAGGACCCAGGCCCTGTACGAGTGCGTTGTTGCGGTCCGCATTGGACCCGGCCGCCCCGGCGAGAAGCTGGGCATTCGGGACACCGACCGCCCCGGCCGAGATACTGCCGAGGGCGGAGGTCCGCTGGGTGTCCAGCTGCTGCTGTGCCTGCCCCGAGCCGACGGTCTGCATCGCCGACTGGAACCTGTCCAACTGGCGGGTACGCGCCCAGTCTGCCGCGGTCATCTGGCGCTTGAGGCGGGCATCCTGGAGGGAGTTGCCGAGGGCCTCCTGCTGGATCGCCCCGCCCGTGCCCCCAAGCTGGCCCTTCGAGAACAAGGAGTCGAGGGTCGAGTTGACCTGACGCTGCTCACCGGGCTGGGCCTGCTGCTCCAGGAGGCCGAGACGGCCCTGGTACTCCCCGTCCGTGTTATTGATGCCGCCGAGGGCTCCTACAAGTTCGGAGGACGCCCCGCCAAAGGCCCCGGGGGCGTTGCCGTTGATGTTGAACTGGCGGGAGCCGGGGGTGTACTGGGTCGTCCCAATCCCGGTGCTCAGGTTGACCGGCTCGGTGCGGGTCTGGTTGGCCGCCGAGGTCAGGCCGTTGGTGGTCTGGTTCTGGCCCCAGACATTGATGCCCGTGTTGACGAGCGACGGGAAGGCACCTGCGAAGATGTCAGAGATAGAGGCCATAAGTTACTTGCTCTTGAACGTGTTCTGCCAAAAGGGGCTGGTGCCCCCGAAGCCGCCCCCGCGGCGCATGACGGTGGACCCGGCCGCCTCCGGTCCGCGGGTCCCGGGCCGGGAGGCCGACGGGGACCGGGAGGAGCCCCTGATCTCGCGGAGTTCCGCCAAGGTGCGGGCTACCCTCACCCGGCGCTCCCGAACAGCTTGGTCTTGATGGCGTCCCCGAAGATGGCCCAGGCCGCGATCACCGCGGTCCCGATGATGGTCAGGAGGCCCCAGGCCCCCTGGTACCGCTGATACTGCCGCTCCAGGTCGAGGATGCGTTCGTGGTGCTTGGTCTCCAGCCCCTCGATCATCTCCTTGATCCCGGCCACCGCCAGAAGTACCGCCGTGTCGTTGGTCTGCCGCTGGGCATCCAGCACCGCTACCCGGGCCTCTATCTGCGCGAGGCGAACGTCATGGTTCGTCATGCGGCTACCCACGCAAGGCTGGTAGTAAGGCCGGCCACGCCGTGCTGGGACGGGATGATGTACAGGTTTCCGCCGACCCTGAGCACGTCGGCCCAAGGCATGACGCCGGTCTGGCCGGACCCCGGGGCCAAGGAACCGAACGTGGTGGCATCGGCGAAGGCAGCGACGGGCGGCGTGAAGGCGGACGTGTACCGGACCACCCCCTTGAACACGGCCACCTCGTCCATGTTGCCGGGGAACCATGTGCTCTGGGCCGCGCTCGTGTGGTCCGCGCCGATAGAAAGACGGCCCGCCGCGGCGGGGCTCGTCCGGGTGCCCCTTACTCGTCCGGAGGTGTCCTTGATCCCGTTGAGGTAGATGTTGATGTTGGTCCCGTCATCCACCACGGCGACGTGGTTCCATGCGTTCAGGTTGGCGGGGCTGGCCAGCGGGCTGGTGGGGTCGCCGCTAGCCCACCCGCCGAAGGACTGGCAGGTAACGGTCCCGTCGGACAAGTACTGTATGCGGAACCCCGCGCCCGCGGCCCCTTCCCACCACGCCGCCAAGAGCACGTAGAACGTGGGGGTGCCGTCAGGGACATCCAGGGGATAGAACCATAACTCCGTGGTGCTGGTGGCACCGTCCGAGAGATCCAGCGGACCGCCGATGGCCTGGGTGCAGGCCAGTGAGGCCGTGCTGCCGCCGTTCATCGCGAAGCACCGGGCCCCGAACTTGGACGAGACGGAGGTGGTCAGGGACACACCGAAGCTATCAATCAGGCCGTACGCACCGGAGTCCTTGAACTTGCCCACGAACGTCCCGTCGTTCTCGTCCGCGTGCAGTAGGAGGCTAACCTGGGTGTCCCGTAACCCGGTCAGGTAGATGCCAACCCCGGCCTCGGCCTTGATCGCCGGGCTAGACCCCGCGGCCACCATGATCGGCAAGCACTGGCCATTGCTCAGGTTGGCCGTCTGGTCGAGGGTGTTCGAGCCGGTCGGATTGGTCGCAAACAGGATCGGACGATCCCCGAAGGTGAGGAGGCTCGGGATGTTCGCCGCGGAGTACCCGATGCCGAACAGGCCGCCGACCAGTGTCCCGAGAGTCGTGGTGGTCAGGATCGTCTGCCCCTGCGGAGCCGCCTGCTTCGCCCCGAGGGCCACCTGGATGGCGACGAACTCCGCGTCCCACTCGGCCCCGGTGACCTTGTTCGCCACTGTCTTGGCGGCAAAGTTCGTGATCTTGACGTAGTTGGGCATCAGGCTTGCGCGTAGTCGTTGTAGAAGTGGACGATGTAGAGCCGGCTCGCGTCCGCGTTGGCCCGGGCTCGGAGAACGGACACCGTGCCGCTGACGGTGTTCGGTTGCACCGCCACTGCGCTGGGCTTGAACCACCCGGTGCCGTAGGTGATGGCCCGGGCGGCCCCGGACGTGGTGATGATGATGAAGATCTCCTGGCCGGCCCGCAGGTTGGTGGGATAGGCGAGGGTCCGGTTGCCGGCGATGGTCCAGGTAAAGACGTTGCCGAGGTCCGCATTGAGCGTGGTCGTGGCCGCATCGGTTAGGGCCACCACGGCCTGTCCCCAGCCTTTGGCGATGGACTGGGCGGTGGCGGGCGCGCTCACGAGCGCGGTGCCGCCCCCGACGGGGCCCTCGGCCTTCTCGGCTATGACGGCGGCGATGTTGTTGAACTCGGTGTCGATCTCCGCCCCGGACACGATCTTCTCCGGGTCACCGGAGGGCAGGAAGTCCTTGCCCCGGAAATCCGTGCTCTTGATGTAGTTGGGCATCAGAGCAACCCGACCGATTGCAGGTAAAGGGTTATGCTGTTAAGAGCATACGGTGCGCCGTTGATATCCATCTCCACCCCGATGGACACGTACTGCCCCGAGCCCCACCCGGGGATTCGGTCAATGCGCTGGGCGACGACGCCGCCGAACTCTGCCGTGTCATAGTCCCCGATCCCGAACTCGCTGGTCGCGTCCACGTCATAGGTCAGGAGGTAGTTGAAGAAGTCCGAACGCCAATCCCAGTACCATTTGACGGTGGCCGTCTGGGCCGCCGGGGAGAAGGCCGTCAGGTAGATGGCCTTGAGTTCCTTCCTCAGTACGTTGGCCTCCGGGCCGAGGTCGAGAAAGCCCGAGCGGAAGGCGAAGCGGTACGTGGCTGCGTCGTCCAGGTAGCCGCTGTACTTGCCCACCTTGCCCGCCCAACCGAACAGAACATCCCCGTTGACTCGGCGAGCGATGGCGCTCGGGATGAACCCCGACCAGTCAAAGATGCGGAAGGTGCCGTCCGGGAGGACTGCCCGGGTGTCCACGCAGAACGTGCGGCTGGAGTCGGGGCTGGAGATCAGATAGAACCCGTTCTCGGGGGAGGATACCGACTTCATCTTGACGCCGGACGCGGCCCCGGAGAGCAGGATGGCGTTGACGAAGTCGCGGGAGTTGGCCGTGAGATCGTTGAGCGGGGTCTGCTTCTCCTGGATGGTCCGGGACATGGACCGGATGCCGTTCTGGCTCAGGAAGATTATGTCCCCCTCGCCGAGCGGCTGGACACTGTCCCGGGCCGCACACCCGATGCCCTCGATGGTGTCCCCGACGTACATGGTCGTGGGGTCCAGGCCGCGGTCCGACCCGGAGCCGTCGGTGAGCAGGAAGATATGCCGCCGGCCGAACACTACGAGCGTCGAACCGAAGGCGGCCAGGGCTACGCCGGTATCGGTGCCCTTGGTCCAGAGGTAGTTGAGATCCTGCGACCCGCCGCCGTCCCCGGTGGACCATTTGGTTTCGTCGAGCAGCGCGCACCACTTTAGGGTCTTACCGTCCGCGGAGACCGTCCAGATACGGCCAAAGGCCGCGAGGACTGCCGTAGGCTGGACCGGGACTACACCACTGGCGGCGACAATTGCAGCGAAGTTGCCGCTGGTCTTGACCGACAACGGGTGGCCGGCCTGGGCCCCGATCACTTTGTCGTTGTAGTTGACGAACTGCCAATGCCCCCCACTGACCGCGAGGGAACCCTCGACCGAGGCCCACGAGGCCCCGTTGTCCGTGGACTCGAAGATGTCGGCCACGGTCCCGGCGATCAAAGACGTAGTCCCGTTCGACTTCACGTACTCGTGCAGGGACAGGATGGCCGGGGTACCGGAGATGGCGGAGGTCGTCTGATTGACGTACCCCTTGCGGGAGGCAATGCGGCCCGCGCCGTCGATCACGGCATTGCGGGCATCCACGGCCCACTCGGGACCGAGAGGGACCTGTCCCTTCTGCTTGTTAAGGCCAAGGAACCCGGGGGCGGGAAAGCTGACGGGACTCAGGGCCATCCGTCAGGCCTCGTAGAACGTCAATTCGGCATCGTCGGCCTCGCGGGAGATGGCCTCCGCGAGGGCAATCTTGGCCCGGGACTCGTACCGCTCCGTCGCTGCGCCGGCCCCCTCACCCCGCTCGGAGGAGGCGTAGGCCAGGGCCAGCCGCCACACCGGGTCCTCGGGGATAGCCAGGACCGTGACATCGGTGGCAAGGGCGGCCTGGGGGATGTACCAAGTCATCTGGATCGAGTAGACGCCATCCGGTCTCGGGTAGATCGAGGCGGTGTAGCCCGTCGCGGACTTGGTCAGGGAGAAACGGCTCGGCGCGGTGTTCGTGGCGTTGTCGTCCGCGATCTCCTGCCGATGCCCTTCCCGAGCAACCTCTATAAGACGGTCCCCCTTGTAGGACCCCGTCAGGTTGAAGGCCTGGGGGAGATCCGACATCGGGGCGTACATAAGCTGGGACCGCTCGTTGGTCGCGGTGGAGGCCACCCCGCCCGTGCCGATGTTGTAGTCCTGCTGGTTCGCGACCGTCGGGAAGGTGATGTTGATCCGGCGGGCCTTCCACTTCCAGGCCCGCTCCACGTCCTCCTTGGCCTCGTTCACGATGTCCCCGACAAGCAGCGAATAGTCGGCCGTGATGGCCGTTATCGACCGCTCCCGGAGTCGGCGCAGAACCTTGTTAACGAGTTCGAGGTAGGTCATGTATGGTCCTAGATGGGGTAGCCGGCTTGGCCGGTCCCGCTGTCGGTGAGGAACTCCGTAGACGGCCGTACGGTCATATCGAGGGTGACGTTGGCGTTGTTGAGCAGAAGGGATCCGCTACCAAACAACTCCGCGATGGCAGTCGGGGGTGTGGCGGCGTCAAGGACAAAGGCGGGCAGCCATGCCATGAGTCACTCCCAGAGAATCGCGAGGCCCATATTAGCGGCGACGCTGGACTGCGCTGGCGTACCTATTTGCCGCTGGGCCTGGAGGAACGTCCTGGCAGAGGTCCCCACCATCGCCACGCTCAGGGTGTTCCCGAGGGTGAGTTCGGAGTCAAAAATGCCGCACATGACGGCCACCGGCTGTACGCGGGGGAACGATCCCCACGCAGTGTAGGCTTGGAGGTCGGTTCCGACTGCGCTGGTGGCATTGTACCCCGGCACAAAAACCATGTTAGCGCCGCCAGTGGTGCCCACCGTCTGTGCAGAGGCCGTGGCCGCGAAGCGGAGGCAATGCGTAAGGCAGTTGGTGGCCCCGTAAAAGAGCACGATGGCACCCGTGGCGTCGGCGACTCCCGTGGTGCCGCAAGTGCGGGCAATCGCAAAGCCCGCGAGGGCAGACACTGCGCCGATTGCGCCCGCCTTGTGGATCAGGCCACAAAATCCCTCGGCCGTGGCGGCGTAGGATTGGTACGCGGTTACGGCACTGAGGGGGGCACCCGTGGACGTAGTTATCGTATTGGCCGTCTTGGCGGTGCCCGTGATGGTGCCCGCGCCGTCGGTCCCGGTACCCACCTCAAGGCGTAGGCGGGGACGGCTAGTGACTGAGCCAGATCCGTATCCAAGACGCAAAAAGATGGGGGCGGTGGCCTGCTGCACGTCGTCAAAGCGCCAGATTTCGTACCCGGCGTCCGTGTTGATCGCAGCGCGCGTCACCGTCGTCCAGTCAATCTGCCCGGTGTCCGCGGTACGAACGAGGCCGGTGGCGGCCAGCTTCGTCCTGAGTTCATCCCCCCATACGCGGAACGCGGCATCGGTGGCCTGCGAGATCACGGTAGACCAGGATTGAGTAGTCAAGAATGGGCTTCCTTACGTCGGCAGGAGGGTGAGGACGACGTTCACCCACTTGAGACCTGAGACGGACACTAGGTTGAAGTGGAGGATGTCGCCGGCCGCAATGGCCGTGGTCCATCCCGTCAGAGTGGTGTCGCGGGCGCGGTTGGCCGCGGTGAGGGTGGGTCTGGCCGAGGCACATATAGTGTCTGCGCCGGTCGGCGGATAGTTCGCGTAGGAGTCCTTCCAGATATCCACGACGCAAGAGCCGGCGGCGTTGGCGGTGGTGGTGGCTGCGGTGATGGTGCAGGCAACCGGGATGAGGACAGAGACATCATTGATGGGCAGGGCGAGGGCGGACGAGGAGACGAAAGACGCTCCCCGAACGAACGCGGAGACGGAGGCGGCGGCGTTCTGCCACTTCCCCGTACCGGAGTTGTAGGCGAGTACCTGCCCGTTGCTCGGGCCGGAAACAGAAAAGTCCGTCAGATCCGCTAGAACGTGCTGGTGCTTGATAAGGGCAAAGCGACGCTGCATGGCGGTCCTGACGGACTCCTTGTGGTTGTAGAAACGGAGAAAGAGCCCCGGGAGCTATCCCCCGGGGCCCCGGCTCATCAGAGCGACGGCACCATGATCGCGCGGCAGGCTTCCGTGCGGAGGGTGGCCGTGCCGTACAGCTGGTCAGAAGTCACCAGGGTACCCAGGGCCTCCTGCTTGTACTGCGCCTGGGTCCGCACAGCCATCTGCTGGGCCAGAACCATCGCCTGCTTGTGGAAGAACAGCACCGGACGATAGTTCGTCGAGGCATCCGCCGACGCCACCGAGGCGAGGTTGCTCGTCACGTACACCGGGGTGCCGTAGACATCGCCAACGAGGCCGTTGCGGATGGTGTTGGCCGCACCCACTTCGCCCGTGAATGCCTGCTCCGTGAAGCGCGTGATGCCCATGAGGCGGCGCTTCTCGACCGGCGGGATGACGAGGTAACGGTCGCGCATCGGCACGTCGTTGTCATCGAACGTCTGGATGACCCGGCGGAGGCCCGCATCGGTCAGCGCCGTGCCGTTGCCCGTGGTGGCAGTCAGGTAGGCCGTCGAGCCGTCCGAACCGATAACAGCGCCGGTGTACGCGGTGCCCGCGTTCCACGTGGCCGCAAGGTTGCGGATGTCGATGTCCTGCTGGAGAGCCAGGGCCTCGCCCGCATCGTCGGTGTAGAACCGGCGAACCGACGGCATGGCCTGGACTTCCAGGATGTCCTCGATCACGAACGAGTACTCGAAGTGCCGGTTGAGGGTCACCAGAACCTCAGTCGCGGTCGAGGTCACCAACGTGACGGAGGCGTTCGCCGCCTTGGCCGAGGCCGCGCCGCGGACCGGACGCGGGAGATGGATGACATCGCCCTTCTTGCCCTTGTGGTTGATCTGGGAGACAAGCTGGGCAAGGACCTTGTTCTTCTTGTAGGCGGCAATCACGTCGTCGGACCAGACTTCTGGGATGAAGGTGGCACCGTCCGTAACGTCAATGCTATTGGCAAAACTCAATGCGGTCATGGGGGTCGTTTCCTATAAGGGGTGTGGTAGTGTCAGCGCACCCGCTTCTCTGCATACGCCAGCATGATTTCGTCATTGCGGCGGTCAAACTCATCGGGATTGTCGATACGGAGACGAATCAGTTCCTCGCGCCTGAGGATCGGCTTGCCCCCACTGCCGGCGGAGCTACCGCCTGCGGGAGTAGAGCCGCCCGACTTGGCGAAGCCCACCGTCTTTGCGGACGGGGCCTTTACCGGGTCGGGGCTAGACTGGTTCGGGGCGGCGACGTTCTTGGTGTCCTCGTAGAGGCCAAAGAGTTCGTCGGCGGCCGTGAAGTCGTTCCGCGCCGCCTTGGTCGCGAGACCCTGGCGGTACTGAGACTTCGTGACCCATGTCCGGAACTCTGGGGATGCTATGACCCCCTCGTATCCGGGATGGCGCTGCTCGAAGCCACGTAGCTCCAGATCAGCTTCCAGTCGTGCCGTAGCCTTTCTAAGGTCCGCCGTGGCGGCCTCAGATGCGCGATTTACAGCCTCCGTGATCGTCTCCTCCGGGGAGTCAAGCAGATCAGTGGATGTAATCGGTTTCCTGGCAGGTTGATTGGCCTTCATTTCCTCTTTGCGGATACCGAGCAACTCGTCCGCCAGCCGGCGAGTCGTCCCGATTTCATTGCGAGCCCGTCCCAGTTCCGATTCAAGGCTCTGGTACGCATCTGCAATGTCCTTCGCGGACTTGCCCTTGAACTTGTCCGGTAGACCGTCGTCCAGAGGCGGGTTGCCGGGGGCGATGGTCTGACTGGAGTCCTGGGGTTCCACGATAGAGGTCTCAGGGTCAACGATAATGCTCACGCTACTTTCTCCCTCAAAGGCCGCCCCGATATTGGGGTTAAGGCCGGTACACTGCCGTCGGGTCGCGGGTTGGATTACTCGCCGTGATCGCGAGCCGTCCTATCTTCGATTTTCCGCCGTTGGGCTCGCTTCCGGGTCCACTTGTCCCCCATCGTCGGCCAGGACAGAGAGTCCAGACCTAGAGAGGGGTCAATGCGGGTCCCGGTAACGAGCCGCTTCGTGTCAGAGGACCCGCAGATGGTGCAGATTGCCGGCGCTGGGCCGTCTGCCTCTACGAGATCCTCAAATTCTTGTGTGCATGCACCGCACTGGAAGTCAAACATCCGCAGGGACATCAGACTTCCTCGCCGGTCATTTCGTCGGCCGTGGCCGCTGCCGAGGCGGCCTCGATGACATTGGCGTAGTTCAGGATGGACGAGACCCCCTGGACCACTCCCCGCAGGAAGTAGAACTCCTCGGGCGTCTTGCACGAGAGGAAGGCATTGGCCTTGAACTCGTCGATGCGCGCCTGGGTGTCCCGGACCAAGGTGGCCCAGCCCGGGCTCGCCAGCATGTCCTTGGCGGCCTCAATCTCTGCTTTTTCTGCTTCCGTCATGATCCCCTCCCCAGGGTCGTGTTACGAATTCTGTAGTCTGTTCGCTTCCTGCTGGACCTGCTGGAGGTCGATCTGGGCCTGGATGGCCTTGATCGCCGTGTCCATAGCCCGCATCTTCGTGGCGGCCCAGCTGATCTTGTTCTGCTCCTCGAAGGCGGCCACTTCCCGCAGGTTGATGGCTTTGTCCATCGCGTCGTTCTGTAGCTCGTCGTCGATGAATTCCGCTTCGATGTCCGTTTTCTTGGCGCGGGCCTTGGCGAACTCGGCATCTGCCATAGCCTTCTGGGCCTTGGCCTCCAACTCGGCCACCGTGGCCTCTATGCCCCGCTTCTCCATCGCCTTCTGCTCCGCAGCGGCCGCCGCGGCCTCCGGGTTCTCGGGCGGGTTGATGAACTCATCCACCGCCTGAAGGATCGCCCCCTTGTGGGGGGAGGAGGAATTGTCGAAGATGGCCTTGAGGATCGCGTAGAAAGGCTTCGACTCCTGCGGCACGAGGCCCAGGACCTGGGTCATCTGCTGCTGTTCAAACTCCCGGGCCATGATCCCGAGGGTGCCCTTGATGGAAACCTCGTAGTCCTGGGGGAACTCGGTGGGCTCGAACTGTACGTACCGCCAGTAGATCTTCTGCACCAGCGGACGCATGAAGCCCCGCTCGATGTTCTGCATGGCGCGCCGCGCGCGCTTGAGGAAGGCGGCCCCATTGAGGGCCGTGTTGGTGGCCCCCGACGTGGTGGGCGAGTAGGCCGAGGCCGGGTCCATCGCGCCCGTGGCGGTGCCCACGTTGCGCTCGAAGTCATTGGCAACCTCGAACAGGGCCGGGTTGAGGTTGCCGTAGGTGAACGGCTGGAGGACCTCAGACGGGGAACCGGAGGTCGGCCAGAACTTGCCGGGCCATACGCCCAGGTTCAGGCCCCGCGGGAGGCGGGTAACGTCACCGGCCATCATCGGGTGGGCCACGAGACCCAGGGCGTCCTGGCGGGCGCGCACGGTGCCGTCAAGTCCCTTCTGCGAGTGGTATGCCTTCTCGGGCACGCCGCGGCCCCAGAAGTACCCGGGGATGGTGTCGTGCTGGTAGGCGATGATGGAGCGGTCCTCCATCCAGAAGGGGCTCCGCTTTGCCTCGATCACGATGCTGTCGTTCGCGATGGTGACGATGGCCTCAACCATTTCGTCCTCATCCGGGTCCAGGCCCTCGGTGAGCTTGGCATGCTCCTCCTCGGTCATGTCCTTGGCGTACCGCAGGAGCAGGGAAGCCGGGACCAGCCCGTGCCACTCAAGGATTCTGACCCCGTCCTGCACCGGGAGGGCGAAATTGGCCTCGACCGAGCGCAGGTTCGGGTCCGACGTGTAGGCCCCGACCGGGGTCTTGAAATACTTGCCGTCCCGCTGCTTCTGCTTGATGGTGTGCAGGGGCAACTCCGTCTCGTGCCCGCAGCCGAGCATTTCCTCGATGTCGTCCGTGGACGGGTCCGGGATGAACTCGTAGGGCTCCAGGGGGATCACTTCGACGTGAACCTGGACAACTTCCCGGACTTCCGGCCCGGCGTCTCCCTTGACGATCTTCTTGGCCTTCTTCTCGAAGGTGTTGACCTTGCCGATGCCCGTGCCATAGACGGTGCCGAGAAGGATGGCCTTGGCGACCGCGGACGGGACCTTGTCCCGCTCCATGCGCTCGCGAAGGCGGTCCCGGGACCGGATGGCCTCGTCCCGCTCCTTGGGGTCCTGGGCCTCCTCCAGATCCTCGCCCAACTCGAACCACTGCTCGCGCCCGAACATGGCCTCCTCGATCTCGGCCACCGTGGTCTCGACCGCCTGCATGGTGGCCGGGGACATCAACTGCGACCGCTCGCTCTTGCGCTGGCGGTCCGTCGGGTCATACTTCATCCGCCAGATGCGGTAATACTCGTTCCACTTGTCCTTGTGGTTCGTGTCCCGGTGCTGCCGCCAGGGCACGATGCGGGCCATGATCCAACCGACCAGACCCCCGGTGTCCGAGGCAGGCGTGTTATTTTCCGGGAGTTGCGGGAGCATGGGCGGTGTCAGTATCCTGCTATGGGATCTAGGAGTTCGATGCCCTGTTGGCCCGAGAACTCGTCCATGTACACGGTGGTCGCCATCTGGTCCACGTAGGACAGGGCGTCCAAGAGGTCGTCGTGAGTGCGGGAATCAGGAAAGTCCAAGGCCTGCTCCACGAGCTTGTCGTAGTAGGGGCCCGGGCTAAACAAGAGCTTTCCCTTTTCTCCGCGACCCTGGAGGGACCACTGAATCCGGTCCAGCTTCCGCTGGTTGCCGTGGCTCAGGGGGACAATATCGAGCCAGCGGCTGTACTGGCGCATGAGGTCGGTCAGGTAAGGCATGACCGCATCGAAGGCCATGCCCTTTTCGATGCCGACCCGCATGGTCTGTACGCTCTTGGCCGCGGAGAAGATCCGGAGAGCCGTCTCCCTGACTTCCCATCGGCCGTGGATGATCTCCTTGGTCCACCACCCGTCCGGGGTCACTTTGGTGACCGCGATGGCGCTTTCGTCGCGCCGGGCGTAGTCCTTGGAGCGCGCGGATGCCTTGGAGAATCCCGCGAGGTCCGCCGTTATGACCCAGGAGCCCTCCGCGGGCTCGTGCGGCCAGATGATGAAGTGCTCGTCCTTGAATACCGTGCCCGAGTTGGACACGAAGGACGCTTTTAGCTCCTGTGCCACCAGCTGGGCCGACATCGTCCGGGACATCGAGGCAATCTCGGACTCGGCGATAAACGGGTTGGCCGAGGAGGAGAACGTGAACGCGGCGTACTCGCCGGTCGTGTCCTCCATCGCCGTCAGATAGAGCAGGTAGAAGTGGTTCTTGCCCTTCGGGGTTCCGATGAACAGCGCCCCACCCTGGCAGATCGAAAGGGCGGGCCGGCAGACCTCGTCGAACACTTCCCCGCCCATGTCCTTGTACTCGTCAAGGATGGCGAAGGACCATGTGAATCCACGCAGCGAGTCCGGGTTATCCGCGCCCAGGAGGCGCAGCCGGCGGCCGTTCGGGAACACGATAAGGCCCGTATTCTCGTAGATCAGGCACCCCAGGCCCTCCACCGCAGCCTTGAGCCGGGGCCAGACGACCTTCTTGCCCTGCTCAAACGTCGGGTAGATGTACGCGACTTCGTGGGCCGTGGTGAGCGGCACGCCGCCCCAGGACACGTCCCGCAGGGTCTCGGTGATCGCCATAGCGACGGCGAGGTGCGTCTTGCCGCTCTGGCGGCCCGCCGGGACCACTTTGAAGCGGGCCGGCGAGTTGTAGACCTCCGCCTGCTTGGGGTGGAGGGAGAACGTCAGTTCCATTCACCCCTCCCCAGGGGACCCCGAGGGGCCTTAGACGATGTCGTACTGGGGCGCGAGACGCAGGACCACGATTGCCAGCTTCTGGGTTGCCAGATTGACCGCACCGGCCGTGTTGTTCAGGAGCGTGACCTCGACCACATTGGCCGCCGTGACGTGGCCCACGAGGACGGCATCCACCGTGTCAATGCCCGCGCCCACCATGACCATGTCACCCAGGGCGGCACCCGGGACGGCCAGCGCGCCCGAACCGGCGAAGGTGCCCGAGCCCGTGGCTGCGTTGGCGAAATCGACGTTGAACGAGCCCGCACCCACAACCTCAAAGAGGTCCTGGAACTGGAGACGACCTGCGACTTGGATAGCCATGAATCAGCCCACCCGAGAGAACAGCTTGCCGAGAGCGCCCGCAACCACCGAATAGATGGCCGGGGAGAAGTAGCCGAGGGCGAAGGCCGCCACGAAGCCGATAATCAATTCCATACGTATTTCCTTAATAACCGTTATTTGAATCAGTGGTCTGGCGGGTGTGGATGCCCTGTGCGGCGTCGATCCTCGCGTCAAGGCGCTGCTGGCGGTTCTGGCCGCCGCGGCCGACAGGAAGCATCTCGTCCTTCCGGTCATCGCCCGGAGTGGCCTTGGCCGCCATCGCGTCCTTGATGGACTGGATGAGGCCCTTGGAACTGGATCTCGGGACCTTCTTGTCAGACATTGCGCTTGCCCGGGCCTTCGTTCTTCGTCACCGGGGCCGAGGGACTCTGGATCGGCTGGGGCGGGGTCATGGAGCACTTCAGGTACTCAAGACCACTCGACTTCGCGGTGAGGGTTGCGACCTGATTCGGAACGCTGTCCGTGCACTGCTTGGAATTCATGGTTCTGTCCTACTCGGTTGGGGTGGCGTCGATGATCTGGGTGGGGCGGCCTGCCGTCACCGTTTTGGCGGCTCCGGTGAGGTTCTGGATGATGATCTTGATGTCCTTGCCCGATTCCCCCTCGTCCGGGGCGTCCTTCGGGGTCGTCAGGACCTTGTCCACGAGGAGGGAGAGCATCTTCTCGTTCCCCTCCAAAGCCATTTCGATGGCCTTCTGGAGCAATTTCCGGGCCTGCGGGGCCATATCCGACCGCAGCTGCTCCTCGACGAGGAGGCGGGCCAGGGTGATGCGATTTCGGGCCCCTTTCGGCCGTCCGTTCGGGTTTCCCGAGGCCCCGACGGGGAAAGTACCGTCCGGGTTCCGCCCCGAGACCACCGGGAGGGTGGATTCGGGGGCCTCTAGCGGCCCCTCAACCAGTTCAGGAGATTCCTGAGGGCGCTTGCGGCCCTTGTCCTTACCCCGCGTAGCCAAGCAATCACCCCACGCGGAGATTCTGCGGGGGGAGTGGAGGCGCTCCGATGGTGACGGCCAACGGGTTCGTCCAGTCGGACCGCTCGCCGCCCACCGCCAGGGTGGCCATGCGGATGTAGCTCGTGCCGAACCCCACGCCGAGATCCTTGAGCGGGAGACCGTACTCGCCGTTCACGCTCCAGGTAGCGGGGATGGCCACAAGCGTCTTGCCCGTGGGGCCAGTGATCTCCGCCTCAAACCCGGCGTACTGGGCCGCCGTAAAAGGCGAGCCATCCACGTTCGTCTGCGGGTTCGTCCAGAAAAGGGCAGTCGGGTTCGCCATCAGTCCTCCCAGAAAGAGAAAAACGGCCCCGAGGGAGCCCCGGGGCCGGGGGGTTCAGGGCCAGGAGGGGGAGGACACCCACCCCGCACCCCCAAACGCAAAGTGGGGGCTTTGCAAAGCGGACTCCCGTAGGTGTCCTTATTGCCCCTCTTTTAACCGTTCGGCTCAATAGAGCCTCCCGGTGTGTCCTCCAATCGAAGCTAGACCGAAACCTTGGCCTTCTTGGCCGGCTTGACTACCGAATCAAGAACCACCGTCTCCGGCTCTAGAACAGCGGGCGGCTCGGGCGGCGCGGGCCGAGGTGCGTCCCGGACAGCCACCCAGGCGACCCATGCATCGTGCACGGACGACTCCACCCGGGCCTGCCATTCGAGGGCCGACTCGCGGAAACCGCGCTCGGGGATGGCGTACTCAAAGAACGGCACCGGGTTCATGTGAAACCGGGCCCGGAGCACGCGCAGGTCACCCTCGCTCTCGATGGTAACTTCGTGATGCTTGGTCAAACGATCCCGCAGGAGAGCCATGACATGGCCGTTCTGCTGGGCATACTCGAAGAAAGTAAAACGGCCCATCTAGTCCTCCCCAGGACAGGTTATTACCTGAACATCAATTCTAATACGAACCCATAGATATGTCAAGTTGCTTGAGGGCCCGGGCCTCCTGGAGATCCTCCAGCCCGCGCCGGTTCCGGGCGAAGTGGTCGAGCAACGGCTGGGGATGCTGACGGGGAGGACCGATCTTTGCTCTACGGGTAGCAGCTTCCTGGGCCAGGACAGCATAATGGGCCCGAAGGTTATCGGTGGGCATGGATGTACCGCAGGAAAATTGATTGATGGGGTAAGGCGAGGGGCTCTAGCCCCGAGCCGGGGAGCATCGGTCGCCATCGGCTCCCTGCCCCGGCTCTCTATCGCCCCTCGCTTCCCAAAAAAGCGAGGGAATCTATCGGCCCCCCACCCGGCTCGTTACCGACCCGGGAGCCCCCCAGTCCCTGGTGGGCCCGTTTAAGACAAAGTGTGAGCGTGAGTTAATATTCTCTTACAGTACGGGAAACCTGTCAAGCGATATCTATCACCCGTCTCACCTAGTGAACCATAACCATCCCCGGGAACAGTATCCCTACCGATGTTACCCCCGTATAGCTCCGTTCCAGTAAACTCGCTATACATCACCCCCCCGCCCCTCCATCATAACCGGCCCCCCGGAATTTACTTTTTTGGTAATTGAAACAGCAATCTATCCCCCATAGGCCAATGGACCCCCCACCCCCCTCGATGGCCCCCAATAGGCCGTCCCCGTTTCCAGTTTTCTTCTGGCAAGTCTGGGTGGGCAGAAATATTTATGCCGAGCACGCCGGCAACCCCACCCCCGGTTATGTGAAGCCACAGCCCGTTATGTCCCCGGACCGGGCCTTATGTCAGGACAAGGCCGCATTATGCCCGGACTGGGCCTTATGTTGAGCACCCTCACCATTTGACATGATGCCGATTATGCGAACTAGCGGATAGTGTAACAGCACTAGGCCAGGGGCATAGGCCAGGGGGGACTGTCCCCGTCCGGTCCGGGACCGGGCCCCGTCCATACATGGGGAGCGCCTATGTCAAACCGGGAACCCTGGGCCGCTACCCTGGGCCCCTGCCCCCATGCCCTCTCCCGGCCGCTACCCCAGGTCCTCGGTCCCCCAGGCCTCGGGCCGCGGTCCCCTCCCTGTCGGCCGTCCTTACACTCGGTCCCCGGTCCGACGCCCTGCCGTCCTGCCTCCTGTCCCTGCTCCAACCCCATGACAATTCACGTCATCTTGTGACAACCTGGGATAGTCCATGTGACACAGATTGTCAGGTTTCCTTACAGTCCGTCCTGTCCCCGCCAATAGAATCAATGAGTTACGTATTGGCACGGTACCTGCATACTCTTACGCGAGACCCCCATCGAATTACCCCCGGAGCCCTCCTGACATGAACAACCTTTACCCCGTGACCTCTACCAACCGCCCAGCCGTTCGCCGGCTCCTCCGCGCCCTCGGCATGGGCGGCGTGTCCCTGCTGTCCTTGAGCGAGTTGTCCGAAGCCCTGGCGCGCCATGTGTCCACTGGCGAACTGTCCTTGGAATCCGCATCGGCCGCGCTGGTGTCGCGTGGCGATCAGAAGGAAGACTCTGACGATGCCCCTGTCCGGGCCGACCGTGCGCCTGTCCAGACGCAGGATGCCGCCCTTCAGGCTCTCCGGACCTTGCTGGTGAACCCGGGCATCGATGCGGATGCGGTCCGGTCCATCGTTTACGATGAGATTGCAAAGCTTGATCTGGCGCGGCCCGTCGTGGTCATTCAACCCGGCAAGTCCTCGGTGGATCTGCCAGGGCTTCAGCACCCGATTTTTGACCGTGTCCTTCAGGCCGCATCTGCCAACGTGCAACTGTTTATCATCGGCCCGGCCGGGTGCGGAAAGACGCACCTCTGTGATAGCGTCGCCCAGGCGCTGTCCCTGCCGTTCCACATGAATGGATCACTGGCGAGTAGCTTTGAGGTCCTGGGATACCGGGACGCCACGGGGAACGTAACCAGAACTGCCTTCCGCAATGCCTTCGAGAATGGTGGGCTGTACCTTGCCGACGAAATAGACGCATGGGACGCACGGGCCCTGCTCGCTCTGAATGCTGCGCTGTCCAATGGATACGCCGCGTTCCCGGACGGCATGGTTGCGCGTCACGCAGACTTCCGGATGATTGCTTGCGGTAACACTTGGGGTACCGGAGCAACGCCCGAGTACGTCGGCCGCACCCGGCTTGATGCCGCGACTCTTAATAGGTTCGTCCGGATGACCATGACCTACGATGAGAAGCTGGAGCGGTCAATGGTCCCTGGCGAGTACGGAGCGTGGGTTGATACCGTGCAGCGGGCCCGTGCTATCGTCCTTGAACTGGGCATCAAGGTTGTCATCAGTCCCCGGCAGACAACCCAAGGCGCGGCCCTCCTCGCTGCCGGCTGGCCCAAGGCCGACGTTTTAGATGCGGTCCTCCTGGCTGGCATGGACGAAGCCACGCGGGGGAAGGTCATGGCCAAACTGGCGAGCCGGTCATGAACCCGGCCGGTATGTTCAAGGACGTAGTCCGGTCCTCTTACCAGCAGGTCCTAGACCGGGCCGAGGGCCGCAAGAGCGCAGGGCTTTGGGATAACGTATCCATCGCGAGCCCGCGGGCGGATTGGACCGGGTTTGTCAATCTGGACGAAGCCCTCGACCTTTGCCGGACCGGCTGGGCGGAGGGCGCTGCGAAGATGTCCGCAATCGAAAGTCTTGCGTCCGGGATTGCGCTAGCTCCGGTCCCGAGTCTCGCAATAGCGGGACATTTCCCCGTGGTCCCCGAGTTCCTGGCAGGCAACCCGGAATGCATGATCGACCTTGCGGGTGCCACCGAACCACGCAGGCTGACGGTAGTCATGACGCTATCAACCCCGTGCACCACGAGCGGCTCGTGGATGCGGGACACTTACGCTCCGGCAGTTGCTGCCACGCTCCGCGGGCTTCAGGTTGCGGGCATCTCGGTCGCTGTGGTGGGCATTGACGGAGGAGGAGGAGAAACCGACAAGGTTGCCCATGTCATCGATGTCTGTCGGCACGGGGATGCGCTCGACCTCGACAGGCTCGCGATGGTCGCGCACCCGGCTTTCCTTCGGCGCGTCATGTTCGCGAATCGGGAGACGATGCCAGGATGGGAGAGCAAGGCTACCGGGAACTACGGCCGGCCGCTGACACTGGATGCGGGAATGATGGATGTCCTCCTACCGGGGGAGCGCGCGGTCATGCTCCCGGGGCCCGCGGCCCTGAATAAGGCATCGGCGGCCGACTGCGTTGCGGCAATGGTCCGGTCATGCATGGCCATACTGGAGGCCTGACGGGGATTGTCACAGTGTGACGCGACGGGGCGCAACCTGCCCCTGAGCGTCTCTGTCCCGTTATGAAAAAAATGGTAAACCATTGATTGCCCGATGAATTTAGACGTTGATTTCCTGGCATGGAAGCTGCATTATCCTATGTGAGCCGGCCGCGCAATGTGGCCAGACGCAGACAAAAAGGACGACACCATGAGCACCACAACGATTATGCCGAAAGTCTCTGAGAAAAATTTCGCCGCCCCGTATCGCGAGTCGGCCGCGGCCCTGGCGAGTCATGAACTTTTCCGGACCGCCGAGTACGTGCGAGCCGGACGGGAGGCGCGCGCGGAGGGCCGCTGGCTTGCCATCGCGATGAGCGCGGCAGTGGGCGGATTCGTCGGGATTGCTCTTGCGCTGACGGGGATTATCTCGTGAGCGTCCTCCAGAGCCTGCGGGCATTCGCACGCTACAGGACGCACGCGTGCTATCGGTGGGCGGCGGTCATGGGCGACGGGGCCCTCCTGTGCGAGCCGTGCACGATTGCGAATTACCGGCAGGTATTCCGGAACACGCGGGACGGAATGACCGGCCGGCCGGACAACCGAGACTGGCAATGCATCGGCCTGACAAATTCGGGGGAGCACGAGGGCCCGGCCGAGTCGTGCGCGCATTGCGATCGCGTGCTGTTTGAATCGACGGAAGATGGGCACGACGAAGCTTGACATAAGCGCGGGAGTGTGATGGACTTCACGGGTTGACCTCTTTATCACACGCAGGACGAACGCACCATGACTCTGAACGCACGCACAGTAATGCTCCCCGGCACAACGGTACGAATTCCCGCAGAAGCCCTGCGCGAGTTTGCCGCCCATATATCCCGCGGAGGTGTCATCGAACTCCCACCAGAAACCCGGGCCCTGCCCAAGACTTTGCACACGGCCACGGTACTTGCGCGCGTTGCGCTGGCGCTTCGGAGCACGGGCCGATCAGACACAGCGGCCGACCTCGTGCGGCTCGCGATGGTCGCTGTCGGGCACAATCCGGACGACCTGCGCGCGGACGATCCAATCTACGCGCAGGCTCTGTCCGTAACAGGCCGCAATCTGCGGCTCAAATTGTGACGCAGTCGATTACAGAAACACGGGCCCGGGCCGATAATCGGACTAGGCTACAAACACAACGAAACGAGGACGACACCATGACTTCACGAGGTATTGGATTTGCGCTAATTGCCGCAACGATTACCGGATGCGCGACCATCGCGCCAGCCGCGGTCGCGGACTACTACGCCGACATGCAAGAACAGGCGGACGAAGCCCGGGCCCATCGCGAGGCCTTGGTCGAGTTTTGCAGCTATGACGCGAACGCATGCGATGGTGGGATGCCGCGCCCAGGCACGCTCCCGGTATACTCCGAGTCGTGCGGATATCTTCCGCCCTTGCTGGGGGATGACTGCTAGTGGGCCCGCTGACGTGGTTGTTTGACCTCCTATTCACGCGGGGAGCGTGGGCGCATCGGTCGCCCAAGTATGCCGCGCAATGGAAGGTCCAGCGACAGGGCCGCGGTATATCCCGCAAAGTTTGACCAATAGGAAACACAACATAATGAACGCCCGAGAATTCTTTCGTGTTACCGCGGGGAACCTGACCCGCATTCATGCCACGAGACCGGCCGCGGACCGGCTCGCTGCGGCCCTGGGGGCCCGCGGCCTCCGGGCCCGCGTGACTCCTGTCAGGCTCCCGGCTGACCCTCTTACCGCTCTCCTGGGGGCAACATGAACAGCGACACAGCGGCAATGCTGGCCAGGGTAACACGTGCCGGTTTCACGAATCAGGATGCCGAGGACCTGCGTAGGATTTCCATGACACTGCATCGGTGGGCCGAACTTGAATGCGGGGACGGCATCGGATGCATCGAACGCAGGGAATCGGACGGCCGGCCGTTCTATCACCATAGCTATACCGGCCGCATGAGTTCGACGCCCGACCGGGAGCGCGGAGCCCTGGCGCGGCTGGCGACCATAATGGCGCGATATCCGGACTGGATGTCCTACCACCAGACAGATCCACGCGGAGCGGCTCTTTACTTGATACCGCGGACCTCGATCCTGCCCGAGGAGGACGTGTCTGCGCTGTACTCCTCACGCGGTATAGCTGTGTACAAATGACCACTGGAAGCCCCGTCCCGCCCTTTGTGGGCGCTACGTATAGGTGGCCCCCACCGAGTTCGGCCCGTGTTACGTATCGGCCGGACTGGGATGCGGTCCGGCCCTTTCTGTCCTACATGGCAGGCACGCCAAGACGGCATCACAAGACTCTGAACTCGGCGGCCCGCTACCTGGGGAGCGGCCCCATTGGTGGGGCTTGGGCATAACCAAAAGGAAACGAAAACATGAATACGGACAATCTGTCAAATGGCGAGTTTTTGCAAATCTATTCCCGAGTCGCTGAATCAGATCCGGCGCAAGTACTTCGAGACTTCGAACAGCGGCTGGAGGGTGCGGAGGACCTGCTAGAGGACTACGCTGTGGCAATGGCAAAGGCCGAACTGGACGTGTCAGATCCAGACTCTATTGCGGTCATGGCCGAGGGTTGCGCAGCGTATCGGGGAGAGGTCGAGGACTGTGCTGTGGTCCTGGGGGCCCGTATTGTGTCGATGGCGCGAGCCCTGTCCCGGTCCGCGGCCCTGTCCACGGAGCCCGCGGTAATCGTCGCCCTGGGCGAGATGGGCGGAGCCCTCCGGGAGCTAGAGGACCTCTTGCACGACCTCCGGTCGGTCCCCTGGCTGGGCCGATGACCGGGAAGATTCCGGCCCGGCTCGCTGCGGCCCGGGACAGGCCGCGCCTCGGAGCCTATGGGCCCCTGCGGATACCGGAGATTCGCACCCCCAAGGAAGCCCGGGCTAGGATAACAAAGCGGGGGAGCCTATGGCTATTGACAGAGCTTCGACGGGAGATTAGTCTATCGGCAACTCCCGGGGTTCTCAGCCGTAGCGATGAGGGAGCCTAATATGTCATCGTCGGCTCCTGGAACTCAGGATCATGAGGCCTATCTCACCACTGAATTATGTCAGTGGGGGGTAGGGGGGTTTATTGGAATCTAGGATCATCCCCCCTAAAGGGATGATCCCCTAGGCCGGAATAGGCCTATACACTGCACGAGGTGAAACGACATGACGACTCAGATGCGCAGATCCACCGATCACGAGATCGAGCAGGGGGGCTATGGCCTAGCCTACATGGGCTGCTTGGTGGCATCCTGGCTTTTTATAGCTTCCCTGGCCTTGGTTGTGGGCTTCTTTGCCCGCCTTGGATTCAACATCGCGGGGGCATTGCTGTCATGAACGGCAAGACTGACTACAAGTGGTGCCGGGACTTCCCGCTGGAAGCCGCGGACCTTGTTGATAGCCTATGCAGGGAGCTAGACGCCGTCCAGGCCCACGAAGATAACCTCGCCGCTTATCAGTTGAGTCTCTTGGCGCGGATTGATCGCCTAGAGGAGGCCGTTTACCCGCTTGCCAAAGTGCCCCTGTGGTTGGGCGGCCTAGAGCACAAGGAAGTGTCCTATCCGTTGATAACCTGGGACACCCACGCGCTGACGGTCGGGGATGTGTTCCGTGCCCGTGAGGCCCTGAAATGACCTCCCCAGGACTGAAGGCCTACCACGAACGGGCCCGGCTCGCACGACACACCCAGGCCCGGGATGCCATCGCCCGAGGGGCGAACCCGGAGACCTACGGTCGCATCGTGAGGCCATCGCCTAGTGAGGCCCCTGCGGGAGCGGTGTGGGACGATTACGCAGCCCTTGACCTGCGGAACACGGCCTATGTAGACTGGAAGGATATTGACGAGGCAGGAATCTATGAATGATAGAACCGTCGGATACTACCCCTCCGAGTCTTGCGATACCTGCTTTGAGAAGGGGGCTTATGACTTCATGGGGGACCTGATATGCGACAGATGCATCCGGGAGGCGGAGTCATCCGCAGTCGAAGGGCAGCCCCAGCCGTACGATAACGAGTCCCTGCGGACAGAACTCGCCACCCTGCGGTCCGAGCATGGGCGGCTGCGGTCCATCGCAAAGAGCGCGGCGTCGTGTCATGTCGCATTGGAAGAAGATAACGAGACCCTGCGCGCTGAGGTCGAGCGGCTGAGGGCTGCGCTGGTTACCATTGCACGTTACGAAGAACCTGCAAAGCTGATCGCGCGTGAAAACCGGGGTCCGTCAACGCTAGCCGTGGACCTTGCCGGAATGGCACGATGCGCTTTAAGCGAGGCTGCGCGATGAAGAACGTAACCAAGTTGCTCGAACATGCCCGCGCGCGGATTACTGACCCGGCCAACTGGACGCAACTCGAATTTGCGCGCGACGCTGACGGGTTTCGTTGTCGCAACATCACTAGCCTTGATGCGGTTTGCTGGTGCGCGGCAGGGTCGCTCAATCTGAGTGGCGACACGCTGCACGCAACCCCAAAGGCGTTTCGATTAGCCAGCCGCGAATTGGAGGCTGCCGCTTTTCGTCTGTACGGAAGAAATATTGCGGACGTAAACGACGGCTTAGGCCACGAAGCCACGCTGCGGATGTTCGACGACGCGATAAAGCACTCGAAGATGGGTGAGGCATGAACGGCTGGATCTCGTGCAGCGAGCGTATGCCGGCGGACGGGGACGCGGTCCTGGTCTGGGTGCCGAGCCGAGCGGAGATCGCGGGCAGCTATTTCGAGGCGGGGGGCGTATGGATCGGTGAATCCGGTCATCGGTTCGAGCAGCCCCCGACGCACTGGATGCCGTTGCCGGCTCCCCCGGGCGGGGGGTCGCGACAGAGGTGCCCCACGTGCAACCTCCCCATGCCACTGATGCCCGGTACAGCCCACTGGTCGGGCTGCCCCGAGTCCCCGCTGTACGACTTGCGCCTTACATAAACGCAGAAGGAACAACACGATGAAAAAGATTATATTGCTCGCGCTGATGCTGGCCACCGGCACGGCCTACGCAGGCATGGCGTTCTTCAAGTACGAACGAGTCACGGGCATGACGAAGCAGTGCATTTACGAAAGCATGGGCAATGAGTACACGATCACGATCAGCGCCGCCTCGCTTTGCCCGCTGACGCTTCAGGTATGAGTGCCGAGGCCAGCAGGTCGAGGGCGGGGGCGGATGAATTTATCCGTCAGAAATACCAGAGCCTATGGGAGCGGTACGGGTTACTTGAAATCGAGGTCGAGGCATTGCGCGCCGCGCAAGACGCCCGGTCGCAGGACGACGGCAAGTTGGA
>Ga0163144_10002762_pt1 | contig 40188 bp, 34 predicted proteins | sample OliLak19BULKMAT1_FD_123175 | JGI IMG/M metagenome (GOLD analysis project Ga0163144, IMG submission 123175) | Freshwater microbial mat bacterial communities from Lake Vanda, McMurdo Dry Valleys, Antarctica - Oligotrophic Lake LV.19.BULKMAT1 | ecosystem: Environmental > Aquatic > Freshwater >...
CAGCACGCGGCGATGCACCGGCTTGAGGCCGTCGCGGACATCCGGAAGCGCACGCCCGACGATCACGCTCATGGCGTAATCGAGGTAACTCCTGCGCATCTCGTCTTCGAGGTTTACCGGGATGATTTCCTTCGCGTGCTCTGCCATTCAGGGATCCGTTTTTCGTATTTTTCCAGCTCCTCCCGGCCATGCCGGGGAGAGCGCGTTTTTAGACGTGAAATTGTAGCAGAACCGGCACTCTGAAATGGCCGGATTGGCGTGAAAAAACAGGGATTTATCTGCTTGACAAGGAGGACTGCGCACCGAGCCGGAAATGGAGATTCTGATCCGGAAAAGACCCGCTCGCTGGCGGGGACCCTTCGCTTGTGACGGGCTTCAGCCTTGGCATTTGACCAGACAAGCTGTTGCGGCTTGAGCCGCTCCCACGAAACACGACCACTCACACGCTGTTTCCAGCCTCAGGCAAAAGCAAAATGCATCGCCATTTTCGCCGCGTCGGGATGCTCGATCACGCCTTTTTCAGTGACCAGCACGTCGATCAGGCCCGCGGGCGTGACGTCGAAGACCGGATTGAAGGCGGCTACGCCTTCGGCGACCGTTCGGGTGCCGGATATCGACAGCAACTCGGCGCCGTCGCGCTCCTCGATATGGATCAACTCACCGCTCGCGGTGGCCATGTCCACCGTCGAGGACGGTGCCACCACCATCACCTTGACGCCATGGTGGCGGGCGGCGATGGCGTGGTGATAGGTGCCGATCTTGTTGGCGGCATCGCCATTGGCGCAGATGCGGTCGGCGCCAACCACCAGCCACTGCACAGCGCCGGTTTTCATCAGGTGGGCGCCCGCGCCGTCAGCAATCAGGGTGGCGGGGATGCCATCTTCCTGCAGTTCCCACGCGGTCAGGCGCGCGCCCTGCAGCCACGGCCGGGTTTCGCTGGCATATACGCGTGCGATACGACCCATCGCAACGCCCGCGCGGATCACGCCCAACGCGGTGCCGAATCCGGCGGTGGCCAGCGATCCGGTATTGCAGTGGGTGAGCACGCCCGAGCCTTCGGCGATGCAAGCGGCACCCATCGCGCCCATTTTCCGGTTGGCGGCGAGATCTTCGCTTTCGATGGCGATAGCCTCGCGTTCAATGACCTCGCGCCAGTCACCGCCCGCGCCATCAAGGACACTGCGCATGCGGGCAATGGCCCACATCAGGTTGACCGCGGTCGGCCGCGAGGCATTGAGCTCGGCGATATCGTTTTCCATCGCCGCGAGCGCGCCGACGCCGTCCGACGCCATCACGTCGCGCGCAGCCAGCACCACGCCGAACGCTGCGGCAATACCGATGGCCGGCGCGCCACGCACGACCAGGTCGCGTATAGCCTGCGTGACAGCATGACTGTCGCGGCAGTCCATGTATTCGACCACGAACGGCAGCTTGCGCTGGTCCAGCAGCGACAGCCGGTCGCCCTGCCAGCGTATCGGTCGGATGCGGTCGTAGCGGTCGAAATTCATGGTTATATTCGCTCGTCGTGGTCGGAATTCAAAAAAGCCGTTGACGCAAAGAATGCAAACGAATCAAAAGCAAGACTCGGAGAGGAAACGCCAGAAAAAGACAAACCGGAAAAACATTTTACTCTTCGTTCTTTGACCAGAGACCTCTTTGCGCCCTTTGCGTATTGGCCGTTTTTTGCCTGATTACTTGGCCTCGGCCAGCTCCCCGATCACCTCGCGCAAACCCACGCGCCAATCCGGCAGCTGCAGGCCAAAATCCGCCGCGAGCCTGCCTGTATCCAGCCGCGAATAGGACGGCCGCTTCGCCTTGGACGGATACTCGCTGCTGGTGATGCCAACCAGGCGCGGGGCACGGTCGATGATCTTCGCCGCCAGGGCTTCGGAATAGATCGCCGAGGCGAACTGGAACCAGCTGCATTGGCCGTCGCCCACCACATGCCAGGTGCCGTTGGCGTCGGGTTTTTTTGCGTGCATGAGGGCGGTGACCGTAGCCAGCCAGCGCGCAGGCGTCGGCGATCCGACTTGGTCGTGCACCACGCGCAGCTCCTGTCGCTCAGTGGCCAGCTTGAGCGCGGTGCGCAAGAAATTCTGGCCGCGCGATGCGTAGACCCAAGCGCTGCGGATGACTATGTGCCGGCAGCCGCTGGCGCGCACGGCGTGCTCGCCTTCGAGCTTGGTCACGCCGTAAACGCCCAACGGCGCAGTGGCGTCGTCCTCGCGCCAGGGGCGGTCGCCTTCGCCGCCAAACACGTAATCGGTGGAGTAATGCACAAGCTTGGCATTGACGATGCTGGCGGCGGCAGCCAGTTCGGCCACGGCTTCAGCGTTGATACGGCGAGCGAGCGCCGGCTCGTCTTCGGCGCGATCGACGGCAGTGTGGGCGACGGCGTTGAGGATCAGGCTGGGCCGCAATTGCGTCACCAGCGCAGACAGGGCGCCAGGCACGGCGAAGTCGAGCTGCCCGCAGCGCTGCGCGCCCGGCAACTGGCCGCTGATGGTGTAAGGATGCACGTTTCCAAAGGGCGCGAAGGCGCGATGCAGCTCATAGCCAAGCTGGCCATCGGCGCCGAGCAGGAGGATGGTCATGGCGAATACTCCGGCAAACGTTCGGGGGCGATGTCGTCGAGGAAAGGCGCACGCGCATCCTTGTCCGAGAGCAAGGGTTCGGCCACCGGCCAGTCGATGGCCAGTCGGCCATCGTTCCAGCGCAGGGCAGCGTCGGTCTCGCGCACATAGGGCGCCGTGCATTGGTAGTGCACGACGGCGCGTTCGGATAGCGTCAAGAAGCCGTGGGCGAAGCCTTCCGGAATCCACAGGCTGCGATGGTTGCCGATACCAAGGATGGCGGCAGTCCAGCGGCCAAAATCCGGCGATCCGCGGCGGATGTCCACGGCCACGTCGTAGATCTCGCCCTCAAGCACGCTGACCAGCTTGCCCTGCGGCCCAGGCCACTGGTAGTGCAGGCCACGCAACACGCCACGCGTGGATTCGGAAACATTGCTCTGCACGAAATCCAGGTCAAGCCCGTGCAAAGCCCAACGTTGCTTGTTCCAGGATTCATGAAAACTGCCGCGCTCATCGCCATGGATCCGCGGTTCGATCAGCTTGCAGCCCGGCAAGTCGGTATCGTGGATTTTCATTGCATCGGACCGTGCTCGATCAGCTCAAGCAGGTATTGCCCGTAACCGCTCTTCGCCAGCGGTCGGGCCAGTCGTTCCAGCTGCGCGGCATCAATCCAGCTGCTGTGGTAAGCGATTTCCTCGGGGCAGCACACGCGCAGGCCCTGGCGCGCCTCGATGGTCTCGATGAAGTTAGACGCCTGCATCAGGGATTCATGGGTGCCGGTGTCGAGCCAGGCAAAGCCGCGTCCGAGTTTTTTCAGATGCAGGCTGCCGTCTTCGAGATAACAGCGGTTGAGGTCGGTAATTTCCAGCTCATTGCGGGCCGATGGCGTCAGGCGCGCGGCAAAGTCGCTGGCGCGCTCATCGAAAAAATAAAGGCCGGTGACGGCGTAGTTCGATTTTGGCAGCGCAGGCTTCTCTTGCAACCCGACAACGCGGCCATCGGCGTCGAATTCGGCCACGCCGTAACGCTGCGGATCGCGAACCCAATAGCCGAATACGGTGGCGCCTTGCTGGCGCTGGTTCGCCGCATGCAGCAGGTCGGTGAAACCCTGCCCATGGAAAATGTTGTCGCCCAGCACCAGGCAGCTGGGCGCGCCGTCGAGGAATTCACGGCCGATCAGCAGCGCCTGTGCCAGGCCATCGGGCGAAGCCTGCGTTGCATATTCGATCCGGATGCCCCACTGCGAGCCATCGCCGAGCAGATGTCTGAACAAGCCCTGCTCGTGCGGCGTGTTGATGATCAGCACGTCGCGGATACCGGCGAGCATCAGCACCGACAGCGGGTAATAGATCATCGGCTTGTCGTACACCGGCAGCAGTTGCTTGCTGACCGCCAGCGTGATCGGATGCAGGCGGGTGCCGGCGCCACCTGCTAGCACGATGCCCTTGCGCTGCTTCATGACTTGACCGTCCTTGTCTTCGTGATCATGTCGGCCCCGATGCGCTCGAGCCGATAGCTGCCGTCGAGAACGCGAGCCACCCAGGCCTGGTTGTCCAGGTACCAGTCCACGGTGCGTGCCAGTCCCTGTTCAAAATCCATGGCCGGTGTCCAGCCCAGTTCGCGCCGTATCTTGGACGCATCGACGGCGTAACGCTGGTCGTGGCCGGGGCGATCGGCAACGAAGGAAATTTGCAGTGCCCGAGGCCGTCCATCACTGCGCGGCAGTTTGGCGTCAAGCAAGCCGCACAAGGTAGTTACCACGTCGATGTTACGGCGTTCGGCATCGCCGCCAATGTTGTAGGTCTCACCGGCCTGCCCGGCTTCGAGCACCCGTCGTATCGCCGCACAGTGGTCAGCCACGAACAGCCAGTCTCGGATATTGCTGCCGGTCCCGTAGACCGGCAGCGGCTGGCCGCTGATGGCTTTCTGGAGCACCAGCGGAATGAGTTTTTCCGGAAACTGGTAGGGGCCGTAGTTGTTCGAGCAGTTGGTGGTGAGCGTCGGCAGGCCGTAGCTGTGATGGAAGGCGCGCACAAGATGATCGGCCGCGGCCTTGCTGGCCGAATAGGGCGAATTTGGCGCGTAAGGCGTGGTTTCGCTGAAGGCACCGATGTCGCCCAGCGAGCCGTAGACTTCGTCGGTGGAAACCTGCAAAAAGCGGAACGCGGCACGCTCCGTATCGGCCAGTTCACGCCAATAGTCGCGAACGGCTTCCAGCAGGGCCAAGGTGCCGACCACATTGGTCTGGACAAAGGCCATCGGTCCATCGATGGAACGATCAACGTGGCTTTCAGCTGCGAAATGGATGATCGCCGAGGGCCGGTGCTCGGCCAGCAGCCTGGCCACCAGAGCACGGTTGCCAATGTCGCCCTCGACGAAAACATGCCGTGGATTTCCCGTCACCGAAGCAAGCGTGTCACGGTTGCCGGCATAGGTCAGCGCATCGAGATTGACGATGCTCCGGCCATCGGAGATCGCCTGAAGGACGAAATTGCCGCCGATGAAACCTGCGCCGCCGGTGACCAGCCAAGGACTCATGCACTCTCCGTCGTTGCCTGCGGCCGATACCGGGCTACGCAGCGTTGCGCAATGATAGCCTGCCCGCCATTTTGTCGACACGAGCACGCCAACACGATCTTACCGGCACGACTACACCACCCGACTCAGACAAGGCTGTCCGAGGACAACGCGCGCACCGCTTCAGCGCTGGACCAGCCGGCCAGGCAGGCAAGCAGATCACTGAGCGGACTGCGGCCTTCGAGCAGCCACAGCTGCCGGTCGATTTGCCCCGACAGCGATTCGAGGGCGTCGACGAGTTCCGCCAGTCGGCAGCAGGCCATTCCGGCGGCAAGCTCAAACTCGACCAGACCGGTGTCATCGATGCCTGCGGCGGCATCCTGCGGCTCGGCTGAATCAAGCAATGCGAGCAGGGACGATGTCTCGCCGTCCAATCCCAGCGGCAGAGCCGTCATGCCCGAAGACGCCGCTTCGCCATCGCCCTGCAGCAGCAACTTCGTGTCTGGATGCGCGGCCGTCGCAAACGACAGCAGGCGCACGTTGAAGCCCAACGATGTCGCCGCGATGGCCGCCAGCAGCAGCAAGGGATGCGATCCCGCAGCGATCGACAGCCAGTCGCCGGCGTGCAGGCCTTTGCCTCGCAACAGCGTATCCAACGAGGCGATGAATCCGCAAAGATCCCGACCGCTGAGGCTGTCGCCTTCACCGAGGTTGAGCAGCTCGTGATCGCAGCCGGCAATGGTCGACCAGAAACCTTCGAGAACGCCGCCATCACGCACCGGCAGCTGGTTGCCATGGAACCGCTGCAGGCGATGGCCGGCATCGGACAGCAAGGCTGGGCGCAGCAGTTCAACATCGACCAAGGCCTGCAGGGCAACAGTCATGACGCTTGATGCCGGTGAAATCGCTGCATCAATATCGTGCTCACTGTGCCCGACCACGGCCAGCAGCAGTGCCAGCAGGGCTGGCTCGGAGATGTTCACCGCTTCGTCCGGCAGCCGCGCCTGGTAGACAGGATGCCGTTCAAGCAGATGGCCTACTGCCGAATCGAAGAGCCCGGGAGCCACGCGCACGCTGGTTCGGCCCAGATGGATGCGGAACAGCGGGCTGACCACCAGCCGTTGCGCTGCACGGTTGAATGCCAATGGCGTCACTGGCTGCGAGGGCTGCGGCAGGATCGCCGCCATGCCGTTGTAGTGCGTGGTGTCGTAATCATCGATCAATGCAGCCAGCTCGGGTCCATTGAACAAAGCTGCTTCGCTGAAAACCCAGCCGCGACGCTCGCCAACGGCGGTGACCCGGTCCAGCCAGGCGCGGTAGTCGCGGCCATGGCGCTGTTGGCAGCCACGCTCGAAAAAAGGCTGCGGCTCGCTGTTGCTCAGGTGCAGGTGCGGAAACAGGATCGCGGCATCGGCACGTGCGACGCGCAGGCATTCTCCGGCAAACGGCGTCAGGTCGTAACGGTGCAGCGAGTCATAGGCATGGACCAGGCCGAAAGCGCCGTCGCGAAACGGCAGCGGCTTGTCCAGGTCGCAAAAGACGATATCGAGGTTGCCCGCGCGTCGCCCCGGGCCAAGCAGATGCCGAAAGCCACGATAGCCAAGCACGCTGCTGTTTCCCTCCCACAGCGAGACCACCTGCTGCCGCGGGAAGCGCCCGGCCAACCATTCGCCGCTGTAGCCCGTGCGGCACCAGGTGTCGAGGATGGCATCGCGATCACGCAACGTGGCTGCCGCATGCGGCAGCAGCGGCTCGACCGAGCGCATCGATTCGTTGAACGGCGCAAACGCGGCATAGCTCTCCATCACGCCGCGCTGCATTTTCTCGCGACGGTAGTCGGTGAATGAAGCGTCGCTGCCAAAAAGCCGAAACGCCATGGCGGCAAGCGCCGCTGCCGTGGCCTGGCCTTCGTGCAGCAGCACTTCGGTGAACATCACCAGGCCATCGAGCACGGGAACGACGATGGCACAGCGCGGGCAGCGTAAAAACCCGCGCAACACGCCAACGTCGGTCTCGTCGTGGACAACAAGATCAAAACCTACGCGGCAGCTGGCGCAGGCAAACATATCAAGGAGCGAACGATGCATGCGTCAGCCGTGCAGGTAATAGAAATCGGCCGCAGGTTTGTCCGCCAGCAGCAGAATCAGAATCATCAAGCTGGCATACCATGCGCCGTAGAGCAGGTTGACCCATGGTCGCGGCAGCTTTGAGCACAGCCAGTCATACATCGCTAATTTCCCAGAAGGATGCGCTCGAGCGCACTGGTGACGGCAAAGCTGAACAGCACGAAATGCAGGGTCAGCAAGGTGGCGAGCACACGCCAAGCGTGGCGCATCGCTGCGGGCAGTAGCCCGATGCGCGGACCAGCGCAATCGGCGAACATCCTGAACAGCACCAGGCCGACACCATGGTAGGCGCCCCAGAGCAAGTAGCGAAGCGACAGTTCGTGCCAAAGGCCAAGCACCAGCATCGAGGCGACCACCGCCAATCCGTGGCTTCGGGTGAATGACAGGGTCGGCGTAAAGACGTAATCGCGGCACCAGGATGCCAGTGACACATGCCAACGCTGCCAGAACTCGCCGATGTTGCGCGCCAAGAACGGCCAATCGAAATTCTCGCGCAGCCTCAGGCCCAGCAGCGCGCCAAAGCCGATGGCAATGTCGCTGTAGCCGCTGAACAGTACATAGAGCTTGATCCAGAACAGAACGGCGGCGGCATACACACCCTCTATCCCCGGCGCAGCCATCGTGCCCGAGAGCGCGATGGCGAGTTTCTGTCCGACCAGGTAGTTGCCGATCACAACGAGCTTCGCGCTGCCGTAGAGGATGCGCTCCATCCCGCCAGAGAAGGTCACCGGATCCCATCGCCGCCGCCGCAGGTCGCGCAGGAACTCATCGAAGCGATGGATCGGGCCGACCGGCAAGGTCGAAGGCAGAAACTCGTAGGCGAGATATTCGCTAAAGTCGTGTCTTCGCAAATTGTCCTTGTAGGATTCGAGCAGGTAGTGGATCAATCGCAGCGTGTAGAAGGCCATGCCCGCGGGCAATATTACGCCCTCGCCGATACCACCGGCCGAACCCCCGCCTGCGGCCATAAAACAGCATAAGACGGCGACTGCGCCGGCGATACCGGCGACCGTGGCGGCATGTCGTCCAGGGGCGTGGCGATGGGCGAGGAAGCTCAAACCGGTGTAAGCCGCCAGGATCAGCAGCGACAAGACCGAAACGCTGGCGAGCAGTCCAGCGCCGCAAGCGGCGATCGCGGTGGCCTGCAAGCGCGCTGGCAGCAGCCAAGCCAGCAACACGGCAAGGCTGGACCACATGACCAGCAGCAGGAGGAAGTGCTGGTCGGACATCAGCGTGCGCCCAGCAGTTCGTGCAGCCGCCCAGCCAGCCAAGTGCTGTAAAACTCGCGACCGCGCTGGTTGACATGGCCCTGGTCGCAGTACAGCAATTCGGACATCGGTGCCGGCACCAAGTCCTGGAAATGATGCTGGGCGACCAGTTGGTTGCGAAGCTTCGCTCCATCGCGCTTCAGCACGTCGGGCACCACGAACTCCGCGGACGGCGAACGCGGCAACGTGATGAGCACTACAACCGTGCCCGCAGCCTGCATCGGCCTCAAGTAGGCCAGGTAACGCGCTTGCTCCTCCTCACGCATAATCCGCCAACGACCGGCAAAGCTTGCATAAGCGCGCAGGGCTTCGGGCGTCTTGCGCTGCTCGCAGCGCGATTCCAGCGGCCAGTGCTCGCGTCCGTGGTTCTTTGCCAGTTCCAGATCCTCAGGCTCTCCTTCGAACATGGCTCGGGCCAGCAGGATGTTTGACCGTATCTGGCGCAGCGCCACCTCGATGGTCGACGCGTCCCCACGATGGTAGACCAACAAGTCGTTCTCAAGCAGGAGAACGTCGGGTGGTCGGCGTGTCATTTCGACCAGCACCGGCGCTAGGTCCTCGAATTCCGGGCCGCTGGCGGTAATACGATGAAAAATGACTTTATGTCCATACGTAGCCAACCGAGCGGCGAACTGCTGATCGTGCTCGACGGCATAGAGGGTCTTGGAGGTGCCGAGCGCAACCACGTGCACTGACTCTGACGGCACCTCCCGCAATCGCACCAAGTTGTAGCTCGTCCAGCGATCATTGGCTGCACCCGACAAAGGCAGGCGATCCAGGTTGGCCGCTGCCAGCCCGAGCAGCAGCGTCGCCGCGGCGGCGATCACCCATGTCCGCAACGGCGGCTTCCCAGGCAACGGCGTCATCACCTGGTAACCATGTCCAAAGCCTTGTCCAGCCGGTCCAGCGCCATGATGTCGCGCGCGCTCAAATGCACTCCGAACTCGCTCTCGATGGCGCTCACCAGTTCCATGTGCGCAAGAGAATCCCAGCCGACGACTTCCTGCGGCGTGCTGTGCAGGCCGAGCGTGCCCGACTCGACCTTGAAACTGGTAGCTGCCACCCTTAGCAGGCGGCCAACCACGTCGACAGCCGAGGCTATGGCGGGGCCGCTCGTGGCCGTGGCATCGTCAAACATGGTTTTTGCCGCTTCGAGCATCACCTTGCCGGACCGTCCCCGCGGCAGGGCATCGACCAGTTGGATGCGGGCCGGAACTTTCCAAAGCTCGAGATACTCGCCGCAATGCGCGCGCAACACTTCGGCATCGAGAGGTAACTCGACGGCGACGAGTGCTGCCACCACTTCACCCCATACCGGATCGGGCATGCCGAACGCAAAGGCTTCACGCACCTGCGGATGCCGCTGCAGCACTTCGACAATTTCCTCCGGGCTGATGTTGTAACCGCCACGGATGATGATGTTCTTGATACGGCCGATGATCCAGTACAAGCCGGCTTCATCACAGCGCACCAGATCACCGGTATGCAGCCAGTCGTCGCGCAGCGTCGCTGCGCTCAAGTCGGCATCACCGAAATATCCCGACATCAGCAAATCACCGTGCATGAGCAATTCGCCCGCGTCGCCGGGCACAACGTCTTCGCCCTGGCTATCGACGATGCGCAACTCGCAGTCCATGGGCTTGCCTATGCTCCCGGGAACGCCGGTCATGGCATCGGGGCCAGCGAAAACGCCGCCCGTGACCGTTTCGGTCAAGCCATAGACATTGACGATGGGCACATTGAAAACAGACTGGAACTCCTGCCAAAGCTTCTTTTCCAATTGCGCGGCACAAGACACCAGCAGGCGGAAATCACCGCCCCGGAAGGCATCGCGCTGGTCCATGCCCAAGCGCAATATCAGCGACAGCATGGTCGGCACCGCGATCATGTGGCTGATGCGCAGCTGGTAAATCGCATCGAGCAGCGGCTCGATGCGGGTGACCTCGAAGCGCAGCGGCCGGTGCACCGGTATGCCGTTGTAGAAGGCGATCATCGGCCCCTGGGTCATGCCGTCGGTATGCGAGAGCATCAAGGTGTTGAGGATTCGACTGGAAGCGTCGTAGCCATAGCAACGGCTGAGCGTGGCCAGATGCGCAAACAGGGCGCGGTGGCTGATGCACACGCCCTTGGGCTGGTCGGTGGTGCCCGAGGTGAACAGGATGTAGGCCAGCATCTCGCCGTCCAGCGTCGAAGGCGGCGGCTGTGGCGTTGTTTCCGCGAGCAAGGCATGCAGGCCTTGCAGCGACGCGGCCTTGCCCAACAGCCTGCCCAGCAGTTTTCCGGATGAGGCTACCGGCGTGACGATTTCAATCAGGACTCCTGGCAACCCTGACGCAGACCACGTCAGCGCAAGCTCGCGATCAAGCAGCAGCAGCCGAGGATCAGCGCGCCGGATCAGGCTTTGCGCACGCTCCACGCTAGTCTCGGGGTCCAGGTTGACCACGGTGATGCCGTTGCACACCAAGGCAACGAACAGCAGCGAGGTTTCGGCATCGTCGCGACTGGCAATCACCACGCGGTCGCCAACGGAGATTTGCCGCTCGCGCAGCAAACCGGCGATGCCTTCGATCCTGGCTCTGAGTGCGCCGAATCCGACCGTGCGCCGTTCGGTCAGCAGCCAAGGCTTCCCGGCAAGCGCGGCGCTGCAGATATCCCGATAGCAATCGCTCGCTGAACGCATCGGCGTGTCCTGGACTGTCAAGCGAAACCCCTCAGATGTTGGCGCAATATCTTACCGTTGGCGCTGCGCGGAATAACCGCGACCCAAATGAAAACGGTCGGCACGCGCGCAGCACCGAGTCGCTCGGTTGCAAAACGCGCAAGATCGACATCGGTTGGCCGCTCGCCATCACTGGCAGTCGCCACGACCAGGGCGGCAATGCGCTCACCGCCGGCAGGGTCGGCCCAACCAAAGACCGCGGCTTCCGCCACGCCCGGGCACAACTCGAGTACGACCTCGATTTCCTGTGGCTGTATCTTCTCGGTGCCCAGCGTCTTGATGAAGTTGCCGCTGCGACCCACGATGCTGACCCGACCCTCGGCATCGCAGCGGGCGAGGTCGCCGGTGCGCAGCCACGCGCCATCGAACATTTCCGCCGTCGCTTCGGCATCGCGCAGGTAATCACTCATGGGATGGTCGAGGCGCACCTGCAGTTCGCCCACTTCGCCCTGCGCAACAATATTGTCGTTGTCGTCGACCAAGCGGATTTCGCAGCCAACGGCACAGCCCAGACTGGCGTCATCCGCAGACCAGTGATTGACGTCCTGGCTAACGCACAGGCCCACGGTTTCGGTGAGACCGTAGTAATTGACCACGGGAATGCCGAAGCGCGCATGGAACCTGCGCATTTCGTCGGCGTTGAGATCGGTGCCGGTGCAATACAGGGCCTTCATCGAGGCGAATGCACCTGCGGATACCCTTGGGCCAAGCAGGTTGATCTGGCGCAAGAGCACCGGCGCCGCCACCATCCGCTGCGGCTGCATGTTTGCGATACCGTCGAGCAGGGCAAAGATGTTTTCGCGCTCTTTCCTCGGCGAACAGACCCAGCTCATGCCCGCCAGCGGCGCTGCGACGAAAGCATTCCGCAGACCGCTCATGGTGTGCGGATCGGCCAGGTTTAGTAAGCGCTCGCCGGGCTGCCAGGCAAAGGTGTCGACCACCAGCCGCGCGCTGCGCGCGAGCGCGGCATGGCTGAGCACGACGGCCTTGGGCTCGCCGGTGGATCCGGAGGTGAACAGGTAGGAAGCCGGAGTTTCCGGCGCCCATGCCGCCGACGACGGCACGGACGAGGCAACGTGCTGTCGGGCATCCAGTTTGCCTGCATCGACGCCGTCTTGCCGGATATCGCTGGATCGCTCGTTTGTTTGTTCACTCGCCCAGACTGAAAGCGGCACGATGCCCGCCGCGCAAGACAGTCCCCGCCATGCGGGCAACAACCGATCCTCCACCAGCGCCAAGGCAGGCGCGACCTTGCTGCAGGCTTTTCCCAGCAGGTAGGACGGCCAGTTGGCATCCACCGGCACGAACACCACACCATTCAGAACCGCCGCCCAGAAGACAACGATCGCCTGCAGGTCCTGGTCGCCGTGATAAACCACAGCATCACCACTACACACGCCAGCTGCATGCAACTGGGCGCGGCTGCGCTCAACTAACTCAATGAAATGCGCGCAGCCAAGCGCACTCCGGCCGGAATATTCGACGCTGAAAATGTCCCGGGCCTTGATCTCCCGGAAGATGGCTTGCAGTGTCATTGCCGGCAACGGCCCTCCATGGTTCGCCAGGGCCGGAGCCGTGGTTCAATACTTGTTCTGGATGGCGGTCGCGACAACGTCAGCAGACGACATTCTCGCTACGTCACTTCTCAGAACGGGATGTCATCGTCAGGAAACGGGTCGGCGTCGCGACTGGACGGCGTAGGCGCATTGCCGCCGCGCGGGGCGCTGGGAGCACGCGAAGCGCCGTAGCTGTCGCCACCCGATTCGCGCGGCGCGCGATCGCCGCGGTCACCTTCGCCGCGTCCGCCCAGCAGCTGCATTTCACTGGCGATGATGTCAGTACTGTACTTGTCGACGCCTTGCTTGTCGGTGTACTTCTCGGTGCGCAACGAGCCCTCGACGTAGACCTGCCCGCCTTTCTTCAGGTACTCGCCGGCAATCTCGGCCAACTTGCCGAAAAACTTGACCCGATGCCATTCGGTGCGCTCCTGCTTCTCGCCGTTCTTGTCCTTCCAAGTTTCATTGGTGGCCAGGGATACGGTGGCGATCGTGGTGCCGCCCTGCGAGTAACGCACTTCCGGGTCCTTGCCCAGGGTGCCGACCAAAATAACTTTGTTGACGCCGCGTGCCATGGCTGACTTCCTTGAGTGAATGTGCTGTGGTGGGGCTTATGCTGATTATATCGGAGGGCTAGTGATGTAAGGCTATTTCGGCTTTTCGGGTAGGAAAGCCCCGCTAGCCGGTCGCCCGACCCGCTTATAATGCGCCCATGCCTGCACAGACCCTCACCGCGACCACGCCTGCTCTGCCCGGCATCACCGACATTCAGGCGCTGGCCCAGAATGAAATGGCCGCCGTTGATACCCTGATCCGCGACAGTCTGGCCTCCGACGTGCTGCTGATCAACCAGATCTCCGAGCACATCGTCGCTGCCGGCGGCAAGCGCCTGCGGCCGCTGCTGGCGGTACTCACGGCGAATGCGCTCGGCTATCGCGGGGGCGACCACCACCAGCTCGCAGCGATCATCGAATTCATCCACACCTCAACCTTACTGCACGACGACGTGGTCGACGAATCCGACCTGCGTCGCGGCCGCAAGACCGCCAATGCGCTCTGGGGCAATGCGCCCAGCGTGCTGGTCGGCGACTTCCTGTATTCGCGCAGCTTCCAGCTGATGGTCAAGCTCGATTCAATGCCGGTGATGCGCGTGCTGGCCGACACCACCAACCAGATCGCCGAGGGCGAAGTGCTGCAACTGCTGCACGTGCACAACCCCGACACCAGCGAAGCCGATTACCTGCGGGTGATCGAACGCAAGACAGCGGTGTTGTTCGCAGCAGCGACGCGACTGGGCGCCATGATCGCCGGCCGTGATGCCGGCACCCAGCAACGACTGGCTGACTTTGGAATGAACCTCGGCATGGCCTTCCAGATCGCCGACGACGTGCTCGACTACACCGCCGATGCGGCCACGCTGGGCAAGAACCTCGGCGACGACCTCGCCGAAGGCAAGGCCACCCTGCCGGTGATTCACGCGCTGGCGCATGCCGCGCCGGCCTCGCGTGAGCGCCTTGCCAGCATCATCCGCGACGGCGACGACGACGCATTGCCCGAAGTATTGGCGGCCATCCACGCCTCGGGCGGCATCGCTTACAGCCAGCGTGTCGCCCAGCGCTATGCCGACGCGGCGGAAGCCGCGTTATCGGGGTTGTGCCACAACGAATGGTCGGCCGCGTTGCGCGGCCTCGCTCGCTACGCCATCCAGCGCGACCATTGATCGCCCCGTGGCAGCGGCGCAAGCAACCGTCGGGTTTTGGCAGAACTATTTACCGGTAAAAACCTCGGCAAAAAAGTCCCGCATCATCGCCACGCTGCGGCGATAGCTGGGCTCGTGGAACTGGCAACCCTTGATGACGGCACCATCCTCGTCCGGCTCGGCGAAACAGTGCACCGCACCGCCGAAGTTGACGAACTGCCAGTCGGCGCCGACGTCGCGCATTTCCTTCTGGAAGCCGGCGATCTGCTCGGCGGGAACGAAGCCGTCATCGGCACCGTTCATGGCGAGTACCGCCGCCTTCATCTGTCCTGCCGCCGCGGGCTGCTTGCTGGAAAGATTCCCGTGGAAGCTGGCGACGCCATCGATATCGGCGCCGCTGCGCGCCAGCTCCAAAACCATTGCGCCGCCGAAGCAGAAACCAATGGCACCAATTTTTTCAACATCCAACGGCGCAGCCTTGCCAGCACCACGCAGCACATCCAGCGCCGCCGTGATCCGCGCGCGCAGGGCTTCCTGGTTTCCGTAAACAGAACCTGCCGCCTTGCCGGCTTCATCGGAATTGGTTGGCCGTACGCCGCGGCCATACATGTCGACGAGCAGGATCACGTAGTCGCTGCCCGCCAGCGTCTTGGCTTTTTCGATGGCGCGATCATTGACGCCGTACCAGTTCGGCACCATCAACAGGCCCGGGCGCGGCTCACGGCTGCTGTCATCCCAGACCAGATAGCCATCAAGATTGGTATCTCCAACTTTCCAGCTGATCTTGTCAGCGCGCGGCGCAGCGCTGGCGGCGAAGCTCAGGCACAAAAGCATCAGTGCAATCAGGTTGCGCATGTCGGAATCCTCTGGTGATGGCTTGCCCGAAACATTGAGGTATCGCAGGTCAGGATGGTGCGAAATGACGCCGCGTCATTTCCAGCATCGCTTTGTGGGGAGGGCGTCAGCCCCGACTTCAGCCCAAGAACTTCGCGGCTGAAGCCCCTGCCACAAAAGTTCCTGCCACAAAAGCATCGCCAAAGCCTCAAGCCACGCCCAATCCCGGAATCGAACTGATCTGCTCGGGATCAAAGCCCGCCGCCTTGGCGAAGTGCCGGCCACGCTCGACGTAATCCTTGTAGCGTGGAAAGCTCGGCGCACCCGGCGACAGCAGTATCACGCCCTCGTTCTCAAGTTTTTCGCGGGCGATGCGCAGTGCATCCTCCATCTCAGCCGCTTCCGCCAGGGCAAAATGGCTGTTGACCGCCGCCTGCTTGAGCCGCTCGAAGATGCGCGGGCCGTTCTGGCCCATGGTAATCACCGCTTTCGGCGGGTCGACGACCATGCGGTCGGCAAACACACCCCAATCCACGCCGCGGTCATAGCCGCCGACCAGGATTGCCACGTGCCGACCCTTGTGACAATCGAGCGCCGCCAGGCTGGCATGCGGCGTGGTGCTGATGGAATCGTTCACGAACTCGATGCCGTCACGCGCCCCGAGCAACTGCAAGCGGTGTGGCAGTGGCCGGAAATGCATGGCATGGGCTGCCATCGGCACGGCATAGAGGCCCAGCGCTTCCACGGCAGCCAAGGCCGCGCACAGGTTGATCCGGTTGTGTCGGCCCGGCAGCGGCAGCTTGCGGGTATCCATCACCAGTTGGTTGCCGCGATAGAGCTCGGTATCACGCAAATGCCAGCCGTCTTCATGGTTGAACCAGAGCACGCGCGTGGTATCGGGAACGCTCAGGCCGACCAGCCTCGGGTCGGCGGCATTGAGCACCGCCACGCGCGGCGCCGCCTCGGTGACCAAGGCCAGCTTGTCCTGGAAATAACGCGCCTCGGTGCCGTGCCAGTCCAGGTGCTCGGGGAAAAAATTCAGCACCACCACCACATCCGGGCGAATGGCTTCGCGCGTCTGGTAACTCGACAACTCGATGGCCCAATACTCCGGCGTCGGCTCCACGTCCAGCAGCTCCAGCAGCGGCAGTCCGATATTGCCGGCCAGCGCGGTGCGATGCCCGGCACTACGCAGCAGGTGGACGATCAATGACGTGACGGTACTCTTGCCCTTGGTGCCGGTGACGCAGATCGTGCGCTCAAGCTGGTTCTCGGCAAACCAAAGTCCGGTGCCGCCGACAAACCTTGTTCCCGACATTGCCGCGTCGGCAGCGGGTGAGGTGTAGGGACTGATGCCCGGGGATTTGATCACCACCTCGAAAGCCGCCAGTTGCGGCCCGTCCACCGTCGTTTCAATCGTGAGATTCGGGTCTTCCATCGCAGCCAATGCATCGGCTTCGCTATCGCTGCAAAACACCGTGATCGGCTGGCGCGGCAAACGCCAGCGCAAGGCGGCGAGCGCGGCCCGGCCCTCGCGGCCGTAGCCCCAAATCGCTACTTTCAGGCCCTCAAGGTCGGAAAGCATCACGCAGCGTTCTCCAAAGTTCGTCCGGTATCCCATGATCATCCGTTGCTTCGAACAACGGCGCCAGCCCAAGCTCGCCTTGCAGCAGCTGTGGGCGGATTTCCCGGGCGAAGCGCGCCACCAGGGCATCCTCGCGCCAGCTGGCGATGGCAGCCAGCGCCGCCATCGCCGCGCGCGACTCCCGGCCTTCGCCCACGCATTCAAACGGCTTGTGGTCCTGGTATTCCAGCAGGGCATCGAAACCGCCAGCCTGCTCCGGCTCGTCGAGCAAATTGCGACCAAAGATGCCCATCAGTCGCGGCTTGGGCATGAACGGCGCCAGTGCCAGGAACACGAAATGGCACTTGGGACAGACGCCGCACCATCGCTGCGCCGGGCGCTCGCCGAGGATGTGGAAGTTGCGATTGCAGCTGGAAAAATGCGCGTCGTAACGGTCGATGCGGGCGAACTGGCGCGCCACTGCCAGTTCGGAGAACGGCCGCAGCAGGGAGTAGTAACGCAGGTCCGCGGCAACGTGGCGGCGCAGTTGGGCGGCGAAGGCCTGCTCGAACGCCCAGCCCTTCGACCATTGGTGGTTCACCTCGCCTGTGCCCGGGATCAGGCTGCCGTAGCTGGCCGAACGCTCGTTGGAGAACACCACCTGGTCGGCATCGTGCAGCAGCGCAGCCACCGACAGGATTGCCGAATTCACCGCCGTCACCGGGATATGGCCGTTGAGCGCACCCTGCTTGTTCATTTCGAACAACTCGGGTGCCAGCGTGCGGGTGATGCTGTATGTGGGCAAGCCGGTGCGCTCGGCACAGGTCTTGATCAGGGGCGAGGAGCCGATCCAGGCCACGGTCTGTTCAATCCCGGCCGCACGCAACGCCTCGATTGACACCAACGAATCCTTGCCGCCGCCGATGGCAACAAGGGCGTGGGCCCTCAGGGCCAGCGCTGGCGCGGGCATCGCATCGCTGGCGGGCATCGAGACCGGGAAAACAATCTGCCCTCGCAAGCTCAATCCATTGCGATAGGCGAACTCACCGAGGCCATTTTCATAGACCACGGTGAGAAAGTCCGCCGTGTCAGCATCAATGCCATACGACTCGATGCGGATTTCCGGCGGCACTGCTGCCTTGTAATAGCTCACGCCGGCCAGCAGATGCAGCAGGCGCAGCGCCTGCTCCACCGCGGCCGCGCGCGCCGCGTCCAGCGCGAACGGCGCGCCCGGGAAGCGTACGCGTTCGACCAGTTCCGGGCCGTCGTCGAAGGCGTAGACCAGTTGGGCCTCGCCGGTGGCAGCATCGAAGCTGCAGCGCAGGAAACGGAAAGCCCGAATCGAATCGCGGCGGAATTCCAATCTTGTGAAATCCGGCTCAGTCATCGAGCACATCCTCTTTGGGCAGCGCGCGCTGGTTGTAGCGGTTGGCCATCACGAAACCATAGGCACCTGCGTTGGCGATCAGCAGGATATCGCCTTCCACCGTAGCGGTCGGCAACTGCCGGCGACGGCCGAGCACATCGCCTGTCTCGCAGATGGGGCCGACGATTTCGGCAGCGGATCGCGCCGCATCGTCGAGCCGCGAAAGGTTGATTATTTCATGCCATGCGTTGTACAGCGCCGGCCGCAGCAGGGCATTCATGCCGGCATCGACGCCAATGCGGCACACGCCGAGCTTGTCCACGACCTGGGTGACCTTGGCCAACAGCACGCCTGCTTCGGCGACGAGGTACCGGCCCGGCTCGATCCACAGCGCGTACTGCGGCCAGGCCGCCTTGATTTCGGCCATGGCGTTGGCGAACGCGGTGACGTCGAAGGCCTCGCCATCGGGGTCATAGGGCACGCCGAGGCCGCCGCCAACATCGATGGCCGAGACGGTGCCGATCTGTTCGGCCAGATGCACCAGCTGCGCATACACCTGCGGCCAGTGCCGGACATCGAGGATGCCGCTGCCGACATGGGCATGCAGCACCGTGATCCGCACGTTGCCGGCACGCGCGACAGCAATGAACTCCGGCAAGGCTTCCGCCGGCAGGCCAAACTTGGCTTCGCGGCCGCCCGTACGCACTTTCTCGTGGTGGCCCAAGCCATAACCGGGATCGATGCGCAGCGCGATCTGGCGACCACTGAACAACTCCGGCCAATTCTTCAGCGGAAAGGTGCTGTCGAGCGTGACCCAGACATCGCGATCCAGCGCCGCAGCGTATTCATCACGCGGAGCAAAGCTGGGCGTGAACAGCACGCGGGTCGGATCCAGCGTCGGCAGCAGCCCGAACAGATGGTCCAGCTCGGCCTTGCTCACGCACTCGAAACCAAACCCCTCGGCGTCGAGCGCCTGCAGGATTTGCGGATACGAATTGGCCTTGAGCGCATAGAAGCGGCGATCCACGGCGCCGGCATCGGCGAGCGAACGGGCGCGGGCGCGAACAGTGGGCAGGTGATAGACGTAACGCGGCGTACCGGTATCAGCAAGCGCGAGCAGGCGCTGGTCGTCGTGACGCCACCAGGCCAGCGGTACGGGTTTGGCCGTCGATTCAATGCTGCGCCAGCTTGGGCCGAACACTTCGCTTTCATCGACAGGCATGGCGCCCGAATGCGTCAGCAGTTCGTGCAGGCGCGGCATCAGGCCATCGGTCAGGGCTTCATCTACGACAAAAGTGAGGTTGAGGTCGTTGGATGACTGCGAGATCAGGTGCACGCGTTCGCGCCCGAACTCGCTCCAGACATCGGTGAGCTTGTGCAGCATCGAGCGCATTCCGCGGCCGACCAGAGTGACCGCGCTGCAGGGCGCGATCACCTTGACCCGGCAGACTTCGGCGAGGTCGGCGCACAGCGCGTCGAGCACGTTGGAATTGACCAGGTTGTCGGAGGGATCGAGCGACACGGTGACGTTGGCTTCCGAGGAGCCGATCAGATCAATGGATAGTCCGTGGCGCTTGAAGCGCTCGAAAACATCGGAAAGAAAACCGACTTGCTGCCACATGCCGATGGTTTCCATCGACACCAGCACGATGCCACGACGCGAGCTGATCGCCTTGACGCCCGGCAGCGTGGCGGCGCGATGGTCGATGACGGTGCCGGGCATGCCCGGTCGTTCGGTGTCGCGGATCCAGATTGGCACCCGCGTCTCGCGACAGGGATGGATGCAGCGCGGATGCAGCACCTTGGCGCCGGTGCTGGCAATTTCCTGCGCTTCCTCGTAGTCCAGACGCGACAGCAGCCGGGCATCGGGTACGGCGCGCGGATTGGCGCTGAACATGCCGGGCACGTCGGTCCAGATTTCCACCCGGCGGGCATTGAGCAGGGCGCCGAAATACGCCGCCGAAGTATCGGAACCGCCACGGCCCAGGATCGCAGTGCCGCCATCGTCGGCGCGGGCAATGAATCCCTGGGTAATGAGCAAGCTGGCGTTGCCGTCGAAACGTCGCCGCCAATCGCCATCGCCATGGTATCGACAGGACACCGACAGTCGCCGCGACCAGTCATTCTGGTTAGGCAGGGGCTGCGCATCAAGCCAGTCGCGGGCGTCGAGCCAGTGCACATCCATGCCCTGGGTGCGCAGGTAGGCCACGCCCAGCGTGGAGGAGAGCAATTCGCCCTGCGCCAGCACTTCCGCCTGCCAGTCCAGCGCTGCCGTGGCGCGACGATTATCTTGTCCCAACGCACGCAAACTTGCGAGGCGCTGGCCGAGCACGTCGTCGGCATCAACACCCAGGTCGCCGCAGTAGGCAAGATGGCGTTCGACGATGGCCTCGATGCGACGCGAGACTTCGCCGACATCGGCCGCATGGTCGATGATCGCCTGCAGTTCGTTGGTGACGCCGGACAAGGCCGAGACCACCACCAGCACGCGGGCACCAGTCGCTCCCGGGCTTCCTGCCGTACGCGACACTTGTGCATCCTGCACGGCGTCACCTTCCTGACGCTCGCGCATCAGTCCGCCGATGGTGTCCCAACGCGTGCGCCGGGACACGCTGGTGCCGCCAAACTTGAGGACGATCCAGTCGGCGCCGCGTGCAGCGAGGTTGTCGGCAACAGTCATGGGCTCGGCGGTATCATTCGGGAAGCGCAGTTTGCGCTGACCACGGAATCATAAACGATGCCCTCGCCACGCCGGTTCCTTCAGCTCGATGTTTTTTCCGACCGCCCAGGCGCCGGCAATCCCCTCGCCGTGGTGCTGGACAGCGACGGCATCGATGACCACTCCATGCAGGCTTTCGCCCGCTGGACCAACCTCTCGGAAACCACCTTCCTGCTGCCGCCCAGCCAGCCTGGGGCGGATTACCGCGTGCGCATTTTCACGCCACGCCAGGAACTGCCGTTCGCCGGCCATCCCAGCGTAGGCAGCGCGCACGCTGCGCTGGAGTCGGGTCTGATCAGCGCCAGCAACGGCAAGCTGGTGCAGGAGTGCGCCGCCGGTCTTTTGCCCATGCGGGTGGATGGCGAAGGCCATGAGCGCCGCATTTTTGTTCGGGCGCCGAAGGCACGCGTGGTCGAAACCGCATTCGACAGCAGCCTGTTCGACGCCGTAGTGGCCGGACTGCCGCGCGGACAATTGCCGCCCGTCATCGTCGATAACGGCCCGCACTGGTGGCTGGTGGAACTCGCCGACGATGTCGCCGTGCGCGGCATGAAGCCGGATCTTGCCGCGATCGCCGCGCTGACTCTGGCTACCAACACGGTCGGCTTCGCCGTCTTCGGTGGCTGCAGCGACCAGGATCACGACGTCGTCGTGCGCGCCTTCTGTCCCGCCGATAGCATTCCCGAGGATCCAGTGACCGGCAGCGCCAATGCCTCGATTGGCGCGTGGCTGCACATGAACGACGCCCTGCCCGGCCCATGTTACCGCGCCAGTCAGGGCCGCGAGATGGGCCGCGATGGCGTGGTGGAAGTTGAAGTGGATGACGAGGGCGAAGTCTGGATCGGCGGCAAAACCCAGACCGTGGTGTCTGGAACACTGGTGTGGTGAGCGCAGCTTGTTCGCACCGCTATTTCCAGATTGATGTCTTCGCCCCACGCCCCGGCGCCGGCAATCCGCTGGCGGTGGTGTTTGATGCTGGGCATCTTGACGACGCGCAGATGCAAGCCTTCGCAAATTGGACAAACCTGGCGGAAACCACCTTCGTCTTGGCACCCACGACCGAGGCTGCCGATTACCGCGTACGCATCTTCACCACGCAAAAGGAAATCGCTTTCGCCGGCCATCCCAGCATAGGCACGGCGCACGCGGTTCTGGCCTCAGGTTTTGCTTTGCCACGCGATGGCGTATTGGTGCAGGAATGCCAAGCAGGTTGCCTCCCCGTTCGACTGGAAGATTTCGAAGGCCGGCCGGCGCTCGCCGTGCGCGTGCCGCCTTCACACATCGTGCGCCATGCCAATGCCGGTGATGTAATGCTCTGGAAAATCCTGAGCAGCGCGACATGCGGCCAAACCGTGCCGGCCTTGGTCGAAGGCGGTCGCCGCTGGTGGCTGGCCGAGTTGGTGGATGAAACCGCTGTGCGCAGTTTCAAGCCCGATAACCCCGCCATCGCCGCCCTCGCGCAGGCCAGCAACAGCCTCGGACTCTGTGTGTTCGCGCGCAGCCTGCATGCCGAGTACGACATGGTTGTGCGCGCGTTCCCGCTTGGCGTCGGCATCACCGAGGACCCGGCCTCGGGTGCCGCCAACGCCGCCATCGCAGCCTTCCTGGATGAATCCAGCGCGCTGGACCTGCTCGGCAATCGCTACCGCGTCAGCCAAGGCCGAGAGATTGGCCGCGATGCCATGCTGCTGCTGCGCATCGATGACGAGCACGAAGTGTGGGTGGGCGGCGAAAGCCGGACGGTGATCGCTGGCTACCTGCACTGGCAATCCTCCCGGTGCAACAGCAACTAGCGCTGACCAACTTCAACTCGACAGATCGTCACGGCTCAAGACGCGGATCTTCAGGCTGGCCTCAGAGCAACCTGAATGCAACTGCGTTTTCGTTTCCATGGCGATGCCGGCTGCCAACCTGATAAAACTCTGATTTCGACGACAAAACGAATTCATATGCCGATAGAACCGGCTTGCTACTGGCGTAAAATTTACCAAAGCAGGCGTTGTTCAGATCTCACATTCTTATGCTGAACAGAGGCTGGAGAAAATTCATATTTTCTCAAACAACGCAATTGACTCGACATGCGCCGTCTGCGGAAACATGTCCATGGCTCCGGCCGACTTCAGCGTATAGCCGCGTTCACGCACCAGGAAGCCGGCATCACGTGCCAGTGAGGCCGGATGGCAGGACACATAGACGATCCGGCGCACGCCCTTGAGCGGCAGCTGCGCCAGCACTTCGGCAGCGCCGGCGCGCGGAGGATCGAGCAGCAGCGCGTCGAATCCCTGTTTCATCCAGCTCTCGCCGGAAAGGTCCTTGGCGAGATCGGCAGCATGGAATTCCGCATTCGTGATGCCATTGCGCTGCGCGTTTTCGCGCGCGCGCGCCACCAGGCCGGCATCTCCCTCGACGCCGACCACCTGTCCGGCCTTTCGCGCCAGTGGCAGGGTGAAATTGCCGAGGCCGCAGAACAGGTCGAATACGCGATCGGTCGGCTTCGGGTCGAGCATCTCGATCGCTCGGGCAATCATCTTCTGATTGAGGCCAGCGTTGACCTGGATGAAGTCCAGCGGACGAAAAGCCAGCGCGATGTCGTAGTCGGGAATGGCGAAACTCAAATCAATATGCTCGGGCCACAGCGCATGCACGGATTCGACGCCGCCGGGCTGCAGGAACACAGCGAAACCGGTGCTTTTTGCAAAATCCAGCAAGCGCGTGCGGTCGGCTGCACTCAATGTTTCCAGATGACGGAAGATGAGCGCCACCGGGCCGTCACCGGCGATGAACTCGATTTGCGGCAGCGTGCGCTTGCCGTCGAGTGAATCGACCAGCGCGGCAAGATCGGCGATTCTTTCGCCGAGCGCCGGCAGGATCGTGTGGCATTGGCTCAATTCGGCGACGAAGCGCGGATTGGTCTCGCGGAAACCGACCACGGTGCGGCCTTTCTTTTCCACGAAGCGCACCGAGAACCGACCCTTGCGGCGATAGCCCCAAGCGGCATCTGTCAGCGGCGGCAGCAGTATTTCCGGCTGTACATGGCCGATACGCTGAAAATTCTCGGTCAGCACGCGCTGCTTGGCGATGATCTGGCTGGCTTCATCCAGATGCTGCAGCACGCAGCCGGCGCAGGTGCCGAAATGGGCGCAGCGCGGGACGACACGATCCGGCGATGCCTGCAGCACCTCCAGCGTTTCGGCTTCATCGAAATGGCGGTTGCGACCGGTCTGCCTGACACGCACGGTTTCACCGGTAAGCGCACCGGCGACAAAAACCACCTTGCCCTCATGGCGGCCCACGCCACGGCCATCGTGGATCAAGTCGGTGATGGCGATTTCGAATTCGCGATGCAGCTTGCTGCGGGAACCGGCCACGTGGTCGAAGTCAGTCAAAAGGGGCGGCAATTGTCGCAGATAGGGCAGCCGATGTAGCTATGGAAGCGCGCGGGATGGCAGTCAAGCTTGTTCCAACCACTGTCCCTGCGGCCTTCGCGATTTCCGCGTTCTCCGCGTTGACGGAGCTTGATGCTGATCTTGATCTAACGCACTCAGCCCGCCCCGCCTTCCCGCCAATCCTTCCAGGCATCCCGGGTCTGCAGCCACCAGTAGCTGAGCTGCGCACCGAAGAAGCCGGCCGGTTTGAGCGCCGACACCAGCCCATAGTGGGAACATTCGCGCCAACGGGTATCACCCTCGGCAATCGCCGACGCCAGCACCTCCCCAGCCAGCGTGGTCGGCGCCACGCCGTGGCCACCAAACGCCTGCGCCAGCCACAGGCCTTCGTCGATGCGGCCAAGCTGCGGCATTTCGTGCCGGGCATAACTCATCAGGCCCGACCATGCGTGCTCGATGCTGATGCCGTCGAGCTGCGGGAACACCTTGAGCAGGTCGCGGTAGAGCAGGCGTTTGACCGCTTCGGGTGAACGATCCAGCACCGATATGCGCCCACCCCAAAGCAGCCGGGTATCGGGCAAGGGACGGTAGTAGTCGAATGCGAAGCGGGTGTCGTAGACGGCGGCCCGAGTGCGCAGGATGTCGTCCATGCGCACGCCCAGGGGCTCGGTGACCATCACGTAAGTGGCGATGGGCAGCACGCCGGCATCGACATCGCGGCGCAGGTTGGCCAGATAGCCGCCGCAGGCCAGAACCACCTGCTCGGCTTCGACCACGCCCTGCGGTGTGCGCACGCGCCAGCCGACGCCGTGGCGCTCCAGTGCAACGGCCGGCGACTGCTCATGCAGGCTCACGCCCTGCCCAGCCGCGATGCCGGCAATACCGTGGGCATAATCCAGCGGGTTGAAATGCAGGGCATTGCGTTCGAACAAGGCTTCGGAATAACGCTCGCTGCGCACCAGTTCACGCAATTCGCTACGCGGCAGGAACTGCCAGTGGCTGTCGAAGCTATCGGCAAGAATCTTCTGGAAATCGCGCAGTACCGTGGAATCACGGAACCAGTTGGCCCAGATGACGCCAGCATCGGTGTGGCGGCAGTCGATGCCATACCGCACGATACGCTGGCGGATCAGATCAACCGCGCCGATTGTGCCCCGATACAGGGATTTCGCACGCTGCTGCCCCAGTTCGCGCAACAGGCTTTCCGGCCCGCGCGAAAACCCGGCGAACACGAAGCCACCGTTTCGACCGGAAGCACCGAAGGCCATGTCTTGCGCTTCCAGCAAGACGACACCGTCAACACCACGCTCGGCCAGGCCGAGCGCGGTATTGAGGCCGGCAAAACCACCGCCGACAATACATACTCGCGCCTGTCGATTTCCCGTCAGCGGTGCGAACGCTGGCGCCGGCAGGGCCGATGCACGGTAGTAGCTGGCGTGTTCGATGGTCATGTCGGGGACAGGTTAGGCTCTAGGATGTTGCAGCAATCGGGAGGAGGCGCATGGGCAAGCAGGAATCTTCGGGCAGTGGTGAAATCCACCGGGCCGATCCGAATTATCGGCGACAAATGATCGCTTGGCTGCTGGTGGCCGTCGTGGCCGGCGCTATTGGACTGTTTGCGCTGGTGCGGTGGCTCGATGGACTGCGATCACAGGCAGGCATGGACAATCCCGCCGAGGTCGCCGCCTGGCTGCAGCGGTTGATGGCTGGTTTGGGCCTTGTGCTGACGGCAGGCAGTGCCGGACTCGCCCATTGGCTGTATCGGACGGCGGGACAAACACGCCTCGAAAAACGCTGGCCACCGAAGGATCTGCAGACCACGTCCGACATCCCTGTGCGCTATCTCAGCTCGGCCGACGCCGTGGCCAAGCAGCTGCGCACGGGCAGCCTGGTACTGGCCGGGCTCGCGCTGGCCATCGCTGTCTGGGCGGGCTGGATACTGACGCTGTAAAAGCTTGGCTCAGGCATCCAGCGCGGCGCGCATGTAAGCGCGCGCGGCATCGGCCAGATCCTCGTGGTCCAGTGCGTACTGGATGGTGGCCTCCACCAACCCGATACGGGTGCCGCAGTCGAAGCGGCGCCCTTCGAAGCGATACGCCAACGCCTTTTGTTCCCTGAGCAAGGCGGCGATGCCGTCAGTGAGCTGGATTTCGCCTCCAGCGCCGGGGCGAGTCTTTTCCAACAGCTCAAAAATTCGGCCGCTGAGCACGTAACGGCCGACCACGGCGAGGTTGCTGGGTGCGACTTCAGGTTTCGGTTTTTCAACGATGGCGCGGATTACGCCATGGCGTCCGTCAAACGCCTCGGTGTCGACGATGCCATAGCTGCCGGTCTGATCGGGCAGCACGTCCTGCACGGCGATCACGCTGGAAGATTGCCGTTCGGCCAGGTCGGCCATCTGCTTCAGGGCGCCGGGGCCGCCCGCTCCTGAGCGGCCATTCCAGATCAGGTCGTCCGGCAGCAGCACGGCAAAGGGTTCGTCACCGATCACCGGCCGTGCACAGAGCACGGCATGGCCCAAGCCCAGCGCCTCGGTCTGGGTGACGAAGACGGCGCGCACATGCCGCGGCAGTACGTCGCGGATCAGCGCCAGCAGCTCGGACTTGCCTGCTTTCTCCAGCTTCTGCTCAAGTTCGTAGGCCTTGTCGAAATAATCAGCTACCGAATGCTTGTAGCGGTTGGTGACGAACACCATGGTGTCGCAACCGGCCTCGATGGCTTCGTCCACGGCGTACTGGATCAGCGGCTTGTCCACCACCGGCAGCATTTCCTTGGGCACGGTCTTGGTCGCCGGCAGGAAGCGGGTGCCGAGACCAGCAACGGGGAATACCGCCTTGCGAATGCGAAAACTCATGAGTTGCTCTCTTTTTCGACGGTTGCGCCAGAATTGGCAGGCGAATATTCGGGTACCGCCTGCGCCAGCAGCTGCAGGAGCGGCGTGTCGTTGACGGCGTTGTCCAGCAGCGACTGCAGCAATGCAATCCGCGCCAGCTGGCCGCGGGCATCAACTTCGACAGGCAACGCCTGCAGGATGCGCGGATTGGCGGTGCGCTCGTAGCGTTCTTCAGGATGGAACAGGCGTTCGTGCAATTTTTCACCGGTCCGCAGGCCGATGTAGGTGATTTCGATGTCTTCGCCGGGCTGCTTGCCGGCGAGGCGGATCATCTGCTCGGCCAGTTCGCGTATGGCCACCGGGCGGCCCATGTCCAAGGTGAACACGCGACTGCCCTGATGCGGCAGGGCACTGGTCTGCAGGATCAACTGGCAGGCTTCGGGAATGGTCATGAAATAGCGGCTGACATCGGGGTGGGTCACGGTGACCGGCCCCCCGCTGGCAATCTGCTTGCGGAACAGCGGCACCACACTGCCGGTGGAATCAAGCACGTTGCCGAAGCGCACCACGTCGAGTGCCGTTCCGGTACCTCGAAACACCGCCTGACAAACCAGTTCGGCCCAACGCTTGCTGGCACCGAGCATGCTGACCGGTTCGATCGCTTTGTCGGTGGAGATCAGGACAAAGTGGCCAACCTCGGCGCTCAGGCTGGCCTGGGCGATCACGCTGGTCGCCAGCACGTTGTTGCGCAGGGCTTCGCGGCACTGGCTTTCGAGCAGAGGAAGGTGCTTGCAGGCAGCGGCGTGGAAGACATAATCGACCCCACCTTCCAGCACTCGCCGGCATGCCGCAGCGTCACCACAGTCGGCAAGTACAACCACCATATCCAGCGTCGGATAGCGCGAACGCAGCGACTCCACCAGGTCATTGAGGGGCAATTCGGCGCGTTCGAGCACGATCAAGCGCGCAACATTGGCCTTCGCGCACTGCAGCGCCAACTCTGAACCGATCGAGCCGCCAGCACCGGTGACCAGCACGCGCTTGCCCCCCAGTACGTTGCGCACGCCCTCCCAGTCGAACTGCACCGGCTCACGGCCGAGCAAATCCTCGATCGCGACTTCGCCAAGTTCGATGTGGCCCGAACCGCCAAGCTGGTCCGACATCCGCACCACAGTGCGCATGGGCAAGCCGGTCTGCTCGCACAATTCGACAGCCCGGCGAAGCTGCTCGGCATCCGCGCCGGGCATGGCGATCACCAGCAGTTCGGCGGCGGTTTCCCGGGCGATGGCCGGCAAGTCCGGCAAGGCGCCCAACACCTTGATGCCAAACAGGCGCATGCCAAGCTTGCCGTGGGCGTCGTCAAGCAGCCCGACGGGCATATAGCGGCCATCGTTATGCATGTCGCGCAGCAGGGTTTCGGCAGCGCCACCAGCGCCCAGGATCAACACGCGCTTGGCATCGTGGTGACGCTCGGCCTGACGGCGATCCTTCCAGAATCGGTACAGCAGGCGCGGCACCGCCAGCAGGGCGAACAACACCGGCATATAAGGCACCAGCACGCGGCGCGGCGTCTGTTGGTAAAGGCCCAGCAGTACTAGCACAACCAGAATCACCGCCAAACCCGCCAGCACGGCGCGCATCAGGTTGAGCAGGTCGTTCAAGCTGGCAAACCGCCATAGACCGCTGTAGACGCCGGCCAACCAAAGCATGCTGCCCTGCACCAGCAAGACCACAACCAGTTCACTGCCCAGTGCAATGGCCGGCGGTGCGCCCGCGATATTGGCCAGCCAGCGCAAACCGGCCCAGGCCACAAGCACCATGGCCAGATCGTGTGCGATCACCAGCAAACGCGGCAGCATGGTCAGCCAGCGGTTGCGCAGGGTCATTGCGGCAAGCTTCCGGAAAGGCGAACAGTCCAATGCTGCCTGAGACCAAAATAAATGGCAGATGCGACAAGCGCCGCCAACCCTGTCGCCACAATTTGCGGGAGTCCAACGTGAACTTTCAGCAACATGACAAGGGCCAAGGCTGCCAGCGTCCATGCCGCGTAGAACAGGCACACCCGCGGGTGCGAGAAACCCAAACGCAACGCCCACTGGTAAAGATGCTCGCAGTGCGGCTGCCAGAAGCGTTGGCCGCTCAACATGCGCAGCATCAGGGTGAGCCCGGCATCCATCAGCAAGGCCGAGAGCAGCAAGAACCCCAGCGGCAACGTCAGGCCTGCATCGGACCAGGCCCGGCACAGCAGCAGCGCCAGCACATAACCCAGCGCATGGCTGCCAACGTCGCCAAGGAATACCCGTGCGGTTGGAAAGTTGAATGGAAGAAAGCCCAGTGCCGCCGCAAGCACCACGATCGCCAACAGCATGGGCGCGGCAGCCAGTGCACCCAGCAGCAATAGTCCCACCAGAATCAGGCCAACCTGCACGGTGAGCAGGCCATTGCTGCCGTCCATGAAGTTGCAGAAATTCACCAGCAACAAAGTGCAGACGATCATGCCGGCCATCGACTGCCAACCCAGCACGCCCTCTTGCAGCGCCTGCACGGCCAGCACCAGAAAAACGGCTGACACCAGCTGCATGAGCATCTTGCCGAGGCGATGAAGCAGGCCAAGATCATCCAGCAGGCCCGCACCCGCGCAGGCCAGCAAGCCCAGCGCAGACCAGCGCCAGAACGACCGCTCGTGATCGGCAAAGCCACTCAGCCACAGCATGGTCAACAAGGCAATGATGCCGATTCCAATCCCGCCACCGCGCGGCGTGGCTATATCATGCAGTCGCCTTTCACCCGGCAGATCCAGCCATTGCCGGACGTGCGCGAGCTTCATCCAGGCCAGGGTCAGCATGGCCGATACCGAAACACTGGCCAAGCCGAGCAATGCCCACGTCCAGGCTCCAACCATGCTGTCATTGCACCATGGCGCCGGACACCGGCTTGATGGTTCCCCAGTCCTTGCAGCTGGGGCATTGCCAATGGTGGGCGCGCGCGCCGAAACCACAGCGCTGGCAGCGATAGCCAGGCGAACGCACCACCAGCTGGTCGGTGACCTGCTTGACGGTGCGCAGCGTTTCCTCCGGACGGCCATGACCCGAAGCGAGCGCAAGGTCGATCAGGGCAGACTCGCCACGTATCGATGGCCGCAGCGAAAGCTGGCGTGTGAGAAATTCCAGCGCGATGTCCGCACCTTCTTCGCGCTCAAGAATTTTTGCCAGCGAAAGCACCGGCGCGACGCCGGGATAATGCTCGATGGTCTCGTGCAGAAAGCTGCGCGCGTGCGCCGTATCCTGGCGCCGCTCATAGCAGGCCAGCAACATTGGCAGCACTTCCGGAACATAGTCGCGATCCTGGCGGGCGACACGCTCCAGCGCGCGGATGGCAGCGACGTCATTGCCTTCGGCAAGCTCCAGTTTGCCCTCGATCAGGCCGGCGCGGACGCTGCCACTGTCGGCATCGGTGGCCAGCTGGATGTACTTGCGGGCATCGTCGACACGATTCTGCAGGATGGCCTTGTCGGCCAACTCGCAGTGGAAATGCGCGATCTGCCGACGCATCGACTCCTGCGCCACTTCTTCAAGCTTGCGCGCGTGCTCGATCGCCTTTTCCCACTCGCGCTCGGCCTGGTAGATGGAAATCAGGTGTCGAAGTGCCTGCGGCGCCAGCACACCGACGCGGACCAGGTCGGTGAACAGCGTTTCGGCACGATCAAGCAGGCCGGCGCGCATGTAGTCCTCGCCCAAGGCGAGGATGGCGCGGGTTTTCTGCTCTTCGCTCAGGCCGTGACGCGCCACCAGATTCTGGTGGAGACGTATCGAGCGGTCCACTTCGCCACGCTTGCGGAACAAGTGGCCGATAGCAAACTGGGTTTCCACCGTGTCCTTGTCGACCTCCGCGATCTGCAGGAAGATCTCGATGGCCTTGTCCTGCTGCTCGTTGAGCAGGTAATTCAGGCCGCGGAAATAGGTGTTGGACAAACGCGAGACGCGCGCGCCGCCCTTCATCTCGCCACCGCGCCGGCCGAGCAGCCAACCGGCTGCAAGCGCGGTCGGTATCAACAGCAGCCAAGCGGCATGGGTCATCATGCCGTTGTCGACTCTTGTTTCGCCAGAACGGGAGTTGCCTTTTTGCGGCGTTCGGGCCAGACCACGAACAGGGTCACCACCACGCCACCGATGAAGGCACCGGCCAGCAAAGTGGCGAGCACCAGCAGCCCCAGCGGGGCATCGAAGGTTCCGAACAGGAAATCCACGCGCACCGGCTCACGGTTCAGCGCGCCGAAAAAAACGCCGGCAACGACGAAAAGCAGGGCGACGAGGGATTTCACGAGTTGCATGCGCAGCGTTCCCGATCGGGTGCCGCAAGCTTAGCCGATGGAACGGCGAAGCTCAGCTTTCCCGTCAGCTTTCCTGAATGATGTCGGTGACGCCGTTGACGCGATCACGCAGCTCTTTGCCCGGCTTGAAATGCGGGACATGCTTGCCAGGAAGCGCCACCGAATCACCAGTCTTGGGATTGCGTCCCAGCCGTGGCGGCCGGAAATGCAGGGAAAAACTGCCGAAACCGCGGATTTCGATGCGCTCGCCGCGGGCCAGCGCATTGCTCATCATTTCCAGCAGCGTCTTGACGGCCAGGTCCACGTCATCAGCCTTCAGGTGGGCCTGCTGGCGGGACAGTACCTCGATGAGTTCGGACTTGGTCATTTCGCGGTCTGGTTCTCGATCACGTTGGCATGGATCGCTTGATGGACCCGCTCGACAGGCGCCGCGCCGAGGTGCATCTCGCTCAAAAACAGCGGCCCGGCGTCTACCGGGCCGCTGGGTGTCGCGGGCTTACTCGCCCTTGTTCAGCTGTTCGCGCAGCAGGGCACCGAGCTTGGTGGTGCCGCTGGAGGCGTCGGACATCTTGTTGACCTCGGCCATCGACTCGGCCACGTCGGCCTCGTCCTTGGCGCGAATCGACAGCTGCATGGTGCGGCCCTTGCGGTCCATTCCCATGTACTTGGCTTCGATCTTGTCGCCGACCTTCAGGTGCTGCGTGGCGTCCTCGACACGCTCCTTGAGGATGTCGTTGGCCTTCACATAACCCTCGATGCCGTCGGCCATCTCGATGGTCGCGCCCTTGGCGTCCACTTCCTTGACGACGCCGGTGACGATGGCGCCCTTCTGGGTGGTAGCCATGTAGGTGCCGACCGGATCCTGCTCAAGCTGCTTGATGCCCAGCGAAATGCGCTCGCGCTCCGGGTCGACCGCCAGCACCACGGCTTCCACGGTGTCGCCCTTCTTGTAATTGCGCGCGGCTTCTTCGCCGGTCGAATTCCAGGAAATGTCGGACAGGTGTATGAGTCCGTCGATACCGCCGTCGAGACCAATGAAGATGCCGAAATCGGTGATCGACTTGATCTGGCCGGACACCTTGTCGCCCTTCTTGGACAGCACCGCGAAGGCTTCCCATGGATTGGACACGCACTGCTTGATGCCCAGCGAGATGCGGCGACGCTCGGCGTCGACGTCGAGCACCATCACCTCGACCTCGTCGCCCAGCTGGACGACCTTGGACGGGTTGACGTTCTTGTTGGTCCAGTCCATCTCGGACACGTGCACCAGGCCTTCCACGCCCGGCTCGATCTCGACGAACGCGCCGTAATCGGTGACGTTGGAAACCTTGCCGACCATGCGCGCGCCGGTCGGGTAGCGGCGAGCGATGTTGTCCCACGGATCCTCGCCCAGTTGCTTGAGGCCGAGGCTGACGCGGTTGCGCTCGCGGTCGTACTTGAGCACGCGGACCTTGAGCTCGTCGCCGACGTTGACCACTTCGGACGGATGACGCACGCGCTTCCAGGCCATGTCGGTGATGTGCAGCAAGCCGTCGATGCCGCCGAGGTCGACGAACGCGCCGTAATCGGTGAGGTTCTTGACCACGTCGACGACGATGGCGCCTTCCTGCAGGCGCTCAAGCATCTGCTCGCGCTCGACGCTGTTCTCGCTCTCGACCACGGCGCGACGGGAGACGACGACGTTGTTGCGCTTGCGGTCGAGCTTGATGATCTTGAACTCGAGTTCCTTGCCCTCGAGGTAACCCGGGTCGCGCACGGGACGCACGTCGACCAGGGAGCCTGGCAGGAACGCGCGAACGTCGCGGATGTCGACGGTGAAGCCGCCCTTGACCTTGCCGCTGATGCGGCCGGTGACGATTTCGCCGGCTTCCATCGAGGTTTCCAATTCGTCCCAGACCAGGGCGCGCTTGGCTTTCTCGCGGGACAGGACGGTTTCGCCGAAACCGTTCTCCAGATATTCCAGGGCCACCTTGACGATGTCGCCGACGGCGACTTCGAGTTCACCCTGTTCGTTACGGAACTGCTCGATGGCGATCACGCCCTCGGACTTGAGGCCGGCATTGACGACGACGACGTCGGAGCGGATCTCGACAACGGTGCCGGTGACGATTGCGCCTGGCTTGAGCTTCGAGAATTTGGCTTCGCTTTGTTCGAACAGTTCAGCAAATGATTCGGTCATTGTAGTTACTCGGTTGAACATACGGGCCCGGCGCCGCCGGAACCCACCTGTTGTGCGCTTGCGCGCGTGGATGAACCCACACCGGATGGCGTGGACGTTTCTGCTTGGCAAAACCGCGCCCATGACGCGGAAGGAAAGTGGCTAGCGGCGCCGCAGGGAATCCGGCAGCACCGACAGCACGCGTTCGATCACCTCGGCAATCGGCGTACCGGTGGAGTCCACGATGACCGCATCGGATGCGGGCTTCAGGGGCGCCACGGCACGTCCGGCGTCGCGCTCGTCACGAGCGGCGATTTCGTGCAGCAGACTGTCAAGATTAACGGAAACCCCTTTGTCTTTCAACTGCTTATAGCGTCTTTTGGCCCGCTCCTCGGCGCTGGCGGTGAGGAAGACCTTGTAGCCGGCATCGGAAAAGATGACCGTGCCCATGTCGCGGCCGTCAGCCACCAGGCCAGGCTTGCGCCGGAACCGGTGCTGCATGTCGACCAGAGCGGCGCGGACGCCGGGTTGGGCGGCAATGGCCGAGGCGGCGGCGCCCGCTGTCTCCATGCGCAGCTGGTGGGTGGCATCTTTGCCGTTGACGATCACCCGCGGCTCGCCGGCATCGTCGGATTCAAAGTGGATTTCAGTACGCCCGGCGCAAGCGGCAAGCGCCTCGGGATCGCTGAGATCCACGCCTTCCCAGGCGGCGGCCAAACCCACGGCCCGGTATATCGCCCCGGAATCGAGATAGTGCCAGCCCAGCCGCTGGGCCACGGCGCGGCTGATGGTGCCTTTTCCGGAGCCCGAGGGGCCATCGATGGTGAGGACGGGGATGGTGGCAGACATGGACAGATTCTAGCTGAGGCGGGAATTGGCCGCTCTCCGGCTTCCACGCACTTCGCGAGGCGGGAACGCTGAATTTTTGTCCGTGAACTGCTGTGCCAAACTCAGGCAAGCCGCAAGCCAAATCCGCAGCCATGGGCCAGTTCCAGAAAGCCCGGGAAGGACGTCGCCACGTTGTCGCAATCAGCAATGCGCACCTCACCGTCAGCCTGCTGCGCGGCAATGGCCAGGCTCATGGCGATACGGTGGTCGCCGTGGCTGTCGGTGTCGCCGCCGTGCAGGCGACCGCCTTCAATGACGGCGCCATCGGGCGTTTCTTCAATCATGGCCCCGAGGGCGCGAAGGCCGGACGCCATGGTCGCTATCCGGTCCGACTCTTTGACCCTCAACTCGGCCGCGCCGGCAACCGTGGTGCGACCTTCCGCCAGCGAAGCTGCGGCGAAAAGCGAGGGAAATTCGTCGATCATGTCGGGAACAAGACCTTCAGGCACGATGATTCCGTGCAGTCTGGCAAACCGGACGCGCAAGTCGGCCACCGCTTCACCTCCCTGCTCACCCGGGTTTTCCTCGACGATATCGGCGCCCATCAAGCGCAGCGCCGAGAGCAGGCCGGTGCGGCGGGGGTTCATGCCGACCCGGCGGATCAGCAGGTCGGAGCCGGGCACGAGACTGGCTGCGACCAGGAAAAACGCCGCCGAGGAAAAATCGGCAGGCACGGAAACATCAGTTGCCGTCAGCACATGCCTCCCGAGCATGGCCGCCTCGCCGGCCCGGAAAGCTATCGGCCAGCCGAAGGCGGCGAGCATGCGCTCGGTGTAGTCGCGGGTCGGGTGCGGCTCGCGGACGTGGGTCTCGCCCTGCGCATACAGGCCGGCCAGCAGCACCGCGGATTTCACCTGGGCGCTGGCCACCGGCATCTCGAAATCAATGCCACGCAAGCCATTGACCGGTTGGATGAGCAGCGGCGGCAGGCCACCCGGCGCGGAGTCGATTCTCGCGCCCATGCGCGCCAGCGGCTCGGTAACCCGGCGCATCGGCCGCCGCGACAGCGATTCGTCGCCGACCAGCCGGCTGGCAAAGCCCTGCCCGGCCAGCAGGCCCGTGAGCAAGCGCATCCCGGTACCGGCATTGCCGCAGTCCAGCGGCTCGTCGGTTCCACGCAGCCCGTGCAGGCCGACGCCGTGCACCCGCCGCTCGCTGGCGCTGGGTATTTCGATGCGGACACCCAATTGGCTGAAGATCCGGGCGGTCGCGCGGGTGTCCTCGCCTTCGAGGAAACCGGTGATGCGCGACGTACCTTCAGCAATCGCCGCCAACATGATCGCGCGGTGCGAAATGGACTTGTCGCCGGGAACGGTGATTTCGCCCCTGATCGGGCCGCCCGGCCCAGCCAGCCAGTCCAGACTCACGCCAGCACCTCGTCCAGGGCCTGCAGCAGGCGGCGGTTTTCGTCGCGGTTGCCGACCGTGATGCGCAGGCAGGTCGGCAGGCCGTAGCCGACCATCGGCCGCGGCACCACGCCGCGTTGCACCAGCGCCGCTTCCAGCGGTGCGGCCTCGCGGCCGAAGTCGACCAGCAAGAAGTTGGTCTGGGACTCGGGCACGAACAAGCCGCGCTCGCGCAGTTGCCTCGCCAGCAACTCGCGCTCCTCGGTGTTGCGCTCGCGCACCCAGTCCAGGTGGTCCTGGTCGTAAAGCGCCGCGCGCGCCGCGGCCAGCGCCAACCCGTTGACGTTGAAGGACTCGCGCACCCGCTCCATTACCGCCACCAGTTCGGGATGGGCGGCAATGAAGCCGACCCGTAGTCCCGCCAGCGCATAGCCCTTGGAAAAGGTGCGGGCAACGACGAGGTTGGGGAAGCGCTCCATCAGCAGCAGGGCCGAGGCCACGGCCGGATCGGTGACATATTCGTGGTAGGCCTCATCCACCACCACCAGCACCTGCGGCGGAATGGCTTCAAGGAAATGTTCCAGCGCCTCCGACGAGAACCAGGTGCCGGTCGGGTTGTTGGGATTGGCCACATAGACCAGGCGAGTATCCGGGCCGACCTGAGCCGCCAGCGCCGTGAGGTCGTGGCCTCGCGACATTGCGTGTTCCTTGGGCAGCGCGTCCGCCAGCCGCAGGTTGGCACCCGCCGCCTGCGCCGCCAGTGCATACACGGCAAACCCATAGCGCGCAGCAACCACGTCGAGGCCGGGGCCGGCGAACACCTGCGCCAGCATCATCAGCAGCTCATGCGAGCCGTTGCCGAGCAGGATCTGCGCCGTGTCGAGGCCGTGGTAAGACGCCAGAGTCAGCTTGAGGTCGCCGCCCAGCGGGTCGGGATAGCGGTGCAACTCGTTGATCACATCGAGCACGGCTTCGCGGGCGCGCGGGCTGGGGCCATGCGAGTTCTCGTTTGAGCCCAACTCGACCAGGAAGCTGCCGGAATACTCGCGCCGCAGCGCCACCAGATCATGTCCGGGGTCATAGGCGCGCAGCCGCTGCACGCCCGGCTGCGCCAGCGCCTGAAAATCCGGCACCACGGGCTCGGTGCCGGTCATGGTCAGAGCAGGGCCACCGGGTAGGAGCCGAGGATCTTCACGTCGGCGGCGTATTCGCCCAGCTCGGCAAGCGCGGCCTTGACCGGATCCTCGTGGGCATGGCCACTGACGTCGATGAAGAAAGCGTACTGCCAGCGCCCGGTATGCGAGGGACGCGATTCGATGCGGTTCATGCTGACGCCGTGCCGGGCGAACGGGCTGAGCACGTTGTAAAGCGCGCCCGGCTGGTCGCGGACGTAGACCAGCAGCGAGGTGCGGTCATGGCCGCTGGGCGAAAACAATTCGCGACCGAGCACGAGGAAGCGGGTGGTGTTGTCGGGGCGGTCCTGGATGGGGCCGGATACGATCTTCAGCCCGTAAACATGTCCGGCCGATTCGCCAGCGATCGCCGCAGCATCGTCGGCCGTGCGTGCGCGTCTTGCCGCCTCGGCATTGCTCGATACCGGGACCTTTTCTGCCTTCGGCAGGTGCTGGCGCAGCCAAGACCGGCACTGGGCCAGCGACATCGGGTGCGAGTAGACGCGCTCGATGTCCTCCAACCGGCCGGTGCGCGACATCAGGTGCTGGTGCACGTGCAGCTCGACTTCGCCGCAGATCTTGATGTTCGAGCTCAGGAACATGTCCAGCGTCGACTGGATGGTGCCCTGCCCCGAGTTTTCCACCGGCACTACGCCGAAATCGGCGTGCCCGGCTTCGACCTCCTGGAACACCTCTTCGATGCTGGCCAGCGGCAGCCCGTGCGCCGAGTGACCGAAGTGCTTGAACAGCGCCTGCTGCGAGAACGTGCCTTCCGGGCCGAGGAAGCCGACCTTGAGCGGCTCCTGCTGGGCCAGGCAAGCCGACATGATTTCGCGGAAAAGGCGCAGCAGCACCTCGTCATTGAGCGGGCCGTCGTTGCGATCCAGCACCTGGCGCAGCACCTGCGATTCGCGCTCCGGGCGGTAATAGTCCACGGCCGCCTTCAGCGGCCCCTTGGCGCGACCGACCTGTTGGGCGAACTGGGCGCGTTCGGAAATCAGCGTCTGGATCTGCCGGTCGATGCCGTCGATGCGGGCGCGCACTTCCGACAGCGCCGGCGCGGGCAATGCCGCTGGAACCACTTTCGCGGACGGCTTGCCTGGCTTGCTGCCGGCGACTTTTACCGGCTTGGTCTTTTTCCCGGGAGGGCTCATGGCTTATCCGTTGCGTTTGGCGTAATCGGCCATGAAATCGACCAGCGCCTGCACGCCAGCCACGGGCATGGCGTTGTAGATCGAAGCGCGCATGCCGCCCAGAGCGCGGTGGCCCTTGAGGCCGAGCAGTCCTGCGGCTTCGGATTCCTTCAGGAACGGCTTGTCGAACTCCGGATCGGGCAGGAAAAACGGCACGTTCATCCACGATCGGGCGTCGGCCGCGACCTTGTTGCGGTAATAGCCGCCGGAGCCGTCGATGGCGCCGTAAAGAAGGCGCGCCTTCTCGCGGTTCTGCACTTCCATCGCCGCCGCGCCACCGTTGGCTTTTAGCCACTTGAGCACCAGGCCCACGATGTACCAGCTCAGGGTCGGTGGGGTATTGAACATGGAGTCGTTCTTGAGCTGGTTCTGCAGCTCGAAGATTGGCGGCAGGCTGCGGCCATGCTTGCCAAGCAAGTCCTTGCGGATGATGGCGATCACCAAGCCGGAGGGGCCGAGGTTTTTCTGGGCGCCGCCGTAGAGCACGCCGAAGCGGGTGACGTCGATCGGCCGCGAAAGGATGTTCGAGGAGAAATCGGCCACCAGCGGCACGTCGCCGACATCAGGGACGTCCTGGAACTCCACGCCGTGGATGGTCTCGTTCGGCGTGTAGTGCACGAACGCCGCACCGGGCGTCAGCTGCCAGCCGTCGCGGGCGGGAATCGTGGTGTAACCGCTGTCCTTGGCGCTGGCGGCGACGTTGGCTTTCATCAGCGGCCGGGCGTTTTCCAGCGCCTTCTCACCCCAGTGACCGGTGAGCACGTAGTCGCAGGCCTGCTCGGGGCCAGCGAGGTTCATCGGCAGCAGGGCCGAGAGCGTGGTCGCGCCCCCCTGCAGGAACAGCACGCCGTAGTCGTCCGGGATGGCCATCAACTCGCGCAGGTCACGCTCGGCTTCCGCGGCGCAGTCGATGAAGGCCTGGCCACGATGGCTGACTTCCATCACCGAGGCGCGCTCGCCCTTCCACTCCAGCATCTCTTCCTGGACTTGTCGCAAAACCGCTTCGGGCAGCGCGGCGGGGCCGGCGCTGAAATTGTGGGCACGGGACATGGGGATACCTTTTCTAGGATGGATTCGAGGCTAGCACGCAGGCAATTGGCTGCGAAAGCGTACTTTTTACGGACACGGATGCATAACATGGCCCCGTGGAGTCGTTGCTCGAAACCACATCGCCTCCCTGCCTATCTGGACCAGAACACGACCCGAGCGGCTATCACCACGCTGCTGGATTGCAGTGCCTGCCGACGCCCCCGCTTCGACCGTCAGGGACTATCGGTCTGGTGGATGTCCAGAGTTGTCTTTGGGTTGGGTGGGTGTCCAGCGCTGGTGCAGGTCGAGGACCTCCCGGAGCAGGCGGTTGCTGCCGGTCTCCGCTGGCACCACTTGCCGATTAGCGATGGCGAAGCACCCGATCGCCGTTTTGAGCAGGCGTGGCGAGCGATTCCCCCCCCAGTTGCTGGGTGCACTGGAAGCGGGCGAAGGCGTGGTCGTCCATTGCAAAGGAGGCCTTGGCCGCGCGGGTACGATTGCAGCAAAGCTACTGCTCGCGGCAAATCCTCACTTGTCACCCTCGGAAGCCATCGCCCAGATCCGCAGCGTGCGGCACAACGCCATTGAAACGCGGGTGCAGGAGTTGTACCTGCAGGGCATTCGCTAGCTGATAAGACCTTGAAAACGGTGCGACATGGCCTGGCGCACCTTCTGCTCAGAATGGTCTCCCCAGTGGAGACGCTGAATGAGAAAGCAGATCCTGCTGACCAGCGCCGACGACGAGACTGATTTGATACGAAATGACGGGAAGAACGGTCTCTGACCCCGTTTCCTTCTGGCGCCCCAGGCAAAGTTGCCGGCGCGGCTGGCCGCGCCCTTGGCATTGGGCCAGTAATCAATGGCCAGGCCGCTGGGCAGGGTGCGGCGGGTGCGGTTGTGATGATGAAAACC